>Ga0315553_10000611_pt1 | contig 31047 bp, 32 predicted proteins | sample SalMarSW160140MG_FD_203099 | JGI IMG/M metagenome (GOLD analysis project Ga0315553, IMG submission 203099) | Salt marsh sediment microbial communities from the Plum Island Ecosystem LTER, Massachusetts, United States - Salt Marsh Sediment SW1601-40 ... | reverse complement strand
ACGTGTTGAGCGATCTGTTGGGCTCGGTCGCAGCGATTGTCGCCGCGTTTGTCATTCTGTGGACCGGCTGGACGCCGATCGATCCTCTGCTGTCGATGCTCATCGCCCTCCTCATCTTGCGCAGCGCCTGGCTGATCACCAAGGACGCCGGCCACATCCTGCTCGAAGCGGCGCCGAGCGGGCTCGATGTCCGCGAGGTCCAGAGAGATCTGGAGGCAACTATTCCCGAGGTCGAGTCCATTCATCACGTTCACGCGTGGTCTTTGACCGAGGACCGCTGCCTGATGACACTGCACGCGCGAATCTCGCAATCGGCACCGCCCGAGGACGTCGCTGCCGCCATCAAGGAACGCCTCAGGCAATGCCACGGCATCGTTCATGCGACCGTGGAGATCGAGCACCGTGCCTGCGCCGATGCCGCAGCGCCAAAGGTCGCCGGGAAGGTGTAGAAGCAAGCGGCGGTTCCCCCCTATCACCTCCCCCGCGCCTCAGCGATATTCCGCATTGATTGTCAGCAATCGCCGCTCCGAATAGGCCCATGCCAGAGCCGTCCACTCAAGCCCCAGCGAACGGCCCGCGTCCCACGGTGGTGATCGCGGACAAGAACCCCGTCGTGCGCGCCGGCCTTGAGGATTTCATCACCCGCGACGGGCGGTTCAAGGTCATTGGTACCGCTGCGACGGGCAGCACTTTCCTCGCTTCTCTCGAGGAGCAACCCGTCGACATCGCCATCATCGGCTGGTCCCTTCCCGACATGACGGGCGCCGATGTCCTGGCCGCCCTCAAGCGCCGTCACGTGGCAACGCGCACCATCGTCTATACCGGCGAGCCGGGAAAGGACGTTTTGCGCCAAGCCGTGCGGCTGGGTGCTTGGGGGTTCATTTCCAAAAGCGATGAGCCGGAAATTCTGGTCGAGACCATCGCCGCCGTCGTCCGCGGGCGCATGTCCCTGCCGTATATCGATCTGCAGACGCTGACGAGCGATCCCTTGGCAGATCTGACGGCGCGTGAGCGGGAGCTCCTCGTTGCGCTCGCCAACGGCTGGACCAATCTGCAGATCGCATCGCGCACCGGCATCTCGCGCAACACGGTCAAATACCACCTCAAGAACCTCTACGATAAGCTCGGCGTCAGCAATCGCGCGATGGCGGTGGCGCTTTATATGTCGACGACGATGGATTCGCGCTGACCCCGGGGCAAGCAGGGAAAAGGCACGCACGGCGTTTGCGCGGGTTGGCGCCCAGCCCGAGAAGGGTTAGAGTTTCCGCGGGTTAGAGGCGCGGCAACCTCGCCGCATGCGGCCTTTCGCGGTCGCATCGATGTCGGGGGCCGGGGTAGGAAATCCTACCCAAAAGTCCAGCCAAACCGCTACCCGACAGCATCCGGCGGCTGCCCAATCGGGTGTTGCGCGAGTATTAACGGATATAGATGCTCCGCACCCGAGACGGCCGTCCAACAATCCGGCCTACGAAGCCCGTTGTCTTTGGCGCGGCGGGTCGGCCTTGAAGGGCGAGAACATCAGAACGCACGACGGAAAAAAATTACAAAAACAGGCGGCTACTGGGAGGAAACAACGGAATGCTCGTCACGACCCATCTCTTTATTCCCGGCCCTGCCAACACTCCTAAAGCCATTCGCTCGGCCGATGCAGCACCGGGCTCGGGCAGCATCGCGGTAACCGAGTCTGTCCGAGCAACCGCTAAGACCGCGGCCAAGCGCCGGGCGGAGGGAATGCTGAAGCTCGCGAGCTGATTTGGTTACGGCGGCGCCTTTTGGCGCCGTCACTTCTTTCACGATGAACCAGGGGGGTTTGGCCTTAACCTTGCGACCAAGGCCCAAACCCGCTGCAATTGACAAAAGCCGACCAGAGGAACGCCATCGATGAGCTACACTCTCCATCCCCTTCGTAAAGCGCGCCTGCAGCGCAGCGAGCTCGCCGTACCGGGCTCCAACCCGACCATGATCGAGAAATCGGTCAAGAGCGCCGCCGACTATATCTTCCTCGATATTGAGGACGCGGTCGCGCCCCCCGACAAGGAGCAAGCGCGCAAGAACATCATCCAGGCCTTGAACGACATCGACTGGAAGGGCGCGGGCAAAACCGTGTCAGTACGCATCAACGGTCTCGATACCCACTACATGTACCGCGACGTGGTCGACGTCATGGAGCAGGCAGGCTCCAAGCTCGATACCATTCTCGTTCCCAAAGTCGGCGTGCCGGCCGACCTCTACACCGTCGAGGCGATCTGCTCGCAAATCGAGACCGCCAAGGGCTACAAGAACAAGGTCATGCTCGAGGCCCTGATCGAGACCGCGCTCGGCATGGCCAACGTGGAGGCGATCGCGGCCTACGGCGGCCGGCTGGAGGCGCTGCACTTCGGCGTCGCCGATTACGCGGCCTCCAACCGGGCGCGCACCGTGGTGATCGGCGGCTTGAACCCGGACTATCCCGGCGACCAGTGGCATTTCGCGCTGTCGCGCATGACGGTCGCCTGCCGCGCCTACGGGCTGCGGCCGATCGACGGGCCGTTCGGCGACTTCTCCGATCCCGATGGCTACACGGCAGGCGCTAAGCGCGCCGCCGCGCTCGGCATCGAGGGCAAATGGGCGATCCATCCCTCGCAGATCGAACTCGCCAACGCCGTGTTTTCGCCGACGGCGAAAGAAGTCGAGCGCGCAGAACGCATCCTCGTGGCGCTCAAGGAAGCCGAAGCTCAAGGCAAAGGCGCCGCTTCGCTTGACGGCAAGATGATCGACGCGGCATCGGAGAAAATGGCGAAGAATCTTATCGCCACCGCCAGCGCCATCAAGGCCTCGGACGCCGCCCGCCAAAGCTAAACAAAAAACGTCCTACTAGGGAGCTTATTACATGGACATCCACGAATATCAGGCCAAGGAGCTGCTCTCCAAATTCGCGGTGCCGATCCCGCGCGGCGGCCTCGCCTACAGCCCGGAGCAGGCGACCTATCGCGCCACCGAGATCGGCGGCAACAAATGGGTCGTCAAGGCGCAGATCCACTCCGGCGCCCGCGGCAAGGCCGGCGGCATCAAGCTCTGCACCACCGACGTCGAGCTGGCGCGGGCCGCCGAGGACCTTTTGGGCAAGAAGCTCGTGACACACCAGACCGGCCCCGCCGGCAAGCTGGTCTCGCGCCTCTACATCGAAGAGGCGACCGACATCGCCAAGGAGATCTACCTGGCGTTCGTCATGGACCGCGCGAGCGAGCGCATCATGGTCGTGGCCTCGGCCGCCGGCGGCATGGAGATCGAGGAGATTTCCGCCAAGCAACCCGACACCATCATCCGCGTCGTCGTCGACCCCGCTGTCGGCATGCAGGCCTTCCAGGCGCGCGAAGTGGCCTACGGCTTGGGCGTTGATCCCGAGATCATCAACAAGCTGGTGCCGACCATCATGGGTTGCTACCGCGCCTTCCGCGACCTCGACGCCACGATGGTCGAGATCAACCCCCTGGTCATCACCAAGGACAAGCACCTTGTCGCGCTGGACGCGAAGATGTCCTTCGACGACAACGCTCTTTTCCGCCGCCCGCACATCGCGGAGCTGAGGGACAAGAGCCAGGAGGACCCGCGCGAGACCTATGCCTCCGACCGCGGCCTCGCCTACGTCGGCCTTGACGGCGACATCGGTTGCGTCGTCAACGGCGCCGGGCTTGCCATGGCGACGCTCGACATGATCAAGCTCGCAGGCGGCGAGCCGGCGAACTTCCTCGACATCGGTGGCGGCGCATCGCCCGAGCGCGTCGCGAAATCCTTCAAGGCCGTCCTTAAGGACAAGAAGGTCAAGGCGTTGCTCTTGAATGTGTTCGCTGGCATCAACCGTTGCGACTGGGTCGCCAAAGGCGTGGTCGACGCCATCACGGAGCTCAACATCAAGCTTCCCGTCGTGGTCCGCCTCGCCGGCACAAACGTGGAGGAAGGCCGCCGCATCCTGAATGAGAGCGGCCTCACCGTCATCACCGCGGAAACGCTCGCAGAAGCGGCCAAGAAGGCCGTCGCCGCCGCCAAAGGCGCCGCCTGATAGGGAGAACGCTCACATGGCCATTTTCATCAACGAGAACACGCCGATCCTGATTCAGGGGTTCACCGGGCGCATCGGCACCTTCCACGCCCAAGAGATGATCGACTACGGCTCAAACGTCGTCGGCGGCGTGACACCGGGCAAGGGCGGCACCACCCACCTGGGACGGCCGGTCTTCAACACCGTCAAGGGCGCTGTTGAGGAGACGGGCGCGCAAGCGAGCATCGTCTTCGTGCCACCCCCGTTTGCGGCCGACGCGATCATGGAAGCCGCAGATGGCGGCATCAAATACTGCGTGTGCATTACCGACGGCATTCCCGCTCAGGACATGATCCGGGTGAAGCGTTACATGCGCCGCTACAAGAAAGAGGCGCGCATGGTGCTGACCGGGCCCAACTGCGCCGGCACCATCAGCCCGGGCAAGGCCATGCTCGGCATCATGCCGGGGCACATCTACATTCCGGGCCGCGTCGGCGTCATCGGCCGTTCCGGCACGCTGGGCTACGAGGCGGCCTCGCAAATGAAGGCCTTGGGTGTCGGCGTGTCGACCAGCGTCGGCATCGGCGGCGACCCGATCAACGGCAGCTCGTTCCGCGACATTCTCGAGTGCTTCGAGAGCGATCCCGAGACCGACGCCGTGCTCATGGTCGGCGAGATCGGCGGCCCGCAGGAGGCGGAGGGCGGGGCGTATGTGCGCGAGCACATGAAAAAGCCGGTCATCGCCTACATCGCCGGCCTCTCTGCGCCCAAAGGCCGGCGCATGGGGCATGCCGGTGCGATCATCTCCGCGTTCGGAGAGTCTGCGCCCGAGAAAGTGGAGATCCTTAAGGGTTGCGGTGTCACCATTGCGCCGACGCCGTCGGAGATGGGCTCGACCGTTGCCAGGGTCTTGGCCTCGCTGAAGAAGGTCGCGTGAGCGGCTTACGAACGTTTGGGCCTGTCCGGTGCCAGGCCCGCACCTTCGGCCAAGCCCGAAACTCTTCGCGACTGGCTGTCCGCTCATCGGTCCGGCGCTTGCGTGGAGATTGTTGACGTATGCTGGAAAAGGCGAAGCAAGCCGCGCACGGCAGGCTCGACGAGTTCCAACTGCGTGACGAGCTCCGCGCGCTCCGCACAAAAATCCCCGACACGCCTGCGCTCAACCCCATCGTCAGCGTCGCGTTCGATCTGTCGCGCCGGCTGGAGTCCGGCGAGGTCAGCTTCGAGGAGCTGCGGGCGCTCGCCACCCGCTTGATGGACCGGGCTTGCGTGCAGCGCGCCTACCATTTGCGCGAGCGCGTGCGCTTCGTCGACCGCGCAACCACCGCCAAGGAGTTTGCGGACTACGTCGCGGGCACGGCCAAGGGCGGCGATTTGGAGACCTTCAAGGCCCGATGGGAACGCGCCCGCACCGGCATCGTGCTGACTGCGCACCCGACCTTCGGCCTGTCGGAGGCGCTGTCACGGCGCATGACCGAGATCGCGCTTGAGGGCGGCCCCGAAAACCAGGTGATCGGCACCCCGCACCGGCCCGACAGCCCCATCACCCTCGACTACGAGCACGCGCGCGCGCAAGCAGCGATCGGCAATCTGCGCGACGGCTACGTCGATCTTCTCGATCGCTTCTTTGCCGTGGCAACCGGCGCCTTCGGCGACAAGGCCCTGAAACTCAAGCCGCGCCTTGCAACGTTGGCCTCTTGGGTCGGCTACGACGTCGACGGGCGCAACGACATCCGCTGGACCTTCTCGTTTCTGGTGCGCATCAAGGAGAAGCACGCCGCGCTCAATGACATTCGCGAACGCTTTCTGGCCCTGGCGCCCAAGCTCGGCAACAGCGCGGAGGTGCAGCGTCTGTCGCGGCAGATCACCGGAAAGCTCGATCTGGCAATCGCCGCGGTCGATGAGCAGATTACGGCACTCGACCAGGTCAGGTCGGATGGCTTCACGCTCGCGGAGGCGGCGAACATCATCACGCGCCCGGAAGGCTACAACCTCGTCTCCACCGAGCCGCTGACAGAGCTTCTCGACACCCTGATCGATGCCGCGCCAGACCGCGAGGCCAAGTGCGCCATTGCCGCCCTCTCAGGCCTGTTGCAGGCGACCGGCCTCGGCGCCTCGCACATCCACGTGCGGGTCAACGCGGTGCAGATCAACAACGCCTTCCGCGCCTTCGTGCACGAGCCGTGGACCCGCGATCTGACCGAGCGCCAGGCGCTGGCGCGTATCGTGGAGATGATCAAGACGGCCGAACCTGAGACCGTCAATTTCGAGACGCTCGACCAGGAGACCGCGACCGCCATCCGCCAGTTCGCGCTCGCCGCCCAGATCGCCAAGCATGTCGATCGCGACACGCCGATCCGCTACCTTATCGCCGAATGCGAGGGCCCCGCCACAATCCTCATAGCGCTGTTTTTCGCAAAGCTGTTCGGCATCTCCGAGATCGTCGACATCTCCCCGCTGTTCGAGACGCCGACCGCACTCGAGACGGGGCCGCGGCTTATCGAGCGCCTTCTTGCCGAGGATGCCTATCGCGACTACGTGCGCGGCCGCGGCCGGTTGTGCGTGCAGACAGGCTATTCCGACGCCGGCCGTTTCATCGGCCAAATCGCCGCCGGCCTGGCGCACGAGCGTCTCCACTTCGGCCTCGCCCAAGTAGTGCACAAGGCGAATCTGCCCGGCGTCGAGACGCTGATTTTTTCCACCCATGGCGAAAGCATGGGGCGCGGTGGCTATCCGGGCCCCATGCGGCGGCGTCTGCGCTACGTGTTCTCCGGCGAAGCGCGTTGGCGCTTCTTCCGCCACGGCCTGCCGGTCAAGCACGAAACGAGCTTCCAGGGCGGCGACGCGTATTTGTTCTTTGCCAACCGAGAATTCGCCACGCGCGCGCTCGCCACAATCGTCATCAGCGGCAAAGACCCCGGCGAAGGGGAGGACCCCTTTTATACAGACGTCAATCTCACGCTCGACTTCCAGCTGCGCCTGCGCGCTTATCAGCAGAATCTGTTCGCGCATCCGGGCTATCGGGCTCTGCTCGGCGCCTTTGGAACGAACCTCTTGTTCAAGACCGGCTCCCGGCCAGTGAAACGCCAGGGCGAGCATGCGTCCGAGCGCGGGGACCCGGCGCGCATGCGCGCAATCCCCAACAACGCCCTGTTGCAGCAGTTCGGCTATGTCGCCAACGTGGTGGCCGGGCTCGGCGCTGCCGTCGGCTCCGAGCGCGACCGCTTCGTCGAGCTCGCCAAGCGCTCGCCGCGGCTGCGGCGCCTGGTCGAGATGATCGCCAGAGCCAAGCAGTTGTCGAGCCTCAACGCCGTCTGCGCCAACGCCATCCCGTTCGATGCCGGCTTCTGGGCGCTGCGCGCCGCGTGGGGGCGCGAGCCCCAGCACGAGGCGCCGTTCAAGATGCTGGCGGCGCACTTGCTGGCGGACGACCGCGCCGGGGCCATCAACGGTCTGGCACACCATTTGCGCCTCGACGCCATCGAGCTTCATTCGCTTTTGGAGGACATCGGACTGGAGGCTGGCAAGATCCCCGATGACCACCGTCTCGAGCTCGATCTGCTGCAGGCGATCCGGCTGACGCTGATCATGCGCATCTTCATCCTTGCCGCGCAGCTCCCGCGCTTTACGACGACCAACGACGTCTCGCACGCCCAGATCTTCCGACAGGCGCTCGCGCTCGAAATTCCCGAGGTGGTTGGGTTCATACGCCAAGCCTTCCCGCACCAGGCCGAAGGGGGCGGAGATGGCCCGGACTTTGACGAGCAGGCGACCTACCGGCCCCACAGCATCGACGACTACGGCCGGCTCGAGACCGAGATTCTCGCGCCCATGGAAGAAGCCTACGAGTTCGTGCGCGAGATCGGGACCGGGATCTCCCACCACTGGGGCGCATTTGGGTAGGCGCGGCTCGATCGCCCAAGCCGGAAGCCGCGCACGCTCGCTTTAGACCCGACGCCCGCTCAGTGGTGGCCCCAGACCTGCACGGTGGCGTACCTCCGATGTCGCCGCGAACTTTGGGGTGCTGTCCAGCGACCGCGGATCTCTTTGATCGCGACGTCTTTCTCCAACTCGAATGGCCCGACCGACTCGCCGGCGCGCACGCGCCGGCGCCTCTCCGTCACGTCGTCTTTGGAGCCGTCCTCATAGACGACGGTGAGATAGCGCATCCTGACGTCATTGCCATTGACCGCGATACGCAGCTTTTTGTAGCCGTCGTTTTCGCCGACCTTGATCGTCACCCGCCCGTTCCCGCGCATGCCGGCTGTGTCGGTGCCGACGAGAACCCATCCATCGTTGTGCTTGCGGCCATCTCCTTCGGACTCGAGCCAGCCATCGGCGTATTCGCCGAACGCTTCGATGCGCGCCGTGTGATTCCGTTTCGGGTAGGGCCGATAGATGACACGGAACTCCTCGATGAACCCCGCGGGCCTCAGCGATACCCAGTCTGACTTGCGGTCTTGACGCAAGCGCTGGTCACTCATCAGGCTTTTGCTCGTGCCGTCGGCATAGACGACCTTCAAGTCGTGGACGAAGACATCCCTCCCCAGCGCGCGGAAGCGGACTTTGTCGAATTTTCCGATCTTTGGCCGAACTGGGATGATGTCACGGTCGACGAGCAAGCTGATCTTCTGGGCTGCGAACAAAACCTCACCGGAGAATTCTGGCTTCGTCTGGGTTTCATCCTTTTCGCGCGCCTGAACAGCGCCCCCGACGCTCGTCACGACAGCGAGGAATGCAACGATTGGCAACCAACGGGACATGAGAACCTCTGAGAATGGCATGCAGAACATCGCAATGGCGCACGTTTCATTCCGCCGGCCGAGAAGGCTGGCTCCTCAGTGATGGCCCCAGACCTGCACGGTGGCGTAGGCGCGCTTGCGTCTTGAGGTCGCGAACCTGCGCGAGCGCCAGGTCGCCTGGATCTCCTTGATGATGGCATCCTTTTTCAGGTCGACCGGCCCGAAGGCCTCGTCGGCGCTAACTTTGATCCGCTTGGTCTCGATGTTGTCCTTCTCGCCGCCCTCATAGACGACCGCAAGCTTGGTCATGGTGATATCGCGGTCCTTGACCGAGACGCGAAGCTGCTTGAACCCGCCCTCGTTCTTGCCGACGGGAATCTTGACGCGGTCGAAGCCAATGCTGCCGGCCGTATCGGTGCCGAGCAGGACCCAGCCGTTGTTGTACTTCTTGCCCTCGCCGTTGGGGCCGAGCCAGCCGTCGGCATACTCCCCGAACACCTCCACCCGCGCCTGGCCTTTGAATTTGGGCCGCGAGCGATAGACCAACTGGAACTCCTTGATGAAGTCATCGCGGTTCAAGGGGATCCATTCGGTCTTTCGGTTTTCGTTGATCTTGCTGTCGGTGAGCAGCGTCTCCATGTCGCCGTTCTCGTAAACGACTTTGAGATCGGCAATGAAGATGTCGTTCTTCAGGACGCGCACGCGCACGCGCTCGAACTTGCCGATCTCGGGGCCGACAGGGATGATGTCGCGGTCGACGAGAAAACCGACGTCCTGCACGCCGAACAGGACTTCGCCGTTGCTCGTCGCCTTGCCGGCCGGCGTCTTCGTCTCCTCGGGCGCCGTGCGCCGCGTCCTGACGCGGCGGGACCTGCGCCGGTACCTGCGGCGGGACCGCACCTCGACCAGCGGAGATGCCGCGCGCGCCGATTTGAGGGCATTGCCAAGCTGCATCATCGCCCCAGCGCGCACTTCAGGCGTCGCGAGCATGCCGGCGACCGCAATCGCGAGACCCGCCAAAACCAGCTTAAGAATCATGAGCCCCTCTCCCAGATATGACAACGTGCACCCCGAAATCATACTCTGCGGCGTTTCTTAACCCACTCTGCGATTCAAAAAAAGCACCGGGCGATCGCCCCAACGCCCCGATTGTCCGCTGCCCCGGCATTTGCGACACGCGCGGCGCGGGCGGTTGCGCAATTTTCTTGTGCAAGGCGGCACAAGATCAAGCGTTTCCTTGACCCGTTCAACATCCTCAGTCCCGGCAAGATCTTTCGCATCCAACAAGTCCGAAGGGGCCGCGGCTCGGTATCGGCCGGCGTCTACGGCAGAAATTAACGTCCTTGGCGTAAAGCCTGCTCCGTCTGCAAAGGAGCGCCGCGGCTCAATCGGCGCCGCCGCCTCCAGCCGCCAACCGCAAATGAATAAGCCAGCTACGCTCAACCTCATTTTCAACGGCATCGGTGCGCTCATCGGGCTCACCGTCGTGCTCTATGTGGTTTACACGGCCCTGCATACGCAGATGGAGCCTCCCTGCAGCGAACGCTACCCGGCTCCAATGCGGTTCGCGCTACAGCAGAGAGATGGAACGCTGTTGTCTCCGATCGAGCTGCAGGCCCGCGTCGGGCTGCGCGAATGGGGCGTCATCGAAAACACCGCAATCGTTCCCGTCAGCGGCGGTCCGGCAAGCGCGGCTCTCGAGGTGAAACTTGCGAGCCTTGCGGAAGCCGAGCCCGACAGCACCCGCCCCCAAAATGGAGTGTACTTCCGTTGGACTCCTTCTGGCCTCGAGAAGGCGCACTCTGTCTGCCTGACGTACAGCGTCTGGCTGCCTGAAGGATTCGCGTTCAACGACGGCGGCATTTTGCCTGGTATCTTCGGCGGTCTGCCCGCCGCCATGGCGGACCGAGAAGGCGACCAGACCCGCTTGGGGTCGCGCATAGCTTGGCAAGCCCACGGAGAGACCGGGCTCGACGTCGCAAGCTCCGGTTCCAGGTATCGATCGGTCAAACTGCATGCCTTTTCGTTGTCGCCGGGCCGGTGGATGCGCATCGAGCAGGAGGTCGCGCTGAATACGCTCGGCAAAACCGATGGCCTCGCCCGGATGTGGGTCGACGGAGACCTCAAGGCAGAAGATGCGAAATTGGCGTTGCGCACCGATGCGAATGCCAAGTTCAGCGGCGTGCTTGCCGACGTCGGCTATCTGCGCGCGCCCAGTAAGGTGAGCACCCTGCGTCTTTCGCCCTTCGAGCTCGCGTGGCGGTAACCGCCGAGTTGCGCGCCGTTGCCCGCTCCACTTTAACCATGCGCTTTCCATGACCACATTGAGTCCCCTGAGCAGCCGGGACCGCGTGGACCGTCTCGGCGCAAGGAGACCTTCATGCGAAACGTACTTGGATTTCTTGGCGAAGGAATTGCCGGGTCGGGCAGAGACCGTGGCCCGACGGGTGCGCCCGGTATCGGTGCCTCCTCCGATGAGGCGCTGCTCGATTCCTATTCGCGCGCCGTCGTCGACGCCGTCGAAGCCGTGGCCCCGGCGGTGGCTCATGTGGAGGTCGTGGGCGTCCGCCACGGGCGCCGCGCCGCGGGCACTGGCTCTGGCGTTGTCGTCTCGCCCGACGGGCTGATTCTCACCAACAATCACGTCATCGACCAATCGCAGGCGGTGCAGGTCGCGCTTTCCGATGGCCGCAAGTTCGCGGCCCGACCGCTCGGCCGCGATGCGGACACGGACCTTGCGGTGCTGCGCGGGGAGACGGGCGAGACGCTGCCGGCCGCGCGGCTTGCCAACTCCAAGGGCGTGCGCCCCGGTCAGATTGCCATCGCCATCGGCAATCCCTTGGGCTTTCAGTCGACCGTCACGGCCGGCATCGTCAGCGCGGTGGGGCGCTCGCTGCGCGCTCAGAACGGCCGCCTCATAGGCGACGTCATTCAAACCGACGCAGCGCTCAATCCCGGCAATTCCGGTGGCCCGCTCGTGAGCTCGGCCGGGGAGGTGATCGGCATCAACACCGCCATGATTCTGGGTGCGCAAGGCATTTGCTTCTCGGTCGCGGCCAACACCGCCCTGCACGTGCTCACCCAGATTCTCGCGCATGGCCGCGTGCGGCGCGCCCGCATCGGCATCGTCGCCGAGCAAATGCCGTTGCCGGCGCAGCTTGCCTACAAAACCGGGCTGACGCAGGCGAGCGGCGTGCATATTCGCGAGGTCCAACCGGAAAGCCCGGCCGACAAGGCGGGGCTGAAGCCGGGCGATCTTCTCGTGCGCCTCGACGGTGAGCCCGTGACCGGGGTCGACGACGTGTGCCGGCTGCTCGACGGGCACCGAATTGGCAAGGTGGTGTCGGCAACCGTCATCCGCAGCGGCGGCCTCGCCGAGTTCGACGTCCGCCCCATCGAGCGCGAGCACTGATACGACGCACACGGCCTTATGTGGTTCTGAGAAATGACTCTTTGGCGCGTAGCCCGCAGTCATTGTGCAATGCAAATAGAAGCATTCCCTAAATCAAATTGCAGTCCCAATGTAAGTTATTCTTTAACTTTTCGGAAAGCCATTGCGCGAATGACTTGCCAAGCCAAAAGAAATGATATTGAATTCTGTTTCCAACGTGGCGCCCTCCCACCTGTCCCCCCTAAGCGGCGTCACGCATTGCAGCCCGCGGTCTTCCCCCGGACCGCGGGCTTTCTCTTTTCCGATAGTGGGCTTGCTCAGGAGCGCTCGGCCGGTTTCCAGCCGGCTGCACGTGCTTCCGCCTCGCTGCAAAACCAGCGCTCGCCGCGGCTACGGCTGATTCTCACGCGCTGATAGCCGCGCGACCAGGGCAAAACGTAAAGCCGGCGCCCACGTTTCACATCGCCTTTGATGGGGCAGCCATCGGGAGCGGCGCGCTTGGCGTCCTCCCATTTTTGCGCCCGGTACGCCGAAGGTCTGGCAGCTTCGCCGCGCCAAAGGCCGACCTTTGCCTCGCGCGCTTCGCTTTCGACCGAGCCGTACGTCGCAAAAAGCCCCGCTTCTGCAAACGCATGCCCGTCTCGCACGAGCTCCTCTGCGATGTCCTTTTCGCCGCGCCGACACGCGCCAAGGTGATGGCCGGTGTCGTCGAGGCCCGAAAGCGTACACGTTATGCGTCCGCCCCCGACGAGATGAGCCAGAGCGGCCTTGGCGGCGCGATCGCAGCGCCAGCGGCGCGACCTCGCCGTCCTGCACGTCTGACCATTGAGCGGCGCTTCGATGCCCGAGAGACGGATCGTCGTTTTTGCTATCCTCAGCGTGTCGCCCGACAAGGCGACGGCCCGGCCTTCGACGGTGGCTGCCGGGTCCGTCAGTCCCGCAATCGACGGCAGGGCGGCCGCAGCGCGCCATAAGAGCCAGCCGACGCCCACGACGAGCGCAAGCGCCACCATGATCGACGCGCCCTGCGCGATCTTTGCGCTCGACGCGCCGAGATTTCTCAGCGGGCTGGCGAGGGAGCCCATGCCGCGAGCAACGCTGCGCAACGTCGCGGCAAGCCACGCGGGTGCCCCTTCGGAACACCAGGCTGCGAGCAAAGCGCATGTGATCACCGTCCCAATCACCAGCGCAATGAAGATATCGCCGTTAAATCCATTGGCGGCGATGCGCCTGAGCGAGCCGACGAACGCCACGCCTGCGACGATGGCAAGCGTCACGGTGATGCCGGGCTTGCGCAGCTTCGAGAGCGCTGGCTTGGACCGCCGCCAACCTGCGGCGGAAAAGGGCGCGAGCGCCGCCGCCAAGCGCAGGGCGCCGGCTCGCACGCCGGCCCAAAGCACGGCAGCGCCCCAATGTAGATTGCGGGCAAGCGCGCTGACGGCGTCCCCCACCACGGGAAGGCCGGCGCGCAGCCCCCCGTCTGCGGCGCGCGCGCCCGCGACGCCCATCGCAAGGCCCTGGCGGCCCGCGGCCTTGGCCCCGCGCCCGAGCGCCTGCGCGCCGATCGCTCCGGCAACAGCGCCGCGTTCACCCGCTGCCTTCAGACCCTCGACCGCGGCCTTACCGGCCTTCTGCACGCGCTCCCGCCGGTTCCTGCGCCGCACGAGGATCGTGGTGCGCACATATTCGTGCCATTCGAATCCGTCCTTGCGCCTGCGCCAGCCGAACATGTGGTTTCCGAAGGCCTCGTCTCAAATTGGGCTGCCAGCCTCACAGCGACAAGCCGGCTGGCCACGATGCAAAGAGATGATGGCAAGCCTTTGGCTTGTGGGCCCGAGCGCAGGGCTCAATGATATCCTTCGCCTTCGCGCACCTTGCCGCGGAACGTCCAGTAGACGAACGCGGTATAGCCGAGAATGATTGGCAGCATGATGAGCACGCCGATCAACGTGAAGATCTGCGACTCCGGCACGGCGGCCGTCTCCCAAATCGTCAATGACGGCGGCACCAGATACGGCGCGTTGGAAATCACAAGCCCAAGGTAGCCGAGCAGGAACAGGCCGACCGTGGAGATGAACGGCATCGCTTCGCGCTTTGTGCGCAGTCCGTACCAGCACAGCACGGCCATGAACGCCGTCAGGAGCGGGATTGGGGACAGGTAGAGAATGTTGGGCCACACGAACCAGCGATCGGCAATGCGCGGGAAGGCGAGCGGCGTCCACAGGCTGATGATCACCATCAGGACGACAACCGCGACGAGCAGCCGCTTGGCCCAGCTCCGTGCATCATCCGCCAAAGAGCCTTCGGTCTTCATGATCAGCCACGTGCTCGCCAACAGCGCATATCCCACGATCAGCGCCAGACCGGTAAACAGCGGGAAAGGTACGAACCAGTCGAGCGGTCCCCCGGCAAAAGCGTTGTTCTGCACGATGATGCCTTGCAGGAAGCCCCCAAGGACGACGCCCTGCATGAACGTCGCGACGATCGATCCCCACGCGAAGGCGTTGTCCCACAGCTCGTGCTTGGGCTTGGCGGCCCAGCGGAACTCGAAGGCGACGCCGCGGAATACGAGCCCGAGCAGCATGATGATGATGGGCAGATAAAGCCCAGGCATGATCACCGAGTAGGCGAGCGGGAAGGCGACGAGCAGGCCGCCGCCGCCGAGAACGAGCCACGTCTCGTTGCCGTCCCAGAAGGGCGCCACCGAGTTCATCATCGTATCGCGCCGGCTCTCATTGGGCTCGAAGGGAAAGAGGATGCCGATTCCCAGATCGAAGCCGTCGAGGATGACGTAAAGCGCCACCGCCGTCCCAATAAGAGCGGCCCACACGATGGGAAGCCATAGAGTGATTGGGTCCATGCCTCACTCCCCTCCCATCGCTTCGTGAGCCGCCTCGCCCGCGGCCGACAGCGGCCGCGACGGCAGCGCCTGCGGCGTCGCAGCGGCTGCCCCCGTGGGGCCGTGATCGATGAGACGATTGATGTAGTAGATGCCGATTGCGAACACGCACAAGTAAACGATCAAGAACAAGACCAACGTTGTCAGTACGGCCGAGGGGGCGACGGGCGAGGCCGCATCCACGGTGCGCAAGATGCCGTAGGCAACCCAGGGCTGGCGTCCGATCTCCGTCGTGTACCAGCCCGACAGAATGGCGATGAACCCCAGCGGCCAGGCATATTGGGCAATCTCAAGGTACCACTTGGTGGTGAACAGCCGCCGGCGCGCCCAAAGCCACGCGCCGACCCAGCCGATAATGAGCATCAGCACGCCCATTCCGACCATGATCCTGAAGGCGAAGAATACGGGAATGACCGGCGGGCGATCGTTACGCGGAAAATCCTTCAGGCCGGGGAAGAGCCCATCCCAAGAGTGGGTGATGAGCAAGCTCGAGGCATCGGGAATCGTGATTGCGAAATCGTTGCGCTCCTGCGCTTCGTTGGGAATGGCAAAGAGCACCAGATCGCCCGGCTTGCTCCCGTCCCAATGGGCCTCGATCGCGGCGATCTTCTCGGGCTGATACTTCTCGGTGTTGAGGCCGGAAGAATCGCCGATGTACATCTGCAGCGGCGTCAAAATCGCGACCATGCCGAGACCCATGCGCAGCATCGTCTTCGCCTCCTCGGTGAAACGGCCGGAGACGAGGTAGCGTGCGCCGACCGCCAGCACCACCAGCGAGGTCGTGAGATAGGCCGCCGTGAACATGTGGGCGAAGCGGTAGGGAAAGCTCGGATTGAAAATGATCGCGATCCAGTCAACCGGATAAGCGATGCCGTCGCGGATTTCGTGACCGGCCGGCGTCTGCATCCAACTGTTGGCCGCGAGAATCCAGAAAGCGGATAGGGACGTGCCAATGGCCACCAGAATGGCGGAGAGCACATGCAGGCTGGGCGGCACGCGCGACCAGCCGAACAGCATGACGCCAAGGAAGGTCGCCTCCAAAAAGAAGGCCGTCAGCACCTCATAGCCGATCAAGGGCCCGACGACGTTGCCGACCGCCACCGAAAAGTGGCTCCAATTGGTGCCGAACTCGTACGACATGACGACGCCCGAGACGACGCCCATCGCGAAGGACACCGCGAAAATCTTGGTCCAAAAGCGGGCGAGGCGGTGCAGGTGCTCCCGCCCCGTCATGCGCCAGCGAATGAGCAGGGTGGCGATGAACGCGGCCAACCCGATGGTGAAGCTGGGGAAGATGATGTGGAAGGTGACGGTAAACGCGAACTGGATACGGGCGAGCAGAACAGGGTCGAGTTCCATGAGAGCCGCCGGCATTTTTGTTTCCGCGGCCGGCATTGTGGCGTTGTTTGCCGCCCTCGTCGAGCGATGGGTGCGCCTTTAGGGGCATCATTCACCGGAAATCGCGCAGATGACGCGCGGGCTTCTACTCTTTGGCGAGTTGCGCGAGCGGCATCGACCAAAGGCGCACGCGCCCATTCTCGCCGCCCGAGGCGAGATGCTGCCCATCAGGCGCAAATGCGACCGCCGTTGCCCCGCCCGTATGTCCGGTCAGGGCCCGCACCGTGCGGCCACGTCTGAGATCCCACACCCGTACCGTCCCGTCATCGCCTGCCGAGGCGAGCACATTTCCCGTGGGCGAAAAGGCAATGTCGGCAACTCGGCCTTTGTGACCGTTGAGCGAGCGAAGCCTGCGCGAGGAGAGCGCCGACCAAACCCGGATGCGGCCGTCGAGCGCACCGGCGGCCAGCACCCTGCCGTTGTGCGAAAAGGCGAGGGCGGTCACGAAATCACGGTGTCCGCGATATTTCCGCTTGAGGCTTAGGGTCTTGAGGTCCCACAAGCGCACCGTCTTATCGGCGCTGCCGGAGGCCAGCGTCATCCGCTTGGGCGAGAAGGCGAGGGCCTGCACGGCGTTCTCGTGGCCGTCGAACACGTGCAGGGGCGCCGACGGCTGGCGCGCGTCCCACAAGGCTACGCTCCAGTCGTGGCTCGCCGTTGCAAACCGGTTGCCGTCGCCAACGAAGACGACCGCCCAGACATTGGCTTCGTTGCGCCGAACGGTGGCGAGCTTCTCGGCCCGCTGCAGATCCCACAGCACGACCTTACCGTCGGCGTGGCCGGTGAGTGCACGCGTGCCGCTGAGCGCGAGCGAGGTCGCGCTCCCGTCGTCGAGCTCGATGGTGCGGATCAGCGTGTGATAGCTGGCATCCCAAACCTTAAGCGTCGCGTCGTCTCCCGCGGTCACGATCCACCGACCGTCATCGCTGTAGGCCAGTCCCGTTATGGCACCGCGATGGGCGGGGATCTCGGCAATTGGCGTCACGATATCCGCGCGCGAGGCTTGCAACTTCTGGCTTGAGGGCACCGACGCGCCGCGGCTTTCCACGCGCGGCACCCGGTCCTGCATCGCGACCGCCGCGCTCGCGACGCCAACGCCGATCAGCAGCTTGAAAACGAGCGGAGCCCACCTGCGGCGGCTCCCCCTCATCGGCCGCGGACGCGGGGGCCTGCGCACCTCGATCAGCGCATGTCCCTTTGAGATGGCGTCCTCGGGCGGCGCTTCCTCTTTGGCCATTGGCGCCAGGGGAGGAAGCACCTCGATTTTCACGGTCTCAGCGAGAGCAGGGCGCTCCTTTGCCCGCGCCGGCGGCATCGTTCTTTCCGCGGCAGGCGGCCTGCGCAACCCGTCGACGAAATCGAGCATGCCGCCCTTGGGACCCGGCGCATCCGGCAATGGAAGCGCCAGCGCAGAGTGTGGGTCGGCCACCTCATCAGCAAAAGCGTCTTTCTTTTTCTCGAGCGCCCGGGTGAGCCAGCCGGCTCTGGGCGGATCCGGCGCCAGCAGATCGCCACGCCAAGCAGCGATCGACTGCGGGCGCGCTTCGATATTAAGCTCCAGGGCGCGATCAATGGCCTTGAGGAACCCCGCCCGGTAGGAGCTCAAGGCGGCCTCGCGTGCCGCTATCAGTTCGTCCTTGACCATGCGCGAGGGAGCGTCGGGCGGACGCTTGCCGGTCACCGCATGATAGAGTGTGGCTCCCAGCGCATAGATGTCCGTCCATGGGCCTTGCCGCCGGCTGGTCTCCGCGTATTGCTCGTAGGGGCTGTAGCCCGGCTTCACCAGGGCCGAGATCGTCTTGGTGTGGGAAGCAATCTCGCCGCGGGCAGAGCCGAAGTCGATCAGCACCGGATCGCCCGACTTGCGGATGATGACGTTGTCGGGCGCGATGTCGCGGTGCAGGAAGTCGGCCTTGTGGATCAGCTCGAGCGCATCGAGCAACGGCGCCAGGATCGTGTCGAGCTCCTTCTGGCGCGGCGCCCGGCCCAATGACTTCAGCCAGTTCTTGAGGCTGCGGCCCTCCTCAAAATGGAGCACCATGTAGCCCGTGTTATTGGCGCGGAAATAGCGATAGACGCGAACGATGTTCGTGTGATCGAACTTGGCAAGTGTTTGCGCTTCCTCGATGAATCGATCGAGGCCCCAGCGGTAGTCTCTGGCACAGTCGCGCGAGCGTGGGGCCGCCTCGATTCCGCCGGAGCGTGCCGCAATGTCGCTTGGAAAATACTCCTTAATGGTCACCAGCCGGGCAAGCGCAATCTCGTCGGCGAGGTAGGTGACGCCGAATCCGCCAGCGCCCAATACCCGCGCGATGCGGTAGTCGCCTACCAGCTCGGTCCCGCTCGGTAGCGCAATGAGATTCGTCATGGGTCCCCGTGACGCCCAGACCACGGCCTACCGCATCACACGAGCCCCGCAGCCGATCGTCAATCCATTTCGCCTCGAACACATTTGTGGCGCATAAATGTGGCGCTCGCGCGGGCGATGGGCTCGCGTTGAACAAATCCCAGCGCCGTCGCTTTGCGGCCATGTTCCTGCCGTCATGCGATTTAAGGCTGGTCAGCGATCTGCTCTGAGAGAAGACCATGAGATCGCCGTGGTCGTTGCTATTCATTTTCCTGGCCGCTGCTGCGGTCTTGGGCGCGTCTGTTGCAGCCGCAGCACGCCCAGCCGAGATGGGTCCCGCGATCGTGAACGCCGATGCCGAAGGACTGAGCTCCGCGACGACCCTGCCTGTGGCAGTCATCGAAGAAAATAACCGAGCCTGGCTGCAGCTTCGTCAGTGGCTGGGGCAAAGCTATGAGCGGGCGCCGGCCTTGATGCTCGGATTGTCGGTGCTGCTTCTGGTGCCGCCCCTGGCGCTTGTCGGCCTGCTCGTGCGCTGGACGCATCGTTCACCCGACTCAACGGTTTTGCTGCCGCGCCAATTGCGGCGGGCCGCCCGAAATCCAAGCACGACGACGGCGCAGACGGAAATTTCTCCCTGGCCTACAGAGGCTTGGGTGGAGATCGAGGGGTTTCCCGGAGGCCGGTGCCGCATTGGACGCACACTTGTGAGAATCGGCCGGGAAGGCGACAACGATGTTCGCCTTTCTGCGAAAACCGTTCATCGCTACCACGCCGTCATCCGGCGCACGACGGATGGCGACGTCATGATCACCGACGTGTCGGGCGCCGACGGCAACGGTGTGCTCGTCAACGGCACTCGGGTCGCCGAGGCGCGGCTGGCGAAAGGCGATGTGATCAACCTGGGTGAGGTCAAGATGCGCTTCGATGCGCGGCCGACTTAGCGAAGTGAAAGGGCGCGCACGTGAACCGGAATCGGCAATGAGATGAAGCTTCTTTGGGCCACGATCGTTGGGAGATTTGCGATGTCGGAAGAGAGCGGAAGCACAACGCAGACCACCACGCCTCAGCCGGCAGCGAAGGGCGCGCGGTTTCTTGGCTCGCTCAAGGACGCGCTTGCTGCCGCAGGCCGGGACGATACGCAGCGAAGAGCAAAGGCGCCATCGGCGGCGGCGCAGGACACCGCGAAGAGTGCGGCAAGGACGGAAGCGGTCACGCAGTTGCCGACCGTGAATGCGGACGAGCCTCCGCGCAAGGACGCCCCGACAGCCGCGCCGGCTCCCGCTGCCGGCCTGAGCGCCGCCGAGGCCGCCCGCGAGGTCAAGGGGCAAACCTCGTTGAAGCCGCAAGACAATCACGTCGAGTTCGTCAACCCGCCCACCACCCGTGTGGTACGGGGCGGCATCAAGACGCCGGACGACACCGCGCGCACGCAGCTCGTACGCGGCAAGGTGAAGGTCGAGCGCGGGGAATTCGAGCAGGACCCCGTGGTCGGCTGGCTGGTGGTCGTCGGCGGCCCGGGAATTGGCTCCTACCGCCCGATTTTCGAGGGCAACAACACGGTCGGCCGCAACTCCTCGCAGCGGATTCCCATTAATTTCGGCGATGATACGATTTCTTCGGAGGAACAGGCCTATATCCGCTATGATTCGGCCACACGCTCATTCCTGTTCGTGCCCAATCTTGCCAAGACCAACGTCGTTTCCCTCAACGACAAAAGACCGACCGGAGCGGTCGAGCTCAGCCAAATGGACGTCATCACGATGGGTCGCACCCAGCTTGTGTTCGTGCCTTTCTGCGGCGCGGAGTTCGATTGGGCCGAGCTGACCGATGCCAAGGGCTAATGCACGCATTCGACTACGCGTCTTGCGCCACCAAGGGTGCGAGAGACTACCAGGAAGACACCAGCGCAATCTGGCCGGCGAAGGATCCGTCGGCCGGCAGAGCTGACGCGCCGACGGCGAATGCCACGCGGCTTGTCGCCGTTCTTGCCGACGGCATGGGCGGGCACACCGCCGGGGCGCTCGCAAGCCGCACGGTGTGCGACAGCTTCATTGAGACGTACACCGGCCTCAACGGGTCGCGGCCGGAGCGGCTGCTCAAGGCCTTGACGTCGGCGAACGACGCCATTGCCGCAAAAGTCCTGTCCGAACCCGTCCTTTCCGGCATGGGCTCCACCCTGGTCGCCGCCGTCATGAGCGATGAGGGCGTCGAGTGGGTGAGCGTCGGCGACAGCCCGCTTCTGTTGTTCCGGCGCGGTGAGATTGCCCATCTCAACGAGGATCACTCGCTCGCGCCCGAGCTCGATCGGCTCGCCGAATTGGGGCGCATGACGGTTGAGCAGGCCAAGGCCGACCCGCGCCGACACATGCTGCGCTCCGCGGTGACGGGCGAGGAGCTCGATCTCGTCGACGTGTCGCGCCGCCCGCTGGTGCTGGAAGCGGGCGACTACGTGATCCTGGCGAGCGACGGGCTGCACACGCTGGAAAAGGCGGAGATCGAGCGCATTGTCACCGCCTATGCCGATGACGGGGCGGAAGCCGTCGCAAGCGCGCTGATCCGCGCGGTCGAGGCAATGCGCGATCCCCACCAGGACAACACGACGGTGATCGCCGTGCGCCCGCTGGCCGACGACGGGGCCGCCTGAGCCGTCAAAGCCCGCGTGTTCCACAAATGTTCTTGCATGGGCATGGTACTGCCTCAGTTTGGAAAAAACTGCAGATTAGTGACCCTTGACAAGGACTTAGATCATGAAAGAGAGGTCCGGTAACGAGACTTTGGGAGTTTCCGAGCCATGCTCACGCATGGACGGAAATGTACCGAATGCCGTTGACGACGACCTGGAGGCGTTCGCGCCCGCCGTTGATCTGGAGATCGACCCCGGTATCCGGCGAGCAGTGCTGATCCTCAGACGAGCTGGCGTTGAGACCTTCGAGTCTTGCGATGGGGGCGACGGACACGCCTTTCCGGAGCCGACAATCAAATTCCATGGCAATGCGTGGGCCGGCTTCAAAGCCTTCGCCATCGCGAAGGAAAATGGATTGCCCGCCGCTCGCATCCAGTACGTCTGGCACGAGGTCAACGGGCATCTTCACGGTCCGTGGTGGGAGATCGTATTCTCCCGCGTTCCTTACTGACCGGCGCGGTTGAGACGAGCACAGTGATCGCAAAGCGGGCGACCGCCTGTGCCCTGCCGGATATTCTCGCGCTCTATGTTGTTGCGCTCAGTGCACTTGTTGTTGTCGTGGTGCACTTGCGGTGCGTTCGGCTTAACCGAATAGATCGGCGCTACTTTCGTCATAACTTTCACTCCTTTGCTACAAGGAGTGCATCCTATTTACGAATCCGGGTTGCTTGAAAGCGGCGCGGCACTCTTGTCCACACATTTGTTGACCTATGCAACTGTACGTTTCTTGTACGTCTTCGGCCGCCCCGGCTTCGGTGCCGCCTCGTCCATCATCGCAACGATCTCTTCCACGCTCCACACGCGATCCGTCAGCCCTGCCGCCATGGCCGGTGTTATCCGCAACGTCGAATGTATCCGCGTCCAGTTGTAGAACGTGAAGTAGAGCGAGATCGCGTGGCGGTGGTTGTTGAGCTTCTTTGAGTGCGCGTTCGTCAATCTCGTGAAGCGGCGCATGGACATGCGCATCTGAAGGTTCTGGCGCTCCACATATGACGTTGAAATATGCGCAGGATCGGGATTGCCCGTTCGCGGCCTCTTGCGAGCCCCGATGCAATACGATGTGGCGTAGCGGGTGATGCCGTCCTGAGAGGCACGGTAAATCTTCACAAGCTGGGCAAAGTCGATGTCGGCACCGAATGCCCCATCAACAGCCTCGACATATGCTCGTAGACCATCTGACGTGAGCTGAATGCGGTTGGCCATTCGGTTGGCCAAGTCGCGAATGAACGCTGCAGCCCATACCGCATCGCGCTCGCCGACCATCCAATTGCAGATCAGCTTGCTATCGGCATCGAGCGCGGTCCAGGTCCACACTTCACCAGCCATGCGCGGTGCGGCTGTGGCCTTTGGCAGATTGGACGGCTTGCAATAGTTGAATGACCAAATTTCATCCACCTGCACCCGCTTGCAGGTGAGCCCCCGCACGCGCTCATCGTGGAAAGCGAAACAGAACTTGCCGGCGTCCTCTAAGAGCTTGGCGACGGTGTTGAACGACACGTCGGCAATGCGCGAGATCGCCCGCATACTCATGCCCTCGCAGAGCATCTGGAGGATTTGGACGCGCTTGCTGAGGGGCAGCTTGTTCATGCCCCTAATATATGAACATTTATGCTTAGCGTCAAGCTATATCTATCAATTTGCGATTTTGCGCAAATCGTATAATATGCTGGTATGAGCAATGATTCCAGTCGGTTCCGCACCCCAGGGCAGTTAATCCAGGCGCTTCTCGATGAGCGAAGCTGGAAAAAGCGCACTCTGGCTGTGGTTCTGGACGTTAACGAGGCCACCATCACTCGCCTTGTGAGCGACAAGCAACCCATCGACGCAAAGCTGGCGATAGTGCTGGAGGAGGTGTTCGACCGGCCTGCCGAGTTATTCCTGACATTGCAACGAGAGTTTGATCTTGCCCGGGCACGCATCACGGTTCGGCCCGATCCCGGACGCGCGGCGCGAGCGCACCTCTACGGTGACTTGCCAGTAGCCGATATGATCAAGCGTGGCTGGATCGACGCCGAGGGCATCCGCGACACGAAGAGGGTTGAGGGAGAGCTGATCCGCTTCTTTGGCGTAAACCGAATCGATGACATCGAGATCCTACCGCACGCCGCTAAGAGGACCGCCGTTAGCTCCACTGTCACGCCAGCGCAGCTTGCTTGGCTCTACCGTGTGAAGCAGATCGCGGCAGACATTCTCGTTGCGCCATATTCGCCGTCAGCCGTCGAGGCTGCAATGACGAAGCTCCGACCCCTCATGGTGTCAGCGGAGGGCGTCGCAAAGGTTCCGCGTATCATGAATGAGTGCGGCATTCGGTTTGTGGTGGTCGAATCTCTGCCTAGCGCAAAGATTGATGGTGTCTGTTTCTGGCTCAACGATCGGTCGCCAGTTATCGGCATGTCGCTGCGCTTTGATCGGATCGACAATTTCTGGTTCGTATTGCGCCACGAATGCGAACACGTGCTCCAACGCCACGGGCGCGCAGCGGCAATGCTGGATGCGGAACTAGAACGTGAGCGCGCGGGCACTGGGCCAGACGTGGCTGAAGAGGAGCGGATCGCTAATAGAGCCGCGCAGGAGTTCTGTGTGCCTGCGGCATCGCTGGAGGCATTCATCGCGCGGAAGGCGCCATTTTTCTCCGAAAGTGACCTCATGGGCTTCGCTAGAATTTTGAAGGTTCATCCCGGGATTCTTGCGGGACAGATTCAGCGTAGAACCGAGCGCTATGATCGTTTCCGTGAGCATCTTGTCAAAGTGCGTTCGATAATAGCCCCTAACGCGATCAAAGATGGTTGGGGCGATGTCGCCCCGGTTGAGCCCTGAAAGGAGCGACAAGAATGGGCGCACGACAGGATAGGCAGCGTTTCCTCCGGCACTACAAGGATGTGACGGGTGATAAAGAGCTGGACATGCACAAGGTGGCTGAGTTTGCCAAAAAGCTTGGCTGGAAGATGCCAAAGCCACCTTCAGACATCGAACTTCTCGCGAAGCAATTTACTGAAGCTGCCCGCGACGAGACGGATTATGACAAGAAGACTGGAAGACCGTTCCGTGTTTATCACGCTGTCCCGAGCAAGAGCGGTCAGCTCACGCTGTTCGTCTACGTCGATATCCATGACGCTAACCGCAACCAGATGCTCAAATCGTGCGTCAATCGACGGGAGCAAATGGTCAGTGACGGCCTGCAGTTGTCATTCGACATGGAGCATTGGAACAGCGTCAACCCAACCGAGGAGCCAATCGCTCTGCCGATGGACCTGACGCTGGATATTGAAATTCGCAAGGCAGCCGAAGAGGGCGGGGACGAGGAAGCAGCCTAAGTCTTTTTCCAGCGAGCATGTGCGGCAGCCTGGGCGATCTCGGCGCGTTCCCTCGCGGTCAGTTTTTTGGCTCGCGCCTTGCCACCCCGCTTGCCCAAGCTCACGGCAGCTTGGTCCTTGCCGTCGTCGCCTACGTCCTCGGCGATCTCGCCTGTAGCGATCTTGGCGACCTTGATGGCCGCTCCGATCACGTCGGCAGGGCGCTTCTGACCTTTGGGGCCTGTGGGCATCGTCGTCACTATCCGATGGGGAACACGTCGATGCGCCGCACCCGGCAGTCAGGTGCGCACATGTAGTGCTCTACGGCCGCCGAAAGCGATCTACCTTCGGCCGTCTCGGACCATTCTTCGCCTCTAAGATCGGTTGCCACTTCAAGCACAAGAAGCGGCTTGCCGTTATCGAGCTTGATCTTGTATTCAAAGGACGTTGCGTGGGGATGTTCGAATGGTCCTGGCGTCACTTTGGTCTCCATGCTTTGCGCTAAGCAAGAGCCGCTTCGCTGGCCGTGTCAATTGGGCCTCGCCCTAGGTTGCAGATGTGAATTTCAAACTGAGGCAGTGCCATGGGCATGCCGCCTCGGCTAACGTCCCTGAACACTTTGAGGGGCGGCATGTACGGTCAGATCTCCACCCTCGCCTTCGTCGGCATCGAGGCGCGCCCCGTCGAGGTGCAGGTGCGCATCACGCCAGGGCAGCCCGCCCTGGTCATCGTGGGGCTTCCTGACAAAGCGGTGGCCGAGAGCCGCGAGCGCGTGCGCAACGCGCTGCACGCCGTCGGCCTCGGCATGCCCTATAAGCACGTCACGGTGAACCTGGCGCCGGCCGACCTGCCGAAGGAAGGCAGCCAGTTCGACCTGCCCATCGCGCTGGCGATGATGGTCGCCATGGAGGCGATCGCCCCTGACGCCGTCGCGGGTTTTGCCGCGATCGGCGAACTGGCGCTTGATGGATCGATCCGTTCGGTGCCCGGCGCGCTGCCGGGCGCGATCGGCGCCAACGCGATCGGCAAGGGGCTCATCTGCCCTCAAGCATGCGGCGCGGAGGCGGCGTGGGCGGGCGAGGACGTCGATATCCTGGCAGCGCCGCATTTGCTTTCCCTCGTCAACCACTTCAAGGGCCTGCAGACGCTCGCCCGTCCCAAACCCAATCTCGATCGCGAAATCGGGCTGTTGCCCGACCTCGCCGACGTGAAGGGGCAGGAAAGCGCCAAGCGCGCGCTCGAGGTGGCGGCGGCCGGCGGCCACAACCTCCTGATGATCGGGCCGCCGGGCGCCGGCAAGTCGATGCTGGCAGCGCGCCTTCCTTCGATCCTGCCGCCGCTCTCTCCCGAAGAGATGCTCGAGGTCTCGATGGTGCACTCACTTGCCGGCGAGCTGATGGGCGGCAAGCTCGCGACGGCGCGCCCCTTCCGCGCGCCGCATCATTCGGCGAGCATGGCGGCCCTCGTGGGCGGCGGCACACGCCCGCGTCCCGGCGAGGTGAGCCTTGCGCATCTCGGGGTGCTGTTTCTCGACGAATTGCCAGAGTTCCAGCCCGGCGTGCTCGACGCCCTGCGCCAGCCGTTGGAGACCGGCGAGACGGTGATTGCGCGCGCCAACCACCGCATCGCCTATCCTTCACGCATCCAGCTCGTCGCCGCCATGAACCCGTGCAAGTGCGGCGGCAGCGCGCCGGGCGCCGCCTGCAAGCGCGGTCCGCGCTGCGCAGCCGATTACCAGGCGCGCATCTCCGGCCCTCTGCTCGACCGCATCGATCTGCAGATCGAGGTGCCGGCGGTAAGTGCTGCCGACCTCGTTTTGCCCGCACCGTCGGAGGGCAGTGCAGACGTGCGTGAGCGCGTGACAAAGGCGCGTGAGCGCCAGCGCCAGCGCTTTGCCGCGCTCGGAGCAAAGGGCGTCCGCACCAACAGCGCGTGCAGCGGCCGCACCTTGGAGGAGGTCGCGGCGCCTGATGCCGACGGCGCAGCGCTGTTGCGCCAGGCGGCGGATACCTTGCAGTTGTCCGCGCGCGGCTTCCACCGCACCTTGCGCGTTGCGCGCACGCTTGCCGATCTCGATGGCGTCGATCAGGTCGGCCGCATGCACATCGCCGAGGCGCTCAGCTACCGGGGAGAGACGCTGCGCCAGGAAAAGGCTGCGTAGACGGCAGTCGGCAGTCGGCAGTAGGCAGTGGGTGCAGGCGATGTCAGAGATTGTGTCGTATCGGGACTTGAGAGTCTGGCAGGAAGCAATGACGCTCGCTGAAAATGTCTATCGCCTTGCCGCAACGATACCTCGCATTGCAGCCTATGGATTCGCCGATCAAATGCGGCGTTCGGCGATTTCCATTCCCGCCAACATTGCGGAGGGGTATGGCCGCGAGAGCACGGGTTCGTACATCCAATTCCTCAAAATCGCGAGGGGCTCGCTAAAGGAACTCGAGACTCACATCTTGTTGGCGCAAAGGGTGGGAATTATCGATGGTGAAAGTACGCAGCCGCTGCTCTCTCGCTCAGAGGATATCGGCAAGATGCTGAATGCCCTGATCAGATCGATCCAAGCGCGCCGATCAGCCGCCTGATAGGCCCGACTGCCTACTGCCTTTTGCCTACTGCCCACTTCCCCGCAGGCCCTTTTGCATCAGCACCGCCTCCACCGTGTTCTTGAGCAAGCACGCGATGGTCATCGGCCCGACGCCGCCGGGGACAGGGGTTATCGCGCCCGCAACAGCTGCGGCCTCCGCGAACGCCACGTCGCCGACGAGCTTGCCCTTGCCGTCGGGCTTCACGACGCGGTTGATGCCGACGTCGATCACGATGGCGCCCGGCTTGATCCAACTGCCCTTGACGAACTCAGGTCTACCGATGGCGGCGACCACCAGGTCGGCGCGGCGCACGACGCCCGGCAGATCGCGCGTCTTCGAGTGGCAGATCGTCACCGTGCAGTTCTCGCGCAGCAACAGTTGCGCCATGGGTTTGCCGACGATGTTGGAACGGCCGACGACGACGGCATCTAGACCGGTTAGGTCGTGCGTCACCGACTTCGCCAGTATGATCGAGCCGACAGGGGTGCACGGCGCTAAGGCCCGCTCGCCGATCGACAGCCTGCCGACGTTCATCGGGTGAAAGCCGTCGACGTCCTTGGCGGGGTCCACCGACTCCAGAACCTTCGGGCTGTTCATGTGCTTGGGCAGCGGCATCTGCACCAGAATGCCGTGCACCGCCGGATCGGCGTTGAGCTTGGCGACGAGATCGAGCAGGGTCGCCTCCGTCGTCTCCTCGGGCAGCTTGTGCTCGAACGACTGCATGCCGACCTCGACGGTCTGCTTGGCCTTGTTGCGCACATAGACGCTGCTCGCCGGATCCTCGCCCACCAGCACCACCGCCAGCCCCGGCGCAAAGCCATGCTCTTTCTTGATGCGAGCCACCTCGCTCGCGACGTCGGCGCGCACCTTGGCGGCAATGGCCTTTCCGTCGATGGTGTAGGCAGTCATTGTCAGCGGTCCTCCCTCGTGTGTTCGATTACCCGGCGCCCGCGAGCTTGGCCTTTAGGCGCTCCTCGAGGCAACCGGTTTCCCCGCTGATGGTGAGCGATTTGACGCGCGATTTGCCGCCGTGCGTGACGCGCACCGTGCTTTTCGGCACGTCGAGCCAGCGCGCCACGAGCCGCTCCAGCGCGGCGTTGGCTTCCCCCTCGGCCGGCGCGGCGCGCACCCTTGCCGCGAGCGCAGGGCCCTCCGCCGTCGGGCCTACCCCCTCGATGCCTTCTATCGAGGATTTGGGCGTCAAACGCACGCGCACAATGACGCCCTCGCTGCTCGTGCGCCAGGGCTGCGCATCGGCCAGCTTACGCGCCGCCATCACACGACGAGCTTGGCGATGTTGGGCAGGACCACGCTTTGCACGAAGAAGCACCCCAACAGAAGAACGATCGGAGAAATATCGATCGCGCCGAGGTTGGGCATGACGTTGCGGATCGGCCGCAGCAGGGGCTCGACCAGGGCGCTCAGCGCGCTCCAGATCGCGCGCACGGTCGGGTTGTAGGCATTGACGACGCCGAACGCCATAAGCCAGCTCATGATCACGTTGGCGATGACGATGTAGGTATAGAGGGTGATCAGGTAGCTAATGAAATTGAGGAGTTCGATCATGGAGACGCGCTCTGGATTGGGTGCCCGGCTGACGTGTAACCTTGCAGGCTGCGGGGGGCAAGGCCGCAGAGAACGGCGGAGGGGGGATTTCCGGGGCCATTCCTTGACAAGATTTGGAGGGCGCCCCTAAATGCCGCCCCTCAACCGGGGCCGTAGCTCAGATGGGAGAGCGCTGCAATCGCACTGCAGAGGTCAGGGGTTCGATTCCCCTCGGCTCCACCAATAAAATAATCAACAGGTTAGCGGCTCGGTGCAGCCTTCGCGCTCCGGCCTGAGTTGCCGACGCGCTGCAGATCCCTGAGGCCGGCTGCAGCGAAGTCTGCGGTCGGTCTTGCACTTGCGATAATGGGGAATGCGTGTCCGCTTGCGTCTTAGCCAGCAAGCTTCTGCAAGGCGCAAACGTCGGCAATCTGCAGCCCTTTGGGCGTCGTTCTCACGATGCCACGGCGCTGCAACGCGCGGAGCGCGCGCGCAAGACTCTCTAGCGTCATATCCAGATGCTCAGCGACGAAACCTGAAGAGATTTCATCTGTGACAAGCAGCGGGTCGCGTCCCTCATGCACGTTGATCCGCGACAGCGCGACAAGGAATGATGCTAACCGCTCGATTGGCTTACCCCGGTCGCTCTTGACGGCCTGGGCCCGCAAGAAGTCGAATTCCCTGTCGGCGGCCGCGGCAAGCCTGGATGCCAGCTGTGCATCCGTCTCGGCAGCACGCTCCAAATCCGCGGCCGGAACCAGACTAACCACCGTTTCGGCGACGGCCTGGGCCGTGCTGATGTGGGCATCGAGGTGGCCGAACCCAATGATGTCGCCGGGAAACGCAAATTCGATTATTTCGTGACGCCCGTCGTTCCAGTGGATGTAGTGGCACAACGCACCCTCCTCCACGCGATAGAGGCGGGCGCGTGTGTCGCCCGACTGGAACAGGGTCTCGCCGCGCGCAAGCGAGCGGCGCGCTGCGTCGGCCGGTCTGCGCTCAACGCGGCTATCGACGCGCGACATTGGGCGCGCGCGAACGCCGGGGGAGTGCACGAAAACATGTCGTGAAGCCGCTAGCATGATACCCAACTCTCAAGCCACGTGGCGATCCAAGCTGCCACATTCAAGTCAAATTCTGCTTCTCTCCCAGGGGTCTTATTAGGCTGCGTTCAATCTACAACGCGCAGGCGCGAGCGATGTTCCCCCGGGAACAAATCTGCCAAAAAAATGAACACCCGCCATTGAGGGAGCCTGGAAACAGGACGCCCGCCTCGGCCCGATGCGCGCCCAGCCAAGGCGACTCGCGGCACTCACGCCCGCGAAAATTGGAACTCTCGCGCGCTCCCGATCGTTTTTTAGACCAGTTAAGCGTTTTGCTTGTTTGGGAGGACATGCCGATGGAAGAAAATACCGCAGTTTTGACACCGACCGAAGCGCGGCAAGCATCCCCGCATCGCCTCAACTTCAGGGTGCTCGTGGTGTCCATGGCGTTATCGCTGGCCGTCGCAGCGATGATTTACTACGCCGTCTACAGCTATCCCCGCAGCCCCATCGGCGTGCCCGAGGAGCCGCCTGCGGCGACAGCACCCACCACCCCTTAGCCGCTCTTCACCAGCTTCACACGTCCGTGAGACGGGGCAACGATCTCCCCATGAGGTCGTTAGCCGTCAAGACGCCTCCGATTAAGGGCGGCGCAAAAAAAGGAGGAACCCATGAAATATTTGCTTATCGCTTCCAGCATGGCTCTCGGACTTGGTCTGCAGCCGGTTCAGGCAGAAGAGCAGAGCGCCAGCAAGCCGCAAGCAGCCCATCAGCAGGAAACCCTTCATGCGCCCACAAACAGAGTCGGCGAAATGGTTCCCACGATGACGGCTCCGGGCAACAAGGACGATGCGTCCATGCCGCAGGATGCCGGCGGCGAGCACAAGGCAGAGACCATGCATCCGCCGACGAACCGCGTGGGCGATCAGGTCCCCACCATGAAGTCGGCCGAGAACAAGGACGACCAGACAGAGTCGAAGACGTACTATCGTGGGAACGACTCGAACTCGTCCAACTGAAGTAAAGTGTCGACCATGTAGCAGCGCTTAAGAGCGCGGGTTAGAGTGGGACAGGCGTCGGAAGGCGCCTGTCCCTTTTACTTG
>Ga0315553_10000610_pt1 | contig 31063 bp, 38 predicted proteins | sample SalMarSW160140MG_FD_203099 | JGI IMG/M metagenome (GOLD analysis project Ga0315553, IMG submission 203099) | Salt marsh sediment microbial communities from the Plum Island Ecosystem LTER, Massachusetts, United States - Salt Marsh Sediment SW1601-40 ... | reverse complement strand
GACCGACCGGTTCGGCGAACTCGTGTACACCCGCGTGTACGCCGGCACGCTCAAGGCCGGCCGGCGCATTCACAACGCCACCAAGGACCGCGTCGAGCGGGCCGCCAAGATGTGGCGGATGCACGCGAATGACAGGCTGCCAATCGGCGAGGCCACCGTCGGTGATATCGTGGCACTCGTCGGCCTGAAGTTCACCGGCACCGGCGATACCCTCTGCGAGAGAGAACACCCCATTATCCTCGAGCAGATGCGGTTCCCCAACCCCGTGATTTCCCAGGCCATCGAGCCGAAGACCTCCGCCGACCGTGTCCGGCTGTCCGAAACCCTTGCCCAACTCCAAAAAGAAGACCCGACATTTCGGCGCCGGACGGACGAGGATACCGGCCAGACCATCATCAGCGGCATGGGCGAACTGCACCTGGAGGTGCTCGTGCACCGGATGCAGCGCGAGTTCAGTCTGGGAGCGAACGTCGGCGTGCCCCGCGTCGCCTACCGCGAGACGTTCCGCCAGCCCGTAGAGGCCGAGGGCAAGTACATCCACCAGACGGGCGGCCGCGGCCAGTACGGGCACGTGAAGATTCGCGTCGAGCCCTTCTCCAGCCTCTCCGGCCCCGTGGTGGTCAACGAAGTGAAGCACGGCGATATCCCCGCCGAGTACATCCCGGCGATCGAAGAGGGAATTCAGTCCGCGGCGAGCGGCGGGCTCCTGGCGGGCTACCCCGTTATTAACGTTAAGGTTACCATCCTGGGCGGCTCGTATCATCCGGAGGACTCGTCCGACATCGCCTTTGCCGCCGCCGCCGGCCGGGCCATGGTCAACGCGGCGCGAGACGGCCAAGTCGCGCTGCTCGAGCCGATTATGAGACTCGAGGTCATCGTCCCGGAGGCCTATCTCGGTGACGTGCTCAACGACCTGAACGGCCGAAGAGCAAATATCGTGGACATGGGAATCATGGGGCAGCTCCGGACCATCGAAGCAAAGGCTCCGCTCGCCGAACTCTTCGGCTACTCCACCGTCGTCCGCTCACTCTCGCAAGGTCGCGCCACGCACACGATGGAGCCACTCGAATACGCGCTGGCCCCCGACGACACCGCTGCGCGGATCGCGGGGCTTGACTCTTGACTAATGTTTTACAATTTTTTACAATTAACGCTCGGCTCTCGCACGTTTTTTGCTTGACGAACTTGTTTGCGGGCTTATAATTAGACTCTTTTCCCGTTAGGGGCGCGGTATTTCACCGTGCCCCGTGCCATGTGCGCGGGCCATCATCATCCCGCGCCAGGCTACAGAGTCATGTTGGCCGTTCGCGGAGGGGCCGAATGCCCAAACTGCAGCGAGTGCGGATTCGCATGGAAGCGTATGACCACGAAGTCCTCGATCAGTCGGCGACACAGATCGTCAACGCGGTGCTGCGCACGGGCGCCAAAGTCTCCGGGCCGGTGCCGCTGCCGACGCGAATTGAGCGGTACACGGTGCTCCGCTCGCCGTTCGTGCACAAGAAGTCCCGCGAGCAGTTCGAGATCCGTACGCACCGGCGCATCATCGACATCCTTCAGCCGACCCCGCAGACCACTGACGCGCTGCAGCGCCTCAGCGTCCCTGCCGGCGTGGGCATAAAAGTAAAGGCGTAATCGTGTTGGAGTTGGATGTTTACAACATGGACGGCAAGAAGGTGGACTCGGTCAAGATTGACGAGGCCGTCTTCGGCGGGACGGTGAACCATGCAGTCCTTCGCGAGGCCGTGCTGATGTACCAGGCCAACCGCCGCTCGGGCACTGCCTCGGCCAAGAACCGGGTCGCCGTGTGCGGCTCGGGCGCGAAGCCGTTCCGCCAGAAGGGCACCGGGCGCGCCAGGCAAGGGTCCCGGGGCGCCCCCCACCACGTTGGCGGCGGCGTGGCGCACGGCCCCGTGCCGCGGAGCTACCGGTATTCGATGCCGAAGAAGGCCCGCCTCGCCGCTCTCAAAAGCGCCTACCTCGACAAACTTCAGAACGCAACACGCATCATCGACAACATAGCAATAGATGCCCCAAGAACGAGCCAGGTCGCCCGGCTGCTCAAGAACCTCGGCGTTCGAGGCCCTTGCCTGATCGCCACGCTGGGCGCCTCGGACGCCGTGGTGAAATCCACCCGAAATATCCCGGGCGTCATTACCAAGCGCATTCGCGACGTGAACGCGTATGACCTCCTGCGGCCCAGGAATTTTGTGGTCACCCGCCGCGCCCTCGAAAGCGTGGCCGAAAAATTCGCCGGCGACGCCCGGACGGACGGTGAACTGTAATGGATGACCCGAGAAAGATTATCATCAAGCCGATCATCACCGAGAAGAGCACGGATCTGATCGAGCGCGCGAACCGGAACGGCGTGCCGCAGAACGCCTACTCGTTCCAGGTGCACAACCGCGCCGCCAAGCCGGAGATCCGCCAGGCGATCGAAGCCCTGTTCAACGTCAAAGTCCGCGCCGTCAAGACCTTGTGGCAGCGCGGCAAGCTGCGGCGCACCCGCCGCGGCGGCGTGACCCGGCAATCCAACTGGAAAAAGGCGATCGTAACGCTCCGCGAAGGTCACCGAATCGAGCTGTACTGACCATGGGCACGAAGAAACGCAAACCGACGACCCCGGCGCAGCGGCACATGACGCACTCGGACTTCGCCGAGATCACCCGGTCGAAGCCCGAGAAGTCGCTGACCACGCCGCTCAAGAAGACGGGCGGCCGGAATTCCAACGGCCGCATTACCAGCCGGCGGCGGGGCGGCGGCCACAAACGGAAGTATCGGATCATCGACTTCAAGCGCGACAAGCGCGGCGTGCCGGCCAAGGTCGCGGCGATCGAATACGACCCAAACCGCAGCGCGCGAATCGCACTGCTGCATTACGCCGACGGCGAGAAGCGGTACATCCTGGCGCCCAAGGGCCTCCAGGTCGGCCAGCCGGTTATAGCGGGCGACGATGTCGAGCCCCGCGTGGGCAACGCGCTGCCGCTCAGAACCGTTCCGCCGGGCACGCCCGTGCACAACATCGAGCTGGTCCCCGGCGGCGGCGGGAAACTCGTGCGCGGCGCCGGCACCTCGGCCACCGTTTCCGCCAAGGAAGGCCGGCGGGCACGGGTCAACCTCCCGTCCGGCGAGGTGCGCCAGCTCCACCTCGAGTGCTACTGCACCGTGGGGCAGCTCGGCAACATCGAGCATGCCACCATCAAGCTGGGCAAGGCCGGGCGGAGCCGCTGGCTGGGCAGGCGACCCAAGGTCCGCGGGATGGCGATGAACCCCGTGGCCCACCCGATGGGCGGCGGCGAAGGCCGCTCGGGAGGCGGCCGCGTGCCGGTCTCTCCGTGGGGCAAGCCGTCCAAGGGCGGCAAGACGCGGAGCCGCAAGGCCGTCTCCAACAAGTTCATCGTCCGGCGCCGTTCGAAGACCCGATAGGGTTTGGTGAGGAGCTGACATGTCACGATCGGTGAAAAAAGGCCCGTACGTGGCGGAAAAACTGCTGAAGAAGGTCGCGCGCGTAACCCGCTCCGGCAGCCAGGATCCGATCCAGACCTGGTCGCGCGCGTCGGTGGTGATCCCCGAGTTCGTCGGGCACACATTCATGGTGCACAACGGCCGGATGTTTAACCGGGTCTACGTCACCGAGAACATGGTCGGGCATCGGCTGGGCGAATTCTCGCCGACCCGTACGTTCCGGGGTCATGCGGGCCGCCGGGGCGAACACGCCAGGAAGGCGTAAGGAAGGCAGATGGAAGCGAGGGCCCGACACCAATACGCGCGAATATCGCCGACCAAGGTCCGCCCGGTGGCGAAGATGATCCGGCACATGCCGCTGACAACGGCGCTGGACTCGTTGCGGGTCAGCAACAAGCGGGCGGCCCGGCTGCTGGAAAAAGCCCTTAAGTCAGCCTGGGCCAACGCGATAGAAGCCGGCGGCCGGCTGGACGAGGCCGATTTCTTTGTGGCGTCCGCGTCGGTAAATGAAGGCCCGACCATCAAGCGGGGCCGGCCGGGCGACCGCGGACGGTGGCGGCGGATTCTGAAGCGGTCCTGCCACATTGCAGTGGTGTTGTCAGACCGAAAGGATTGACGTGGGGCAAAAGGTAAATCCAATATCCTTCCGGCTGGGAATCACGGAAACGTGGCGCAGCCGGTGGTACGCCGACAAGAAGACGTTCGGCGGCCTGCTGGTCGCCGACCAGAAGATCCGGCAGTACATCCGCGAGCGCTACCAGTTTGCGGGGATCCCGCGCATCGACATCGAGCGCACCAGCGGCGAGGCGCGGCTCACCCTGCACTGTGCCCGGCCCGGCGTCGTCATCGGCCGGAAGGGCCAGGAAGTCGAGCAACTCCGCGCCGACCTCGAGGAGATCAGCGGGTGTACCATCCACATTGACATCAAAGAAGTCCCGCATCCCGAGACGAGCGCCGCCCTCATCGGCCAGGCCATTGCCGAGCAGCTCAAGAAGCGGGCGTCGTTCCGCCGCGTGATGAAGAAAGCCGCCGAGACCACCATGCAGGTGGGGGCGCTGGGCGTCAAGATCGAGCTGGCCGGCCGGCTGGGCGGCTCGGAGATGCGGCGCCGCGAGCGGACCGTTATCGGCATGATCCCGCTGCACACGCTGGATGCGATGATCGATTATGCCTTCACCAAGTGCGTCACCACCTACGGAACCATCGGGGTCAAAGTGTGGGTATACAAGGGCGAGCAACCGTCTGGAGGAACGCCCCGGGCGCCGACCCAGCAGGCGACGCCCGCCAGAGGAGCTAGCTGATGCCGCTGATGCCGAAACGAATCAAGCACCGCAAGGTCCAACGCGGCCGGCTGAAGGGCAAGGCGACCCGCGGCAACAGCGTGGCCTTCGGCGATGTCGGGCTCCAGTGTCTCGAGCTCGGCTGGATCACCGCCCGCCAGATCGAAGCGGGCCGGATCGCCATCTCGCACTTCCTCGCGCGAGAAGGCCGGATGTGGATCCGGGTCTTCCCGCACAAGCCGGTCAGCGCCCGGGCCGCCGAGACCCGCATGGGGACCGGCAAGGGCGAGCCGGAATACTGGGCAGCCGAGGTCAAGCCCGGCACCATCGTGTTTGAGATCGGCGGCGTGCCGGAGGACGCCGCAGTGCAGGCGTTGAACCGCGCGGCGCACAAATTCCCCATCAAGATGAGACTCGCCCACCGGAGGCATGCCTGGTGAAACCCGCGGAGATCCGAGCCCTGTCCGACGCCGAACTGCTCAACGAGCTGGAGAACGCCGAGCAGAAGCTCTTTAACCTGCATTTCCAGCGGACGACCCAGAACCTGGAAAGCACCGGGGAGCTGTCGAAGACCCGCAAAGACATCGCCCGGCTGCAGACCATAATTCGCCAGCGCGCCGCGCGCGCCAGCTTGACCCCGGGGCAGGCTGCCGGGCCTCCGGAAGGCGCCGCCGGCCAAAAGGCCGAGACCCCGAAGAGCGAGGCCGCCAAACCATGAGCGCGAAACGCAAACCGCCCAAGGCCGTCACCGGCATCGTCACCAGCGACAAGATGAACAAGACCATCGTCGTGCAGACGCTCAAGACGGTGCGGCACAAACGATACCACAAGTACATCCGCACGCCGCAGGTCTTCAAGGCCCACGACGAGAACAACGAAGCGCGGGCCGGGGCGCGCGTCAGAATCCTGGCCACCCGGCCGCTCAGCAAGACCAAGCGATGGCGGCTGGTGGAAATACTCGAGCAGGGACCGGAAGAATAGACGATGATCCAAGCAGAGACCCAACTGGACGTCGCCGACAACAGCGGTGCCCGGCGCGTGGCCTGCATCAAGGTGCTCGGCGGGACCCGGCGCCGCTATGCAGGCATCGGAGACATCGTCGTGCTGGCCGTGAAGAAAGCCGCGCCCAACGGCCCGATCAAACAAGGCGACGTGGTGCGCGGCGTGGTGGTCCGCACCAAGAAGGCCCTGAGACGCCCGGACGGCTCATACGTGAGGTTCGACAGCAACGCCGTCGTGCTCATCGGCGAGGACCGCAACCCGCGCGGCACGCGGATCTTCGGCGCCGTGCCCCGGGAGCTCCGGGCCAAGAACTTTATGAAGATCATCTCGCTCGCGTCCGAGGTGGTGTGAGGATACGAATGCACGTTCGAAAGAACGACATGGTAATGCTTCTCAAAGACTTCAGCGGCCCCTCGCCCGCGAGGAAGGGCTCGACCGCCCGGGTGCTCAAGGTGTTTCCCAAGCAGGGCCAGTTGATCTGTGAGGGCGTCAACGTCAAGCACAAGCACATCCGGGCCAACACCAACCGCGACTATCCCCGCGGCGGGATCATCCGAAAAGAAGCCCCCGTCAGCGCCTCCAGCGTGGCGCTGTATTGCCCGAAGTGCGAGAAAAAAACCCGGGCCGCGCGGAAGATTGTGGACGGCAAGAAGACCCGCGCGTGCAAGAAGTGCGGCGAACCGTTTGAGACGACAGCCTAGCGGCAGGAAATGGAGCGTTTGACCGGTGGCGCAGTTGCAGGAACGATATAACACCGAGATCGTGCCCGCCCTGATGGAGCGGTTTGGCTACACCAACCGCCTGGCGGTACCGAAGCTCATGAAGATCATGCTCAGCGCGGGGGTGGGCCGCGCGGCGGAAGACAAGGACCGCCTTCCGCAGACGCTCGACGACCTGGCCACCATCTCCGGACAGAAGGCCGTGCCGAGGAAGGCCCGGCGGTCCGTGGCCGGCTTCAAGATCCGGGCGGGAATGGTGGTGGGCGCCATGGTGACGCTCCGCCGCACGCGGATGTACGAGTTTCTCGAGCGGCTCATCGTCGTCGCGATCCCGCGGATCCGTGACTTTCGCGGCCTGTCGCCCAACGCGTTTGACGGACACGGCAATTTCTCGTTCGGCATCACCGAGCAGGTCGTGTTCCCGGAGGTCGACCCGGACAGCGTCAAGGTCACCCAGGGAATGGATATCACGATCGTGACGACCGCCAACCAGGACGAGGAAGGCCGCGAACTGCTTCGCCTGTTCGGCATGCCGTTTACGACAGAATAAGGAGCCGGAATGGCGCGGAAAAGCTGGATCAACCGGCAGAAGAAGAAACAGAGGTTTCCGGTCCGTGAATACCATCGCTGCGCGCTGTGCGGGCGGCGAAGAGCTTATATGCGAAAGTTCAAGTTGTGCCGGATCTGCTTCCGGACCCTGGCATCCACCGGGCACATCCCCGGAGTCAGAAAGGCAAGCTGGTAATTCGCGCCCGTGGTGTCCCGCCCGTATCGGGACAGGAGCCGCCGACACATGACCATGAATGATTTCGTCGCGGACATGTTGACCCGCATACGGAACGCGCTCCGCAACGGCAGCGAGACCGTGGAGATCCTCGGATCGCAACTGACCGTGGCGGTAGCGGCCGTTCTGAAGCGGGAAGGCTACATCAAGGACTACGCAGAGCTGGACACCAAGCCCCAGGCGCTCGTCCGGATCTATCTCAAGTACGGCCCCGAGGGCGAACAGGTCATCACCGGCATCCGGCGCACCAGCACGTCAGGCCGCCGCGTCTATCGCGGCGCCGACGACCTAGGCACTGTGCTAAACGGCCTCGGAATATCGGTGGTGTCCACGCCCAAGGGCGTGTTGAGCGACCGCGAGTGCAGGCAGCAGCACGTCGGCGGCGAGGTGCTCTGCAAGGTGTGGTAGCCGCCGGAGCGGCATACGAGAAGGACACATGTCGAGAATAGGAAAGAACCCGGTTCCCCTGCCCGGCGGCGTCCGGGCCGTCCTCGAGGGCCAGGCCCTCACCGTGGAGGGGCCGAACGGAAAGGCCCCGCTGGCGATCCACCCGCTGATCTCGGTCAGCGTGGACGAGGCCAACCGGCAGATCACGGTCGCTCCGCGCGATCCCAAGGGCCGAAACCCCAAGGAGGCCCGGCTCCAGCGGTCGATGTGGGGCACCACGCGAAAGCTCATCGCCAACATGGTCGAAGGCGTCACCCAGGGATACACCCGGGAGGTCCAGATCGTCGGCGTGGGATACGCGGCGCGGGTCGAAGAAAGCACCCTGTTCATCCGCTGCGGATACTCCCACGAGATCGCGACGCCCATCCCGGACGGCATCACGGTCGACCCGCCCAGGCCGGACAGCCTGATGATCACCGGCGTCGGACAGTTGCCCTGCACCGCGCTGACGTTCCGCGGCATAGACAAGCAGCAGGTCGGCCAGTTCGCCGCTTCGGTGCGGCGGCTGCGTCCGCCCGAACCGTACAAAGGCAAGGGCATCCGGTACATGGGCGAAGAAGTGAAGCGCAAGGCCGGCAAGGCACTGGCGGCCGGCACGGCATAAGCGAGACGAGGTGCGATGAACCGGCAGAAGGAGAAACGACTGAAGCGGGCGCGGCGGCATCGGCGCGTACGCAAAAAGGTGTTCGGGGCGGCGGGGCGTCCCCGCCTCGCCGTGTACCGCAGCCTGCGCCACACCTACGCCCAGATCATAGACGACACGGCGGGCCGGACGCTCGCCTCGGCGTCAACGCTCAGCGCCGACGTTCGCGAAGACCTGGAGAGCACCGGCAATTGTGCCGCCGCCCGGGCGGCGGGAAAGCGGCTGGCGGAAAAGGCACTGGCTCACGGCATTCGCGCGGTCGTGTTCGACCGCGGCGGATTCAAGTACCACGGCCGCATCAAGGCCCTGGCCGACGCGGCGCGCGAGGGTGGGCTGGCTTTTTAGGACGACCCGTTCTCTTTCGATAGGGGTTCAATTTGTCACAGGCAGGACGACGCCGACCGAGGGGCGACGGTGCCGGGCAGGAGGGCGCCGGCGAATTCTACGAGAACGTGGTCAAGATCTACCGCTCTGCCACGGTGGTCAAGGGCGGCCGGCGGTTCAGCTTCGCCGCGCTGACCGTGGTGGGCGACCGGAACGGCTCGGTAGGCATCGGCTACGGCAAGGCGAACGCGGTGCCCGCTGCGGTGGAGAAGAGCTTCAAGCACGCCCACCGGTCAATGAAACGGGCGGTCCTCTCCGGCCACACCCTGCCGCACGAGGTCACCGGCCGGTTCCTCGCGTCCCGGGTATACATGCGGCCGGCCGCGCCGGGCACGGGCATCATCGCCGGCGCCGCCGTCCGGGCGGTCGTCGAGGCCGCGGGCGTCAGAGACGTGCTCACCAAGTCATATGGCAGCAACTCGCCCAAGAACCTGGTCAAGGCCGCCCTGCAGGGTCTGCTTTTGATGCGGGACCGGGCGACCGTCGCGCGGCTTAGAGGAGTGGAACTCGAGTGAACCTGTCTGACGCGGCAGCCGGCAAGAAGTACAGGAAGACGAAGCGCGTGGGGCGCGGCACCGGGTCGGGCTGGGGCAAGACCAGCGGCCGGGGGCATCGCGGGGCGCGCTCCCGTTCCGGCGAGGTCATCGAAGCCACCTACGAGGGCGGCCAGATGCCGCTGTTCCGCCGGCTGCCCAAGCGCGGCTTCAACAACCGGCGCTTCCAGAAGAGGCCCGCCACGCTCAACGTCGGCGACCTCATCAACTGGCCGGGGCAAGAAGAGGTAAACCCCGAGTCGCTGCTCCGCGCCGGGCTGGTGGACGACATCTCGAATGGGGTGAAAATGCTGGGCAACGGCGACGTGTCGCGGCCCCTCACCGTCAAAGCACACGCCTTCTCCGAGGCGGCCCGGGAGAAGATCCTGGCCGCCGGCGGCAAGGCGGAGACCATAGAGTAGACGTGACGTAGATCAAAGGCAGGACCTGTGCTCGATCCGCTGATCAACTGCTTCCGAATCCCCGAGCTGCGGAAGAAGATCCTGTTCACCGTGATGATGCTGGTGGCGTTCCGCGTCGGGGCGTTCGTGCCCATCCCGGGGGTGAACCCGAGCGCGGTGCGCGACGCGGCCGGTGTCACCGGCGGCGCCCTCGGCCTGGTGGACATGTTCTCGGGCGGGGCGCTGAGCAAGTGCGCCGTCTTCGGCCTGGGCATCATGCCGTACATCAGTGCGTCCATCATCTTCCAGCTCCTGGCGACGGTCATCAAGCCGCTCGAGGAGCTGCAGAAGGAAGGCGAGGCCGGCCAGAAAAAGATCAACCAGTACACCCGCTACGCCACGTTGCTGCTGTGCGCGATCCAGGGCCTGTTCATGGCCAACTGGATCGAGAACATGCACACCGCCAAGAACGTGTACGTCGTGCCGGCCAGTGTCCGCGACGGCTTTGGCTTCGAACTCATCTGCGTGGTCGCGCTGACCGGCGGCACCATCCTGCTGATGTGGATCGGCGAGCAGATCCAGGAGCACGGCATCGGGAACGGCATCTCGCTGCTGATCATGGCCGGGATCGTCGCCCGCATGCCGCCGATGATCCTCCGGGTCTGGCAGACCCAGGTCGACACCGCCAGCCTGGTGAACCCGGCGGAAGACAAAATCGGCATCATGGGGATCGTAGGGATGCTGCTGATGTACGTGCTGGTGGTGGTGGGGGTGGTGCTGCTGACGCAGGGCCAGCGCCGCATCACCATACAGACCGCCAAGCAGATTCAGGGCCGCCGGGTGCTGGGCGGGCAGCGGTACTATCTGCCGCTCCGCGTCGGCGCCGCAGGCGTCATCCCCATCATCTTCGCCCAGTCGCTCCTGATGTTCCCGGGGATGCTCCTCGGCAAAATGGCGCGCGGCCAGACTTGGGTGGCCGGGCTGGCCCACTGGCTCCATGGTTTCTTCCAGTACGACAGCTTCAGCTACCTGGTGATCTACGTCGTCCTGATCGGGTTTTTCTGCTTCTTCTGGACCGCCGTCCAGTTCAACCCGATCAAGATGGCCGACGAAATGAAAGAGCGCGGCAACTTCGTCCCCGGCATCCGACCGGGCCGGCGCACCTCCGAGTACTTCGAGCGCATCATGACCCGCATCACGCTGGCCGGCTCCGCCTTCATCTCGGTCATCGCCATCTTGCCGTACATCGTCCAGCGGGCCAATCCGGGCCTGGGCCAGGCCGCATACATCTACGGCGGCACGGGCCTCCTGATTGTCGTTGGCGTGGCGCTCGACCTGGTGCAGAAAATCGAAAACCACCTGCTGATGAGACACTACGACGGCTTCCTCAAGGGCGGCTCCCGAATTCGAGGACGGCGCTGATGGCGCTGCGGCTGATATTTCTCGGGCCTCCGGGCGCCGGCAAGGGCACGCAGGCGAAGCGCCTTGCCGCGGCCCGGTCGATCCCGCATGTTTCGACCGGAGACATTCTCCGCGCGGAAGTCGGGGCCGGCTCGGAACTCGGGGCCAAGGCGAAGGAATATATGGGCCGGGGCGAGCTGGTGCCCGACGACCTCGTGGTCGCCATGGTCGCACGTCGCCTTGCCCAGCCCGACTGCGGGAACGGGTACCTCCTCGACGGGTTCCCCCGCACCATGGGCCAGGCCACCGCGCTCGAGGCCAGGCTGGCCGAGCACGGCGAGACGATCGGCCAAGTGCTTTACTTCTCCGCGCCCGACGACGTGCTGATCAAACGCCTGTCGGGCCGGCGGGTGTGCCCCGACTGCAACGCGAACTACCACTTGGAGACCATGCCGCCGCGAAACGACGGCGTCTGCGACAAGTGCGGCGGCAAGCTGATCCAGCGCGAGGACGACATGCCCGAGACCGTCCGGAATCGCCTCAAGGTCTACCGGGCGCAGACACGGGAACTGATCGGCCATTACGGCGCGACCGGCTCCGCCCAAGCCGGGTTGCTGACCGAGATCGACAGCACCGGGACGGTCGGCGAGATCGCCGATGCCGTGGCCCGGTCTTTGGAAAACTGAGTGCGCCCCCGGGCGGCAGGTGCCGCCCCGTGCAGGGCGCCCGAGCGACCTTTGAGAGAGGGTTTGAGATGTTCGGCGCGATACCGCTCAGGACGCCACAAGAGCTGCTGATTATGAGAGACGCCGGCCGCATCGTGGCCCAGGTGCTCGACCGGATGAAGCAACTCGCAGCCCCCGGCGTCACGACGCTCGAACTGGACGCGGTGGCCGAGGAGACCATCCGCGACCGCGGCGGAAAGCCCGCCTTTAAGGGCTACCGGGTGCCCGGGAAGGAGCCGTTCCCCGCGACCATCTGTGCCTCGGTCAACGACCAGGTCGTCCACGGGATACCCGACGCCCGACGCCTTCGCGAGGGCGACATCCTGAGCATCGACGTCGGCGTCGAATACCGGGGCTTCTTCGGCGACACAGCCGTTACGCTCCCTGTCGGCCGCGTCTCGAAGACGGCCCGGAAGCTGATGCGGGTCTGCTCCGAAGCGCTCGATCTGGCCATCGCCGAGGTGAGGCCCGGCAATGTTCTTCGCAGAATCGGAGAAACGGTGCAGCGCCACGTAGAGACCAACGGCTTCTCGGTCGTGCGCAAGTTCGTGGGGCACGGAATCGGGACCGCCATGCACCAGGCGCCCGAGGTGCCCAATTTCGCCACCAAGCACTGCGCCGAGGTGGCCATGGAACCCGGGCTGGTGTTGGCCATCGAGCCGATGATCAACGCCGGCCGATACCAGGTGGTGGAGGACCCCGTGAACCGGTGGACCGTAACCACGGCAGACGGCAAGCTCTCGGCTCACTTCGAGCATTCCATCGCAGTGACGCCCGAAGGGCATGAGATCCTGACGCTGCCCTGACCAGACGGGAAGGACGATGCCAAAGGAAGAAGCCATACGCGTAGAGGCCACGGTGCGGGAGGCCCTGCCCAACGCCATGTTCAACGTGGAGCTGGAAAACGGCCACCGCGTCCTCGCCCACGTCTCGGGCAAGATGAGGAGGTACTTCATCCGCATCCTGCCGGGAGACAAGGTAACTATCGAGATGTCGCCCTACGACCTGACCAAGGGGCGCATCGTGTACCGCGAAGAACGGCAGCCGCGGACCCCGCGGCCCGGCGGCAGCCGGAAAGGAAGGCGATAATGAAGGTCCGCAGTTCCGTCAAGCGAATCTGTGAAAACTGCAAGCTCATACGGCGCAAGGGCGTCGTACGGGTGATATGCACCAACCCCCGCCACAAGCAGCGGCAGGGGAAATGACCGAGCCCGAATCGGAGGAAGTTCGACATGCCTCGTCTAGTGGGCGTTGACATTCCGGGCCGCAAGCACATCGAGATCGCCCTGACCTACATCCACGGCATCGGCCGTTCGTCGGCGATGAAGGTCGTCAAGGCCGCCGGCATCGAGCCCGGCACGCGGGCCGACGATCTGACCGAAGAGCAGCTCTCGCGCCTCGTCGGCGTCATCGACCGCAGCTTCACCGTGGAGGGCGAGCTCCGCCGCATGGCCGCGCAGAACATCGCCCGCCTGCGCGACATCAACTGCTACCGCGGCATCCGGCACAGGCGTGGGCTGCCCGTACGCGGCCAACGCACCCGGACCAATGCCCGGACCCGAAAGGGCCCCAAGAAGACCGTCGCGGGCAAGAAGAGCGTCAAGGCGTTGGGCTAACCGCCGGCCCCAGGCCGCATAGGTTCAGGAGTTGCACATGGCAAAAGCCGGTCGAAAACATGTCCGCCGGGTCTCGTCCCAAGCGATCGCCCACGTCAAGGCGACGTTCAACAACACCATTGTCTCGATTACCGACCTGAACGGCGAGGTGTTGTGCTGGGCGAGCGCCGGCACCATCGGGTTCAAAGGCTCCCGAAAGAGCACCCCGTTCGCCGCGCAGCGCACCGCCGAGAACGCCGCGCAGAAGGCCCAAAAGATGGGGGTGCGCCAGGTGGAGGTGCGCGTCAAGGGCCCCGGGTCCGGCCGCGAGTCGGCCGTCCGCGCACTCCAGGCCGCCGGGCTCGAAATCAAGGCCATCGAAGACGTCACCCCCCTGCCCCACAACGGGTGCAGGCCCAGGAAGAGGCGCCGTGTATAACGCCGCGTCCGAACACGATTAGGAGTGGCCCATTGGCTCGCAACACCGGACCCAAATGCAGGCTCTGCCGCAGGGAGGGCGTCAAGCTCTTCCTGAAGGGAGCGCGCTGCGACACCCCCAAGTGCGGGTTTGAACGGCGGGAATATCCGCCCGGGATGCACACCTGGCCCCGGCGCAAGATCTCCGCCTACGGCCTGCAACTGCGCGAGAAACAGAAGGTGAAACGATACTACGGAATTCTCGAACGGCAGTTCCGCCTCTACTTCCAACGGGCCGAACGAGCCAAGGGCAACACCGGCGAGAACCTTCTGCTGGCGCTTGAATCCCGGCTGGACAACGTGGTGGCCTGCCTGAGCTTTGCCACCTCGCGCAGCAACGCCCGCCAATTGATCCGACACGGGCACCTCTTGGTCAACAACCAAAGGGTCACCATCCCGTCCGTGGCGGCCAAGGCCGGCGACCAAATCACGGTGGCCAACCGGGCGAAGTCGAAGGCGGCCGTCACGACGGCCCTCGAGCTCACACAGGGCCGCGGTGTCCCCGCGTGGCTCGAGCTCACGCTCGAACCACCGGCCGGGAAGGTGACCCGGCCGCCGACACGCGAAGACATCTCGCTGCCGGTGCAAGAACAGCTCATCGTCGAGCTATTGTCGAAATAGGAAGAATACCCGCTCCCCGCTGCGGAGGATAGACGATGCGAAAGAGGTGGATGGGTTTCGAACTGCCGGTCCGGGTGGTCTGCGACAAGGAGACGCTCACCGACACATACGGCAAGTTCACCGCCGAGCCGTTTGAGCGAGGCTATGGCATCACCGTCGGAAACGGGCTCCGGCGCGTGCTGTTGTCGTCACTGCGCGGAGCGGCCCTCTCGGCCGTCCAGTTCGAAGGGGTTCAGCACCAGTTCCAGACCATCCCGGGCGTGGTGGAGGACGTCACCGACGTCTGCCTCAACCTGAAAAAGGTCCTGGTCAAGCTGCACACCGACGACGTGAAGGAGATGACGCTGGACGTCCGCCGCAAGGGCGAAGTCGCCGCCGGCGACATCCAACACGACGCCGACATCGAGATCGCCAACCCCGGCCTCCACCTCGCCACCGTCAGCGAGGGCGGCAAGATCGTCGCCACGCTCGAAGCGCGGTCCGGCCGCGGCTACAAGGTCGCCGAGGAATTCATCAAGGAGGAGATCACCTACATCCCGCTCGACTGCGCCTTCTCGCCCGTCGTCAAGGTGAAGCCGGTGGTCGAGAACTGCCGCGTCGGCCAGGTTACCAACTACGACCGCCTCACCCTGGAAGTCTGGACCAACGGCACGGTGGACCCCGAAATGGCCCTGGTCGAGGCGGCCCGGATCTACCGCAAGCACCTCGACCCGTTCGTCCAGTACTTCGAGCTCGGCCCGCCCATCGAAGACGCGGCCTCCCAGCTCGCCGCCCAGAAGGAGCTGGAGCACAAGACCGAGGTGGACCGAATGCTGTCGAAGCCGGTCGGCGAGCTGGACCTGTCGGTCCGTGCCGCCAACTGCCTCGCATCACAGAAAATCGAAACGCTGCACGACTTGGTCACGAAAACAGAGGCCGAACTGCTCACCCTACGCAACTTCGGCCAGACCTCGCTGACGGAGATCAAGGGCAGGCTGGCCGAAATGGACCTCGAATTGGGCACCCAAGTGGACTGACGCCGCGGAAATACCGAGACAGGAAGTCACCGAATGCGCCACAGGAAATCAAACCGAAAACTAGGGCGCCGGTCCGCCCCGCGAAGAGCCCTCCTGAGAAATCTCGTCGTCGGGCTGTTCATGGCCGAACCCACCGACGACCACGCCGAGCGGATTTGCACCACGCCGGAGAAAGCCAAGGAGGCGCGCCGCCTCGCCGAGCGGCTCATCACCCTGGGCAAAAAAGGCACGCTCGCCGCGCGGCGCCGCGCCCTCCAACTGCTGCCCAACAAGCGGGCGGTCAGAAAGCTCTTCGACGAGATCGCCCCCCGTTATGCCGGCCGCCCGGGCGGCTACACCCGCATCCTGCGGCTCGGGCGCCCGCGCGTCGGAGACGCCGCGCCGCAGGTCCTCTTCGAGCTGGTCGGGATCAGCGAGGAGGCCGCGGCCGCACCGCGACCGGAGGTCGCCGTCGAGCGCGAAGAACCGGAAAAGCAGCCGGAGGAAGCGAAAGAGGGCAAAGAGGCAGAGCCCGAGCCAAAGGAATAGCCGGGGGCTCTCATCCTGGTGGCGGGGGGGATCGAACGCTTGACAATCCCTCGCGTATGGGATAAGTTGCTGAAGATGGGCGATTAGCTCAGTTGGTTTAGAGCGCTTGCTCGACAAGCAAGAGGTCGGTGGTTCGAATCCACTATCGCCCACCAGATCAGCTATCAGCGGTCAGCGGTCAGCTATCAGCCCGCTCAAAGCTGATAGCTGATAGCTGATAGCTTTTATAAGGAGCCACCTTGGTCAACATACGGCTGCCCGACGGCCTGGCCAAGCAGTACCCCGAAGGCATAACCGCCGGAGAGGTGCTCGCCGACACTCAATCGGGCGCACAAGAGACCGCCATCGCGGCCGGAATAGACGGCGTACCCAGCGACCTCTCCCGGAAAATCCATTCCGACTGCGCCGTCGAGCCCATCTTCCCCAACTCCGAACAGGGCCTCGGGGTCATGCGGCACAGCGCCGCCCACGTGATGGCCCACGCCGTCCTGCGGCTGTTCCCCGATGCCAAGCTCGCCATCGGCCCCGCCATCGGCGACGGGTTCTATTATGACTTCGACCTGTCCCACCGCCTAACCGAGGAGGACCTGCCGAAGATCGAGACCGAGATGGCCAGAATCGCCGCGCAGAAAGCCCCCTTCGAACGGGCCGAGCTCCCCGCGGAGGACGCCCGACGCGAGGCGGAGCAACAGCACGACACCTACAAGGCCGAGCTGATCCGGGAACTCCAGCAGGCCGGAACGGAAACGGTCAGCACGTACGCCTCCGGCGAGTTCACCGACCTCTGCCGCGGGCCACATGTACCCCACACCGGGGCGATCGGAGCGTTCAAGCTGCTATCCGTCGCCGGCGCCTACTGGCGCGGCGACGAAAAGAATCCCATGCTCCAGCGCATCTACGGCACCGCCTTCCCCTCCCAGGAAACACTCGACGAGCACCTCCGCCTCCTCGAAGAGGCCAAGCTCCGCGACCACCGCCGACTCGGCAGAGAGCTCGACCTCTTCTCGACCGACGAACTCATCGGCCCCGGGCTGGTCCTGTGGCACCCCAGGGGCGCGCGAATCCGCACGATTATGGAGAATTTCTGGCGCGACGCGCACTACGAGCACGGCTACGAACTCGTCTACACCCCACACATCGGCAGGCTCCAGCTCTGGGACAAGAGCGGGCACACCGACTTCTACCGCGAGAGCATGTACGCGCCGATGCCCATCGACGACGAGCAGTACCAGATCAAGCCGATGAACTGCCCGTTCCACATCATGATCTACAAGAGCCGCAAGCACAGCTACCGCGAGTTCCCCATCCGCTGGGCCGAGCTGGGCACCGTCTACCGCTACGAGAAGAGCGGCGTGCTCCAGGGCCTGTTCCGCGTCCGCGGGTTTACCCAGGACGACGCCCACGTCTTCTGCCGCATCGGCCAGCTAGACGACGAGATCAAGAATGTGCTCGACTTCACGCTCTACATCCTCCGCACGTTCGGCTTCGACGACTTCGACATCGCGCTCAGCACCCAGCCGGACAAGTTCGTCGGCGAGCAGGAGAACTGGGACAAGTCGACCGAGGCCCTCCGGCGAGCCCTCGCCGGCAGCGGGCTCGACTACATCGTCCAGGAGGGCGAGGGCGCGTTCTACGGCCCCAAGATCGACGTCAACATCCGCGACGCCATCGGCCGCGTCCACCAGTGCACCACGATCCAGGTCGACTTCAACATCCCCGAGCGGTTCGACATGACCTATGTGGGCCGTGACAACGCCCCACACCGCCCCATCATGATTCACCGCGCCCTGATGGGGTCGGTCGAGCGCTTCTTCGCCTGCCTCATCGAGCACTACGGCGGCGCGTTCCCCCTGTGGCTCGCGCCCGTCCAGGCCGTCATCATCCCCATCACCGAACGGCACCACGCCCGCGCGGAAGAAGTCCGCGCCCGCCTGGCCGAGGCGGCTATCCGGGCCGAGGTCGACGCTCGCAGCGAGAAGATCGGCTTCAAGATCCGCGAGGCGACCACCCAGAAGGTCCCCTACATGCTGGTGATAGGAGACCGCGAGGTGGAGAGCGGCGAGGTCTCCGTCAGACGATATAAACTGGGCGACACCGGGGCGACGAGCGTCGGCGCCCTGGTGCAATTGATGGGCGACGAAATCGCCAAGAAGTTCGCCCTCGGCGGCTGAGGCGCCCTCCCCGCCGCCGGGACACAGAGGGCAAAACCCAAGGAGGTGGACGACGCCCGACAAGAAAGGGTTACTGGTCAATGAACAGATCCGCGCGAGCCGGGTCCGGCTCATCAGCGCCGACGGCCAGCAGGCCGGCATCGTCCCGATTGACGAGGCGCGCAAAGCGGCGGCGGAGGCCGCGGCCGATCTCGTCCAGGTCAGCCCCGACGCCGACCCGCCGGTCTGCAAGCTGATGGACTACGGCAAGTACAAGTACAAACAGAAGCGCCGCGGTCACCAGGCCAAGGCCAAGTCGCACGTCACCCACATCAAGGAGATCCGCCTGCACCCGAAAACCGGACAGCACGACATCGACTACCGGCTCGAGCACGCGCGGGAATTCCTCGCCCGAGGCGACAAGGTTCTCGTCTCCGTACGGTTCAGCGGCCGGGAGATGGCGCACCTCGAGACGGGTGAACAACTGCTCCATCGGGTGGCCTTGCAGATCCAGGACGCCGCCAAGGTCGAGATCCCGCCCAAGCGCGAGGGCCGGCGGATGACCATGATGCTCGTCCCCAAGTAGCCGGGCCGCACCGGCCCGCCACTCGGCGGGCGCCGGCACGAAGACCGCACACAGAGGAGTCCGACCCATGCCGAAACAGAAAACCCGCAAGGGGGTCACGAAACGCATCCGCGTCACCCGCCGCGGCAAGGTGATGCGCGGCAAGGCCGGCCGTCGGCACCTGCTCTCGAACAAGAGTCGGAAGCGCAAGCGACAACTGCGCCGCAAGAGCCCCCTCGCCCGCGCCGACGTGGCCCGCACAAAACGCGCGATGACCTGACAGACGGAGGATTTACCATGCCAAGGGCAACCAACGCGCCGGCCCGGCGCCGGCGCCGAAGGCGGACACTCAAGGCCGCCAAAGGATACTACGGCGCACGCAGCCGCCAGTACAAGACCGCCGCCACCGCCGTCGACCGCGCCCGAGCGTCCGCCTACCGCGACCGGAAACGGAAGAAACGGGAATTCCGAAGGCTGTGGATCACGCGGATCAGCGCCGCCTGCAAGATGCGGGACATCCGCTACAGCCAGTTCATCAACGGGCTCAAGAAGGCCGGCATCGAGATCAACCGGAAGATGCTGTCGGAGATCGCCATCTGCGACGCGGCCGCCTTCGACCAGCTCCTCGAGGCCGCCGCGGCGGCGAAGTAATGCGATGTTGGACAAACTGAACAAGCTGCGCGACGAAGCCCTGGCCGCCATCACCGCCGCCAACGGCACCCGCTCGCTCGAGGACGTGCGCGTCAAGTACCTCGGCCGCAAGGGCCTGCTTCGCGGCCTGCTCGGCGGCCTCCCCAAGCTGTCGGACGGCGAAAAGCCCGCGGCCGGCAGACTGGCCAACCAGGCCAAGCAGGCAATCACGGCCGCCTTCGACGAACGCCGGGCGGCGCTCCTCCGCGCCGCGCCGGCGCGGACCGGACCGGCCATCGACGTAACCGTGCCGGGCACCAGGCGCCAGCTTGGCACCACGCACCCCATCACCCAAGTCTACGACGAGCTGGTCGAGGTATTCGCCCGGCTCGGATTCGAAACCGCCTACGGCCCGGAGATCGAAGACGAATACCACAACTTCGAAGCCCTGAACATCCCGCCCGATCACCCCTCTCGGGACGGCTTCGACACGTTTTACCTGGACCACGGGGGCCGGCACGGCCTGGAGCAGAGCGGCTCCGCCCCTCTGCTCCGCAGCCACACTTCACCGGTGCAAATCCGCGTGATGGAGACGCGCCAGCCGCCCATCCGCATCGTCGTTCCCGGCAAGGTCTTCCGGCCCGACACCGTCGACGCCAGCCACTACCCGATGTTCTTCCAGCTCGAAGGATTGTACGTGGACGAGGGCGTCTCGTTCGCCGACCTCAAGGCGTGCCTGACCATGGCCATGCAGGAACTGCTCGGCGAGGCGACCCGGACCCGATTCCGCCCATCGTTCTTCCCGTTCACCGAGCCGAGCGCCGAAGTCGACGTCTCGTGCCCCTTCTGCGGGGGCGAGGGCTGCAAGGTCTGCGGCCAGTCCGGCTGGATCGAATCCCTCGGCGCCGGCATGGTCGACCCCGAAGTGTTCCGCCACGTCGGTTACGACTCTGAGAAGTACACGGGCTTTGCTTTTGGCATGGGGATCGACCGCATCGCCATGCTCAAGCTCGGCATCAACGATATCCGGCTGTTCTACGAAAACGACGTGCGTTTCCTCCAGCAGTTCTGATCGGAGAGCGCCCTCATGCCCCCCAGCAAACAGCGTTCAGGCAAGAAGCCGAGGCCAGGCAGCAAGCGGAAAACCCCTGGCAAACGAGGGCCTCTCAGCCCGAGACAGCGCAGGGAGCGCATGCAGAAAGCCGGGCTGGTCGTCCTGGCCGCGCTTCTCATCGCCGTGTTCACCATCCCCATCGGAAGAATGGCCACCCGGAGGCGCCAGGAAGCGTTGGGGACCCTCTACGGCAAAGAGATCACGCGCGAGGCGCTGGAGGAATTCACCGCGCGCTGGCGGGCCTTCGGCCTGCATCTGTTCGGCAACGGGGCGTTCGACACCTACCTGTTGCTCCTGGCCGCCCGCGAGTGGGGCGTCAAGGTCGGCTCCGGCGCCATCGCGGAAATGCTGACACAGGACCCGCCCCAGACCCGGACGATCGAATACGTCATTGCAGACCCCGAGAAGCTGGCGGAGGGCATAAACCCGACCGACGCCGAACTCGAGGCATACTACAACCGCGGCTGGAAAGACAAGTCCCGCAAGTTCGAAGACGTGAAAGAGGACGTCCGACGCAAGCTCAAGGATAAGCTGGCCACGCAGGCGGCGGAAAAGCGCATTCGCGAGGCGCAGGGCCGCATCGCCAGTGCGCCCCGCGAGGGCGGGCGCTGGCGCGATGCGCTGCGAAGCGCCGCGACAGAACTCAAGTTGGATTACGACCAGTCCGAGCCGTTCACAGAGCAATACGCCGCGGCCACGGGCAGGGCGCTCTCCTACCTCCGCCTCATCGCGCTCGCCGAGGGCGCGGCCGAAGACACACGGCTGCCCGCCGGCCTCGCCAAGGCCATGTTCCAGGCCCCTATCGGGCAGCCCAGCGGGATCCTGAACTCCGCCGGCAAGCACTTCATCTTCCGCGCCATCAAGAGCGGCGCCGGGTTCACCTCCGACGGCAAGCTGATGGACGAGGACTGGGGCTGGCGTCACGGGAAGTTCATGAAGCTCGAGAAGTACGCCACCTACGGCGACCTGGTCAAGGCCAAGCGCCGCAGGGACGTATCCGAGGCCAAGGAGGCGTTCGAGGAGTACCTCACCGTCAAGAAATTCATCGCCCTCACCTGCGGGGGAGCCGCCGCCGGGGCCCGGATGACCCGCGACGCCCGCGAACAGTTCCTCGCGTACGAGAACGAACGGGTCAAGGGGCTGATGGTGGACGTACCGGTCCAACCCTTCCTCGCGGAGAAGCCGCCCACCCAGCAGGAGGTCGAGAACTTCTACAACGCACGGAAGCAGGTGGCCGGCTATCCGACACAGCGCAACCGCTTCCCGCTGAACTTCGGCTACCTCCAGCCGGATAAGATACAGATCGAGTACGTCATCGCAGACCCCGCCGCGTTCGAGCACCTGGTCAACGTGACCGATGCCGAGGTGCGCGATCACTACGAAAAACACAAGGACGCCCAATTCCTGGCCGACGACGGCAAGACCCCCAAGCCCCTCCATGAGGTACGCGAGTTGATACGCAAGGAGCTCCGGAGCTCCGCCGCGGGGCGCAAGGCCGGCGATGCCCTGAACAACGTAAAGAAGGGGGTGGAGACAGAGAGCGCAGACTCGCGCCAGCTCGAAGCCGCCGCGCGAGTTGCGGGGCTGCAATACTTCAGGTCGCCGCCGTTCGCGCAGCACCAGATCCGAAGCGCCGTGCCCCAACTTGCAGACGCCCCCGGATTCCCCTCCGCCGCCTTCGCCACGAACATGCGCCCGGCCCCTTTCAAGGACCGCCAAGGCGAAGAAGCACTGCGCCGGCCGGTGAGCCCGACGCTCAACAGCGGAGGCAGACTTTTCTTCTTCCGCCTGCTCAAGTACGAGGACCCCCACGCCGTGGATTTCTCGCAGCTCAGCCCGGTCGAGCAGTGGCGGGCCCGCCAGGAGTGTGTGCAGGCCCGCGCGGTCCGGAAGGCCGCCGAGGCGGCGCGAAATATCAAGGGCGCGATCGCCCGCGAGCTGCTCGGCACCATCGCCGCCGAAAACCGGTTGAGTGTTCAGAGCGCCGTCGTGCAGTCCGTCGAGCAGGCCGAGGGCGCGTCCCCCGTTCCGCCGGTGCTGGCGGAGCACGTGAGGAAGAAGCTGAAGCGATTCCCGGGCGAGATCGCCTGCCTCGTCAGGGACGGCGAGACGTGCTACACCGCCGTCACCACCAAGATCGACCGCGAGAAAGACGACGTCCACATCGAATACCTCCGCTTCAAGCCGGAGCAGTTCGTGGCCGTAATCCGTCCGCCACAGCGCGAGATCGACGCCCGGGCGGCGCGGATCCGCGACGCCGAACTGGAGAAGAAAAAGAAACCCGAGGACGACAAGAAGAAGGAAGAACCGGACGAGACCAAGCCGGACCCGACGGAGGAACAGATTGAGAAGGCGAAAGCGGAGCTTATTAACGAGTGGAAACAGAAGGACTTACGGGTCCGCTACCTCGAGTATCTGCACCAGGGACTGACCGCTGCCTTCCGGAAGCACCTCGACGTTCACCCGCTGGAACTCGACCGTGAGATTCCCCTCGAGCGCCGAACCACGTTGACGTTCTTCCACATCGGCGACACACATCCCTTCGGCGGGGACAAGGGTCTGATCAAGGCGGCGTTCCAGCTCAAGCCCGACACGCTCAGCGGGCCGCTGGTCGGCGACTCCGCCGCCGCTGTAATGATGCTCGTCCCCCCCGAACGCGGCAAGCCGGAAACAGCCAACCCGCAGACCCGCAAAGAGAGGAAACTCGAGTTCATCACCGTGCGCCCGAGCGACTACGATCCGCTGGACGTGACGGTGACCGACGCCGGCGCGCGGAAGTACTACGACGCGCACAAGGAGGAATTCCGGCCGCCCGCCCGCGCGAAGGCCGAGTTCCTCTTCGCATCGTTCGACCGCGCCGCCGCCGCCATCAAGCCCGCCATCAACGAGAAGGAGGTCGAAGACTACTACCGGCGGAACCGGAACACCGCGTACCAGAAACGGGAACTCGACGCCGAACTCCGAAAGACCATCCGCTCGCTGCTCGCAAAGAACCGGGCCCGCGCCACCGAGGCGAAGCTTGCCATCGAGGCCGCCCGCGCCAAAGTGGGCGACAAGCCCCTCGCCAAGGCGGCGGAACTCCCCGGCGGCCGGATGAAGCTGACCGGCGGCACCACCCCTGTCCTGGGGCCGGACGACAACAACATCCCCGGGGTGGGCTATGCTCCTTCTCTGGTCAAGGCGATCATTACGGCCAAGAAGGGTGAGCTGAGCAAGCCGGTGCAGACCGACAGCGGCTGGGCCATTTTCCGGGTGACCGAAAAGCCGGAAAGGGCTCTGCCGGAGTTCAAGGCCGTGGTCGCGGCGGCGCGCGGCAAGGAGCGGCAACGCCGGCTCGCGGAGAAGGCCAGGAAGGCCCTCGAGAAAGTGCGGGCCGAGGTCGCCAAGAAGAAGACATCGATCGAGCAGGTCCTCAAGCGCCCCGAATTGGCCGCGGGCCTCCCCTACCCCCGCGGCGTGTGGGTCGTCACCACCGGGTACGCCGACGCCAAACGGGCCGCCGAACACCACCGCATGACCAACGCCCTTCGCAACGCGGCGTTCAGGGTCAAGGCCGGCCAGACCACGGCGATCATCGAAACCAAAGACGGCATTCAGTTCGCCCGGGTCATCGACGCCAAAGCCAGCCAACTAGTGAAGGTCCACTATGTATTGGTCCCCGCAAGCCTTTACACCCCGATGGTCAAGATCAGCGACAAGGAGGCCAAAGAGCACTACGACGCCAACAAGGCGAAGTACAAGCGCCCGCGTTACTGCGAGCTGGAATATCTGCTCGCCGACACGTGGCGCCTGAGCCGCGCCATTGCGCCATCCGACGAAGATATCAAGAAGACCTACGAACAGCTCAAGCACCAGTTCGTGGACTCAGATGCCTCCGCGGCTGGCGCTACGGTCTATCGGCCGCTGAAAGACGTCCGCTGGGACGTCAGCGACAAGCTGGCCGCGCATCGGGCGCGACAACAGGCCGACGAGTTGGCCACGAAGGCCCTGGCGGCCCTCGCCAAGGACAAGGCCGAGTCGCTCGAGGCCATCGCCGGCGAGATCAAGAAGCTCCAGCACGTCTCCTCCGCCGAATACACGCCCGGCGGCGAAGATAATCCGGGCGCGCTCGGCGACGTCCCGGGCCTGGACGCCTTCCTCGACTCCGCCAAGGCCGGCGACACCAGCCCCGCCCTGCGCGGTCCGAGCGGGCCGCTCGTGGTCCGCCTGACCAAAATCCATCCGGCGGAGGTCCCGCCCCTCGAGAAGGTCAAGCGAAAAGTCAAGGAAGACGTCGCGGTCCCGCGCGGCCTGAGCAAGGCCAAGGAGATGGTGGAGCAGGTCATCGCCAAGATCAAGAAGCCGGCGACGGCCGATTCGATGGGAGACGCGGCCGCCCTGTTCTCCGTACACACCAAGGAGCAGCATCGCCTGGCCGCGCGCGACTCCCTGGAGGTCAGCCGGAGCCAACTCCAGTACTTGGTCGAGCAGGCCCTGAAATTCCGCCCGAGCGCGGTCTTCCGGATGGTGGTGTTGGGCAGGCTGTTCGAACTTCGCTTTGGCGAGATCAGCCCCCCGCTCGTCGCCGGCGAGCGGGCAGACATCTGTTCCCTTGCCATCCTTACCCAGTGCACCCCGCCGCCGCCCCTCTCGGTGCAAAGGGCCGCCGAGCAGGACGCTATCAACAGCCAAGCAGTACTCGAGCAGCGGCTCCGCAACCTGCTCACGGAGATCAGAAAACAGGCGCGGGGCCCCTCATCAGGCCCGTAAGGTGCGCAGCGGTGGCCGACAAGTTCATCCACGTCAAGGGCGCCCGGGAGCATAACCTCAAGAATATCGACGTCCGCATTCCGCGCGACAAGCTGGTCGTGATCACCGGCATCAGCGGGTCGGGCAAGTCGTCGCTCGCCTTCGACACCATCTTCGCCGAAGGGCAGCGGCGCTACGTCGAGAGCCTCTCGTCGTACGCCCGTCAGTTCCTCGAACAGATGGAAAAGCCCGACGTAGAGTCGATCGAAGGCTTGCCGCCCACCATTTCGATCGAGCAGCGGACGGCCGCCGCCAACCCGCGCTCCACCGTCGCCACCACGACCGAGATCTACGACTACCTCCGCCTCCTGTTCGCGCGGGCCGGCGACCCGCATTGCCACAAGTGCGGCCGGCCTATCACCCGCCAGACCACCCAACAGATCGCCGACGCGGTTCGCTCGGTCAAGCCTGGATCGCGCATTATGGTGCTGGCGCCGCTCGTCCGCGGCCGCAAGGGCGAACACCGCGACGTGTTCGATCGCGCCAAGCGGGAGGGATACGTGCGGGCGCGCGTGGACGGCGCGCTCGCCGAGGTCGACCAGCCGCCCGCACTCAACAAGAAGGTCAAGCATTCCATCGAGGCCGTGGTCGACCGGCTGGTGGTCAAGCCGGACCTCGGGGCGCGGCTCCAGGATTCCATCGAAACGGCCCTCCGGCTTGGCTCCGGGCTCGTTGTCATTGCCCGCAGAGAGGCTGGGGGGCAGTGGACGGACACGCTGTACAGCGAGTTGTACGCCTGCCCCCACTGCGAAGTGAGCCTCGAAGAGCTTACCCCTCGCATGTTCTCTTTCAACAGCCCCTACGGCGCCTGTTCGGTCTGCGCGGGGCTGGGCACCCGCCTCGAGATCGACCCGGAACTCGTCGTGCCGGATCCGCGCCGCTGCCTGGCCGAGGGCGCGATCGAGGCTCTCAAGCCGGGCCCGGGCATGCCCGTGTGGTACGCGTACCGGCTCCGCCGGGTCGCGGCGGAGTTCGGCATTTCTCGGCAGACCCCGTTCAACAAGCTGCCCGCTGCGAAGCGGAAGATCCTCCTGCACGGTTCCTCGCCGGCGCAGGAGACGAAGTACGGCGCGGAGTTCGACGGAGTCATCCCCGTGCTGGAATACCGGTTTGAGAACACGGACAGTGACGCCGTGAAGAAGCGGATCATGCAGTACATGAGCGTCCTGCCGTGCACGGCGTGCGGCGGTGCCCGGCTCCGGCCCGAATCCCTGGCCGTCCGTGTGGCCGGCAGGTCCATCAGTGAGATCTGTACGCTCTCGGTGGCCGAGGCGGCCAACTTCTTCAGCTCGCTGAAGTTCGACAAGGAGCGCCGGGTCATCGCGCGGCAGTTGCTCAGGGAGATTCGCGGGCGTCTGCGGTTCATGGCGGACGTCGGCCTGAGCTATCTGACGCTGGACCGGTCGAGCGGGACCCTCGCCGGCGGGGAGGCGCAGCGGATCCGGCTCGCCACGCAGGTGGGGTCCGGCTTGGTCGGGGTGTGCTACGTTCTCGACGAGCCAAGCATCGGCCTGCACCATCGCGACAACCAGCAGTTGATTGCCACGTTGCGGAGACTTCAGCGGCTCGGCAACACGGTGATCGTCGTCGAGCACGACGACGCGACCATCCGGCAGGCGGACCACATCGTCGACCTCGGGCCGGGTGCCGGCGAACACGGCGGCGCGGTGGTGGCCGAGGGGACCGCCACGGAGGTCGCGAAGAATGCGAAGTCCCTGACGGGGCAGTACTTATCGGGCGCGAAATCGATTCCGATCCCGCCGGAGCGCCGTACCATCTCCCCGGAACTGAGTCTGACGGTGCGGGGCGCACGGCTGAACAACCTTAAGAACATCGACGTTACGTTTCCGCTGGGTGTTTTTGTGTGCGTGACCGGCGTTTCAGGTTCCGGCAAGAGTTCTCTGGTGACGGAGACCTTGTACAAGGCACTCGCCCACGAACTACATAAAGCGCGCGACCGGGGCGGCCCACACGCCCGGATCGACGGTGTCCACCTGATCGACAAGGTGATCCAGATCGACCAGTCGCCGATCGGACGTACGCCGCGCTCGAACCCGGCCACTTACACCAAGGCCTTCACCGAGATCCGCCAGCTTTTCGCGCGGACCAAGGAGGCGAGAATCCGCGGCTACAAGCCGGGGCGTTTCAGCTTCAACGTCAAGGGTGGCCGGTGCGAGGCGTGCGAGGGACAGGGCACCAAGCGCATCGAGATGCATTTCCTCCCGGACATCTTCGTGCGGTGCGAGGAGTGTAAGGGCCTGCGATACAACCGCGAGACGCTGGAGGTCCGCTATCGGGGCAGGAACGTTGCAGATGTTTTGGGCATGACCGTCGAGGAGGCCGTTGAGTTCTTCGAGAACTTCCCCAAGCTGAAGCGAATACTCCAGACCCTCGCCGGCGTGGGCATGGAATACATCCGCCTGGGCCAATCCAGCACCACCCTCAGCGGCGGCGAGGCCCAGCGGGTGAAGCTGTCGGCGGAACTCGGCAAGCGCGCCACGGGACGGACGTTGTACATCCTCGATGAGCCGACCACCGGCCTCCACTTCGCCGACATCAGCCGGCTGCTCGGGGTCCTCGACCGCCTTGTATCACGTGGCAATACAGTGGTGATCATCGAGCACCACCCCGATGTAGTCAAGTGCGCCGACTGGATCGTCGACTTAGGCCCCGAAGGCGGCGCAGAAGGCGGGCGGGTAGTTGCAGAAGGGGTCCCGGAGGATGTCGCAAAGGTTGCGGCCTCCCACACCGGGACATTTCTCCGCAAGGTACTCGCCAAGGCTCCGTAGGCGCGTCGGACATCAGCCGGCTACCCACACATTATCCACATGTTGCACAACAGATATTCACAGGATATGCACCGGTCTTTCTTGGCTTACACGGGGGTAACTTGTTGATAACCGAGCGGGTAGACGGTAGATACTCCGGGGGCCTCTTGTTGGCAACCCCGCCCATTTCCTGCCGATGGTGGGTAATCCGGTTCGATCAAACACTCCCCCCACTATACATCAACAGAACGCCCACACGCGGCTCAGTGGCCTTACCAACTCACTCAGAACGACTTACAACTCCCCATCACCCGTAACCCCAAAACCCACAGGCGTTATTAGTTCTGTTAATACACTATACTAACTACAAGACTACTTATAGGGATCAGTCAAGTTTCTTCGCGGGAAACATCGCCCTGGTCCAACAGGTTCAGCAGAATGAGAGACATGTCATCCGATTCATTGTCTCCTGTCAACTGCTGCGCCGCTCCAAGTATCTCATCCGCGAGCTCTGTCTGTGATGTCGTGTAATGTTTCTCAAGGATCGCCTGCAGTCCGTCCAGGCCAAGCATGTTTCCCTTACCGTCGTTAGCTTCGATAATCCCATCGGTGTAGAAGACAACACGATCACCCGGATGGATAGGGAGCGTGTCTTCGCCGGCGCCAACCACGCAATCTTTCGTCGCACCCAGGATGACATTCTGAGACCGAAGCTGGACACACTCGTGTGAGGAGCAGCATTGAAGGATCGGAGGTGGGTGCCCAGCCCCGGAATAGGTGATTGTTCTGCTGGCGGCATCGATGAGGGCGATGAAAAACGTGAGCAACATTCCGAGCGGCTGGAACTCGGTGTAGAACAGTTCGTTCAGTTGCCTCACAATCATCACCGGCTCTACGCCATACTGGAACGTGGTATCGATTTGTCGGCGCAAAAGCGGGCGTAGTTGAGAACTCACCATCTCCGCCACGAGCGCGGGGGCGATGCCGTGGCCGGTGACGTCACATATCGTCACGTAGACCCGTTCAGGCGAGACGGGAAAGATCCCGGCATGGTCGCCGCCTACCCCAATGGTAGGGACATATCTCACCTCAGCACGAAAATGTCTCGACGCAAACCCCTTTGGAATAAACCGCTGCTGCACAAGGGTGGCAAGGGCAAGATCGCGCTCGAACGTGCGCTGGCGGAACGCCAGGCTCCGGTTTACTTCGTTCAAATGCCGTTGGCCTTCGCGCATGTACGCGGAGGCCTGGACGGCCAGCGAGAAGTCAAAGGCACGAAGGAGCGCGCGGGTGATGTCGGGTATGCTCTCGTAGGGCAGCTCACCGCGCTTCGCGGCGTTCGACGCAAGCAGCAGCAGGCGGCCGCGAATGATGGCCAGGAAGGCGTTAGCGTTTGCGATGCTGAGGCCGGCCGCAAAGTTCAGCTCCCCCACCTCGTCGTGCCATTCCGTGGCCGGCCCGGTGCTGGTCATACACATGCGGTACAGCGAAATGGCCTGCCGCAGCCAGTCATCCGACTCGGCAATCCGATGCTGCGCGGCAACCTCCTGAAGTTGAGGACGCGCCAATATCTCGCGCCGGCAGTCCTCGATCACCGCGGTCTGATTGTCGTGGATCAGGCGGGCAACTGTCTTGGCCGCTGACTCGATCTCTCTTCTGTCTGTCTCGGAGTTTCCCAATCCCGTGTCCGCGTTAAGGGTGTCGCAGGATCGTGTGGATCAGCCAGTCGCCATTACCATCGCGGGTCAGGGTGAAACAGACTTGGGGCGCAACCCTCGCCCACCCGGTTGGCGACGTCACCAGCAGGTCACACGTCGCGGCAGCCGAAACAGGCTGCTTCTTCATGTCCGCGGCGGGCCCGGAGCCGAGGGATGTCTTGATAGCGCTGGCCAGGTCCAAGCCGGCCACGTCTTCGCCGGCCAGCGCCCGCACGCCTTTCGCCCGGGCGAGGCGCGCCAGGCCGGAGTCAGGCGCCAGTAGTCCAACCAGCCTCTTCGCGTCTCGGGCGTTGAACGCATGAACGTACTGCTGGACCACCGTCTCCACCTCGCTCTGCGCCTCGCGCGATGCCATGTGCTGCTCAGTCATCTCCTCGAGCAGCGCGAAGACGTCGGTCATTGCCTTAGCGGCGAGCGGGTCGGGGTGCGGGCTGGCTTCGAAGCGCCCGCGCACGTCGCCTTCCCATCTCTTGAGGCAGGTCAGCGCCTTCTCAGACCCCTTCGCAATCACCGCGCTTTCCACGTAGACCATGAGCAGTGTCTTAAGCGTGGTTACCGCGCGATCATTGCGCTGCTCGGAGGGGTCTTTCAGGTTGCCGAGAAGGATTTCGATCGCCCGGTACGCAGCCTCCGGGGCGGCTCTGGCCGCGGCGTCTGCGCGCTCTTGGCAGGTGCGCGCTTCCCGGAGCTGCGCCGCCTCCTTTGCTCTCTCGGCCTCCTTGGCATTGGCCGCCTTCACCGCCTTCGCCGTGGCTTGGGCTCTCGCTGCGTCATTGGCGGCGCTTGCGGCCTCCGCCAGGTAGCGAGCGGTCTCTGCCTGGCAGGCGGTGGCCTTCGCCTGGTAATCGCCGGCCTTCGCCCGGCACGTAGCGGCCTCTGCTTGATGCACCGCAGCCTTTCCCTGGTACGCCAACGCCTGTATCAAGAGCGCTTCCCACTGGCACTGTGGGTCTTTGCTCTTTCGGGTCACCCGCTCGGCCTCTCGGATTACGAACTCGTGGGACGGCGTCCGCTGGCCGTGCAGGTGCTGTCGGGCGCGGGCGAGGATGGCGCGGGCTCTCCGGGCCGACATTGTCCGCTCCGGCAGCTCCTGCTGGGGGCCGCGGGAGAACCACTCCGCGATGAAGCAGCCCGGCGCCGAAGCGCACGACAGCGCGATCAGCAGGAGGGCTGTTATGGGTGGTTTCCGCGGTTTCATTCAATCGGTCTCTTCGTCGATGTCGTCGGGTCTGCCAGCAGGTCCGCCCGGCCGCGGAGCCGTGCCCACGTACCAGCCAATGTACACCCCGAACGCGTAGCACATCAGACGCGG
>Ga0315553_10000608_pt1 | contig 31127 bp, 35 predicted proteins | sample SalMarSW160140MG_FD_203099 | JGI IMG/M metagenome (GOLD analysis project Ga0315553, IMG submission 203099) | Salt marsh sediment microbial communities from the Plum Island Ecosystem LTER, Massachusetts, United States - Salt Marsh Sediment SW1601-40 ... | reverse complement strand
GGCAGCTTCCACAGCTCGGCCATGTTGAATGTCTCATACACCTGGCCCTGGTTGGCAGCGCCGTCGCCGAAGTAGCACAGGCACACGTGATCGTTGCCCCGGTGCTTGTTGGCGAACGCCAGCCCTGCGCCCAGCGGCACACACGCGCCGACGATGCCGTGGCCGCCGTAGAATTGCTTATCGGGGGCGAACATGTGCATCGAGCCGCCCTTGCCCTTGGAACACCCTCCACTCCGGCCGGTGAGCTCGGCCATGACGCGCTTGGGGTCCATGCCGACGGCGAGCGTGTGGCCGTGGTCGCGATAGGCGGTGATGACCTGATCACCCGGCTTCAAGGCCATCTGCATGCCGACGACAACCGCTTCCTGGCCGATGTAGAGGTGGCAGAAGCCGCCGATGTGTCCCATGCCGTAAAGCTGGCCCGCCTTTTCTTCAAAGCGCCGGATCACCAGCATGCTGCGGTAAGCCGCAAGCTCATCTTCCCGCGAGAAGGGCCGAATCTGCGGTGCCTTCCCGTTCGAAGGCCGCGGCTTGGACGCGGCCGCTGAGGAACCGGACCGGTTGCGGGACGCCTTCGCTGGAGCCATCGCAATTTCCTGACGCTTTCGAGGTGATCATTGGCACGGCGTGGCGGGGGACCACACCGTATGCCGCCTGTCGGGTCAAACCCTACAAGAGGCCTTGTGAGATGGCTAGGACCGGTGGGACGGGCGCGCGCGGTCCTGTTATCTTGCACACGGTATGGGGAAATGGCGGCCGCCGGCTTTACGGGCGCGTCAAGACAAGGTCGTCGGGATGCACGAACCCCAGCACCTCGCGGGCGATCTCCTCGACGATATCGGGATCGGGCCGTTCCGGCGCCAACAGCGCCACGTCGCGCTCAAGCTTGGCGCGCACGGCCTCGAGGCTTTTGATCTCGAACTCCAACAGGGCTGATCGCTCGATCAGCCTGGATCGCGTCTCGAGGCCGTGCCGGCCATAGATTGCATGATAGGCGAAGTAGGCCGACAAACCCAGGCAGAGAAGCAACACCGTCGCCTGCCGTGGCCTCGAACGCCGATCATGTTTTGGCTGACGCAGCACTTTGGGTACGCTGCACAAACTGGTGGACGCCAGCGTTATCCCACGGGCCTTCTTAATTCGAGGTAAAGCGCTGTCCCTGGCGCCTACACGGGCCAACACGGCGCTGGGCTGCGCAAAGGGCCCGTCCTAGGCCGCGCTGCGTATCACGCTCTTTCCCGCATAGCGCCCGGTATCGCCCAGCTCCGCCTCGATGCGGATGAGTTGGTTATACTTGGCGAGCCTGTCGGAGCGGCACAGCGATCCCGTCTTGATCTGGCCGGCGTTGGTGGCCACCGCCAAGTCGGCGATCGTTGCATCCTCCGTTTCGCCCGACCGGTGCGAGATGACGGCCGTGTAGCCGGCGCGCTGGGCCATGGCGACGGCATCGAGCGTCTCCGTCAGGGTGCCGATCTGGTTGACCTTGATGAGGATCGAGTTGGCGATGCCGTCGGCAATGCCGCGCGCCAGCCGTTCGGTGTTTGTGACGAAGATGTCGTCGCCGATCAGCTGGTAGCGTGTGCCCATCGCCTCGGTCAACGCCTTCCATCCCTCCCAGTCGTCCTCAGCCATGCCATCCTCGATGGAGACGATGGGGTAGCGCTTGGCGAGCTCCTCCAGGTACTTGATCACACCGGCGGCATCGAGCGTCTTGCCCTCACCGGCAAGCTTGTACTTGCCGTCCTTGAAGTACTCGGTGGCGGCGCAGTCGAGCGCCAGCATCACGTCCTCGCCCGGCTTGTAGCCGGCCGCCTCGATGGCCTTCATGACGAAGGCAAGCGCCTCGTCTGCCGACTTCAGGTTCGGCGCAAAGCCGCCTTCATCGCCCACGTTGGTGTTGTGGCCGGCGTCCTTCAAGGCCTTCTTCAAGGTATGGAAGATCTCCGAACCCATGCGCACCGCGTCCGCGCACGTCGCCGCCGCCACGGGCATGATCAGGAACTCCTGGATGTCGATCGGATTGTCGGCGTGCACCCCGCCGTTGACGATGTTCATCATGGGCACGGGCAGCACGTGCGCGGAGGTCCCGCCCATGTAGCGGAAAAGCGGAAGTCCGCTCGTCTCCGCGGCGGCCTTGGCACACGCCAGTGAGACGCCGAGGATGGCGTTGGCCCCGAGACGGCTCTTGTTCTTGGTTCCGTCGAGCTTGATGAGGGCTGTATCGATCCCGCGCTGGTCGTCTGCGTCCATGCCGGCAAGCGCATCGAAGATCTCGCCGTGGATGGCATCGACCGCCTTCTGCACACCCTTGCCCTGATAGCGTCCCTTGTCGCCGTCCCGGAGCTCGACCGCCTCGTGCGCGCCCGTGGACGCGCCGGACGGCACCGCGGCCCGGCCCATCGCGCCGTCCTCGAGCACGACATCGGCCTCGACGGTAGGATTGCCGCGGCTGTCGAGGATCTCGCGGCCAATGATGTCGATGATGGCGGTCATGGGCGTTACCTTATGCGTTGCGGGCCGCGTGGGAGCGTGGGAGGGTCCGGCGCCTTTTAGCCGCTCTTAGGAGTTGCGCAAAGTCCTGAAAAGCAGCTGAGCTGCGGCGGGCGAATTGTACGTTAAGCGGATAGCGGAGGAGCACGTCATGGCAGAGCCGGACACGTATCAGGGCGGCTGTCACTGCGGAAGCGTGCGCTACGAGGCAAAAGCCGATCTCGGGCACGTTATTTCGTGCAACTGCTCCATCTGTCAGAAGCACGGGCTCCTGCTCACCTTCATCCCCGCCGATCAGTTCAAGCTGCTTTCGGGTGAAGACGCGCTCACCGAGTACCAGTTCGCCAAGAAAAAGGTGCAGCATCTCTTCTGCCGGCACTGCGGCGTGGAGAGCTTTGCGCGAGGCAGCAAGCCCGACGGTACGCCAGTCATTGCAGTGAATGTCCGCTGCCTCGACGGTGTCGATCCGGCCACGCTGACCCTTACGCCCTTCGACGGCAAGAACCTCTAGAGCCAATGACGACGAATGCGGCCTTGGTGCTCTTTTCCGGTGGACAGGATTCCACCGTCTGCCTCGCCTGGGCGCTTGACCGCTACGAGCGCGTGGAGACCGTCGGGTTCTCCTATGGCCAGCGGCACGCGGCGGAGCTTGCCCAGCGCGCCACCCTGCGAGAAGGCCTCGCGCGCATCAACGGGCGCTGGGCCGAGCGGCTGGGGCCGGACCACGGCCTGGAGCTGCCGGAGCTGGGCCGGCTGAGCGACACCGCCCTTACCCGCACCGCCGAGATCGAAATGACCGCGGCGGGGTTGCCCACAACGTTCGTGCCGGGCCGCAATCTCCTTTTCTTTACCTATGCCGCTGCGCTCGCCTACCGGCGCGCAATCCGCACCCTCGTCGGCGGCATGTGCGAGACCGACTATTCCGGCTATCCCGATTGCCGCAACGAGACGATCGAGGCGCTCGGCAAAGCCATCTCGCTCGGCATGGATACGCCGTTTACGCTCAAGACGCCGCTGATGTGGATCGACAAGGCCGGCACCTGGGCGCTCGCAGAGCAGCTCGGCGGCACGCGGCTCATCGAGCTCATCGTCGAGGACTCGCACACCTGCTACCTAGGCATCCGCTCGCGCCGCCACGCCTGGGGCTACGGTTGCGGGCACTGCCCGGCGTGCCACTTGCGTGCCAAAGGATGGGAGACATGGCAAGCACAGAAGAGCTGATCCGCGCCGTCGACCTCGCCATCGCCGGGAAATGGGACGAGGCGCACGCCATGACGCAGCGCCACGAAGGCGATGCGACCGCCGACTGGCTGCACGCGGTGCTGCACAAGATCGAGGGCGATGCCGACAACGCCCGCTACTGGTACCGGCGCACGGCGCACACCTATGAAGAGTTCGCCGACCCGCAGGGCGAGCTCGCCGCGGTGCGCAAGACCCTCTCCCCTTGATGGCTTTTTTCTGCGAAGGTCGCCGTCTGAGGGCCGCGTTGAGGGCTGTTGGCCCTCCATGGCCGCAATGACGAAGTCTTTGTTGGATTGGTCCCATGCTGCGTTTCTCGATTCCCCTCCTGGCGCTCGCGCTCGTCTCCGGCGCGCCTGCCACCGCCCAAGACCAGACGCCACTTCCCGACCGGCTGACCTTCGGCTACCAGGACGAAGGCGCCGTCGATGCCTCGCCTGCGGCGTGCCTGGCGTTCGTCAAGGAAGTAACGTTGTGGAACGAGGCCGATGCTAAGCGCGGCGCCGATGAGGTGTGCGCCGCGCGCCGACACCACTTGCAGGCCTACAATGAGGTCCAGAGGAACTATCGCAGGCTGGCACCGATCCTTGAGGCGGACCGCCGGCTCAACGGGGCGGCGTCCATGCAGGATTTCCAGACGATGATCAAGGCTTGCATCAACCACAAGTACGGCCTGAGCACCGGCGGCCACAACATCCGCATCGACATCATTCCCAACGACATCGCGGCCGAATGCTTGAGGCTCGGCGCCGACCTGCTCGCGCGGGAGACGACCGCCCTCACGGGCCCTTAGCCTGAGCCCAGGCACGCGCGCCGCCACACTTGTTCGCGGCATGTTCGTCGGCTGTGCGCGCCTTGGCCCGCACTGCGGCATCGGGACCGGCGCAAATCGGCGTTAGCCCCCTCGCAACCGTCCCCGTGCGATCGCATATCGGGCGGGAGGGCAAAAGGCTTCAGGAGAGTTACCCATGGGCGACAGGACCGAGGTTGCCGCACGCCGCAAAGCGCCGCTCGCGACCCCCACCGACCTTGAAAGCAATGCCGTGCGCGACGTCTCCGCCGCGCTCAACGCGCTGCTGGCCGACACGTTTGCGCTTTACCTCAAGACCAAGAACTTTCACTGGCACGTCAGCGGCGTTCACTTCCGCGATCTCCACCTCCTGTTCGACGAGCAGGCAGAGCAGCTGTTCGCCATGACCGACGACATCGCCGAGCGCGTGCGCAAGATCGGCGGTACGACGCTGCGCTCGATCGGGCACATCGCGCGCCTGCAGCGCGTCGACGACAACGACGCAGATTTCGTAACCCCGGCGGATATGCTGGCGGAGCTGCGCGACAACACCAAGGACTTCGTTGCACGCATGCGCGAGACGCACGATCTGTGCGGCGAGGCGCGCGACGTGGCCACCGCAAGCCTCATCGAGAACTGGATCGACCAGGCCGAGAAGCGCTTGTGGTTCCTCTACGAGGCAAGCCGCTCCGACCGCGCCGGCTGAGGCATCGGCAGGAAACCACCGAGGGCAGAGGCGTTGAGCCGTGATCTCGGGGCCGGTTATCACCGGCCGGCGCCAGCGCACACATGGCCCGAGACGCAAAGGAACACCCAATGCCCGCCTCGCCCCTGAGCAAAACCGCGCTGCCCAAACGCCGCTTTGGCCGCACGGACATGACCATCACGCCTGTCGGCTTCGGCGCCTGGGCGATCGGCGGCGGCGACTGGGCCGTCGGCTGGGGCGCGCAGGACGACAAGGATTCGATCGCGGCGATCCGCCATGCCGTCGAGCGCGGCGTCAACTGGATCGACACCGCGGCCATCTACGGCCTAGGCCATTCCGAGGAGGTGGTGGGCGCGGCGCTCAAGGACATTCCCGCCAACGACCGTCCTCTCGTCTTCACCAAGTGCGGCCTGACCTGGGACGAGAACGATCGCATGGCCATGCCCAAGCAGGTCGGGGCCCCGGACAGCATCCGCTGCGAGGTCGAGCACTCCTTGCGCCGGCTCGGCGTCGAGCGCATCGACCTCTATCAGATGCACTGGCCCGCAAAGGACGGCTCGCGCGTCGAGGACTACTGGCGCGCCCTGCTCGACTTGAAGGCTGAAGGCAAGGTCCGCGCCGTCGGCTTGTCGAACCACAACTTGGCGCAGCTGGAGGCCGCCGAGCGCGTCGGTCACGTGGACACGCTGCAGCCGCCCTTCTCGGCGATCCGCCGCGAGTTTGCGGCCGCCGAGCTTCCGTGGTGCCGGGCGCATGAAACCGGCGTCATCGTCTACAGCCCGATGCAGGCCGGACTGTTATCGGGAGCATTTACCGAGGCGCGCGCCAAGACGCTCCCCAAGGACGACTGGCGTTCCCGCGACGATGCGTTCACCGGCGACAGCTTGAAGCGCAACCTCCAACTCGCCGCCACCATGAAGGCGGTCGGCGAACGGCACGGCACGACCGCGGCCGCAGTGGCCGTGGCCTGGACGCTGGCCTGGCCGGGCGTCACGGGTGCGATCGTCGGGGCCCGCGCGCCCGAGCAGATCGACGGCTGGATCGACGCAGCGACGCTCACGCTCACGCCGGCCGACCTGAAGGAGATCGCCGCCACCATCGAAGCGACGGGAGCCGGAAGCGGCCCTGCGCTTCCCAAATAGGCCGCACCGCTTGACAGGACCTTTCCGGTCTCTAGGTGATGGCGCATGTATGCCGTCAAGGAGATCTTCTATACGCTGCAGGGCGAGGGTGCGAACGCTGGCCGCGCCGCCGTATTCTGCCGCTTTGCCGGCTGCAATCTGTGGTCGGGCCGGGAGGAGGATCGCGCCGAGGCCGAGTGCCAATTTTGCGATACGGATTTCGTCGGCACCGACGGCGAGGCCGGCGGGCGCTTCGCGGCCGCGGGCGATCTCGCGGACGCCTGTGCAGCCGTAGCCGGTTCAACCGGCCCTGACCTCATCGTATTGACCGGCGGCGAGCCGATGCTGCAGGTCGATGAGACTTTGATCGCCGCCCTGCACGCGCACAAATTTACCATTGCGATTGAGACCAACGGTACTCTGCCCGTGCCGGCCTCCATCGACTGGATCTGCGTCAGCCCCAAGGCCGGCACCGAGATCAAGCAGCGCTCGGGCGATGAATTGAAGGTCGTCTACCCGCAAACGGGCCTCGATGTTGCGACGCTGGAAGTGCTCGACTTCGCCCATCGCTTCCTGCAGCCCATGGACGGCGCCGAGGTGAAGCGCAACACCGAGCTCGCTATTACCTATTGCAAGGCCCACCCCGCCTGGCGCCTGTCGCTGCAGACCCATAAGCTGCTCGGCATCCCCTGAGCGGGAGCCTCTGGAAAGTAAGCAAAAAATCGCCTAGAGAGCCCGCATGCGCATCTATAAGGAGTTTCGCTTCGAGGCCGCGCACTACCTGCCGAGCGCCAAGCCCGGCACGGCGAACGCGCGCATGCACGGTCATTCGTTCCGCGCCCGTGTTTCGATCGAGGGCGTGCCCGATCCCGAGACGGGCTACATCTTTCATTTCGACGAGCTGGCTGCCGCCATGGCCGAGGCGCGCGAGACGCTCGACCACCGGCTGTTGAACGAGATCGAAGGGCTCGAGGCCCCGACGCTGGAACGCATCGCCATGTGGCTGTGGAACCGGCTGCAGAACCGGGTTCCCGGCCTCGCCGAGATCGAAATCGCACGCGACAGCTGCCAGGAAGGCTGCGTCTATTCCGGGCCGCCGCCGGTGCGCCTCGCCGCGGAGTGAGCCCATGGGCCAAGAGAAGAAGCCGCTGACGATCCTCGGGCAGGCGACGAAGGTCCCGGCTTCGCCCGACGAGGCGGTGCTCGAGCGCGTGCCGAACCCGCATCCCGACGCCCATTACGTTGCGCGCTTCACAACGCCGGAGTTCACCTGCCTGTGCCCGGTGACGGGCCAGCCGGACTTTGCCCACCTCGTCATCGACTACGTGCCGAGGGACTGGCTGGTGGAGAGCAAATCGCTAAAGCTCTATCTCAACGCCTTCCGCAATCACGGCGCCTTCCACGAGGACACGACGATCGCGATCGGCAAGCGGATCGTGGCGCTGCTCGCGCCGCATTATTTGCGCATCGGCGGCTACTGGTACCCGCGCGGCGGCATGCCGATCGACGTGTTCTGGCAGACGGGCACGCTGCCCGAGGGTGTGTGGCTTCCCGATCCGGGCGTGGCGCCCTACCGCGGGCGCGGGTGAACAATCGCCAGCGCCGTCAATGGGCGGCAGCGGCCGTCTTATCCTCGCGCGCTTCCTTCGCCAGGGTGAACAGCTTGGCGAGCATCGGCACGAGCTTGTCTTCCTCGCCCGACGGCTGGCTGTTGGTTGCGGCCGCCACAAGCACGTCGGTCTCCGGCGAGAACAAAAACGCGGTGCGGTAGCCGAGCGTCTCCCCTTCATAGAACCACAGCGCGCCGACCTCGGGCTTTAACACACGCACCAGGCCGAGGCTGAACCCGCGCGGGTCGTCCTGCGTCACCTTCGCCATCGGTTTTCCTGTTTTCGTGGAGACGAGCGAGAGGAATTCTTTGAGCTGCTGGGGCGGCAGGATCTTGCCTGAGAACACCGCGCGGATCCAACGCGCCAGATCTCGCGGCGTCGACACGATGCCGCCGGCAGCGCCGGCCCAGCTCACGTCGGCGTCGCGCATGTCGCGGCCGATCATCGGGGCCAGCGTCGCGGCCTTGCAATCAGGCTCGTAGAGCCCGCAGTCGGGATTGTTGAAATAGCCGCTCGCCATGCGCGCGATGATCTCCGGCGGGTAGGTGACGGGCTCAAAGTACGTCTCGCGCAGCTTTGCGGGCTCAAAGAGCTTCTCCTCGAGCAGCTCCTTGTAGGACTTGCCGCCCGCCTTGTCGGCGATCATGCCGGCGAGAATGTAGTTGGTGTTGGAATAGAAGTAGCCGCTGTTGGGCGGCAGGCTCACGGTCGCGCTCGGGTAGGCGTAGGCGATGAGCTCCTCAGGCGTGTAGTGCCGGTTCGGCTCTTCGACCCAAAGGCGGCTCAAGGGTAGGCTTTCAGAATAAGTGGGAAGCCCGCTCGTCATGTTGAGCAGGCGCTTGATGGTCACGTCCTTCCATGCGGGGTATTCGGGAAGCCAGTCGCCGACCGTCTGATTTATGTTGAGCTTTCCTTCCGCCTCCAGCGCCAGGATCAGCGCGCCGGTGAAGCCTTTGGTGTTGGAGCCGATCTGAAAGAGTGTGTCGCCCGAGACGGACACGCCATTCCTTTTGGAGGTTTCGCCGGCGAACACCTCGATGTTGGGCCCCTCCTCGCCCAGGCTGACGAAGGCGGCAACGCCGGTGATGTGCTCAGGGTCTTTGCGCGCGGCCAGATAGCTCTCGACCACGCTCTCGAAGTCTTTGACCGTGACCGCCCGCGCCTGCGTGCTCAAGGCTGAAAACAAGAGGCTTGCAGCGAGGCAAGCGGCCGTCCCGGCGTTGAATGCAAATATCCCAGCCTCGGGTCCTGCGCTGCGCGCTCGCATGTGGTCGCCTCCGTCCCGGTTTTCGCAACTCTACGGCTTGCCCGAACCCGGCAAAGGCACATCAAAGCACGCATTCACCATGCCGATCAGCCCGTAGAACCCGCACAGCGTCACGATCTCGATCAGGCCTTTGATGCCGAACAGCTTGATGAGCTCGTCCTGCAGCGGGGGCGGAATCGACGTGTAGTCGAGCGCGCAGTCCATGCATTTGCGCACGCTTTGATAGGGTTCGGGAAATGCGTCCTTGCCGGCACCGATCGCGCCGATGAGATCCTGCGAAAGTCCCGCCGCCCGCGCGGCCGCGATATGATCCATCCACTCAAATGCGATGCCCGAGCGATTGGAGAAGACCAGCACGATGAACTGGTAGACATCGCGCGGCAGCGTCGCTTCGTACTTGTAGTAGAAGCCGAGCTGCTCGATGCGCTTGGCAAGCTCGGGATGATTCAGCAGAGGAACATAGGGGCCGAGGTGGTCGACGCCCTTGGCCTTCCGCCGCGCGAGCATGTCCTCGTAGATGCGGCGATCCTCGCCCGTGAGCGTCTTGATCGGATCAGGCAGGCTTGCCATCGGTGCTCCCTTTCACGCGTGGTACGACCACGATGCACTTGCCTCGTTGTAAGCCTCGACCGGCGTCGCCGCGGTCCTGTCCGTCTTGACGTCGATCACGCAAGCCCTGTTCCCGTTGAGCGCCCGTTCTAGCGCCGGCGCGAGCTCCTCCGGCGTGCGCACGGTGATGCCATCGCATCCCAGCGCCCGGGCAAGGCCGGCCCAATCCTGGTCGGGCGCCTCCGTCAGATGCGCGGGGACAGGCCCGAGCGTGCGCATGCGCAGCCACACGTTGCCGAGCGCGGCGTTGTTGCTGACGACGAATATGACCGGAAGACCGAAGCGTGCCGCGCTCTGCACCTCCAGCCCATGCATGCGCATGCAGCCATCGCCGGTGAACACGATGACGGGCGCCTCCGGGCGCGCCGCCTTGGCGCCGATCCCGGCGGGGATGGCCCAGCCCATCGGGCCGAGCCCTGAGGCGGTGAGAAACGCGCGCGGGCGATAGCTGTCCCAATAGTGCACCGCAAAGGCGCGGTGGGCGCCGCTGTCGACGATGGCGATCGACTCGCGCGGCATGACTTTTCGGCACTCTGCAACCATGCGCGCAGGGTGGATCGGCGTCGCTTGGCTTGCCGTGTTGACGAAGTCGTAGTAGCGCGGCAGCGCGCGCACGCCTTTTAGCCACGCCCTCCTTGCGCCGATCCCATCGATGAGCGGCTTTGCGACATCGTCGGGCACGTGCCGCAGCCAGCGCGTGAAGGCGCCGCCATGGCCGCCCACGTAGACCTCGCGCTCGGCGTGGCAACCGACGTGGACGGCCGAGACGTTGACCGATAGCAGTCCCAGTTTCGGCGCGAGCTGACCCGACCAGTGCATGGAGTCGCGGACATTGAGGGTCGCGCCCACGACGATCAGTAGGTCGAGCGGCTCCTTGAGGAAGGCCTGGGTGGCATGACGCGTGCCGGCGTAGCCGAACACGCCGAGCGAAAGCTCGTGGTCTTCCGGAAAGATCCCTTTGGCGTGCTCGGTCGTGGCAACAGGAAGATGAAAGCGTTCGGCAGCTTTCAGAAGATCGGCGGCGCTATCGTCCCCGATCATGCCGCCGCCGACGAGCACCCCCACCCGTGGGGCGGCGTCCACGCCATTCAGAATGTCCCAAAGCCGGGCGGCGGCTTCGACATCGAGCGGCTGGGAGTGCAGCACGTCGGCCGCGATCGGCTTCACCTGCGCGTCGATGTCCCCGGCCTGAATGTCGCGGGAGACGCTGAGGTGGACCGGGGCACACCTGCCGTCCAGCATCCGCTTGATGGCGCCGCGCAGCTTGTGGCCCAGCAGCCCCACATCCGGGACCGAGTAGGATTGGGCGGTAACCGGCGCCACGATCAGGCCGTCGTCGTAGGTGCCGGCGGTGGCATCCTGGAAAAGCCCCAGGCCTTGCATGGTGTTGGCGATCTCGCCGGAAAGTACCAGCACCGGCGACTGGTCGGTGAGCGCGGCCGAAAGCGCCGTTACGGTGTTGGTCAGGCCCGGTCCGCCGATGCACAGGCACACACCGAACTTTCCGCTCGCCCGTGCATAGCCGTCGGCCATGTAGGCGGCGCCGCCTTCCTGCGCGGCAACAATGGGCACGAGCGCGGGCGTGCGTCCGAGCGCGGGCAGAAAGGGGTCGATCAGACCGCCCGGAACCAGGAAGACATGATCGATGCCGTCGGCGACCAGCGACCGCAGAATATAATCCGTTCCAAGCATTGCCCAACCCGCTCGCGCTAGGACACGGGCTGGAGCCCGTGACACACACGAGAGGTTAAGCGGCGACCCTTAACGATCGCCTTTCCTTCACCTCGTTGGGGCGTGAAGCCTTTTGGGCGTGCCCGGCTTCCGCGGAGGGATGCTCCACCTCCGGCAACAGCCGTTCTAGCCGCTCACGTCTGCCCGCCCAACGGGCTCTTTCGAGCGCAAGCGCAAGGGCAATGGGCCTTCGGCTTTGGGCTTGCTGGGGCGATAATGAGACGTTGTAGGAAAGCCTGGAAACCGCACGACGCTTTTATGCCGCTGCGATGTCAAAGACTTCAGCGTCGGGATAAATGGCAGAACCCAAATCCTGAAGCGATAATAAGGGACAGCCGCCAATCGAAGAAGGTCAAGAAAGTTAAATGACGACTTCAGCCTTTTCCTTGCTTCCTCGCAAACCGCCGCGCGGTCCCGGCGCAGAGTGAGCCTATGCAAATAGAAATCGATGGCGTTGCTGCGCACGATGGCCCGCCGCGCAACTTCGTCGAGGCCAGGCAGCGTCTTGTGGCACGGTTGTATCCTATTGTGAATGCTGGGCTTGCCGCCTTCGCCGTTGCCGACCGTCTCGAGAAAATCGTCGACGTTCGCGATGTCGGCAAAGTAGTCAAACTTCTCGATCAGCGCGCATGCAGCATCGAACTTCGCCCTGTCGCTCATAAAGAAGTAGGTCCAGCCGGGAATGGCCCCGCAATACAACAGCAAGTACTCAGTCATTGGGTTGCGGAGCATCGACTTCTCAAAGTCGGCGAAGGTGAATTTTCGCTTCAAGCGGCCCGCGTGGCGGAAATGCCGATAGTTATAAAAAGACAAAAACCAGTCGGCCGGATGCCGCCAGAAGCAGACCTTATAGTAGTTTTCCTCACGCCCACGTATGAGTGAAAGAGGGGCATAGTGACCGATGATATGGGCCTCCGCCTCAGCGCTGGCCGGAACCATCTTGGCGCTCATAAAGAAATCGGTGAACCAACTCTTGTCTTTTTTGGCATGAAACACGTTTGGAATGCCGAAGCGCTCAGTAATATGCCGTTCGATGGTTCTGCCGCCCGTCTTGGGCATGTGAAAAAAATAGAAATTTCGTGCCGGTCGCGCGCTGACAATTGTAAGGGAAGGGTGCTGGTCTGGGGCACTGGATCCACACGCAGAACGACTATGCACGACCGCACTTCTACTCACAGTGGTAACCCTTCTTTTTTATCGCCCCAGACTTCCCCGCTACCGGATTATTGTCCACCAGAAAAACCGGCCCCTTTTAAGTTAGTACTTTACTGTGCTCTGCCCGCACTACCTCGGCGCGTACGGGGCCGGATTTTCGGCCTGGTCACGACCTCGCAATGAGCAGTCCTTGGGACCGGTCCGGCCGAGTGGGTTTTCGATATGTTCCATTCATCGAGCATCCCTTGGCGGCCGAACATCACGAGCGAGACGGTGGAACGCGTTCTGCTGCCAGGGTGCCCCACCTCATCCGGGGGCAAGAGACCCTCAAGTCCAACGCGTGCCCGAAATTCGCCGTCTAGCGCCCATCTGCCCCTCCGCGTTGTCGCGGACTGGCGAGCCGGGCGGGTCTCGGGTAGCGTTCGCGCTGCGTCGGAGGGGGGCATGATTCGTTCGCAGACGTTGGCTCTCGGCTTTGCCCTGGTTGCCATCTCGGCAAGCTATGCAAGCGCCAAGGCGCCATTTGGGCAGCCGTTCGTGACGGAGCCGGCTCTGGCGCCACCGGCCGCGGGCGCCGTGGAGGATCCGATCGCAGCGGCGCTGCGCCGCAAGCTCGCCGCGTTGCCGATCGAGGGAACCGCTCAGGAGATCAAAGAGCGGGCCGTATTGTCAGACTTTTATGAGGCACGTGACGCGGTTCCGCTGTGGGTGACCAGCGCGGGCTTGACCGCGAAGGCCGCTGCCATCGTCGGCGAGATAAAGAAGGCCGGCGAGTGGGGTCTTGATGCCGACGATTTCGCCCTTCCCAAGCTTGCCAACGACGATGGCGCGACGGCAAATCTGGATGCCGGAGCTGTGGTCGATGCCGAGGTCGCACTCTCGCTGGCCATCTTGAAGTATGCCCGCTATGCGCGGGGCGGCCGCATCATCGATCCGACGATCCTTTTGAATTCCAATCTCGATCGCAAGCCGCAGCTTCTCGAGCCGGAAGCCGTGATCAACGGCATCGCAAGCGCCGAGGCCCCCGACGCCTACCTGCGCAGCCTTCACCCCAAGCACCCCCAGTTCGAGAAACTGCGCCAGGCCTATCTCGCCACCCGCAACAGGAGCCTGGCGAAAAAGCTTCGTGCCAACATGGAGGAGTGGCGTTGGATGCCCGATAATCTGGGCGACCTTTACATCCTCGCCAACGTGCCAGAGTACATAGTCCATCTCGTCAAGCACGGCGAGACCATTCACTCCGAGCGCATCGTGGTCGGAGAGGTCGGCAAGCAGACGACCATCTTCACGCGCAACCTCAAGACCATCGTCTTCAAGCCGTTGTGGCGAGTCCCTCAATCGATCAAGGTGCGGGAGCTCCTGCCCAACCTGCGCCGCGGCGGCAGCATGTTCCGTCAGTACGATCTTCACCTTGAGACGAAGGACGGCCAGCCGCTCGACTACCGCTCAATCGATTGGCGCACCGCCGATATCCGCGACTACGAGGTCGTGCAACCGCCTGGGCCCAAGAACGTGATGGGCGTGGTCAAATTCACCTTTCCCAGCCAGCACACCATCTTCATGCACGACACGGTCGACAAGTGGATGTTCGCCAGGAGGACGCGCACGTTGAGCCACGGCTGCCTGCGCCTGCGCAATCCCATGCGCATGGTCGAGCGGGTGGGACTCAGCGCACGTCAACGAGGTCTTGAACGAGGGCCCGCGCAACAACGAGGTCGTGATCGACCACAAGATTCCGGTCCACCTCGTCTATTTCACCGCCTGGGTGAACGACGGCGGCAAGCTGCGCACGTACCGCGACGTTTACGGCCACGAGAAACGCATCACGCAGGCGCTCGACGGCAAATGGGACCAAATCGACGTTGGCCGCAACCATTTGGCGCCGGTTAAGCCGGTGCAGCCCGGTACCCTTGCCCCGCCCACTCGGACCAGCACCAGGTACCCGCCCAAGAAGGGACGCTCGATCGTCGATATCGTGGGAAATGCGTTGGGCGGCGGCTTCTAGCGCGCTGCGCCGAGCGGCGGTCGTTTGCCGCAATTAATCTGTTCACACGTGTCCTCCGGTCTTGATCGTCGCGGCGACGGCAGATAGCTAACGCCATGACGGCACTACGAATCATCCAGCGCGGCACAGGCCTGCTCGTTGCCGCGCTTTTGCTTTGCACCACCAGCAGCCAAGCCCAAACGCCCCCGCCATCTGCCATCGACACTGCGGCGATCTCGGCAACGCCCGCCCTCACACCGGCGTGGATCACCTCCAAAATCGATGAAATCGCCGCGCGCAAGGACATCGCCCCGGCCGCCCGCGATCAGTCGCTCTCGCTTTATCGCGACGCCCTTCGCCAATTGGAAGCCGCAGAGGCGAGCGGGGCGACCGCTGCAGAGTTCCAGGAGGCGATCCAAGCTTCGCCAAAGCGGACGGCCGAGATTAAGGACCAGCTTGCGGACGCGCTCTCACCGCCCAAGACGACGGGGTCAGCGCCCAAGAAGCAAATTTCTCAGATTCCTCTCAACGACATCGAGCAAAGGCTCGACACCACGCAGGCGCAAATCGCCACGCTGAAAACCGAGCTGAGCGAGTTCGAGGCAACGTTGCGGGCGATGGCTGCCAGACCGACGGCGGCGCGCCAGGAGCAATCGATCGAACGGCAGAGGCTCGACGAGCTCGCCTCCGCGCGCGCTGCGGGCAGTCTCGATGAGGACCCGGTCGTTGCCGAAGCGCGCCGCACGTCGCTTGCCGCCGAGCGGCAGGCCCGCGCCGCCAAGATCAATCTCTTGGAACAAGAGTTGATCAGCCTCCCGGCACGGCAAACGCTGGCGGCCGCAAGCCGCGACCTCGCGGCGGCCAAGCTCGAACGCCTCGAGCAGCAGGTGCCGATGCTGGAAGCGCGGATCAACGAGCTGCGCCAGAGCGATGCGCTGCGCAAGCAGGAACAGGCCGAGCAGGTCACGCGACAATTGACCGGCAAGCATCCGTTGCTTGAGGAGTATGCCAAGGCAACGGCCGAGCTGCGTCAAAAGCAGACCGCACTCACGCGCGCGACCGAGGACGAGCAAGCCGCCCAGGCGGCGATCAACGGCGAAATAGCGCGCATCAGGGAGAGCACCGCCGCAGCCCAACAGATTCTCGAGATCGGTAGCGTCGGCGAGGAGCTGGGCGGGTTCTTGCGCGAGATCCGGGCGCAACTCCCGCTTTTCTCCGCCCTGCGCGCGCGGATCCATGATCGCGACCAGGCCATTGTTCAGGCGCGGCTTCAGCGCCTGACCGTCGACAAGAGCAAACGCATGCTCGCTGATCAAGGATTGGCCGAGCGGCTGCTTGAGAAGGTCGAGCCGCAAGCCCGCAGCGAGCTCACTCCGACGCTGCAAAAGCTCATCGCCGCGCGTGCAGATGCTCTTGCCCGCTTGAGCGAGGCCTACACGCTGCGCATCGATCAGCTGGCCAAGATCAACGCCGCCGAGCGCGAGCTGCTCAATCAGGCCGTGCAGATCAATGCCCTTCTGAACGAGCGCCTGCTCTGGCTGCCCAGCTCCGCGCCGCTGGGCAGCGCCTGGCTCGAGCAGCTAAGGACCAGCGCCGCCTGGCTCACTCAGGTTGACGCCTGGATGAGCGCGGGCCGCACGCTCGGCCGGCGCATCGCGACGGCTCCGGTGCTCAGCCTTGTCGTATTTGGTCTCTTCGGTGCCTTATGGTTGTTCAGACGGCGATTGCGCGGGCAGCTCGAAACAATTGCAGAGGCGATCCGCCGTCCCATCACCGACGGCTATCTGCTGACGCCGCGAGCCCTCCTGATCACCGCGCTCATCTCGCTGCACTGGCCGCTTTTGCTGGGGTACATGGGTTGGTTGCTGATCCGACCGCCGGAGGTTTCCGAATTTGCCGCCGGCGTCGGCAACGGCCTGCTTGCGGCGGCGTTCGTTTTTCTGATCCTACGTTTCCTGCAGCTTCTTTGCCTGACCAACGGGCTCTTTAGCGCCCACTTCGACTGGAGCGGGCGCGCCTGTCAGGTTCTCGGGCGCGACTTGCGCTGGCTCCTGCTCATCGCAACGCCGGTGGCGTTCCTCATGGGCATGATCGAGGTCAGCAAATCACAGATCTACCGCGACGGCGCGGGACGGCTGGCGTTCCTTGTCGGCTCCATCGCGGTTGCTGTTTTCGCCATGCGCGTCTTGAGCCCACGCAAAGGCATCTTTGCTGAAAAGCTGGTGCGAGATAGTGCGTTGTGGCTCGCACGCGGTCTCTGGTACCCGCTGCTCTGGGTTGGCCCGCTTGCCCTCGCTGCCATTTCCATTTCCGGCTACTACGATAGCGCCTCGACGCTGCAGGCCTGCCTCTTGATGTCGGTTGCCATCGGCGTTCTTGGGCTGCTCGCCTACGGCGTTGCCATGCGTCAACTGCTCGTGGCCCGGCGGCGGCTGGAAATGCAGCGCGCCCATGAGCGCCGCGAGAAGGCGCGTGCCGCCGCCGCCGCGCGCGAAACCGTCGAGGCCACCGGCGACGCCGCACCGCAAGTCATGGAGACGCCCGAGGTCGACGTCGCGTCAATCAGCCAGCAGACGCGCACCCTTCTGCGCATGCTCACGCTCATTGGCCTCACGATCGGGCTCTGGCTCGTTTGGCGCCAGCTTTTGCCCGCCCTCGGTGTTCTCGACGATGTGGCCTTGTGGACCCAGACCATCACCACCGACGCCGGCACCAGGATCGTGCCCGTGACCTTCGCAAACGTAGCGCTCGCTCTTGCCGTGGCCGCGATGACGTTCGTTGCCGCCCGCAACCTGCCAGGGCTCTTGGAAATCACGCTTCTGCAGCGCCTTTCCATCGAGGCCGGCACACGCTACGCCGTCACGGCCATAAGCCGCTACGTCATCATTGCGGTGGGGCTGCTCGTCGCCTTCAACCGGCTCGGCGCCGACTGGTCGCAGATGCAGTGGATCATCGCGGCCTTGGGTGTGGGCGTGGGCTTCGGTCTGCAGGAGATCGTGGCCAACTTCGTCTCCGGCCTGATCATCCTATTCGAGCGGCCGGTGCGCGTCGGCGACACGGTCACCATCGGGGACTTGAGCGGCACCGTCTCGCGCATCCAGATCCGCGCCACCAGCATCACCGACTGGGACAACCGCGAGATCCTCGTTCCCAATAAGGCGCTGATCACCGACAAGGTCATGAACTGGACGCTGTCGGACCCGGTGACGCGGCTGCTGGTGCCGGTCGGCATCGCCTACGGCTCCGACACCGTGCTCGCGCAAAAAGTGATGCTGGACGCGGTGAAGGCTAACCCGCTGGTGCTGTGCGTTCCGCCGCCGACCGTGTTCTTCCTGGGCTTCGGCGACAGCTCGCTGAACTACGAGGTGCGCGCCTTCGTCGCCCAGCCTGCCCATCGCCTGCCGGTGCTGCACGATCTGCACGTCGCAATCGAGCAGGTCCTGCGCGAGCACGGCATCGCCATCCCGTTCCCGCAGCGCGATCTCCATCTCAAGTTCGGCGAGATGACCGAGGCGGCGCAGGAGGCGAGCATCAAGGCGCTGCGCGCGAAGCTGAAAGAGGCAGGATAAGCGCGGTTGCATCGGCTTGCCGCACCTCAGCTCTTCGATGTCAAAGCTGCGAGATCGCGTCGCCACGCGCGGCCCGCTGCCCCGCTCCTTATGCGGAAAGTCCGTCTCCAGGGTTTTTTAGCAAATTTTCGCTAGCATCGAAGCTAAAACAACAAGAATACGGGAGACGTCCATGTTTGAGACTCTCATAAATCAAATCAATACGATGTCGCTCGGCGAAGAGCTGTACACGATATGCTTCACCGTATTCGTCGTTGCTGGTGTGCTGTGCTGCTTTATCCGCGCTGACAAACGATCGCCTGCGAGGCCGACAATGCCCGCGGGCCCCAAACGCAACCTGGCCGCTTAGCCCGAACGGGGTGCAGGGTTCACTGGCACGCAGCAGTGGGGCTGCGGCGCGCTACGCCGCTGCTGCAATCTCCGCCCGCGACCGCTTGAGGTCCGGCGGCACGGCCTCGGCGCTGAGCGCTGCCACCGCGTCGGCGAGCCCCGTCACGTTCTGCGCATCAGAGCCGAGCCGGCGGATCGAGACCTTGCCCTCCTCGGCTTCGCGTTTTCCCACGACGCCCAGCACCGGGACCTTGGCGAGCGAGTGCTCGCGCACCTTGAAATTGATCTACGCGTCTGCGCCTACGAGAAAGCGTCGCTTTTGCTCGGCATCCGGCAGGAAGCAGCTTGCTCGCTTCCCAAACCAGTCGAAGCGATTGCGCTGCACCCAGTCGTAGAGTCTATCGCCTGCGAAATCCGGAACAGCCCGCCCCAAGCGTCCCAACCACCGCCATGGAGCCGGCATCGAGCGTGCCGCCGCCAGCCAGCCGGCCCAGCGCAGGTAGGGAACGCCGTCCCACAAGACCATGAAGGTTTCGAAGGTCTCGGCGTTGAGGCCGTAATGACGATAAAGGGCTTGCGGGATCGGCGTCTGGACGGTTGCGAAGCGGCTCGTTCCCTGCGGGTCGCGTGCGAGCATCCACACGACTCCAGACGAGCACAGCACGCAGTGCCCATCAAAGATGATCAACGGCTCGGTGTCGTCGAAGGCCGGGACACTGGCGTCGGAGCGATAGCTATACGGTTCCACGCGCATGATCCCATGAGCCGTCCTAGGCGGCGCGCTACGCCGCTGCCGCAATCTCCGCCCGCGACCGCTTGAGGTCCGGCGGCACGGCCTCGGCGCTGAGCGCTGCCACCGCTTCGGCAAGCCCCGTCACGTTCTGCGCATCAGAGCCGAGCCGGCGGATCGAGACCTTGCCCTCCTCGGCTTCGCGTTTTCCCACGACCAGCAGCACCGGGACCTTGGCGAGCGAGTGCTCGCGCACCTTGTAGTTGATCTTCTCGTTGCGAAGATCGACTTCGGCGCGCAGGCCGGCCGCGGTCAGCTTCTCCAGAACCTCCCGCGCATAAGCGTCGGCATCCGACACAATCGTCGCCACCACCACCTGCAGCGGCGCAAGCCACAGCGGCAGATGGCCGGCGAAGTTCTCAATCAGGATGCCGGTGAAGCGCTCGAGCGAGCCGAAGATGGCACGGTGGATCATCACCGGCGTCTTTTTTTCCGAGTGCTCGTCGATGTAGAAGGCGCCGAGCCGGCCCGGCAGGTTGAAATCCACCTGCGTCGTGCCGCACTGCCAGTCGCGGCCGATGGCGTCGCGCAGCACGTACTCGAACTTCGGCCCGTAAAAGGCGCCTTCTCCGGGATTGATCTCGGTCTTGATGCGCCCCTTGCCGCGCTTTTCGATCTCCTTCAAGACTTTGCCCATGACGGCCTCGGCGCGGTCCCAAAGCTCGTCTGCACCCACGCGCTTCTCGGGGCGCGTCGACAACTTGACGACGATCTCCTTGAAGCCGAAGTCCTCGTAGATCGAAAGGAGAAGGTCATTGACCTCCAAGCATTGCTCCTCGAGCTGATCCTCGGTGATGAAAATGTGCGCGTCGTCCTGCGTGAAATGGCGCACACGCATCAACCCGTGCAGGGCCCCCGACGGCTCGTAGCGGTGCACCTTGCCGAACTCAGCGATCTTCAAGGGCAGGTCGCGGTAGCTTTTCAGCCCGTGCTTGAAGATCTGCACGTGGCCGGGGCAGTTCATCGGTTTGCAGCAGAAGATGCGTTCATCGGGCAGGACGGTAGTGAACATGTTCTCGCCGAAGGTCTGCCAATGGCCGGAGAGCTCCCACAAGTGCTTTTCCATCATGTCGGGCGAATTGACCTCGACGTAGCCTGAGGCCTGCTGGCGCCTGCGCATGTAATCGATCAAGGCCTGGAACAAGGTCCAGCCCTTTGGGTGCCAGAAGACGGAGCCCGGCGCCTCTTCCTGGAAGTGGAAGAGATCCATCTCGCGGCCCAAGCGCCGATGGTCGCGCTTCTCGGCTTCCTCCAGCCGCTTCAGATATTCCTGCAGCTCAGATTCGCTCGCCCACGCCGTACCGTAGATGCGCTGAAGCATCGGCTTGTTGGAATCGCCGCGCCAGTAGGCGCCGGCGATCTTCTGCAGCTTGAACGCCTTGCCCACCTGCCCCGTCGAGACCATGTGCGGGCCGCGGCAGAGATCGAGCCATTCGCCCTGCTTATAGATTTTGACGTCCTCGTCGGCGGGAATCGCATCGACGAGCTCAATCTTGAACATCTCGCCGTTCTTGCGGAAGAAATCCTTGGCCTTCTTGCGGCTCCAGACCTCCTTGGTGAAGGGGGCGTTCTTGCCGATGATCTCGTGCATCCGCTTTTCGATCTTGGCGAGATCGTCGGGATGAAACGGCTCCTGCTTGGCGAAGTCGTAATAAAAGCCGTTCTCGATCACGGGGCCGATCGTGACTTGCACCTTCGGCCACAGCGACTGCACGGCCTCGGCCATGACGTGCGCGGCGTCGTGCCGGATCATGGGCAGCGCTTCGGGGTCCGTGCGCGCGAGAAACTTGATCGCGGCGTCCTGCGCAATCGGATCGGCGAGGTCAGCGAGCTTTCCGTCGAGGCTCATGGCGACCGTGCGTTTCGCCAGCGAGGGGGATATGGACTTGGCCACCGCGAGGCCGGTGGTGCCGCTCTCGACTTGGCGCTTGGCGCCGTCCGGAAATGTCAGGGTGATAGAGGCCGCGTTGGCCATGGCCTTCCTCCTCTCAATCGCTGCATACCAAGCAGGTAAGATGGCGGCTATATAATCACGCTCGCGCCTGCTGTCACCCCTCAGTGTGGCGCACGCCACCGCCCGTAGCGCCACGGCGCGAGGGGGTGAAACTCGCCGCGGACGTCGGGCACGGGATCGTAGCCGTGCGTGCCCCAGGGATGACAGCGCGCTAGGCGGGCGAGGCTCAGCCACAGCCCGCGCCAGGCGCCGTTCTTGTCGATCGCTTCGAGCGCGTACTCCGAGCACGTCGGCACGTGACGGCAGTGCCAGCCGAAGAACGCCTTGAGCGTCCAACGGTAGGCGTGAATTGGCGCCTTCAGGATGGAGCCGGCGACGCTCATGCGTAGGGCTCACCCGACTTGCGCAGAAACCGGCGCTTACCGCTGCGTTTCTCAAGCTGCATGTCGATGTCGGAATAGACCACGTCATCGTCGGCTGCGCGCGTGCCGATCTCCAGGTAGGTCGCGGCTTTGGCGCCGCGATTGACGAGCTGGTGGCCGTTCGCTTCGCCCGCGGGAAAGCCGGCCGCCATGCCGGCCGACAGCGTCTCCTCGCCGGCGTCCGTCACCAGCATCACCTCGCCGTCGAGGACGTAGATGAACTCGTCCTCGCTGGTGTGCCAGTGGCGTTGGGCCGATATCGCGCCCGGCTCCAGCGTGGTCAGATTGACGCCGAACTGGGTGAGCCCGCCGGCGTCGCCCAGCGCCCGCTTGATGCGTCCCTCGAGCCCGGCCTGGAACTCGGCCGGATAAATGCTGGCGCGTCTGCCCTCGATTGCTGCAGGGTCGCGGATCACGGTCATGGTGCGCTCCATCACGGCGATGCGGGGCTCGCGGGTCTACTCTTTGCGCGCTTTTCTTTGATCTCGGCGATGGCCCTCTCAAGAGCGTCGAACACGAGCATCACCGAGCCGTGCCGCGCCTTGTAATGGCGCACGGGCTCCAGCACCGCCAATTCGGCGAAGCGGCCCGTCGGCGGGGGACCCTCCTCCTTGAGCATTTTGCGCATCGCAGTCCCCGCCTCGCGCACTTCGCGCGCCGTTGACCCGATGACGTTGCCTGCGACGATCGCCGCTGCCGCCTGCCCAAGAAGGCAGGCCTTCACCGTCTGCCCGTAGTCGGTCACCCGGTCGCTGCTCATGCTCACGTCGATGGAGATGGTCGACCCACACAGCTTGGAATGGGCGGTCGCCGTCGCATCGGGCGCCTTGAGCCGCTGTGACCGGGGGCTGTGCGCCGCCAGCTCCAGAAGCTTCGTGTTGTAGATCTCGTCCAAATCGGCCATGTGAGCGTCCCAAGGCCCGGATCACTTTCCAAATCCCAAGCCTCTCCCGATAATATAGGGCAAGCTCGGCAAAAGTGGCATTGGCTCGGCTTGCCCGCTGCGCCGCTCATTCATAGGGATTGTCCCGGTGAAGAAATCCTCCGGCCTGAAGCTCGAACACGTCAACGCGCACCGCCCCACCCGCCGCGAGGCGGAGGACGCGGTCCGCACACTACTTGGGTGGGCCGGCGATGATCCGCAGCGCCCCGGCCTCATCGACACGCCCAAGCGGGTGGCCGCCGCCTTCGAGGAGCGGTTCTGCGGATACCGCGAGGATCCGGCAGCCGAGCTTGCGCGCACGTTTGAGGAGGTTTCCGGCTATTCCGACATGATCCTCCTTCGCGACGTGCGCCTGGAAAGCCACTGCGAGCATCACATCGCGCCTTTCATCGGTATTGCCCATGTCGCCTACGTGCCGCACCGGCGCGTCGTCGGGCTTTCGAAGCTTGCGCGCGTCGTCGATATTTTCGCGCACCGGCTTCAGGTCCAAGAGGCCCTGACCGCGCAGATCGCCAGCACCATCCAGCATGAGCTCGCGCCGAAGGGTGTCGCCGTCATGGTCCGCGCCACCCACCAGTGCATGACCTTGCGCGCGGTCAATCAGCCCGCAGCCGTGATGGTGACCACGCACTTCACGGGCGTATTCGAGACGGCGCAAAGCTGGCGCGACCGCTTCCTGCAGGCGGTGCAGGCGCCTTAAGTGTGTGTCACCGCTTCACCTCTCCAGATGAAGATGCTGCCCATGGCCGACCCAAAGACACCGGTGTTTACCCCGCGCGGGGACAAAGAGGCGATCGAAGCGGGGTTGGCGTTTCAGCCGAAGTTCGACGCCGACGGGCTGATCCCCGCCATCGTCACCGATGCGAGCACGGGCGAGGTATTGATGTTTGCGTGGATGAACGAAGAGGCACTCGCCCTGACCATTGAAACTTGCGTTGGTCATTTCTGGAGCCGCTCCCGCTGCGCGCTCTGGAAAAAGGGCGACGAAAGCGGAAACGTGCTCAACGTCATCGAGCTGCGCACCGATTGCGATCAAGATGTCGTGTGGTTGCGTGTCCATGTCGGCGGCGATGGCCTCGCCTGTCATACCGGACGACGCAGTTGCTTCTACCGCTCCGTGCTGCTGGGCGCACCGCCGACGCGTGCTTTGCGCCTGAGGCCAACCGACGAGTCCGACATCCGCTGAACAAAACCTTATTGCGCTGCAACCGTCGCCGCACTTGTCATCGGTGATGATCGACTAGTGTAAGGTTAATCTCGGCGCCTTATATTGAACTCAGATACATCAACGATTCGCGCGTCGCCGCCTGCAGATCGGCACGAGGATTGCAGCCTTGAAAAGCAGGTCGACGCCGCAACGGATAAGGTGAACGACGATGGCAAGGACCAAGATCGGCCTGGCGTTGGGCGGGGGCGCTGCGCGGGGCTGGGCGCACATAGGCGTCATCAAAGCTTTGGTCGAGGCCGGCGTCAAACCGGACGTCATCGTTGGCACCTCGATCGGCGCCGTGGTTGGTGCCTGCCATGCCGCCGGCCACCTCGATGCGCTGGAGGAATTTGCCCGGCAGCTGACGCGCAGGCGCGTTTTCGGCTACCTCGATTTCAACTTTGCGGGAACGGGGCTCATCAACGGGCAGAGGCTGTGCGAGCGTCTGCAGCAGCAGTTGGGCGATCTCACGATTGAGGAGCTCGAGCCACGCTTCACCGCAGTCGCAACCGAGATCGGCACCGGACACGAGATCTGGTTGTCGCGCGGTCGCCTCGTCGATGCCGTCCGCGCGTCCTATGCACTGCCCGGCGTCTTTCGGCCTGTGAAGATCAACGGCCGCTGGCTCTTTGACGGCGCCCTTGTAAATCCGATTCCCGTCTCCGTGTGCCGGGCGCATGGCGCGCGCTATGTCATCGCCGTCAATCTCAATTTCGATGTCTGCGGGCGCGGCACCATCGATCCGCATTTCGAGCCGGAGGTCGCCGCCGAGCCGGCGGAGCCCGAGCCGCAGCCGCTGCTAGGCAAGAACGGTACGGCCGTGCGCAGGCTGCTGCAGCGGCAGATCTTCGGCAAGGGCGAGGCCGCGCCCGGCATTTCGACCGTGATGGTCGAGGCCTTCAACATCGTGCAGGATCGCATCGCGCGCTCACGGCTTGCCGGCGATCCCCCTGACACGATGATCAATCTGCGCTTGTCGGACATTGGCTTGTTCGATTTCCACCGCGCCGATGCGCTCATCGCGCGCGGCGAGGAGGGTGCCAAGCGGAACCTTGCTGATATGCGCCGTGAGATCGACGCGCGTTGCCACACGACGGGTGCGCATACCGCCGTCGTCGAGGTCATCTAGCCCGTCTCGGTCGAAAGAGCGGAGCGTGAAGCGCTCTGATCAGCCGGTCGCGAAATAGTCGCGCATCGCCGTCACTTCCATCTCCACCTCGGCGATGTGATGCTTGACGATGTCGCCGATGGAGACGATGCCGACCAGGGCCCCGTCTTCGATCACGGGCACATGGCGGAAGCGGCCCTGCGTCATCATCTCCATCATCTCTTCGAGCGTGCTCGTTTCCTGGCACGAAATGACGGAAACCGTCATGCTCTGCGATACGGGCTCTTGCAGCGCCTTATCCCCGCGCTCGGCAAGCCGCCGGATCACGTCACGCTCCGACACGATGCCGACGACCTCGCCGTTGCCTCCGACAACGACAATGGCGCCGATCTTCTTTTGCGCGAGCCTGGCGATGATCTCGGAGAGTGCAGAGTCAGGGCGCGCGGTCGCCACTGCCCGGCCCTTTGCCTTTAGTATCTGAGCAATATTCATGGCATTTCCTCCCACTGCGCCTTGGCAGTCGAAGCACAGCAGCTATACCCCGCAATCGTTGCCGCGACATTGCGAGTTGACCGCTGCAATCGACGCAAGGACGTCTGCCTTTTGGCCAGGCACCCCGAGGGGTTAACCCGGCGATTGATGGTGCGGCAATCTGCCCCACGACGCAAGAGCTCAATTCATAATTGACCGATCTGGTGAATGGACGGTTGGGCCCGCTCAAAGAAACCAAAACAAAGCAGCCCGGCAACGTATCCGCCGAGGTGGGCCTCCCAAGCAATGCCCCCTGCACTGATGCCGCCAAGGCCGAGCACCGCCAGGAAATTGGCGACCAGAAAAGCCCCGGTCACCAAGAGCACCCGCCGGTCGGTGAGGGCCTGGCCCAGCGGCATCAGCGGCACGCGTTGGGGGCTTTCGCGCAAGCCGCGAAGACCCTCGCGATCCAGAGCGCTAAACAAAAAGCGCATGGTAGCGCCCATGAGACCCGAAACGGCTCCCGAAGCCCCAATCATCGGCGCCATCAGCCCGGGGTTGCAGGCGAGGAATGTGACGGCCCCGGCAATGGCGCAGAAGGCAAAGAACAGTAAGAACCGCACGGTGCCGATGCGGTTCGCCACGACACCGCCGAACGCCACCAGCCACGCCACGTTGATCGCAAGATGGAAAAGATCACCGTGCACTGCAGCATAAGTCAGGAAGGAGGTCACCGCAGCGATCTCCCCTCCGGGGATCGCATCCGCGAAGCCGGCGTACCGCGCGGGGATGAATGCGAGCGCGATCGTTAGCCAGGAGTCCAAAACCTCGGGGAGGCTCAACCTTAAGACGTGTAGCCCGAAGAGAAAGCCGATCACCGCCAGCACGCTGCCGGGAATATTGAACATGGGCTCGTGGCGGCTCACCGACGTCTCCTCTCACGTAAATCCCCGACTTCGGGGCGACCGGCAGAATTAACGGCACCATGCCGGCCCAGCAACCATGTTTTCGAGTGAAACGGCCGCGAGCGGCTTGTGGCACGGATGCTGCTCCTCAGCCGGCAATGACGAGCGGCTCGGGGAAAGCGTCCCGATCCGGGACTGTCGTCAAGCAGCTTCGGAGGCTCTCGAGTTGCTCACTCCGCGCGGTCAAGGGAAATGAAACACAAGACGAGCAAGGCCCTTTTTGCGTATTGGGATCACGTGCGCGCCGATCGGCAGGCGCCGCAGCGGTTCGAAATTGATCCCTCCAAAATCAGCGCCATTCTGCCCTATACCTTCATCCTTGAGCGGCTCGATGCGGAGACATTCCGCTTTCGCCTGGCCGGAACGCGCATGTGCGACATGTTCGGCAGCGAATTGCGGGGCACGGACTTCCTTGACGGATGGGAGATCGAGGACCGCTTGCCTCTGCTCCGCCAATTCTCCGTGCTGACCAGAGAGGCGACCGCAGCAGTCATCTACATGCAGGTGGTTGCATGCGCAGAGCAAGGCGTCGAATGCGAGGTGCTTCTCCTGCCCCTCAAGCACACGCAAGGCGCCATCGATCGCATCCTGGGATCGTTCTCGCCCCTGGAGGAACCGAGTTGGCTCGGCGACTTGCCCATTACGAGCAAGCGTCTCATAGCCAATGAGCTCGTCTGGCCCGTGCGCGACCCGCGCGCCGCAATGGCTCGAGTGCCCGCCGACGAGTTGGCCGTCACACACGCCCGCAACGCGCGAATTGTGCGAGTCGAAAACCGTCAGTTCCGGGTCGTGGATGGCGGGCTCAGCCTACCTGACTGCGACAAATCCTGACCACGCCATAGCCCTCCGCCCAGGCAGGCCTCAAGGCGCGCCGCGTTGCTTGCGCATGCAAAATGGTGCGCCGATTAGTCCTTCGTTAAGGCCCCTTCCTGCATAGTTCGCGGCGGAACTGAGCCATCAGCGTACGCGTTCTAGACTTGGCTCGCGCACAGCTGCGGCCGCTTGGGCGGCCCAATCGCAGGATTGGCTCATGTCGAGGAGTTCGGCTCCATTGCGGCCGTATGGGCCCGACCCTGCGGGATCCAACGCCCCTGATCGACGCCGCTATCCACGCTACCCGCTGGACCTTCCCGGCCGCTTCATGCGGGCGGACAAGCTCGATTACCCCTGCCGGCTCACGAATATTTCGGTTGGCGGTGCCGCTTTGACGACACCAGAGAGCCTTACGGTCGGAGAGTCCATCATCGTTTATCTCGTTCACCTGGGTGGACTTGAGGGCCGCGTCGTGCGTCGTTTTGAGGGCGGGTTTGCCATGAGTATCGCCGCGAGCCAGCGCAAGCGGGAAAAGCTCGCCGCTCAGATATTGCGGCTCTCCACACAAGGCAACATTTCCGAAACGGAAGAACGCGAATACCCGCGCAATCCCGGCACAGAGGATTCCATTTTGCGGCTTCCCGACGGCACGGCGTTGCCGTGCCCGGTGCTTGACGTGTCGCAGAGCGGGGCCTCGATCATCACGGTGGTGCGGCCGCCCCTCGGCTCCGAGGTCATCTTCGCCAACCAGCGCGCTGAGGTCGTGCGTTACCACGACGACGGCATCGCGATTGAATTCGTTAATGAGCGCTTGGAGGGAGCGGACACCCTGGAGGATTTCGAGCCAGACGAGAGGTCATAAAGATGAACGCCGCCCCAGGGTTTTGCTTCAAATCCTGCGGCGCCGCTTCAGGGTAAATCGAACTCTATCGGTTAGCTTCAGAGGAAGGTGCAACGGGGTTTTTTGTCATGCAGCGGGTCCAACTTAACACCTTTGTTCTTCTCGGCGGAATGCTGGTAGCAACAGGGGTTTGCGCGCAGGATGTGTCGGCCGTCCGGCCGACCGATTCAGCGGACCGTCCCGCTGTCGGCGCCTCATCCTTCATGCGCGTTTTTGGGCCCGCGCAGCCGCCCCACGGCTTTGTCCGCTTTTGCGAAGCCGACCCCAAGGAATGCAGCTCCGATCGCCAACAGGAAAGCCGCTTTGATGCCTCTGCGGAGCGCTTAAGGCAGCTCGACGACGTCAACCGCTCCGTTAATCACGCCATCGCGCCAGCGACCGACCTGGAAATCTACGGCGTCAACGAATACTGGACGATGCCGCGCACCAAGGGCGACTGCGAGGATTACGCGCTGCTGAAGCGCCACACGCTGATCGCAAAAGGTTGGCCGGTAAGCTCCCTGCTCCTGACTGTCGTGCGCGACGAGAAGGGCGAGGGTCATGCCGTGCTGACGGCCCGCACGCTGCAGGGCGACTTTATTCTCGACAATAAGAACGAGGAGGTCCGGGTCTGGAGCCAGACGCCTTATCAGTTCGTCATGCGCCAGTCCTACATCAACCCCCGCGTCTGGGTCGCGCTCGATGCGCGTCAGAGCCCGGTGGCGACGGCCCTTACCGGCCTGGAGCTGGACCAGGGCGAATAATAGACGGCCTTTCTGCGGCGGCATCAGGCTTGCGGCTTGAGGCCGTCCGCGAAACGCCTCCAGTTCTTGACGTAGCGGGCGGCCGCGCCGCCGAATTTTGCCACGTCCTCGTCCGACAGCTGCCGCACGATCTTGCCCGGCGACCCGAGCACCATCGAGCGCGGCGGGATCTCCTTGCCCTCGGGGATCAGCGTGTTGGCGCCCACCAGACATTCCTCACCGATGCTGACGCCGTTGAGGATGATCGATCCGATCCCGATCAGGCTTCCGCGGCCAATCGTGCAGCCGTGCAGCATGACCATGTGACCGATCGTGCAGTCCGCACCGATCGTCAGCGGAAATCCGGGGTCGGTATGCAGCACGCATCCCTCCTGGACGTTGGATCGCGCCCCGATGCGGATCGGCTCGTTGTCGCCGCGCACGACGCTGCCGAACCAGATGCTCGCGTCCTCCTCGATGACGACCTTTCCGATAACGACGGCGTTGGGCGCGACCCAGTAGCGGCCCTCGCCGGGCGTTGCCACGCGCAGGCCATCAAGCTCGTAGAGCGCCATCTGCTGCTCCCGCAGGCCTCACACCCCTTCGAGGTCGAGCTCGAGGATCGCCATCTGGAATTGGTAGGAAACCTCGCCGTCCTCCTCTTCGCGGAAGAGCACGGCGATGAACTCGTCCGCGATGAAAACTTCCGCTGAATCGTTCTTCTTGGGGCGCGCGCGCACTTCGAGATTGCGCGAGCCGAAAGTCTTGCGCAGGTAGGCCTGCAGGCGGGCCACTTCTTGCGGATTCACTTTAGGGGGTCTCCTTTGTGCGGCGAAAGAAGGATCGCTCCGCCGCTTTCAAGCTTATAGGCCGCCGAAGTCGTCGACCCACGTCTGTTCCATCTCGAGCGCAGGCTCGGCGCAGCCGGCCGAGCCGACAACTTTCGCTGGAACGCCCGCCACCGTCACGTGCGCGGGCACGTCGCTCAACACCACGCTACCGGCGGCAACGCGCGAACCCTCGCCGACGGTGATGTTGCCGAGAACCTTGGCGCCGGCGCCGATCAGTACGTTCTCGCCGATCTTGGGGTGGCGATCTCCCGACCCCTTGCCGCTGCCGCCGAGCGTCACAGCGTGCAGGAACGAGCAGTTGTTGCCCACGACCGCCGTCTCGCCGACGACGAAACCGGTGGCATGATCGATCATGATACCTTGCCCGAAGCGTGCCGCGGGATGGATGTCGACGCTGAATGCGCGCGAGGCCTGGCTCTGCAGAAACAGTGCGAAGTCGCGCCGGCCGTCGCGCCAGAGCGCATTGGCGAAACGGTGCGTGACGAGTGCGTGAAAACCCTTGAAGTAGAGCAGCGGCTCCAGATAGCGATTGCAGGCCGGATCGCGGTCGAACACGGCGGCAAGGTCGGCGCGAAACACCGCGCTCATCTCTTGATGGGCGGCGAGCAATGCCTGAAACGTCTGATTGACGAGAACCGCATCGACGTCGCTATGGTCGAGGCGTTGGGCCAGCCGATGGCAGATCGCATCCTCGAGCCGGTCGTGGCTCAGGACGGTCGCAAAGATAAAGCTGCCGAGCGCGGGCTCGGCCGCCATTGCCGCCTGGGCCTCCTTGCGGATCTCGGACCAGATCGGGTCGTAGGCACTGACCTTGCCCGCGACCGCCGAATGCGTTCTGGCTGCCATATGATCCACTCCTGGGCGTTGCTGCTCCTGGCTGCGGCGGTGTTCGCCGTGCCGGCCCGACCGAGGTACAAAGATGACGCGGCCGCGTCAACGCCTAGCAAAAGCGTTTTTTCCTAACGTCGGCTAAAGTCGCGCCAGCCGGGCCATGTACGCAATTGCAAGGCAAACCCATTCGCGCTCTAAAGGCGCCAAAGAGGCGTAAGGATCCCGAAAATGCAGGAAACTCCGCCGGTGCCAGCGGCACTGCGACTCGAGCGCGAGGGCGAGATCGCTTTCCTCATCGCCGACAACCCCGCCCGCATGAATGCGCTGACGGCCGCCATGTGGAAGGCACTGCCGGATCTCGTGACCCAGGCCGAAGAGGACCCCGCAATCCGCGTGATCGTGCTGCGCGGCGCCGGCGTGCGCGCCTTCTCGGCCGGCGCCGACATCTCCGAGTTCGACAGCGCGCGCGCCGGGGCCAAGGCCGCAGAGTACGACGCATTGAACGACGGGGCCTTCACCGCCTTGACCGAGTGCACCAAGCCGACGAT
>Ga0315553_10000607_pt1 | contig 31157 bp, 31 predicted proteins | sample SalMarSW160140MG_FD_203099 | JGI IMG/M metagenome (GOLD analysis project Ga0315553, IMG submission 203099) | Salt marsh sediment microbial communities from the Plum Island Ecosystem LTER, Massachusetts, United States - Salt Marsh Sediment SW1601-40 ... | reverse complement strand
ATGCCAAGGCATCCACCCTATGCTCTTTCTCCCTTGACCCACGCCAGGCAGAACACAAAACCTATTCAATTGTTAACGTACGAAACTATTCTCCGTTCAGGAGTATGCCAATTATACAGCAGGGCCTTTTTGTTGTCAAATAAATAAACCCCAAAGTCGGGGCTATTTATTTGTAGTTAAATTTAATATTTCCAGTTTCCGAGGACAAAATCTGTCAATATGTCATTGCGAACCTGATTTCCTCTACCTTGACGGGAGAGGATTAAGAGCCTGTCCTGAGTCTATCGAAGGATGAGGATGATGTACCGCCGGCGCGGCAATCTCAACTCTCAACAGCCCCACCGGGATCGCGGACCCTGCGGAACTGCTCTACGCCAGTTAGCATAAGTGAAGGTAACTGCCCTCATCGTATGGCTTTCTTCTTTTTACCACCCTGGTGTTTGGCATCGGGAGTGGAGGGCGAAGTGTACTTGGCCGCCTATTTCATAAGCTGGGCCATGTTCTAGGTCTTATTTATCCTTACTTTCTCTACAATTCCTCCAGGCTCGAGATAATCATATGTCTTGTCTCTGAGCGTCTCGAGCAGCCTGACCAAGGTACGCTTGTCCTCAACCGATAGTGGCGACAGGATTTCCTGGATGAGCCCCCAGCCCGCTGTGGTTGCCGGTACATAGGCCTCCTCCGCCTTGCTGGTCATAGTCACAAATACGGTCCTGCGGTCCTTCCTGTCTCTTGTCCTTTTGACCAGACCAGCTTTGACCATGCGGTCGATTATCATACTGACGCTGTTCACGCTACGGTCTAACCACCGGGCTATATCAGTTATTCTTACAGACCCACTGATGTGTTTTATAGCCATAAACACTGCGTGCTGCTCCGTAGTTAGCCCATACTCACTAAATACCCTGTCCTCACACCTCAAAACCAAGTTGTGTGCTTGGCGCAGCAGGATCCACGCTCCCTTATCCGGATCTTTGAATTCGAACTTTATCGGCATATTTATCTCCTCCTGTTATTTCATCGGACCTTTGCTCGTCTGTGTCGCCGCGTGGCAATCGCAGGCGTCATCATGCGACCTTTTTCTTTTTTGCCACTCTGAAGTTTGGCTTTATCGCCGGAGGGGAAAATGTTCTTGATCATCCGATTATATAAGCCAGGCTGGTTTGTGACACTGTTCTTAATGATTTCCGCCATATCCATTTCGGGATTCAGGTACCCAAGTAACTCACATTTTACTGTCTCAAGTTGATTGGCAAGGGCATATATGTCCTCGTATGGCATTGGTGACAGGATTTTCTGGATGAACTCCCAGCTCGCCGGCATTGCTGGTTTAAGGGCGGTCTCCCCTTTGCTGGTTAAAGACACATGAACCACTCTGCGGTCTCTCCTGTCTCTTGCCCTTTTGACCAGACCAGCTTTGACCATACGGTCGACCAGCATACTGATGCTGTTTGGGCTACGTTCCAGAAGACGGGCTAGGTCAGTCGGCCTTAGAGAACCATCGCGTGATTTCACAGCCGCAAGCACTGAGAACTGCTCCGTAGTAATCCCGTATTCCGCAAATATTGAATCCTCGCACAGAACAAGTATATCGCGGATTTGGTGCATTAGACGCCACAATCTCAAAACTGTGTTCCCGGATTCAGAATTCATCGCCATATTTAGCCTCCTGACTATCTCACGACACGTTTTCTCATATAGGAATATACTGCATTATAGCACCTTTTATTATTTATATCAAATCAACATGACTTAGTAATAACTTTCTCCGATCCATGCAGTCCTGCATTGGGACAAATGATTCTACACTAAAGACCTGTCGGAGGAAAATTCGCGATGATAGCTAAGAAGTGGCTCATAACGGCACACGGGGCTACTCCAAGGGCATGTTATCTATCAACCTCGTTTTGCCTATCTTAACGGCTAAGGAAGCCAATGCCGGTCGGTCGATCAAGTTCAATTCTTCCATTGTTGCGGCATCAGCAATGCTCACGTAGATAATTTGGGCTAGAGGTTCTTGCTGGATAAGTGAGGTCATTTGCTTGCGGAGCTTGTCGGCGTCCTTCTCCCCCCCTTGCCATAATTGCTGGGCTAATGTAAGAGCCTTGAATAATACTGTAGCTGACTGCCGTTCTCCAGAGCTGAGGTAAATATTGCGGCTGCTCATGGCCAGGCCATCGCTCTCCCTGACCGTAGGTACAACTACTATTTCTATCCCCATGTGGAGGTCAGCCACCATTCTCTTAATGACCACCACTTGCTGGGCATCTTTCTGCCCGAAGTAAGCCCTGGTTGGCTGGACAATATTGAATAGCTTGGCCACTACGGTAGCCACCCCCCTGAAATGCCCCGGACGAGATGCCCCCTCAAGCCGCTCGGTTACCTCCTCCACATCCACCCAGCTGCTAAATTCAGGTGGGTACATCTCGTCATCGGAGGGGACAAAGACGATATCCACCCCCTCTTCACGCAATAGCTCCAGGTCACGATTAAGATCTCGGGGATAAGCGCCGAAATCTTCCCTGGGGCCAAATTGAGCGGGGTTGACGTAAATGCTAACGATAACGGCGGAATTTTCTATCTTGGCCTGCTTTACTAAAGCCAGATGACCTTCGTGAAGATAGCCCATGGTGGGAACGAAGCCCACTCTGCCGCTGAGCTGCTGCCTTAATTCCCTTAACTCAAATATAGGCCCTACTACCTGCATGCCGCTAGCTTTCAGCTTTCAGCTGTTTGATGAGGCCTTCATCCATGGTGTAGCTCTGCTCCATATTTGGGAAACTAAGAGACTTAACCTCAGATATGTAATCTTCAACAGCAGTCTTTATTTCTCCGGCCAACCTGGCATACTGCTTGGCATGCTTGGGCACAAAGTCGGTGTAAAGGCCCAACATATCGCTGATTACCTGGACTTGACCATCACAATCAGGTCCGGCACCGATGCCGATCGTGGGGATAGTCAGCTTTTGAGTAATCATTTCGGAAAGAGGTGCAGGAGTGCATTCCAGAACGATAGCAAAGGCGCCAGCTTCCTCCAGAATACGGGCATCGCTAAGCAACTTTTTGGCTTCCGCCAGTACCTTACCCCGCACCTTAAATCCCCCCAATTGATGCTGCGATTGTGGGGTAACGCCAATATGCCCCATAACCGGGATGCCGCAGTCAACAAGGCGTCTGACTTGCTCGGCAACAACCTCACCCCCCTCCAGCTTCACCGCCTGTGCTCCTCCTTCTTGAATAAATTTTGCAGCATTATGTAAAGCATCGGAGATGCTGACATGATAGGTCATAAACGGCATATCGCCTATTATTAAGGCCTTCTTAGCTCCTCTCGCCACAGCTTTGGTATGATGAATCATCTCTTCCATGGTCACTGGGATAGTTGACTCATAGCCCAACATCACCATCCCCAAGCTATCCCCAACCAGTATCAAAGGCACACCAGCTTCATCAACCATCTGGGCCGTTACATAGTCATAAGCAGTAAGCATAGGTATCTTCTCTTTCCTCTGCTTCATCTCTTTTATGTCGGTAATAGTAACCCGCATTGTTTCCCCCTAAAACAGTAGTCAGTAGTCAGGATTTAGCAATCAAAAGTCACCCCTACTGGCTACTGACTTCTGAATTCTTTCCCATTGAGGAACCATAGACAAAGGCTCAATGATTCTGTTTTGACTATCAACACGAACTATGCTTGGGGTTATGCTGATTGCCTCATCATCAGGAACCTGGCAATAAGAGAGGATAAGAACTATGTCGCCCTTTGCCACCAGTCTGGCGGCAGCACCATTGATACCAATAATCCCCGAATTTGCCTCACCTTCGATAGCATAAGTGCTGAACCTGGCCCCATTATTAATGTTTAGCACCTCCACTCTTTCGAAGGGCAAGATGTCGCTGGCCTCCATAAGAGCCCTGTCGATAGTGATACTGCCTTCGTAATCTAAATCGACTTGAGTAACCCGGGCTCGGTGGATTTTACTTTTCATCATAGTTCTCATTCTCTATCTCCTTTCCTACTTTTTCAAAGAAAGTAAGGCTTTCATCTCTTCTGCTTTCTGTTCATTGACCTTGCCTTTAGCTAAAGCAATAGGAATAGTCTGAAGCCCCAGCTCCTTATAGGTAGTGAGCAAAGCGGGACTCTTGGTCTCGAGAGCGCTCAAGTGCCTCTCTATAGTGCCTAAATCCCCGCGGGCAACAGGACCGGTGAGGCAGTCAGGCAAACCGATATTGTCAATATTGTTTATCGTTCCTTGGAGCAAGGGCAGCAATGCCCTGGTCGCCTCCTTTGACGATACCCCGAAATCCAGCCACAGGTCCAGAGCCAGCTTAACCAGGGTCACCAGATAATTACAAGCGAAAACGGCTGCTGCGTGATACAGCACCTTGTCCCCTGGCTTAAGTTCCACCCAGTTGCCGTTCAGGAGAGAAGTCAACTCTTTTAGTATTGATAATAGGGGCTCTCCGGCTTCCAGGGCAAAGGTAGAGCCAGGCAAGTTTTCTATGGCCTGGTCAACATCGGCAAAAGTCTGCAACGGGTGAAAGGAGCCAACAGCAGCCCCAAGTTTTCTTGCTGGTTCCAGAATGTCCACGGAATGAGCGCCACTGCAATGCACGACGCTCTGTCTTTCATGCCACCGAACTTCGCCGCACACCTGGGCTATAACATCGTCAGGAGTGGTGATAAAGACCAGCTCAGCAGCCTCTGCCACCTCCTGAGATGTATGGCAAACCCGGCAATTGGACACCAGCCCTGCTAGTTTCTGTGCCGAGGACAAGGTTCGACTGGATACAGCCACCACCGGGCATCCCTTTTGAGAAAGCCTTACTGCCAGGGCAGTGCCCGTCGTTCCAGCGCCAATAAAGCCTGTCTTTAACATCTGTTTACATCCTTAGCTGCTGGCACACCAGCTAAAGTTTCCGCCTTTCGCATTGCTCTAACTATGGCTTCGGCGACAACCTCGGCAGCCGCTGCCCCCAGAGCATTAACGTCGGCTTCCTTCTCACCTGAGGACAGAGCGAATAAAGCATCGCCATCATACATGGTATGGCATGGGTCGATAGTGCGAGCAATGCCAACCTGGGCTACGCGGGCCAATTTGCTTGCCTCAGCTTTACTAAGTTGGGCATCGGTAGCCACTACACCGATTACGGTATTAAAAGGCGGAACTGCTTCCTTAAACTCGCCTTTCCATAGCTCGGATGTAGATAAGAATCCGCTTTCGTCCGGCTTGCGAGGTCCAGCCAGAATTTTCCCCGTCCCAGGTTCAATCACATCGCCTACGGCATTTACCACTATCAGGGCAGCTACCACAATATCTCCGGCTATTTTTTGACTGGCAGTCCCCAAACCACTTTTAACCGCTCTCTCCACGCCGAGAATCTTGCCCACTGTTGCCCCGGTGCCAGCGCCAATGCATCCCTCAGCCACTTCGATATTAGTAGCAGCCAGGCAAGCTTGATAGCCTTCGTTAGCTCCGGGTCTGATTTTAGAATCACCTATATTCAGGTCGAAAATAATGGCGGCAGGCACAATTGGCACCCTCCCGGCGCTAGTCTCATAACCAAATCCTCGCTCCTCCAAATACCTCATAACTCCGGTAGCAGCATCCAGGCCAAAGGCGCTGCCTCCACTGAGAACGATAGCTTGAACCCTTTCCACTAAATTCCCCGGGCGGAGCAGGTCTGTTTCCCTGGTTCCCGGCGATGAGCCACTGACATCAACGCCGGCCACAGCCCCTTGTTCACAAAGTATTACCGTGCAGCCGGTCACTGCCTGCTTATCAGTATAATGACCGACCTTAATTCCCGGAACATCCGTTATAGCACCCAACATAACCATAAATTAAAAACCCTCTCGGCACAACCGAGAGGGTTATCAACACAACTCCTCTTGTCCGTCTCGGTCACCGCCGATCCAAGCGGACTTTTAACTACCTAGTTCTCTAGCTCACTGCCTCAAGGGTCAATGGCTATTTTATATGATACTAAATCCGTACTATTTTGTCAACATTGCATTATGTACTTCAGTTAGAATCAGCAGTTTTGTCAATCTCGATGACCTCTTTTAGTGCCGATATAGCAGCCTCTAGTTGGCTATCGTCAGGTTCCCTCGTGGTTATAGTTTGCAACATCAGCCCCGGGGCCAGGAGAATTCGGACTATCTTGTTATTGATGTGGCCTGCCCCGAACTTCATGATTTCATAGCTAATAGCAGCGATGACCGGGATGAGGGCTATGCGGGACAATATGCGTATCCATAAGGTTGGCTGACCAACCAAGGCGAAGACAAAGATAGCTACGATTAGAACTATGAATAGAAAAGCGGTGCCGCAGCGAGCATGGGCAGTAGAATACTTCTTAACCGACTCCACATCCAAAGGGACGCCTGCCTCATAGGCATTCACTACTTTATGCTCGGCTCCATGATAAGCAAAGACCCTCTTAATATCAGGGATTAAACTTATCACTTTGAGGTAAGCGATGAAAATACCAATACGGATAAGTCCCTCAAAGACATTGCTCAATAGGGCAGACTCGATGTAAGGGTCGATAAGGTAGCGGGTGGCGAAGAGAGGAACCATGAAGAAGAGGACTACGCCCAAAGCAAGGCTCACGGCTACGGTCCCCCATAGAAGCGCTGTAGGTATTTTCTCTCCTACTTCCTCTGCTGCGGCAACTTGAGCAGAGTGAAGTAATGACTGCGTGCCCAAAACCATGGTTTCCACAAGAGCGATAATTCCTCTTATTAAAGGCATTTCTCTGAGACGCCCTTTATATATGCTGGCCAGCGGCTGTCTCTCTATGTTTAATTCTCCATTGGGCTGACGTACAGATATAGCCACGCCTTCCTTCCCCCGTATCATCACCCCCTCAATGACTGCCTGGCCACCGTAATGAAAAGACTTTTCCATCAGCGCCTCAATCTCCTAGCTGCCTAAAACAAAGGCTATAATTTCTCATCATTAAAAATCCCTAATAGTATTATTATAAAAACTGCTGAAAATATAAAGTTTATCTACTAAAGTAGCAGCGATGAATGAATTTCTAGTTTCCCAAGGTAAGCTTAAAAGTAAACACTGCCCGCGGTCAAACAGCTGCTGTCACAACAAGAAATAACAGGCCCCCACGCCTCCACCCTAACACAAAGAAATAGAGAGTTGAATGTATTCTACTTTATATTGTATCGTTTCTTAAAGCGCTCTACCCTTCCCATAGAGTCGACTATCCTTTGTTCACCCGTATAAAAGGGGTGGCATTTACCACATACTTCTACCCTGATTTCTGGCTTAGTTGAACCAATGGTGAAGGTATTACCACAAAGGCAAGACACTTTGGCATTCTCATAATACTTAGGATGGATTTTATCCTTCATTTGTAAACGCTCACCTTCTTTTTATATCTGGTTGCCGGCTCATATTTAACATAGCCGTCTATTAAGGCAAAGAGGGTATAATCTTTGCCCAGGCCAACATTGTTTCCCGGCAGTATACGGGTCCCGCGTTGCCGAACCAAGATATTCCCAGCGCGAACTTGTTCTCCCCCGTACTTCTTCACTCCCAAGCGCTTAGATACACTATCCCGCCCATAAGTTGTGCTGCCACCGCCCTTTTTATGTGCCATGCCTATTCTCCTTAACCCTTAACAATTTCGTTTACCAATATTTTAGTATAAGTCTGGCGGTGTCCCCTCTTGCTTCGGTAGCGAACTTTGGACTTATATCTAAATACGATAACCTTTTCTCCCTTAGCTTCCCCTAAAGAAGTAGCCACAACCTTAGCCCCCTTAATAACAGGATTCCCTACAAGGGTATTTTTATCTTCCCCAATAAATAATACTTTATCCAGCTCAACTACGTCGCCTTCAGGGACATCTAAAAGCTCAACTTCCAATGTTTGCTTTGGGGCTACTTTGTACTGTTTGCCACCTATTTCGATAATAGCGTAAATCTTCTCACCTCCATACAGAAAAGGGAATTTTAGCACCCCAAATTGCCCGGTGTCAAGCTAACGAAGAAGGTTATTGGATCTTCCAGGGGCAATTAGACATATCAACAGGAGAAACGAACCAAGGATCGTAACCTCCCCCAACCTCATGTCAGGAAATGAAAAGCTAAAAATGTAGACTGCCACTCACTTGAGCAGGGCTTTCCTGCCAACAACCTCATGCCCAACATACCACCTCTGGATAGTCTCAACTACCTCTTCAGGGCGATCCAAGACTCTCAATAGGTCGAAATCATTCTCAGAGACATACTTCCTGGATAAGACGGAGCTCCGCAGCCAATCTAGAAATCCTTTCCAAAATTCGCTGTTGAACAATACCACGGGAAAAGGTTTTATCTTGTGGGTCTGCATCAGGGTTAGTACCTCCGTCAGTTCATCAAGCGTTCCTAAGCCACCCGGCATTATGACAAAGGCAACGGCATATTTCACCAGCATGACTTTACGAGTAAAGAAGTGATCGAATGTTATCGACTTTGTGGCGTAGGCATTACAGGCCTGTTCTTCGGGAAGGGAAATATTCAGCCCGACCGATGTAACCCCAGCCTTCCGTGCACCTTTATTGGCTGCCTCCATTACGCCCGGTCCCCCACCAGTTACAATTGAGAAGCCCGATTGTCCAAGCTGGTAGGCTATTTCCTCCGTCTCCGCATATAGCTCATCCTCCACTCCTAATCTGGCCGAACCATAGATGGTCACTGCCGGCTCGATACCGGAGAGATTATCAAAGCCCTCTACAAATTCGCCCATTATTCGAAACATCCGCCACGATTCTTCCTTGGCCAGTTCATTTATCTCGTATCCGTACGTCATATCGCCCTCACTTAAAAAGCACCTCTGGCACCCACCTGAGCCGAGTAGACCGGCTGGTGCAGCCCTGACTTTGCATTCTATCACCGTTTGCTTTCTGCGAGCAAACTGTTGCGGGCAACTCTATTTTGCTTCGCCTTTACGTCGTTGCCAGGCTAGCGAAGTCAGCTGAAGCAAGCTTGTTAGGGAAATAGAGTTGACCCCATTGGAATAATAGTTGTTTCTGGCTTGATTTCTTTTGTAGATGCAGGATATAATTCCTCGCTTGGAAATGAAAATTGCCGTTAGTGGTAAAGGGGGAGTAGGCAAAACAATGTTAGCCTCTCTCCTTTCTACTATACTCACCCAGTCTGGTTACTCTGTTCTGGCCATAGATGCCGACCCAAATGCTACCCTGGCAACTGCTCTCGGCTTTCCCCACCCAGAGAGGATAGCCCCTATATCTGAGATGGGAGACCTGATTGAAGAACGGACAGGGGTACGTCCTGGCCAGGCAGCACCTTACTTCAAATTAAATCCCAAGGTTGATGATATACCGGAAAAGTATTGGGTGGAGCATAATGGAGTCAAATTAATGGTGATGGGGCGGTTAAAGAAGGGTGGTAGTGGTTGTTATTGTCCCGAAAATGCCTTACTGGAAGCTTTAATTGCCCATATACTCCTGCGGAGGGATGAAGTAGTCATAATAGATATGGAGGCCGGAGTCGAGCATCTGGGGCGGGCGACAGCGAGAGCCGTGGACAAGATGATTATTGTGGTAGAGCCAGGCAAGGCAAGTATTGAAACAGCCTACAGGATAAGAGAGCTGGCAAAAGACATAGGTTTGGAAAACATCGCTGTGGTAGCTAACAAGATCCGCAGTGAACAGGACAAGAATTTGCTTACTTCCGCCATGCCAGATTTTGAATTTCTGGGCTTTATTCCCTACGACCAGAGCGTAATAGAGGCTGGTCTTGGTAATTCCCTTCTCATCAATTCAAGTTCAGAGGTCATCAGCCGAGTGCAGGATATTGCGGCACGCCTTAGTGCTGTTAAGCCGGGAATTATCGGTAAACAGCTAAGTTAAGATTTAGGAAAGGAGGTCTAGATGACGGCAAAGATAATTTCGGGAAACGAGATAGCCAAGGAGATTAGAGCTGAGTTAAAAGAGCGAGTATCCAGGCTCAAGGAACAGGGCGTAACGCCGGGTCTGGTCATGATTCGCGTGGGAGAGGACCCTGCATCCGTGTCCTACGTCTCGGGTAAGGAAAAGGCGGGCGAAGAGATAGGCGTGTGGTCACAAACCATCGTCCTGCCTGAGAGCGCCTCAGAGGAGGAACTCCTCTCCAAAGTGGAGGAAATGGACAAAGCAGAGCACGTTGACGGCATACTGGTTCAATTGCCATTACCAAAACACATCAATGCGGATAAAGTGCTAAATCTCATCAACCCGGCTAAAGACGTGGATGGCTTCCACCCTGTCAACGTGGGCAAGATGCTCATCGGAGACCCCTATTTCATGCCCTGCACACCGCATGGCGCAGTGGAGTTAATGGTCCGCAGCGGCAACCCCCCCGAAGGCAAGCATGTGGTCATATGCGGTCGAAGCAACATAGTAGGCAAACCTCTCATGGCCATGCTTGTACAGAAAAACAAGCGTGCCAATGCCACCGTGACCGTCGTCCACACGGGGACCAAAAACATGGCCGAAATCACCAGACAGGCGGATATCTTGGTTGCCGCAATGGGCTCTCCGGAAGTTATTAAAGCAGATATGGTAAAAGAGGGGGTAGTCGTTATCGATGTAGGTGTAAACCGGGTGGGATGGAAACCCAGCAAGTTGGATCCCAGCAAGCAGGTCGCTGACCTCAGGGGGGATGTAGAGTTCGAGACGGTCAAAGAGAAAGCCAGCGCTATTACCCCGGTGCCCGGAGGGGTCGGCCCCATGACTATCACCATGCTTATGGTCAATACAGTAGTAGCAGCCGAGCGCAGGGCTGAGCGTATGCGAAAATAATAGATTAATAAACGACAAAGGAGGTTACCGTGGCTTATGATGCGACAAAACTGAAAGATTGGCAGATTTCTGAAGCATCCGAAGAAAACATGCCGACCCCCGATGATTGGCGGGAAAAACTGAACTTGCAGAAGGATGAAATTATTCCTTTCGGGAAACTATGCAGGCTCGATTTCATGAAGATTATCGAGCGCCTCAAGAGCAGGCCGGATGGCAAGTACATCGAGGTAACTGCTATAACTCCCACACCGCTAGGGGAGGGGAAAACAACTACTTTGATGGGCATCTTGGAAGGCATGGGCAAGCGAGGTTGGAATGTAGGTGGTGCTATTCGTCAGCCCTCCGGTGGTCCAAGTATGAATATCAAGGGTACTGCTGCTGGCGGTGGCAATGCGCTGCTTATTCCCATGACTGAATTTTCTTTGGGGCTTACCGGCGACATTAACGATATAATGAATGCCCACAATCTGGCCATGGTGGCGCTTACCTCTAGAATGCAGCATGAGCGCAACTACAGCGACGAAGAGCTGGCCAAGCGCAGCAGAATGCGCCGCTTGAACGTTGACCCTACCAGAGTAGAGATGGGTTGGATCCTGGACTTCTGTGCCCAGAGCCTCAGGAACATCGTCATAGGGCTTGGCGGTCGTATGGACGGCTACACAATGCAGTCCAAGTTTGGCATTGCCGTGAGCTCTGAGCTTATGGCTATGCTGTCAATTGTCACAGACCTAGCAGACCTGCGTAAAAGAATGGATGAAATCACCGTAGCCTTTGATAGGGAGGGCAAAGTTATTACCACCAAAGACCTTGAGGTGGGAGGCGCCATGACTGCCTGGATGCGCAACACAATCAATCCCACCCTAATGTGCACCGCGGAGTACCAGCCCTGTATGGTGCATGCCGGTCCCTTTGCCAACATCGCTGTGGGGCAATCCTCCATCATCGCCGACCGCATCGGGCTGAAGATGTTTGATTATCATGTTACCGAGAGCGGCTTCGCCGCGGACATCGGATTCGAAAAGTTCTGGAATGTCAAGTGTCGCTATAGTGGTCTCAAGCCGCACGTGTCGGTACTTACCAGCACCATCAGGGCACTGAAGATGCATGGTGGCGGACCCAAGGTAGTGGCTGGTCTGCCCCTGCCCGATTCCTATACCAAGGAAGACCTGGGACTTCTGGAGAAGGGCATCTCTAACATGCTACACCACATCAACACCATCAGGACAGCGGGCATTAATCCCGTGGTGTGCATCAACTCCTTCCACACTGACACTAAGGAAGAGATTGCCATGGTGCGCAAGGCAGCCGAGGCAGCCGGGGCACGTTGTGCGCTCAGCGAACACTGGCTTAAGGGTGGTGACGGTGCCCTGGAGCTCGCTGATGCAGTTAAGGAAGCCTGCGAAGAGAAGAACGACTTCAAATTCCTCTATCCCATGGAGATGAAGCTACGGGAGCGTGTAGACAAGATCGCCAAGGTGGTCTATGGAGCCGATGGTGTGGCGTGGTCTCCTGATGCTGAGGCTAAGGCCAAGATATTTGAGGCCGATTCCAAGTACGATAATTACGCCACCATGATGGTGAAGACCCACCTGAGCCTGACACATGACCCGGCCATTAAGGGTACCCCTAAAGGATGGAGTTTGCCTATCCGCGACATATTGATTTATTCCGGGTCGAAATTCCTTTGTCCCTGCGCTGGTGCAATCAGCCTGATGCCAGGAACCAGCTCCAATCCTGCCTTCAGAAGAGTAGATGTTGATACGAAGACTGGCAAGGTACAAGGGCTCTTCTAAGGGTGGTAAGCCAGTTTGGGAAGATAACTTCCGCGCTAAGATTTCCTCTCCCTCTGGGAGAGAATAAGGGGAAGGGTACTGGCAAAAGTTAAAAGCGTTTCTTTAACGATTGACGGTAAGAAAATAAGAGCTGCCCCAGGTGAAAAGGTCCTGTGGGCAGCTCTGGATAATGACATCTACATCCCCAACCTTTGCGCCATTCGGGAAAGGAGTGAGCCTTTTGCTTCTTGCCGTCTCTGCTTTGTGGAGATAGAAGGTAAAGATGTGCCAGTTACAGCCTGTACTACGCCTGTCGCAGAAGGGATGGTGGTTAATACCAAAGGGGCAAAGGCACTGAGGCTAGCCCGCACCGCTTTGGAATTGCTTCTAGCCAGTCTTCCTGTAGATTGCGCCCATTGTCTAAAAAGTGGTTCTTGTGAACTTCAGAGGATAGCCAAGCACCTCGGCGTGAAGCTCAAAACAAAAAGGTTCAGAAAAATCCTGCCTGAGCTCCCCATAGATTCTAGCAGTCCCTTGTTCATTTACGACCCTAATAAGTGTGTGCTCTGCGGCAGATGCGTTTGGGTATGCCAGGAAAAACTGGGCAAAGGAACCATTGGTTTTGCTTACCGTGGCTTCCGGAGGATAGTCACCACTTTTGGGGATGAGCCGATGGGTAGGTCCAGTTGTCAGGACTGCAGCGAGTGTGTTGCCGTTTGTCCTGTTGGTGCTCTGGTGTTCCGTAAGGGGCTATAATCCGTAGCTTCACCAAGAGCATAAAGCAAAGTCCGTCAGCCGGACTTAGCCTCGATTAAAGACGAGAAAGCTTAATCTAGTCTTTCCTTATTCTACAGCAGGCTCGATCTTTACCAGCTCTAAAAGGAGCCGAGGACAGAATCGACGAGGGGTTCCCAGGCACGCCGCTCCTCATCATACGGGGCTTCCACCAGTGTGCATTGCTTTCCCAGAACCATGGTCTCTCGCCGCTCACCATAGAGTTTCCATTCACCTATGCTCTCGCAACTGGTGCCTCCGTGACGGGCAAAACCCGCCCAGGCGTCTTGGATTTTCCTCGACAGAGCCCGGGCTTCTTCGCCGGAACCGGTGAAATTGTCATCCAGAGTCCCGAACACAAACCCCAGATCCAGTGCATGGCAAGCACCAAGAATTCCGTTCATTAGCGGTGAAACCCAGTCGAACAGGTACATGTAAGTCGGCTGTTGCCGGCGATAATGTGCCTCGGCAAGCTTAATCGCCGGCATGCGGAAAACCCTGTCCGATTGGATAGCAATGAACAATTCCGCAGGGGTGACCGGAAGGTTGCGCTGGCTACGAGCCTGACGGTAGGCTTCTATCAGCCCGGTCGCATCCCCACCCGGAATGAGATGCTGGCAACGCCGCAGCAGGCCAGCCTCGTTCAAGTTGGGAAGATTTCTATCCAAAAGGGCAAAGAGCTTCCATTCATCCAGGTTGGTGCCGAGCAGGATCGGAACATTGTCTGCCAAGCCACAAGCAATAGCATGAATCGGCAATTCTGAAATCACATTGCCATCAACCACGGGCTTGAGAGGCAAGTCACCGATAGCTAATTTCGGATCCTGCGCTCTAGCCATAACTTCCACCTGAGCATTGATAACCTGCTGCTCGGTAAGCGACCGCAATTTGTTAACAGTAGTCGGCTTTATATCTAGAATGTCGAGAAAGATAGCCCCCAGTTTCTCAGCACGCTCCAGCGAGTTCACATGATGAGCAGCCCCACTTTGGAGGATAGCTCTGTGAAAGAGCCCGCGCGCCCTGGGCATCGCCAGTAAAACACCTATGCTCATAGCCCCGGCGGACTCGCCGAAGATGGTCACATTATCCGGGTCCCCACCGAAGCGCGAGATGTTATCCCGCACCCATTCCAGCGCAAAGACCTGGTCAAGCAGTCCCTCATTTCCTGTAGCCGGTATCTTGCCTTTTGTGATTTCATTTAGATTAAGGAACCCCAATACGCCCAGCCGATAATTAATAGTCACTACCACCACATCCCCGCGTGTAGACAGAGTCCGCCCATTGTAGACCAACCACGAGCCGGCACCGGTGGTGAAGAAGCCGCCATGGATCCAGACCATAACCGGGCGCTTAGCCCCATCCAGCCCGGGAGTCCAGATATTGAGGTAAAGACAGTCTTCGCTTTGTGGCTGTTTCTCCGGTGGTTCCAGAAACTGGATCTCCATAGGCGCCTGTGGAGCGGTGGGGGCAAACTCTTTCGCCTGTCTAACTCCGCCCCAGGGTTTGGGAGGCCCAGGCGGCAACCAGCGGCGCTCGCCTACCGGCGGTGCCGCATAAGGTATGCCACGGAAAATGTATAGACCTTTTCTGAAAACACCTTCGATTTTGCCTGAGGTAGTCTCGACAACTGCTGTTGAAGCCTCAATCATGGCTTTTCCTGACCTAAAGGCGGACTGAATTATAATAACTTTTTACCTCCGTCGTCAAACGGTACCCCTTTTTTAGATAATTTGACACGTGCTATACTATTGGTCAGGATACTGGAAAAAACTAAACGATGACTGTGTCGGTTAGTCCGGAATCATAACACCTGCCTATTAAAGCTAAAAAGGAGGATGCAATGTTAGAGGTATTTTTAACCGAAGAGCGCAAAAAGTTCAGACAAGAGGTTCAGGACCTGGTCAAGAGCATACCACGGCAGCTTATACTGGACATGGATGCCGATAAAATCGAGTTCCCCTACGAATTTGTCAGGGAAGCCGGCAGGAGAAACCTGCTAGGCATCAGGTTCCCCAAGAAATATGGCGGCAGAGACCTGAAATGGGTGGATGAACTCATCGCGGTGGGAGAGGTCAATAAACTCGGGGTGCCTTTTGCCTGTCTCGTCTCAGTTACCTCCATCGTTGGAGAAGGCTTAAACGTGTTTGGGACAGAGACTCAAAAGGAGAAGTACCTCAAGCCATTAATCGCCGGCACACAATGGGCTGGCGAAGCACTCACCGAGCCAAGAGGCGGTTCTGACTTCTTCGGCGCCACCACCGTGGCTCGAAAGAAAGGAAACCACTATTACCTTACTGGACAGAAGCGCTTTGTCGTCGGTTCTGAAGGCGCCGACTTCTTCCTTGTATTCGCTGTCACCAACCCCGGAGCCGGCCGCGACTCGCTCAGCGCCTTCATCGTCGAGAGGGATATGGGTGTGGAGGTAAAGCATGTCTACGGCTTGATGGGCTGTCGCGGTACAGGCACAGGAAGATTGGTCTTCCGCGATGTGCCGGTGCCAGAGGAGAATCTGCTGGGAAAAGAGAACGAAGGGGCAAAGGTATTCTATAAATTGATGGTGCCGGAAAGGCTTCTCGGTGGCGGGGTGGGTGGCTCCAGAGCTATTCTGGAATTGGCTGCCCGGTATGCCAACAAACGGAAGGCCTTCGGCCAGACCATAAGGAATTTTGAAGGAGTGAGCTTCAAGATAGCCGACTGCGTCACCAAGCTCGATGCTGTCAGCGCTCTTGCATACGCCGTGGCTAAAACCATCGATGATGGAGTAGGTACCCCTGCTTATCAAAGGAGACTGGTGTCAGAGGTGAAGAAACTGGCTACCCAGACACATTGGGAGGTAGTGAATGATGCCATGCAGATTCTCGGCGGCATTGGGTATACTCACGTCTACCCGGTGGAACGGGCACTCCGGGAAGCCAGACTTATCATGATCTGGACCGGTAGCAACGAAATCATGAACTTAATAATCCAGCATGAATACTATAAGGAAATCCTGGCTAAAGGAATCGAGGGCAGAGATATTGAAGCCGACGTTCCTCTCACCCAAGCAGAGCTGGCGGAGGAAAGGATTTACGAATCAGAACCCATAACCGCTGCCCCATAATAAATATGGAAAGACCTCAGATACAGGCCTCCAATATTGGGCTGACGTCGCTATCCAGCCGAAAAAACTTGATAATGCAAGGCGGGGATAGTACGGATTAAGTTCTTGAAAAACTAAACTACTACGGAAAAGGAGCACATTTATGGATATCATCGAAGCCGTGAAAAAGCGTAAGAGTATCAGGGGCTACAAACCCGACCCTGTGCCCAAAGAGGTTTTAGAGCAAATACTGGAATTGGCGAGCCATGCCCCGTCCGCTATGAACACCCAACCCTGGGAGTTCACCGTGCTCACTGGTGATGTTTTGGAAAATGTGAGACGGAGCAACGTTGAACTGCTCAACTCTGGAGCGCCGCCTAACCCCGAGCACGTGGTTGTGAGCTGGCCGAGGGAGAGCATTTACCGCCAGCGCCAGGTAAACCTCGCTAAGCAGCTTTTCCAGCTTATGGACATACCCAGGGAAGACAAGGAGAAAAGGGCAAAATGGCTGGAGCGCGGATTTCGTTACTTCGATGCGCCGGCGGCGATCATTATTTCCACTGATCGCTGTCTGAGCGAAAGTGGGCCACTGCTCGACATTGGCGCCGTGATACAGACTATCTGTCTTACTGCGCTGCACTTCGGCCTGGGGACCTGCATCGAAGACCAGGGAACGATGTATCCCGAGGTGTTAAGAAAATACGCCCACCCACCTGAGTCCAAGCGGATAATAATGGCCATCGCCATTGGCTACCCTGACTGGGATTTTCCTGCGAACAAAGTGGAAAGTGAGCGGGAGCCTATAAAAAACGTCACTACCTGGCTCGGTTTCGACTAAGCATCCATTGCAAAGGTGCGAAGCATTCTTCAGCGTGGCGCCGGGAAGTGATGGGCAGAGGCACATTGTATGACGCTGCTTTTAGCAAGTGTGGCATAATTCGGGCATCCGATGCTGTTTTGGCTATTATCCTAGATTGTGTGAAAATGTTTGCAGAATAATGCTGGCAAGAGAAGCTACCTTCGCCCCAGAACACAACCAATAAACTCTCTTTTCCCACGGATAAAATCTTCTACCGACATTTCGCGCCTTCCTTCTAATTGAACTTGGCAAAGCCCTAAAATATCACGGCTAGTTACCACCCCAACTCCAGGTGGCTCTGGCAAGGCGACTACTTCCCCTATCTCCCCTTCTGCTACATCGCCAAAAGGAATAGCTCTATGGATTTTTAGTCGTTTCCCCTGATACCAAGTATAGCAGCTTGGCCAGGGATTGTACGCCCTTACCCTCCGCCAAAGCTCGAGCGTGGAAAAGTGCCAATCAATCTCGGCATCTTTACTAGTTATCAACTTACTATAAGTAGCCTGAGACTCATCTTGGGCTTGTGGTCTGAGTTCGCCCCCAAGCCATTTGGGCAAGGTCTCCAGCAAAAGCTTGGCTCCCACATCAGCCAGCGTGGAGCCAAGCGAGCCGGTGGTATTCATAAAGGAAATCCCCGCTTTCTCCTGAGCTAAAATCGGCCCTGTATCCAGTCCAGCGTCCATTAGCATTATGGTAACACCAGTAAGTTCATCTCCGCAGAGAATGGTATTAGCGACCGGAGACGGACCTCGGTGCCGTGGCAATAATGAGGGATGAACGTTAAGACAGGCAAATTTGGGCAAGGAAAGCACTTCTGGGGGAAGAATAGCACCGAAGGCTGCCACAATGATTAGCTCAGGCTGAAAGCTGGCCAGCTTCTCCACCACCTCGCTTGATTTAAAAGTCTCTGGTTGAATAACTGGTATTTGTCGCTCCAGAGCCAGCTTTTTCACCGGAGGGAAAACAACCGGGCGCCCCCTGCCAGCCGGCTTATCGGGCTGAGTATACACAGCAAGCACCGGGTAGGAACCCTGGAGCAAAGACTCCAATATGGTCACAGCAAATTGCGGAGTGCCCATAAAAACGGTACGCACCTTCATAGCAAACCTATTTTTAATTAATTTTTTAATTATGTCAAACATTGCCTAGCGAAGGTTTGAGAAAATTTGATATCCTATAACTAGTAAGCTCTTAAATTTTTAACCGCGTCTTACTACTCTTTTCAGCTATCTTTGTGGCTGAGCATTGTTGGGATTGGGGATAGATTGGAACCAGCGAAAGAGATTTGGAAAAACGCCCTAGGCAAGCTTCAAATTCAGGTCAGCAAGGCAAATTATACTACCTGGCTTAGCAATAGCCAGGGCCTAAGCTGCCAGGATAGTATCTTTGTCGTCAGTGTCCCTAACATTTTTGTCGCTGAATGGCTATCCAAGCGCCTTTATCCTATGGTAAGGAAGACCTTAGTTGATATTATGGGGAAGGATGTCGATGTCCAATTCGTGGTCCACAATCGCGAACAACTATCAGCTAGCCCTTTGGCCACGCAAACCGATGGCGGGACAAGCAGCAAAGCTATACAGTATAGATTCAATCCAAGGTACACCTTTGATAACTTTGTTGTCAGCGATTCTAATCGTTTAGCTTATGCTGCCGCTGTAGAAGTAGCTGAAAATCCAGGAAGTAGTTATAACCCTCTTTTTATTCACAGCAGCACCGGGCAAGGAAAGACTCACTTACTACATGCTATCGGGCATTTAACGACAAACAATGGGCTGCAAGCGGCCTATATTACCGGGGAACAATTCGCCAATGAATTTGTATTAGCTGTGAGAGAAAACCAAGTTGACAAGTTCCGCAGCAAATTCAGAAATATCCATATCCTTCTATTTGACGATGCTCACTTCCTGATCGACAAGAAACAAACCTTACAATGTTTCTTCCACACCTTCAACGAGCTGTACAGCAATAACCGTCAAATTGTCATCACCACTGACCGTGCTCCCAAGGACATGCACCCACTTAGCAGCAAGCTAAAATCACGCCTTGAAGGGGGTCTTGTCGTTGACATACAACCACCCGACTTTGAAACACGCCTGAATATCTTACGGGCTAAAGCAGAAACAACGATGACCTCAGAACTGGAAGGGGTGCTGCACATTGTAGCGGAGAAAGTATGCGAGAATGTCCGCCAGCTTGAAGGTGCTTTGGTATATCTCACTGCCCAGGCTAAATTAAGTGGAACCAAGATCACTGCCGAAACAATCAACAAGTTATTAACAAGCACGACCCGTAAACAAGACATAAAGCTGCTCTTACAGGCGGTAGCGGACCATTTCAGCCTTTCAGTAGAAGAGCTAATCAACAAGAAAAGAGATAGAAAAACTACATCGGCAAGACACGTGGCCATCTATCTTATGCGCGAAGGATACAGCTACTCTCTAACCGAAATCGGCAAAGAAATAGGTGGCAGAAACCATGCCACAATTCTTCATGGCTACGAAAAAATAGCTAGCGAATTGAGCATTAACCCTAACCTTGCTAACCAAATTGCGGAAATCAAAGAGAAAATTAATTCACAGAAAGGTAATAGAAAGGCATACCAAACTGTGCAGAATTACTAATAATTTGTGGATAAATTGTTGCTTATCCTGCCCACACTGCCCTCTGAACTCTGAGTTTCCTCACTATTTATTAACCTCGCAACAACATTGCTTATAATGATTAGTACTTATCTATTAATATAATTAAGCTTATGTTAGGTTATTAACTTATGATATATAAGAAGGAAATTATGGTTGGGGGTGGATGTGGCGGGGATGGCTGTGTCAGCTTTCGGAGGGAGAAGTATGTCCCTTCTGGTGGTCCGGATGGTGGGGATGGTGGAGGTGGTGGGAGAGTGATTATTGTGGCTAGTCCCAACATGGTTGATTTGGGCTTGATGAGGCGAAAGAAGGAATTTATAGCTGGAAACGGCCGTCGAGGAAGCGGTTGGCGGAAGCGTGGCAAGAGAGGGGAGGATTTAGCTATTTCAGTGCCCGTAGGTACAATGGTTTTCACTAAAGCTGATTCGGGGGAGGAGATACTTTTGGCGGACTTGAGTACCCCCGGGCACAAGGTTTTGGTGGCTAAGGGGGGCCGGGGAGGGCTGGGTAATGCTCGTTTTGCTACAGCGGTAAATCAAGCTCCTGAGATAGCTAGCAAGGGTGCATTAGGAGAAGAGCGGCATATTGTCCTCGAGGTAAAACTTATTACCGATATCTGTATTGTGGGTCATCCAAACTCGGGGAAATCCACTTTATTATCTGCGATATCGAGAGCCAAACCCGAAATTGCCGATTACCCCTTTACCACCCGCCAGCCAATTTTAGGAGTTATGCCAGACGATAGGAGAGACTTTATCGTTGCCGAGATTCCTGGCCTTGTTGAAGGTGCTCATCTTGGCAAAGGATTGGGAAATGAGTTTTTGCGCCATGCGGAAAGAACCAAGCTGCTGATTTATTTATTGGATGGCAGTTCGCCGACCGTTCTCGATGACCTCAGCACATTGGAGAAAGAGATAGCCTTATACAAAGGCTTATCACACAAGCCAAAAATCGTGGCGGTAAATAAGATAGATTTGCCTGAGGTTCAAGCTCGTTTGCCGGAAGTGAAGCAGTGCTTTGCCAAGCTCGGGGTGCCTGTCTTTTACATCTCTGCAGTTAGCGGTCAGGCTGTGTTAGAATTGGTGAGGAAAGCCATGGAAATGGTGGACCAGGCAAGCCGGGATGAGGAAATAATTTCGCAGGCACAAATAACGATATTCCGTCCCAAACCGAGAAAATAAAGAAGTGAATATAGGCGTTCTTGGTGGTACATTCGACCCTATCCATATAGGTCACCTTGTTGTCGCTGAGGAAGCAAGAATAAGGTTGGGATTTAGGGAGGTTCTTTTCGTGCCTGCTGGGCAGCCCTGGCTTAAGCTAGACCGTAATATTACCCCGGCAGTCCATAGAGTAGAGATGGTGCGCCGTGCCATAGCTGACAACCCTCATTTTAAGCTTTGCACTCTCGAAATAGAGCGCCCCGGTCCCTCTTACACCGTGGATACCCTGACGATGCTACGAAAGCAGCTAGGCAGTGCAGCAAGTCTTTTCTTCCTCATCGGGCGTGATACCTTAGCCGAGTTGCCTTTGTGGAAGGAACCGAAGAAATTAGTTCAAGTATGCAGGCTAGTGGTTGCCCCTAGATTAGGCTCGAAAGATTTGAGGCACTTAGAAACATCGATACCCGGGCTGCTGGACAAGGTTATTCAGCTTGATATGCCTGTAATCGGGATTAGCTCCTCAGGAATCCGCCAGTGTATAGCTCAGGGGCTGTCCATTCGTTATCTTGTGCCCGCTGAGGTAGAAAAATATATAACAGAACAAAAGATATATCCGACGTCTGCCGGATAGGGAACGACCAAGTTCACTCACCGCACGGCGTTAGTTCGGATGTGCTATTATCGAGATTCCCTAGCGAATTCTCCCTATATCACACACCCCCTCGGGTCTGGGAAGCCCAACGGCTAGATATCGAGGTTTCTCACATTCTGCGCATGGGCCTGGATGAATCTTTTGCGAGGCGGAACTTCGTCACCCATTAACATATGAAAAGCCTGGTCAGCGGCTATGGCATCCTTTACCTCTACTTGGAGCAGGGTCCTGTTGGCGGGGTTCATGGTTGTCTCCCATAGTTGTACGGGAGTCATCTCCCCCAGCCCTTTATATCTCTGAATATCTATTTTGGCTTCTCTTAGTCCTTTAAGCCTTTCTTCCTTTTCCTGGTCAGAGTAAAGCCAGAACTCCTGTTTGCCAGATTTGATGCGATAAAGGGGTGGTTGAGCAATGTAGAGATAGCCCTGGTTAATTAACTCTGTCATATGGCGGTAAAAGAAGGTAAGGAGCAAAGTACGAATATGTGAGCCATCAACATCGGCATCGGTCATGATGATTATTCTGTGGTAGCGAAGTTTAGAGCTATCAAATTGTTCGTCAGCACTTGCTTTTAACGCTGTGACGATGGCTCTTAGCTCTTCATGTTCTAGAATCTTATCTTTGGCAGCCTTTTCGACATTTAGTATTTTGCCTCTCAGAGGGAGAATAGCTTGAAAGCGGCGGTCTCGCCCCTGTTTAGCTGAGCCGCCGGCTGAGTCACCTTCAACCAGGTAAATCTCGCATTTTGCCGGCTCTTTCTCGGAACAATCGGCTAATTTCCCTGGCAGAGTTGATGTTTCGAAGCCAGTCCTCTTAAGAACGAGGTCACGAGCCTTGCGTGCTGCCTCTCTGGCTTTGGCGGCGGTGAGGCACTTCTCTATGATTGCCTTTGCCTCGTTGGGGTGTTGCTCGAGGTACAGGGACAAGCCATTTGCTACAGCCGATTCAACCTGACTTTTTACCTCGGGATTTCCCAACCTGGCCTTAGTTTGCCCCTCAAACTGGGGCTGGGGCAGTTTTACACTGATGATGACCGCTGCCCCTTCACGCACATCTTCCCCGCTTAAGTTGGGGTCAGTATCCTTTAAAAATTTAGTACTCCGGGCATAATCATTGAGAACCCGGGTTAATGCTGAGCGAAAGCCGGTAAGGTGGCTGCCTCCGTCTCTGGTATTGACACAGTTGGCGAAGGTGAGAGTGGATTCTGTGAAGCTGTCATTATATTGCAGAGCCGCTTCTATTATAGTGCTATCTATCATAGTGGAGATATAAATGGGGTAGGGGTGAATAACAGCTCTATTTCTATTGAGGCGGCGAATAAAGCTAGCTATCCCCCCATCGAAGTAGAACGCTTTCTCTTGATTGTTTCTCTCGTCTTTAATAGCTATTTCTACCCCTTTATTCAGGTAAGCTAGTTCCCTTAATCGCTGGCAGGCCAGGTCGAAATCATAGTCAATGCTCTCGAATATTTCCTTATCAGCAAGGTAGGTAATTGAAGTGCCTGTGTCCTGGGCGTCGCCAGCAGTTTCTATGTCGCCTTGGGGAATCCCTTGGTGATATTCGTGGCGGTAGATTTTTTCTTGGCGTTTAACCTCAACTTTAAGCCAGGTGGATAAGGCATTTACTACCGAAGCACCAACGCCGTGGAGACCACTGGATACACCATAGACATAGTTGCTGAACTTGGCTCCGGCGTGCAGGCGAGTCATGACTGCTTCCAGGGCTGTGATATCTTGTCCCGGGATAGTTTCTGTAGGGATACCTCGTCCATTATCAGTTACTGTGACGCTATTATCTTCATGGATTGTTATTTCAATTTGGTCACAGTAGCCAGCCATGGCTTCGTCTATGCTGTTATACACTATCTCGTAGAGGAGTTGGTGTAATCCGTGTCGATCGGTACCGCCAATATACATTCCTGGTCGTAAGCGTACGGCTTTGATTTCATCTAAAATTTGGATATCTTGGGCGGTATATTCTCGGTTTACGTCGTTATTCATGTCACGCTGAGGCATAATGCAAAATCGTAAGTAATGGTAGGAAACAATTTAGGCTTTCATTTGTGGTCGATACCAATGACAATATGTCTATATTATACCATATCTGACATTGTAGGTGTTACTTTTGACCTTGTTTAAGCATTCTGGCTATTTCAGCCAAAGGGATGGTTTTTTGTTCCCCATTCTTCATATCTCGCAATATTACATTCTGGTCGCTGATCTCTTGTTCGCCGAGAATAAGGGCGTAGGCACTGCCCAAGGAATTAGCTTGTCTCATCTGCCCTCTCAGGCTCTTATCACCTGCAGCCGTGATAATCGCAATCCCAGCTTTCCGTAGCTCCGAGGCAATCTTCATCGCTTCAATCTTGGCTTCTTCCCCCAAGTAGGCGATGAAAGCATCAGGCTTGGGCAATGCCGGAATATCTAATTTCTGTTCCTTTAGGTTCAATATTATTCTTTCCAGCCCGGCAGCAAAGCCCACCGCGGGAGTTGGGTTTCCTCCTAATTCCTCGATGAGGTCATCATAGCGACCACCTCCGCCAAGCGTGCTTTGCCCTCCTTTATCTCGAGGTTCAATCTCGAACACTGTCCTGGTGTAATAATCCAGGCCACGGACCAATCTATGATTCAATTGAAAGGGAATGTTCATTGCCCCTAAATATTTTTGGACGCTTTGGAAGTGGAGTTGGCATTCGGGGCATAGATAATCGGAAATCTTCGGTGCGGTTTTCGCTATCTCTTGGCAAGAAGCTTTCTTGCAATCAAGCAGGCGTAGAGGGTTCTTGACCAGCCTGGCTTTGCAGTCGGGGCAAAGACGGTCTGTATAACTTGAATAATGCTGCCTCAGTACTTCTAAATACCCGGGGCGGCAAACCTTACAGCCAATGCTATTGATTTGAATAGAACATTGAGAGAGCCCTAGCGAATAAAAGAATTGTTGTGCCATTTCAATTACTTCAGCATCGAGGGCGGGGTCTGCCTCCCCTAAAGCCTCAAAGCCAAATTGGTGGTGCTGGCGGTACCTCCCAAATTGGGGACGTTCATACCTGAAGGCCGGTCCAATGTAATAAAGCTTCACGGGTTGAGCTAAGTTAAATAATCCATGCTCTAGATAAGCCCGGCAAACTGGCGCTGTTACCTCTGCCCTTAAAGCCAATTCCTGTCCACTTTTATCTTCGAAGATATACATTTCCTTGTCGACGATATCTGTCCCCCCGGCCACAGTTTTGGTGAAAAGCTGGGCATCTTCGAAGATCGGCGTGCTCAATGGTTGGTAACCATAGAGCTGGCATAAGGAAATAGCTTTTTCCTCTATGTATTTCCAGTAGGCATGCTCTTGTGGCAGGATGTCGAATGTCCCCCGAGGTGCTTTATGCAAAGAAATCCTCCTTGTCTATCTTGTAGTTTACCATATTTATTAATTTGCGTTACCTCTGCTATTTCAGTATTATGAATTAGATGGAAGTTAATGCGCTTATAGAACAGGCTGGCGCTTACCTGCCTGATGGTAAGGTAGCTCTGGTTACAGCAGCTTACGAATTCGCTTCGAGAGCTCACCAAGGGCAATTGCGTAAAACAGGAGAGCCCTATTTAGAGCATCCTTTAAATACAGCTATGATTTTGGCTGAGTTTCACCTTGATGCTGAAACCTTGGCTGCTGCCTTGTTGCACGATGTCCCCGAGGATTGTGGCGTACCATTAGACGAGATCGAGGCCAACTTTGGTTTACAGGTAGTTAAACTTGTTGATGGAGTTACCAAGCTGAACAGGCTTACAAGTCGAGCTCGAACGAGAGAAACAAAGTCGAAAGTTCAGGCGGAAAACTTACGCAAAATGCTCCTGGCTACGGCTGAAGACCTACGGGTGGTTCTTATCAAATTGGCAGACAGGTTACATAACATGCGTACACTGGGTGCTTTACCCGCAGAAAAACGGCGTGCTATCGCTCAAGAGACCATGGAGATATATGCTCCCCTGGCGCATCGTTTAGGTATGAGGGATGCGAAATGGCAATTAGAGGATTTAGCTTTTCGCTATCTGAAGCCACGGGTGTACCATCGGATTGCTCGTTTGGTAGCTGGGAAGCGAGCCGAGAGGGAAGGCTTCGTAACTGAGGTTAGTCAGATACTATGCCAGGAATTAGATAAGGTCGATATAAAAGCCAAGGTTTATGGCCGGCCAAAACATATTTACAGCATATATCAGAAGATGGGCAAGTATGATGCGCGGGGTAAGGATTTTGGAGATATCCATGACCTTTTCGCCTTACGTGTGTTGGTGGACTCGGTTTCAGATTGTTATAAGGCATTGGGTGTAATTCATAATTTTTGGCGTCCTATGCCTGAAGAGTTCGACGACTTTATTGCTAATCCCAAGGATAATGGCTATCAAGCTTTGCATACTACGGTAATGTGTCAAGATACAAAACCGCTAGAAATACAAATTCGGACCCATGATATGCATAGGGTCAACGAATATGGGGTGGCTGCTCACTGGCTCTATAAAGAAGGGAAAGTAGGTGAGCAGTTTAATGATGAACTAGCTTGGCTGCGGCAGATTGGTGATTGGAGGGAGGAGCTTGATAGTGAAGAATTTATGGAATCTGTTAAAACCGATGTTCTCGTGGATCGAGTGTTTGTCTATACCCCCAAAGGGGAGATAAAAGAGTTGCCCAGGGGCGCTACTCCTCTAGATTTCGCCTTTCGAGTTCATACGGACTTGGGCTATAGATGTATCGGAGCTAAAGTGAATGGGAGGCTTGAACCCTTTAATTATGCTCTTAAGAATGGCGATGTGGTGGAGATTATGGCCAGCAAAGTAGATAAAGGCCCGAGTCTGGACTGGCTTAATCACGAGCTTGGCTATCTTAAGACGTCTCACGCTCGAAGCAAGGTTCGGCAATGGTTTAACAAGCAGGAACGAAGTCAATCTATTGAATATGGCAAGCAAATTTGGGATAGGGAGCTTAAGAGGTTAGGCATCGGTTTGCCCGGTGCGGACGAAGTAGCGCGTCTACTTGACTATGACGGCGCAGACGACCTTTTTGCCGCCTTGGGCAGTGGCAGCATCAATTCTTCTCAGATAATGCTTAAATTAAGCGGGGATTTGGAGCCAGCTGAAGAGGGGGTTGAAGTTCTGCCTCCGCGGAAGGTCAGCCCCGTGAGTATTAACGTATTGGGTGTGGGGGACCTACTTACCCGTTTGGCTAATTGCTGTCATCCCTTGCCTGGGGATAAGATTATCGGGTATATTACTCAAGGCCGGGGTATCACTGTGCATCGAAGGGATTGCCCTAATATTATCCATGAAGAGGAGAAAGAAAGGTTGGTCAAGGTAGAGTGGGGTGATGTGGCGCAGGTTTACCCCGTGATGATTCAGGTTGATGCTTGGGATAGAGTTGGCCTTGTTCGGGATATTAGTGCTATTATAGCAGAGGAAGGGGTAAACCTTGGCGAGGTAAGCATGGGCAACCACCAGGATGGTAGTGTCACATTGTATTTTACCTTAGAGGTGAAAGGTGCTGCACAACTAAGCAAAATAATGTCTAGAATTTATTCGATTTGGAACGTAGTAAGTGTAACGAGAAAGGGGGAAATAAGTGTCAACCAGTAATTCGAGTAACAAGGTAGCCAGGGCAGCAGAGAGAAAACGGTTACGGAATCGTTTAGTGCGCCGTAGTCTTAAGACACATATAGTTAAAGCGAAAAGTTCAGCTGATGCCGGGGAAGAATCGGCATATCAAAAAACAATGCTGGCTATGAGTAGTGTAGATAAAGCAGTGAGCAAAGGGATTATTCATAGAAATAAAGGCGCCAGAATTAAGTCTCGCTTAATAAAGAAGCTAAATAAGAAGTAGTCAACTGGTAATCGATGGCTATTAAGTCGCTTTCGCCAAAGCAGGAACGAATTATCAACTTTGTCACCGAATTTTTGCATGATAAAGGGTATCCTCCTACTATTAGAGATATTGCTGCTGGATGTGGGATAAGCTCCACCTCGGTGGTAGCTTATAACCTGAACAAATTAGAACAAGCAGGATATATTCGCCGCCACAGTGACATATCTCGGGGAATTAAGTTCTTGACCCCACAGGAAAAAGGAGGGAAACTTGTTTATATTCCTGTAGTGGGGGTAATAGCTGCGGGTGAGCCTATTCCTGTGCCTGACACAGGCAATATTATTCCCAATGAGGGATTGGAGGTCAGTGAGGGATTAGTTCGCGGCAAGCAAGATATTTATGCCCTTCGAGTAAGAGGAGATTCCATGCTGGATGCTTTGATAGGAGACGGGGACATAGTTTTAATGGACTATGTGGGCAGTGCTGAGAATGGCGATATGGTGGCGGTCTGGCTTAAGGAAGAACAAGAGGTCACACTTAAAAGGTTTTTCGCTGAGCCAAATCGTATCCGCCTGGAGCCAGCAAATAGTCAGATGAAACCCATTTATACTACTCCAGATAATGTTGAGATTCAGGGGAGGGTGGTGGCTGTGATACGGCGAATATCATAAGTTATGAAATGCAAAAAGCAAGAATAAAAATGCAAAATGACAAAGGAAAATTTAAAAATAAGTCTAGCCTTTTTGGCTTTTGAATTGTAATTTTAATTTTTGACCTTTGATTTTTGGTTTAATGTGATGTTGTTCCAATTCCAAGCGGTGGGGCAAGCTCTTTTTACTCAAGGATTGGTTTCTCCCCAGGGAGGTAATCTCAGCGTCAAACTTGGAGAGCATCTAGTTATTACCCATCGGGGCAGCCTGTTGGGCTCCATTCAAGAAGGGGATTTGGTGGAGACTGGGATAAGTAAGAACAATCGGGCTACACCCCTGGCTTCAACGGAGCTGGAAGTTCATCGCTGTATCTATAAAAATACCTCGGCATTGGCGGTGGTTCACGCTCATCCGCCTTACGCTGTTGCTTTGTCCTTCGTGGAAAAAGAGATTGTGCCCCGCGATGTAGAAGGGCAGGCTTTGTTGTCTAAGGTGCCTATCTTAAGTGCAGAAATGGTGGTGAAGCCGGGAGAACTTGCCGATGCGATAGCCAGGTTGATGGGAGAGCACAGAGTGGTTTTAGTGCGAGGGCATGGAACTTTTGCTGCCAGCCAGTTGTTAGAAGAAGCCTATTACTATACTGTTGTCTTGGAGCAGAGTTGCCGCCTCCTCTACCTGCTCAAGGCTTTAAGGGTAGATCCCGGGGTAACTCCCATTTAAGAAATTCGGTTATGCCATTGCGGCTTTAGGGGAAACCAGGTAATACCAGTCAGGATATTTAGGATTTCTTCCCAGTATCACTTCGGCGAAGAGCTTTTGTAATTTGGCGGTCATTTTGCCAATCTCGCCCGTGCCTATAGGGCGATGGTCGATTTCCAATATTGGCGCTATGTTGGCTGCCGTCCCGGTAAAGAAACATTCTTCAGCCACATAAAGTTCGCTTCTGTCGACTTGCCTTTCAATTGTATCTATGCCTAACTCATTTTTAGCTAATTTCATGACCGTGTCCCTGGTGATGCCCATGAGGATGTTATCGGATGACGGAGGAGTTAGCAGTTTCCCTCCTAAAACAAGAAAGATATTCTCACCACTGCCTTCGCACACATGTCCGTCCTGGGTTAGCAGTATTGCTTCATCAAAGCCACTTTCCTGGGCCTCGGTTTTAGCCAAAGCGCTGTTTACATAAATGCCACAAATCTTGCCTCGAGGTGGAATCATGGTATCATCCACGCGACGCCACGATGAGGTGCAGCAGCGGACACCATTATCTATATCAAGGTAAGTAGGGAGTGTGGTCACGACAATTAAGAAATCATCCTCCAGGTTGTGGAGACGGACTCCCACAGCTTCGGAGCTTTTATAGGCTAAAGGACGGATGTATACGTCTTCCTGGTAGCCACTTCTTTGCAAAAGCTCCCTGGTCAATTGGCAAAGCTCGTCAACGGAGTAGGGGAGATTGATTTTCAGGATGCGGCAGCCCTCGAGCATGCGTTTATAGTGGTCTTGGATTCTAAAAATGCAAAATCTTTCCTGCTCGCTATCCCAGTTACCGCGGATGCCCTCGAAACAAGCTGTGCCGTAGTGGAGGGCATGGGTCAGGATGCCGATTTTGGCTTCAGATAGCGGCATAAATTGTTTGTGGAAAAAGGCATAATCCGGCATGTTTCTCCTTTCTATTATAGGTAAAGGTATTCAATTATACTTCGTATTGTAAGTCAAGACAAGCCTTCACTTCCATTCTTTTTGTTCAATCGTTGTTGTGATAGAATTATATTATGTGGTTCTGGAATCCGCTACCTAACCCTTGGCAGTGGGTGGCACTATTCGTGGGATTCATCGCTTTGGTGGGGTGGTTGGTGAGCGAACTTCTCCGTGTACTATGTCGCCCCAAAGTCAGATTACATTTCCTTGGGGATGAGCATGACCTAAAAATTAGTTGTTGGATACAGAATATGCCTCTGAGCAAACTATATTTATTCCCAAGAAGTGCTGTGCAATCGCTAAATGTGAGGATAGCTATTAAGGATATAAAGGCTGAAGAGCAAGGCAAAGCAGATTGGTTTCCTCGCTATGATTATAAGCCATGCCCAATACAATTTAATGGTGGCGAAATGGGGGAGAACATTGTATTGCCTGCATCAGATTGGGGTGTACCTTTACACATAGCAAGAGCATACATAACAAAGACAAATGAACTTAAAGCTCAAGCAGCCGATACGAATGGTGTGTTTAATATTGAATTGCATCAAGGCGAGTATGTGACAACGTTTATACTATGGGTTGATGGGAAGGAATATCACAAAGAAAATATCTTTAAAATAAGCCGACAAAAACCGTATGCAACATGGGTTAAATATGGAACAGTTAAATTGTAAATACTGTGGTTCGCCAAACGTAATCAAGTTCGGTAAGTACCAGAATACCCAATACTACTGGTGTAAGGACTGTGAGCGTAAATTCTCTGGAACTGAAGCTATCCCCAAGATGCACACACCTACGCATCAGATAGCCGATGCCCTGAATATGTATTATGAGGGCTTATCCTTAAGCGAGATAAGGCGTAATCTCATTCAGCAACATAAGAATTACATATCCCGCATATCAGCTTACAACTGGATGGTACGCTTCTCCAAACTAGCTATTGAGGAAGCCGAGAAATATAAGCCCGATGTAGGCGGGATTTGGGTTGCCGATGAGACTATGATTGAACTAGATGGTAAGAATATCTGGTTCTGGGATTTGATAGACACCAAGACACGTTTCCTTTTAGCTAGTCATATGTCTTATTCACGTACTAGTAAGGATGCTCAAATACTAATGGAGAAGGCTTTTAAGAAGGCGGGAAGATTCCCTAGAATAATCTATACTGACAAACTGCGGGCTTATCTTGAAGGCATAGAGCAAGTATTTGCTAGTGAAACC
>Ga0315553_10000604_pt1 | contig 31263 bp, 31 predicted proteins | sample SalMarSW160140MG_FD_203099 | JGI IMG/M metagenome (GOLD analysis project Ga0315553, IMG submission 203099) | Salt marsh sediment microbial communities from the Plum Island Ecosystem LTER, Massachusetts, United States - Salt Marsh Sediment SW1601-40 ... | reverse complement strand
TCCTCTTCAAGACCGTCACTCATGACTTCAACCTCACGTTGAAGGGAGTTGATCTTAATACTGAGTTCGTGAATGTTCTTGAGGGTGTCAACACTTGGAATATCTTGAAGTATCTTCTCGGTTGATTGGATCTCGTTTATCCTCGTTGTTAATCCAGATTCAAAGTGTCTTATTCGATTCTCACAGTCTTCAATCTGTTTCTCAAGTTCCTCTGGACGAGTATAATCCGAAACTAGAGCTTTGACCTTCAATTCAACCTCTTTCTCTAGACCTTCCAGATGACCTGACATCTGACTGAGCAGGTCAATATTGTAGACATTCACAAGGAGGTCTCTCAATACAGAAGGGGTGGCATTTGCTATGACAGCGACCTCTCCTTGACGGACCAACAATGTACTCAGTGCTTGTTTGAGCTCAAGATTCAAGAGTTCATCAAGTTTTGAATTGACAGAATTGCTCTTGTCAGCAATTCGCTTCCATGCACCTTCCCTATTGACGAATAACGCAACAGCCAGTCTATTGGCAGGATCATAGGACCGGTCTATCTTGTATTTAGTTCCTGCAACCTGAAAGGTCAGAATTACCTGACAAGATGTTGATCTGAAGTTGATGAGTTCGTCATTAGTTAGACCGACCGCGTCTGCACCCCAGAGACCCCAGAGGATAGCTTCGAAAAGGGAAGATTTACCTGTAGAGTTTGGACCTTTAATTAGAATGAGTCCATCTGGTAGTTCAGCATCTCCATCAGGCAGTGAAAGATGACTGAAAGGTTTGAAGTTTCGAACCTGCAACTGGAGGATCTTCATTTTTCATCCTCCATGATTGATTCTACACTCAAACGACCTTCCTTCTTGCCTACAGTATATTCGAGCGCACGTACAGCAATCTTGGTGAGTACACTCGGATCCAAACTCTTGTCAATCTCCAAGGTATCAAGATATGCACGGAAATCCACCTCTGGGTCTTCGATGAGATACTCAGATTCGATTTCAGGATATGAAGCCGCCGTGTATTCCTCATCAACAGATTGTCTAACAAGCCAAGCAAGCTGCACAATGTTGTATTTGGACTCTTTTGATAGAACTTTGACTCTCAGAGACTCAAGAGCCATTCCAAGGTCAAATGAGCTTACACGCGTTGCTTTCCCTTCAAACACAAGCCGAATTCGTGCAGCGTTTTTCGGGTTCCAAGATGTTTTGATGCCTTTCTCATCAAATAGAGCGTATACCTTGTCTGTTATTGATTCGATACTGTCATCGACTTCTATCATCACTTTCTCGTTGAGGATAAGGCGGTCGAAATCAAGAATATGTGGTGTTACTATCGGTGTTGATCCTGCTGTGATATCTATCACAAGGAACCCTTTCTCATGACGAGCCTCATCAAACCTCCATCGTTCAGGTGATCCAGCATACCATGCAACCTTGGAGTGCATATGTTGATGGTGGTCATGACCCAAAGCTATGTAGTCATAATCCATGGAGAATATACTCTTGAAGAGAGTTTGGTCCACATCCATTCCATGAGCAACAGCAATCGACGGTCGTGATCTAACACGAGACTGGTGTGATGTAATCCAATCATCAAAACCTGAGAACATATTCGCAGCTTTGAGAACTGCAGTGTCCATGAAGGGGAAACAATAAACATCCAATTTATCATAGGAATAAACAAGCGGTTCACCCGCTCTCACTGCTTGTTTCAAATCTTGTTGTGTCACAACATCTAAACCAGGAACAGCTAGTTTCAGACTATCTAGGAGAGAAACCTCTAGAAGCCTATAGAGACCATGGTTCCCTTCTATAATAAGCACAGGAATCCCTGTTTTCTTTATGAAGTTCTGCAGGACTATGATAGCGGTCTCCTGAGCGACTACAGGGGGTTGAGAAGGATTTCCCTCCCAAGGGGAATTATACAAATCACCTGAATGAACAACAAGGTCAACAGGAGGGTCAAGATTGGAAATCTTATCAAAGAGTTCTTGGAACCGCTCATAGAAATCGTTCTCAAGGAGCTGAGATCGCATCTCCTCGCCCCATACGTTATAGCGCACACCGGTTCTGGGCCGTGTGCCAAGATGGGTATCGGAGATGTGAGCGATTCGTGCCTTCATGTGTTCATCCTCAGAGAATGTGTTCTTCACTCTTCTTTGAACCTTTGTCTTTGTATCTATGTTTGTCCCTTTCATAGATATCGTCGAAGAGAGGAATTCTGACTGGTAAGGGGAGTTCTCTATACGATTGCGTAACAATCGCCTCTCCCCGGGACATGACTCGGAACTCACTTTCAAACCCAGAAATATTCACACTCGCGTTCTCAATACAAGCCCTGATTTCACGCTCGTTTCCAAGCCTTAGATTAATCTCGGTGTTCATCTGGCTCAGAATCACGTTGTCAAGCACGCTTACTTGTTGGCTTACAACAAGCAGCCCTATGTTGAACTTGCGGCCTTGGCGGGAGATGTCTTTGAATACAGATTGGCCTTTCATTAGCTCCGGGTTGAGGATGGATGGGGCTTCCTCAACAGTCACCTGGATTACCGGGAGAGACCTTGGGTCTTGAACTGGAGTTTCATCTTTGACGCCTCCAATACCATAGAATGCACGAGCTTGTTTTTCCACAGAATTAAAGAATGGTGATGGAAGACGCATCTCACCTTGATTCATGAAATCACCTAGATTCCCGCTGCTCTTCAGAGCTCGTCTCATATCAGATAATGTCCGTGTCACGATTGTTGTGAGTAGGAACTGCTCCATATCGCCCATTAAACTCGTATTGACAACCAGAACTCTGCCAGTTTCCATGGCAATAAAGATGTCACTCAAAATGGATGATCCTTGCTCAATGAAAATTGGAGACCGTTCCAAAAAACTAAGTCTGCGTTTCACCGCTCTCAGAGTACCTGCAGGCACTCCAGCTTCGTCTTCATTCATATTGATTATCGCACTTATCCAATCCTCTTTTGCTACTGAATATTGTGTATCTATGAAAGAGGACATCTCGGGAGTGAACTCTCTAATCGAGTAAAGATCTCTTGGTTGAATCTCGGACCACAGAATTCTGATTTCGCGAGCATGTGCTCGAATCTCTCTAGTCGTAGCTCTCTTGTGGGTTGTCAGGTAGTAGAAATCACCTATCACCTCAGACCTTGTTGAAGGACTCATATCTTCTACCACATGCTGAATCCCGTACTTGTCAACACCCTTGGCAAACTCGTCATGGGGGTCGATACAGAATGCGGATATTCGTTGTAACTTTTGTTTTGCATCTCTGAAAGCATCTAGGTTGTTATCAATGACTGATTTGATCAGGACCATCATCAGATTGCTCTTTCCAGCTCCTGTCGACCCAAAGATGCCTACATGCATTGGTAGGAATTTTGAAGGTATCTTGATTGGTACATCAAGTGTGGCTTCTCCAACTTGGAGGTCACCAACATAGACCTGGCCATCAGTCTGACACTCTAGCATTGCTCGAACAGAATCATCAGACGTGCCAGGGATAGGACGATACACTGAAGCCAAGTGATCTGGGAGTCGTCTAGGTGATTTAAAGGTCCATTCCTCACCTTTCTTCTCTGCATAACCTAGCATTCGACCACCTATAGAGAGGAGCATGTTCCGCTCAATTCCTGAGAGATATGCATCTCCTTCCACCATGAGTGTCCCCGCTATGCGTGCCATATCGTCAACTTGTCGAAGATAGTTTTCTAGACCAAGGACTCTGAAGAAGAACACCCTCTCATGGCCATCGCGGTTGGAGTAAATCATGAATATCTCACCCACACTGATATCACGATTATTACCCATTATACCGAGTGTGGTCTGGTTGCCTACACCCACCTTTCCGAAAAGTTCTCCAAGTTTGTCTCTATCTAAACTCATGGTTTTTTCCTCAGTTTACAAATCATAGTCTGCACGTAGTGGTTCAGCTTTTCGCATTTCAAGACCCATCTCTGATCGAACATCCATACATACTTCCTTTGCAAGTCGTAGGTCTTCATAACTCAACTTACACGATTCATGAGCTAATGCAAGAGGCACTGGGTATCCATACCATCGAGCGTCTCTTGACATGAACTCTAACTCAGCAAAAAGTGTCTTTTCATTTGAACGGGTTGCTCCCGGGTCGCCTGGTACAAATATGTTCTCGAGCCACCAAATCCTGTCGAAATCAATTCTAGAAGGTCTATTATCCCTGGAGAAGCTATACAAATACGGTACAGCTAACATTGGAGGTATGTAGGTTCGGTCCTCGTAGATATGCAGACCTCCTTCGGGATCTTCCCTGCTTGGTAGATGACAGAACCACTTTGCTGACGCCCCAAACTTTTCTCGTGCCATTCCTGCTATCCGATGCGCAAACGGAATCGTATGATTCTTACTTACAGCACATAGGACTACATTCTTCTGCCTTGCCAAAGCACATACATCTCTTAGCATAAACCCACTTGGCATAGATGGATAGTGTCGCACAAAATGCATGAAGACGGACAACGCTCCGTCCAAGAGAAGGTACTTCGGTTGTATATCACTCATAAGAAGTCGACGAGCTGCTGCATACTCACTTGTCTTTCGTATCTCTTCATGGACCGTAGGATTAGTCAATAACTGCTCACGAGAGATCAGTGATTCAAGTTCCCTCAAACGCGGAACGTGTTTCTCATACTCAGTGTCACCGAAATCAGAGAAAGAAGCGATTTCACCCTTAGTGTGGTCCTTGAAAAATGGAAGAGTTAAACTAGCTACATCTTTCAACGGATAGATACTTGCTAACGTTTCAGCGAGCTTATTACGAGCATCGCCTCGCACTCCTGAATGCCAGTGTATGTCTATATGCGGTTGTTCTCCTAGCTCATTCTCCAAGGTGTCCCTTTCTATAGGAGAGAATAGATTCTCAGATTGTGTGTTAGTGTCTACTACGACAGTAGAGGTACTAAGAAGATGAATCCTGATGTCATCCAGGGTCATCAGACTATCCGTGCCTGATCCATCAATAGCAGCTATTCTGAAGTCGTTCTCCAAAATAACATCATGACGATGAGTAGTGAAAGTATCAAGAAGCCGCTCTTTGATTCGGACTTCATCTTTAGCAAATTCATGTTCATCGCGGCGGTCTTGTTGGTTGTTAATGTCTGTAAAGACCATCTTCAATGTTCGTCTGAAGTTCTCAGTGAGAATTTTATCTAACATAGAATCCAACTCGCTCGATACAATTCCGCGGGATTTGCAGGACCTCTAACTCTCAGTCTTGTCCGGGTCATAAAAAGATAGCACTCGGTGAACCGGAGTTTGCACAATACGGCGCCGAAAAACAGACAAAATAGACGAAAATACAGGGATTTCGCATTGGTTCGAAATTACCTTATTAATAACAATCTCAACGATAGTAGTGCAGCATTCATTCTGGCTTGACCGTGCCAATGCGTATTGACGGGGTGTGATTTGTTGCTCAAAATAGTGTACTTTGGAAGGACTTCATTCGCACTCGAATATAATGAAACGACGATTCTTCTGAATCCTGGAATTTGGGATGGTGAATCTGTTGTTCCAAACGACTTCAGTGCTAGAATTGTCATAGCAACGAATCAATCAGACGATGCGGTTGGTAATGCAGCAACCATCGCAGTCGATTCAAAAGCATGGTTCCTAGGAAATCAAGGAACAGTTAACAAAGTTTCAGAACAAGGAGCAAAACCGTGGTTACTGCACGTTCTCCAACCTGAGATCCCCTATGAGATCCCAGATGTGAAAATTACACCCTATTCTCTGTCAAGAATTGATGAGGGAGAAGGTGGACGTATTGAAAATCTTGGATTATATATTGAGATTGGAGATATGAAAGTGGGCTACCTTGGTGACTCGGTGGTCCGAGGTCCATTCGAGCAACTCGATATGGATGTCCTTATAGTACCAGTTGGTGGTGATGGTGTCTTTCCAGTGAAAGATGCAGTCAGTCTGTGTATTGATGCAAAACCACGAATTGGAATACCCATGAGATGGTCGTCTGAGGAGGACCCAAAGAAATTCTCCAAATATGTTCAGCAATTTGGTCAGGGAACAGTTCCAGTCATTATGCAACCAAATCAGGTTCTAGAAGCCTACTGGGCCGCAGGAAACGAATTCAGATACGAGCTAAACTGATATTCTCCTGTGATAGCATTACGCGAGTCAGAAGAATCCTAAAACAATGAATGCAAGACAACGGGTGTGCGTTGAATGAGTGAGAATGTAAGAAAAAAGGTCGTAATTGACCTCGAAGAATCGGAGAAGGCTCAGCTTGGTGGATTATCAGAACTGAATCGTATTGATGCTTCGGGTATTCTGAGTGTTAACAATGTATCAGAGCGTAGTCGCATCTGGAATGCTAAGGTCCTCCTAGGAGGGACTCGTGATGCTACAGATATTAGTATTGATACGCTTACAGCAGGGGAGATAGATGTCGGTGGTAAGTGGTACACCAAGTATAGTGTTGATGTAGAAGCACCTCTAATATCCCTCAAGGAAGTGTATAATACTTGTGGAACAATTGAAACAGAAGACCCACACTGGGCTTATGTTATCGGGAAGGAAAATCCTGTTAAAATTACACTCTCAATCACCAACGAAACAGATGGTGAAATTAGCAACATCATTCTAAACAAGACCATTCCACATGAACTTTCCAATCTTGAAATAGTGTCTGCAAAATCTGGCATAGCTGAATATGATGAAGGAACAAGACAGGTGGTCTGGAAAGACTTCGTTATTTATCCACGAGAGTCTTCCTCACTCATCATCAGTGCAACTGGACTTGTCGAAGACAAGAACCCAAGGAAATCTGGTGATGTTATCATCACTTATAGAGCCGAAGGACAACAGAGGTCCATCCTCAATCCAGAACTAACCGCATTAACTGAGTTTTTGACGGGAATTGAAACTGCTGAAACTGAACCAAACCAATGGCAATGCACACTTGAATGTTCAAACGAAAGCGACCTTATCGTTAGGTTGGAGAACGCGGTGATTTATCTCACTCCAGAAGGTGGTGGCGAGAAACAAATTATGATAGAGGAGTCACCTGGTATTGAATTGGAGCCAGACCAAGAATGGACTTCATCATTCGAGGTTGAGAGCAAATCAACTCCAAAATGCACACAAGACCTTGTGTACACTCCTGTAAGGACAGTCACAAAACGAGTACTTGGATCAATTGAGAAAACGCCTCAAGAGATTCCAGTATATAGTATTGACTATTCAAAGACATTTGATCCTCCATCAGTAAGCAGCTTTGACAAGACCCCAGTTGAGGTCACGATAGAAGTAACTAACAATGGTTCTGCACGTTTGAACGAAATTACAATCGAGGACAATTTACCAGATGATGTCATGCCCCCAACTAGTGAGCATATCACTGTGTGGATTAAGGGTGAGGAGTATACGGGTCCTTATGAGTTTGTAATTAATCCTGATGACCAAGACCCAGAAAAGCCTCACAAAATGACCTTTAGAGTTGAGGATTTGAGTAAATCGGGCGGAGAACTCGAGCCCGGTGAAAGCCTTAAAATTAACTATGCTGTTATGGCATGGCGAAATCGTCCAGAGAAAGAGTATCCATCACCAATAACATGTATAGCTAACACGGAACCTGCAGGAATTCCTTTGGTAATAGCAAGCCCTGAAGATGGTCATAAACTTGGAGTTATCTATAAGAAGCGTGCGATCTCTACAAAGAAGGCGATTAACAAGGGAGTTGGTGCTGGGGAATACATCGTTGTGCTGGTAGTGGCTAATAATGGTGAAGTGACTGCTGAGAACATCGAGATTACAGATTGGATTCCTGCGGGTTTCGAATATGTGTCTACGGATCCTGAAGATGATGCACCTGATGTGTTATCTGTTACTGATGGTTCACAAATGGTTTGGACTTGGACTAGGATGAATCCCGGTGACAAGAAGAAAATCAGAGTCACTGTGCAGGGTGAAGGAGAATACGAACGTCGTGAGCCTGTGGTTTCATCAATTTAGCACAAACAAATAGCTTAGAATGGGTGAAGGGGTGTTAATCCTTTTCCCATTCTGGAGCATTAATCTGCTTCTTCGTTCTCAATCTGTTCAAGTTCTCTTCTGGTATCTTCTAACTCAGCATCAATGTCTTCGAGAGGAAAGTAATCTTCTTCTCCTTCAGAAAGATGGGTATCGAGATTGTAGAGTACCTTGAATCCAGAGAGTGTTTTATGTAATGCATTTGAGATTTCAATTATTGCGCTGCCAAGGTCCGCGTCGGTCATATCGACAGCGCTGTGTTCATACACAAAGTCATAGGCGCCTCTAACAGGTTTGAAACCAAGCTCTTGGAGCTTGCTCATCACTTGAGAGGGGGATGCACCTTCACTGTAGAACCAAACAGACACCCGAGTAACATAAGTAGACATTGTCAATCACTCCAATTATTCAGAACATGCGACAGCCTCTTGGTTTTCTTTATGACCTTTTTCATAAGACATTTGGTTCATCTATGAACGACCAATGAGAAATCTTCGTGCTTCAAGATATGTTCCCATTGACTAAGACAATCACATGATAGATGCTTCAGAACAACTGGATCCTGGCTCAATGAGAATTGGCGGATTGCGTCCATGATTGCAGCGTCACATTTGCCACAGTTGTGTGCACCCCTTCTTTTTCCACCAGCTACAGGATCGCAAACAATCTTCATCCATTTGTCAGAAACGCTACTGGCTTCACGAAGAACTTTTAGAATACTCCATAACCATGGCGGTCTATACTTACCTTTTATCCAGAGTTTTTCAACAAGTGTATCTTTCTGTACAGTAACTGGATTCAATGAAATCGTTGTGACTCCTAGTGCTCTCGCTTGTTGGACTGTTGAAATTGCATCTAGAAGGGCATCTCTTTCCGTAAGTAATGGAGGTTTAAGCAATACATAAGCACGTATCCCTATGTTGTAGTTCTTCGCAATCTTCAAGGCATCCTTGAACATTTGCAAATCAAAGTTCTTGTTGATGCATACAGATCGAATCACGTCACTCGCACTTTCAAGACCCATTCCAATCTCGACAGTCCTATCGCCTAATACTTGTCGAATACCTGAAAGAATAGACTCGTTGACATATTCCGGTCTTGACTCAAGAACTACCTCACGTATCCGTTCATCCTCAGCAATAATCTTTAGAATTTCAAATCTTGCTTCTGAAGGGATTTCTTCATCATCTAGAAAACTGCCACTTGTGTAAATCTTGACGGATAAGGGGGCTTTATTTGATTCCAACGCTGTCATCGCGAATCTGAATTGTGCTACTATCTGATCAGAAGTTGGCGGTTCCTGAACACCATCAAGGAGGTAGCTACACATGGTGCACCCTCCAGAGTCGCTCCGAGCATGGGCACATCCTATAGTGGATAGAACAATAGCAAGTGCGGTTCCTTGTTCGCGACCAACCCTAGCAGACGCGACCCACTTAGCTGATGGTCTAGTGGGGTCTCGTTTTCGTCGCATGCGGAGTGAGTGTCCTCTAGCTTGCAGAGCTGCCTTTTGAACAGCTTCGTTGATTCGTTTCAGAGATCCTTCCATGTCATGCTCTCACTCCTTTTTATGGCGAACAGAAACAGCTCTACCTCTTTTCAACTCGCACATTTCGCGACCAGACATCTCACTTCGTCCAACTGCAATGACCTCAGCAGAACCATTGACAACAATGACCTCATCCCCGGGTCGTATGAGATAATCAGCCTCTTGAACGCCTACTGCAAAGATAGACCCACCTTTAACCTTTGGAACATCAAGACGGACCCAATAGCGATTTAGTGGAGCAAGAAGCCTACCACCAGCTAATGTGAGCGAGAGAATTCCGTTCTCAGCCACATAGGAACAAACTTGTTCTCCATCAACACTACATAGAATCAGTTTGTATGGTTTTCCTCTGAGTTTTGCATGTTCAGGAACTAGCGCCTTACCAGCTCCTGGTCCAAACTGATAGTCTGCAGTCGCAGATACAATTTCCTCTAATTCTGTACGAGGCCCTCTAGATATAGAGAGTATCTCTTTCAGTTCAATGAGTGACTCTTGCAATGCATCTAATGACTCACGACTTGTTGCACGATCTTCTGGTGTCGTGTATATCAGACTTTGTTCTATCTCTGATTCAGCAGCTCTCACTATATCCAGATACCCTCCAGATACATGAGCTATCACGACCGATCTGCTGCTGAATTTCTTGAGATGGGTTACTAGTGCATTTGCTCCAATCTTGATCTCCTCGGTGTCCCAGTCACCCGTCACAGGAATGTCATACTGACCAGCTGGATAAATTCGCTCAAGTTCACGTGGAACAAGTCCAAGTGGTGAAGTTAGTATTACTTGAGCCACTCTAGACTCCAAGCCACTCATAGCTGATTCGATTACTGCATTGAATCTCTTGTGGGATTTGGAGTCAGAATATGGTTTCCTAGCAGAACATGGTAGAAGCAATATGATTGGTTTATCATCACGCACAGAGTATCTGCTTGCTACGTACTCTCGGAATCTTCGGACTACAGGAGCGTTATATGATTCTGAGCCAATCACAGGTAGTGCATCGGGTCCCGTTGTCGGAGAGAATTCCTCGATGAATGTATAGAGTTCTCTATTTACAAGTCGAACAAGCGAGGCGTGTGCAGGACTGTTATGTGTGGAACTTTCCACCAACCATCTTAGACGGCCAGTACTCATAGCTTCTCTTGACTCAGAGATGATGGACCTGTAGATGCTAAGATTATGGTCCAAAAGAATGCCTTGTAAGTCCTCGGGTTTTGCAATGTCAAGTTTTGTACAGGAGGGACATGAACAATAGCGACACTCTTTTCCAATCTCGATCTTCTCAGCACCATTCTTCCAAAGCCTAAGACCATTTGATGCAGACTCTTGCGCATGACCAATGTCAATGATGTCAAAACCAGTGTAATGAAGGAGTGGTATTAAACCAGGTTCAATTCGTCCTACTGCAAAAGCCATCATGAAAAGTGGCAGATGGCTTCTTAGGTCAATCGCATTATAGTCCTGAGAGCCTAATTGACCATTGAAAGAGAATGCTGCACCATGAGCTCCGGTTTCAGCGAGTTTAGAAATTGATTCGGGGTTTGCTTCAGACGGGACACGAATTATGGTCCTAGAGGAGTCGATTGTCGACTTGATTCTTGATAGAATCTCATGTTGATATTCAAAGACCAGCTCCGATGCATCTGTGGCAATAGCGGCAAGGGATATGAGGGATGGAAGAATGACTGAATCATGGTCTCGAATGTTTGTCAGGGGAAGGTCATCAAACTGACTGACAAAGGGTAATGATATCAACATTGGATTATCGGAGGATGAAATATCCCTGCCCAAGGTCCCATATGCAATAATAGAATCGCTGGAGGTGAAAGAACAAGTCAGTAAGGGAGTAGAATATGTCGTTGATCCCAGAATATACTCACCCACACGTGCAGGACCATCGTGACCGCGACCAACGCGAAACTCAGCCAATTATTATTCACCTCCTTAGACTAGGGGTTGATACCCTACATACCCCTCGACGTCAACAGTGGTTTCCACCTCGTCGAGGATTTGTTTGATACTCTCGAGTGCACCAAGTTTGAACAAGGGACTGTTGTTATTACCGCAATGATATGAATATGTGCAAAGAGGACACCCGTCTATAGTCGTACAATCACATTTCTCAAGAATTTCTTTTGATCTTCTGAAAGCCTCATTTAATTTCGTGAACAGAAGTTTGGATGCACCATTACCACCCGGACTGCCATCGTAGACGAAGATAATTCCTGAGTCACCCATCGAAACACCACCTATCTCTCGTGTACCTCCTCCAGTGAGCATGTCACTAGATTCTATCACTACATGCTCAAGAGCATGAAAAGCTCCACCAAAGAGTTCTGCAGGACCCAGGCGAGGACCTTCAAGGCTACTCAAATTTCCGGATGTGAGGTCGTTGACTGCTTTGACTGGTTCTGGTGCTGTGAAGGCAAATCCTCGAGTACGATATTTGTAAATGAGAGGTGTCGAAAGACTCGACCGATTCAAGACCCGACCAGTTCTTGTTTCCTTCTTCACATAGCCAACAACAGTCTGGGTCATCTCAAGTGTACAATAGATGGCATTCAGACCCAAAATCTTACTTCTCTCTACTATGTCTATTATTCGAGGCATTGTCGAGTAGAGTGGTTTTGTGTGCGCACTTCTGTCAGCATGAGGTACAACAGATGCTTTTCCCAATCCCGGGGTGTACTTAAAGTCTACAGACATGTAGTTCTTACCACCATGAAGGTAAATAGCACCTGGATGAAGTTCTTGAGCAGCCATAGGCATTGAGCGCTCCCCGAGACCCTTGTTTCCAGTCTTTATCTGAACCGTGTCACCTATCCCTCTGATGCTATATGAACGCCATTCCTTTCTTGCTTTATCGAAGTCAACTATGCGAACCTTGTCATCATCTATGTGTATTAATCCCTCACTCTCGAGCCTATCAAAGATCTCTTTGTGTCTAGCAAAATGAGGAACCTTCAATTTTCCACTCATGGCTGCAGCTATGAGCTGGAAGTATCCAACAACCTCGTTATCTGGTTCCATGTATGCAGCATCGATGTCTGAGAAATACTTGTCAGGTTGGTGGCGATAGAAGGATGAGATGGGATCATTCTCTCTGAGGGCAAGTATCGCAACACTCTCCTGCCCTTTCCGTCCAGCACGTCCCATCCGTTGAGTCAGTCGAGTGATTGACACAATCATACTGACCACACTGTCTAAATCGCCAATGTCAATACCCAATTCAAGAGTTGGCGTGGAAACGATGACTGGGAGGTCTCCAGACCTAAACTGGTCTTCTACCTCGCTCCTATACTTCTTTGACAGTCCCGCCCGATGGACCATTGTTTTTACTCCAGCATCTCCAATGAGCATGTTCAGGACTTCAGCCTCAGAGTGTGTGTTTCCGAAGACTAATGTCTTGAAGTCTCCCTTCTGGAGTTGAGTGACAAGGTCAACTATCATGCTATATTTACTCCTCATTCCAGGATAGTACATCATGAAGTGCACTGGTCCCCGTTTGGCTGTTTTTGACTCCACGAGTCGGACTTCTGAATCAAAGAGAATCTCAGCAAACTCCTTGGGATTGGAAATAGTGGCTGACGCACCAATCTTCTGAAAACGTCCAGACTCGAGTTCTAATCTTTTGAGAATGTAGTAGACATTCGTCCCCATGGATCCCGTGTAGAGATGAATCTCATCAAGGACTACAAATTGCACCGTACGCAATAAAGACACTAATCGAGATTGTGCCCAGCCAAGATGATAATGGAGGACATCTGGATTAGTCAGTAAGATGTCTGGAGGTGCATCGTATATCCTCTGTCTAGCATTCTGTGAAACATCGCCATCGAATATTGAAACCGTGAGGTTTGAGGCCTTACACATCTGCTTGATCTTATCGTACTGGTCTCTAGCTAGAGCCTTCGTTGGATAAATCAACAGAGCTCTGATACCAAGATTATGAAAAGACTCCTGAACTGACAGAAGGAGCTTTCTGATTATGGGGAGTATGAATCCTTCAGTCTTACCCTGACCAGTTGGTGCTGCAATAACAATGTCCTCACCTTTCTCAATAGCAGTAAAGGAGTCCTCCTGAAACTTGTAAAGGGTGCTTATTCCCTGGTCAGCCAACTGCTCTTTCAGTCTCGTGGGTATACTGAGTTCATCAATATCCACACCATATTCAGCATCTGTAGTGGGCATGAGCTGATACTTGACAAGATAATCTCGCCCATTTGTGAGAAGTCTTCTGATTGGCTCTGAGAGCTCGGACAGGTTAGCTCCGCCCTCATTCACCAATTTTGTGATAGCTTCATTGGACTGAACCCGGGAACTGGGGTCCAAAGTTTGCCGTTTCTTCCTCGGTGTGTCAATCCCGGACCCTAGATATTTTTTCTTTCGGTAGTCGGTAATGGTTGATGCAGTACCTGCTTGGACTTGGGAGGTATATGCTTCGTATGCATCAAACAGGTCAGCTTTCCGTCCACCAACCGATACCTCAACATTGCAAGAAGAACATGTCACTGTCCATATGTCGCCGCCTTTATGGAAGTCAAGACGGGACCCACATTTTGGACAGTGTAGAACGGGCACAAGAATCACCAATGTCTTAGGAATTCAAATCCATTGAGTGCCGCTTATCAAACTTTGGCACGGACTATATGCCAGAATTCGGATCAACATACTCATATCTTACTCTCATGGCTATTGCGAAAAGCCCTAGAAAAACAAACACTGATACTCCTATTGGCAAGAAGAACATGCCCTCAAAGATTATTGGATAACCCGGTGGATTGAGAGTGGAAACCCATGTGGTCAGTGCCATACCGACAAGAAGAGAAAGAAACAGAGCTGCGAAAAATGAGAGGTAAGCTTTCATACGGAATACATCCTTTGATAGTGGATCAATAGGTCTCTTCGAGATTTCTCTCATCTCAGCTTCAGTAGGCTGAGAATCTCGAAACACCACACACCTTGCCATGTCGGGATGAACACCATACGCTTCGAACACCACATTGTGCGGTTTCTCCTTACCCACTAAGACAGTCCTTCCGATAACAATGACAACAACAAAGAAAAGTGCCCAGGATATGTTCACTGCCTGATATAGGGGCAGTCCTGTCCATTGAACCATTAAAGAGGACACCAGAACGAAAACGAAAATGGGAAGCCAGGTACTAGAGAGAGGCCCGCCTTGAATATCCTTGAGATGGTCCGCAAGAACAGGTTCAGCCATAGTTGGAGATGCGAGAAGGTCCTCTTCAGCAGGTCTTGAAATTGCTAGAGCTCTATACAGAAGTGCAGAGATTGGAACAAGAACAGGCTTATCATTTGAACATTCCCACAGTTCAACATCTGCTGAGAATCCCATTCGACCATTCACTTTGGATAAAATTTGCTCAAGCTCAGAATTTGCATAGAGCCTCCTGTAATGATGCCTTAGGACCACTTGAAGCCCAATCTGGATTGCAAAAGCAATGGACAGGGAAATGACCAACCACTGGAAAACACCATAAATTGTGAAGGGCATCGTGACTGTAGGAAAGAGCGGGATAAGAGTCAAAGCAATGAGTGATAAATCCGTGGGGAAAAAATTGTTTAGGAAAACAGACCCATTCCCGAATTTTCCAGCTCCTTTCTCATGACCAATCTCATAGTCTGCATATGGACACATGTCCCACCACTATTTCATTGTATGTGATTGCAGGATAATAATGTTGCTCCAGAAATTCTAGGCGATAACAACAAGTTTATAACGGATGTGCAATCAATACGCACAACCGACTCGTGCCGGAGACGGGAGATAATCACAATGGTTGATGACATTAGTTCCGATGATTTGCCAAAAATTATCGAAGATTACAAAGTAGTATTCGTTGATTGCCATGCAATATGGTGTGGTCCATGCAGAACCCTTAGTCCGATTCTTGAAGAGCTTTATGAAAAGTATGAAGAGAAGGGACTAAAGGTCGTAAAGTTAGATGTCGACCACAATCGAGAGTTCAGCATGGAGAATCAGATTACAGGCGTGCCAAGCGTTATTGTTTACTCTGAAGGCAAGAGAGTTGTTTTTGACGACGGAGCAGGCAGAAAGATGGACAAACTGGTTGGCGTAATGCCACCTGAAGTTTACGCGCAAATTGCAGACAATCTTCTCGCTGATGAAGCTGCTGCATAATTTCTTGTTTCCCCGAGGAAGATATTCTTCCTCAGGGGTAAATCTCATTTTATATCGAATATTGGAGGAACAGATATGCTGCAGTACAGACGTATAGCAATAGCAACGCTTACAGGAGCAATCCTTGGAGTATTGTGTATCATAGGAGTGGGATCAAGAATACCAGGAGGGTATCTGCCGAATATTGTATTCTTGATTGGAATGTGGTACAACCGTGTAATAATGGGGCTGCTGATTGGATTTGCTGGCGACTTGGAATTGGTCAAGAGCTCCAATGATAAGAACCTAGAAAATGCGGTGGTTCGAGGGCTGATCTTTGGAATTTTAGTTTCACTCGCAATTTTCCTTTCCACAGAGTTTAGAGATGTTCCTGCATTGTTTGCAGGGTTTGCATATGGTCCAATAATCGATGTTGTTTCAACTTGGACTGAGAAGTGAAGATTGATAGCCTGCCATGCAATCGAAAATTCATGGTCGATGATGTATCCCCAGCAGATGTTGAGAGAATAATCACTCAGGTCAGACTCGTTTTTGTTGATGCCTGGGCCGAATGGTGCCAACCTTGTAAAGCGCTGACACCCATTCTTGAGGAGCTTGAAGAGAAGTACGCTAAGAATATAGATGTCAAATTTCTGAAGGTTAACACAGAGGAACATCGCCAATTTGCGATGGACCATCAAATCCATGCAATACCCTGTGTCCTCATGTTTTTTGATGGTGAACCTGCAAAATATGAGATTAGTCATCAAAAAACTGGTGAAACAAAAATAATAGATCGTTTGATAGGTCTGAGACCTGCTGAGCACTATGAAGAGGTGATTAGTAACTTCTTAGGCAAATAAAGGATGCAACCTACAAATCACATGATGTTTTATATGACTGCGCGACGGGTGTAATTCCAGACAGAATAGAGGTGTTATATTTGCCAGTACTACCATTTGGTGATAAGAGTCCGAAGATTGACGCGCAAGCCTATGTCAGCCCTCAAGCAACTATAGTGGGAGATGTAGATATAGGTCCGGGAGCTAGTATCTGGCCAGGTGCGGTCATAAGGGGGGATCAAACCTCTGTCCGCATTGGCGAGAATACATGTATTCAGGACAGTGTTGTTATACATGCTCATACTGAGGAAAATCCAGCGATTATCGGTAACAACGTCATTATTTCTACTGCAACCGTAATTCATGGAGTCTACGTTGGAGATAGTGCAAACATTGGAGAAGGATGTGTTATTTTCGATGGAGCCACTCTAGGAGAGGGAGTGTCGTTAGCACCTGGAAGTATTGTCCCTCCCAATATCGTGATTCCACCAAGAACTCTGAGCTCGGGAGCACCTGCTGCCCAAATCAGGGAGATCTCAAGGGATGAGATTGAGAAACACACGATTCGGGCTGAAACCATCACACAGATTTTCATGAAACTGAAGAGATGGCAATATTACACATGATCACATTGTTTCACGGGCCAAAGTTGTAAGATTCTCACATCCATCCTCGGTAATCAGGATAATATCTGTAATCTTGGCTGGACCTGCACCATCAACATATCCAGTTGGATGAATTGAAAATATCATCCCTTCTCGTAGGGTCTGTTGAACATCGGGTACAATGTATGGAGGTTCATATAGATCAAGCCCGATTGAGTTGCCTAATGGTTGAACAATAGTATCAGGCGGGAAATTCTTTCCCAACTTCTTCAAAGTCTTCTCTACTACATCTTTGATTTGTGCTTCAGGTTTGAGCCTTTTCTCTAGCAACCGTGCTGCATTGAGTATGTACTCGAAGAGGCGTTTCTGTTTGTTTGAGGGTTTGCCAAGATGGGTAGTTCTTGCTACTTCTCCGAAATACCCAGCATGGCTCACAGTTATGTCTAAAATAACTAATTCATGACCACTGATTCTCGATGCGCTAGGTTCTGAAAAAGGAAGATGTGCTTGCGCACCTGATAAAACTGCAGCCCTAATTCCAGGCTGTTGACCTCCTGCCCTCCTCATTGCGGATTCAATCTCTAGTGAAGCTTCTTGCTCTGATTTGCTTGTTGCTACAACTTCTAGAGCAGTTCGAAGGCCAATCTCGCTAATATTCACAGCTTGGCGTATTGCATCAATTTCTGAAGCATCCTTAATGTGTCTTAACTTCCACAATGCCGGTGAGAAGTCCTTGAATCCAGCCTCCGGTAGTTTTTGTTTCAGTTTCTCGAACTCACGGACTGAAAGCCAGTCATGTTGCAACCCAATCATGCTTCCCGTCAAACCAAGCTCCTTCAGAATCCCCTTAATTAAATCCCAGAAAGCATCGCCGCGAACTCGCGAGAAACCCTCAGAAGTCGTTTCATCGAATGATCGCATCTTAGCTATTATTGTGTCTCGAGGCGTCATAATCTCTTGCGTACCTGGAAGAACCAGCTGTGGCTGATGGTCCTCTGTTATCAAACAGCAGATTGGTACATTCACATCGCGATACCTGTAACCTGTCAGGTACTGAATATCCTGCTTGTTGGTGATGAGTAATACATCAATCTCTTCTTTACGCATAGCTCGATGCACTTTATCCAGGCGTTGTGGTGTGAATTGCATGTTGGAGGTCTCTCAGAAGCGTGAAAAGTATTCTTTCCACTTATGCGTTGTCGATTTTAGCACTGCATTTAAGCTTCTTGTCGAGCGATGGTGTGTTGTATCTTTGGAAAAGGAATGGCGGGACCGCCCGGATTCGAACCGGGGATTACCAACTCCGCAGGCTGGTGCCTTATCCAGGCTAGACTACGGCCCCATTCAACGGGAGGCCTAATTTGACTTATAGAGTCTTCGTTGTGAAAGCACAAGGATTGGCATGAGATGTGCAGTACATCAAGCGAGCTGTACTTGAAGAAGCTCCACGACGGCGCAGCCATTCTTTTTGGTCACACGAAAGGTATGATCAGAAGTCTGTAGAATGAAATGTTCACCCTCTTCGAGATTGTCAAGCACAGATTTACCCATCGGACCATTGAGATACCTAGTGAACCTGCTCACAACGCGATCTACAGATGCACCCTGTCCATGTATGAAACTCATGTGATTAACCTCACGTTCACAATACACTGCTAAATGAGGTCTTTTAAACTCCGAGAGGGAAAAGCAAGTTGATTGGCGGGACCGCCCGGATTCGAACCGGGGATTACCAACTCCGGAGGCTGGTGCCTTATCCATGCTAGACTACGGCCCCAAGAGCCAAACAGAGTTGTGTTCTATAAAGATTTGCTAAATCAGACAATGATGTGCTCGAGGTTAGTAATCCACCAAGCCCCACGTTTGTTCTTGACAAACCCTTTCCTATATACCAGAACAGGGGCATCAAAGAGTTGATGCGCGCGTTTGTTTAGACGGTCAATTCGGTCAAGAACTGTTCTACGTTTTTCAGAATTTCCAAGAAGACCATCAGCAATCTCAGGAGTTGTGGCACCTTCATTTTTAATGAAATATGCGAGTAATTTCCGGTCTAGTTCGTCGCTACATAGCTCATTCCGAGCTACATCATTGAGTTCACTCAACTGAACACTTGTCGCGCGGGCATTCTCGAGATGTTCCACTCGGGCTTTCAGTGCTTCTACATCCTGAACCAAATCAAATACAACGGGTGGTAGTTCCTCATCCAAACGCCAGACGACTGCATCATGGATATATTTCTGGCGACCCCGCTCACCTGCAATCTGATCAATTCGGTCTAGTAGACTTTGGTCCATTCTAAAACGAATACTGACCATCTTACTGACTTTCTTCTTGCTCATATATCAACCACCCACAGGTCTGCAATACACATCCTTTGTCCATACTATGAAGAAGAAAAGGCTTGTCTTAAAGAAGTCCCGACACAGTTATAAAACAATCACAGAGTGACGCTGTGAACGCGACGGTGTTATGAAATGGTAAACAAGGAAAGGGCCATCAAAATTGAATTAACGCGTCTTAGAAATACCCAGAATCCTCAGCAGATTGACTTCAGAAGGATGCGGAAACTCCAAGCTGCTAAAGCGAGTTTGTTGAAACTCAAGCGGAAAGGAACCGTCGCTCCAGTAATAGTTGCTGAGAAGAAGAAAAAGAAGACCAAGCCAACAAAGAAACCCAAGAAGAAAGACGCAGAACTTGAGGTTATTGACGACGAACCGGAACTTCAAATCTTTGATGATGAACCAGAGCTTGAAGAAATTGAAGAAGAAGAACCGGAGCTAGAAGTGGTTGAGGATGAGCCTGAGCTAGAAGAAATTGACAAAGAACTTGAGGATCTCTACTCCTACGATGAGGATATCGATGAAGATATCATTGAGAAAGAGGACGAGTAGTCATACATTCAAATTCAGGGAGTTCTACATTCTAAAGCTGCGGCTGTTACATATTTTGGCGTATCTGTCCAAAACCAGACAATCATGCAATTCTGAAACTCAAGGAATCATACGCATATTAATACGAAAGATTAAAGCATGTGTTGGCTTTATTTTGTAATTGAATCCATATTCATTATTACGAATGTTGAGGCAGGGTCATGCAACGAAACACCCCAATAATGATACTACTGTTGTTTGTGTCTGCTATGTATGTTCCCAATCTTATTGGAAACTTAGCAGTTAATCAAAGCGATTCCGCTTCCGAATATAATCAATCTCAGGCGTTCCAAACAGCGAAGATTCTGTTTGATGAGTCGCATTGTGACAGGGGCTCAGACATGTGGACCCCAGGAAATGCATCAGTGTTTAGTGCATTGCTTGAAGCACATGGATATGAATCCTCCACCAACTGGGGGGCCCTTCTAGATAGTGGCATTCTTGCAAGTTTTGATATCTTGTGTCTCTTCTTTCCACAAATAGCACTATCATCAGGAGAAGTTATAGCAGTTCAGAATTTTGTGGAGTCGGGTGGAGGGCTTCTACTAGTGGGGGTTGATTATGTTGGTTACGACTGGGACTATACACCAGAGCATCTGAATCCAGTCTCTGAAACCTATGGAATCACCTTCAATATGGATAGATGGTTGGGTAAATGTATCAAAGAGAATGGAGACTTGGTTGAGCACGACCTTACATATGATGTTGCGTCAATTCATTCTAATTGTGATCAATTACGTGGCTGTACGCTTACAATTGCATCACCTGCGACTGTCATTGGTACATTCAAGGGCTCTCCAACAGCTGCATACTCTCAAGCTGGTTCGGGAAGAGTCGTAGCAGTAGGTCCGCTTGCCCCGTTTATACAATATCGTCATGATACAGGTTGGAGAGTCGAATGGGATGATCACTACCAATTCTCACTCAATGTTATAGATTGGCTTGCAGGAAACGCACCGAGAACAGTCAGTGTTCCAGAGAAGATTATCATTAGAACGGGGTCGGGGCCAGCACTCTCACCGACTGAGATTGAGGAATATCATATCTTCAATGGTGTCTATCATGATCATACAACGCGTAGTGATGGAGAGGACAGCCCAGGTATTATGGTGGATCGAGCACTTGAAACAGCTCTCGATTTCTTTTTAGTTTCAGATCATTCATACGATACGTCCTCAAACAACGGCATAGTTGGAGGTCTTGATGCAAGAGCATATCAAGAGAGATATGGACTTGATTGTCCAATTTTCATTGGCGCAGAACTATCAAGTATACCCCACACTGTCGGATTTCCATTGACTGACAATATCTTCACTGACGATATTACAGAAGCGGTAAGTGAAATTCATTCGCAAGGAGCGATTTCGGTACTTGCTCATCCTACAATTGGCTTTGCCTATATCGACCCTTGGATTAAGTTCGATGCCTATGGTTATGATGCATTTGAAGTTGACTGTAGAGCCTATTTTCATGCCTTAGGTGAGTCATGCTACTTCACACCATTCGTAGCATCAAATGATGGTCATGCATATCGTAATCTTGGACTTGTTCGGAATGTTGCATTTGTCAATAACCCTTCAGGACCAAACGGCACTATATCAGTGGAGGACTTCAAGGAGGCCGTACTTGATTTCAGAATTGTGGTTCTTGACTTGGTCAATAAAGTCATCATTGGACGTGGAGTTTGGGTAGACAGACTGCTCGAAATCTGGGACCAGGCTGAATCAGCAGTGGAGGACTGCGGGAATCAGCTTGACCAAATCGAGGGGGAGAGGGGTTGGCAAGCACTATCACGAGGGTATCTTGGAGCTGCAGAAACTGCATTAGAATGGTGGAACCCATCACGAGCTCTTCGATTGACAGATGAAAGCCTATCGGATTTCGCATTAGGTATAAACATCACACAGTCCTCTCGAAATTTAGGAGTGATTGAGCCGGGATCTACTCTGCAATTCAATGTAACAATCTCCAACTCAAACCCGTATTCAGTAACACTCAACATGACACCATATATTGTCAAATCTCTCACTTTAGAAAAGAATCCAATAGTTCTAGAATTAGAAGCAGGAACCAATCAGACCGTGATCTTGAATTTTAATGCCACCAGTTTTGGTTACACAAAAATTGCAATCAATATACGATGTTCAAATGCTACCGAAGAGCACATGGCAGTAACATATACCATTGGTGGGATTATTGATAATCTCGATGTGGAAGTTGACGATGTAGAGGGAGAGATTACAATTCGACTACTGAGGAACAGAGATGACATTAGAATGATAACTTTCGCGCTTCTGCACTATGATAATGGTAGTGGCGGGGTTGTTGCAGGACTCGAGAATTTTGGTGATAGTTATGGTTTGGTTCTAGGCCCATTCTCAACCAACATCACAATATCCTTCTATATTACTATAACCGACATTCTAGGTAATACATTCAGAATAGAGGGAGGGGCCTACGAGGTCGTTGGTTTAGGAACTACAGGTTTTTCCGGAAATCCTGTTGATCTTCTCCTATCTGCAGCTATAGGAGGGGCTCTGGTTGTTGTCCTTTTCGTCGTCTTATTCATCGCCAAGAGGAGGAAGACGCCCTGACGCGGGGTGAACAAATAGAAACTTCCGGAGAAACTGTTGAGATTGAAATCACGATACCCAAGACCTCTCGTCTTCGATACCTATATGAAATCAGATTCCTGCTTCTAACCGTTCTACTACTGGGAGTCATACTCTGGCTCCACTATTATGGCACGTCGTTCAACCTCTCACTATTTGTTAGAGTTTTTTCGGGAATCTTCTTTGGGTCGCTGATTTATCTTTTGCTTGGAATAGTAATTGGTAGCATAGTGAAGACGTACATTCCCCTTGAGAATCTAATGTTAAGGTTGGTAGAACATGAGCGCTCAGGAGTAGTATTGGGATCTTTGATGGGAGTACTTGTACCTGTCTGTACTTGTGGATTACTACCTCTGTTCGCTACACTTGTTGAACAGAAGATGCCAAGAAAGGCAGCCTTTGCATTTCTGTTCTCATCGCCTGCAGCAAATCCGGTTGTCTTTGTAGTCACCGCTGCGGTTTTTGGTGTCCCTATAGCTGTTATTCGGACTGTGTCAATGATTGTCTTAGGAATCATTGGGGGGGTGTTCTTAGACATCTTACATGATGGTCCTATTCTATCCGATAGAATTTACTCAGAAAAGGTAGTTGTAGGTGGCAGGGCGTTTGGACAACCAGCTGAACCTAGCTTTAAAATATCAAAGAGAATTCAAGCTTTATGGGACATGGGTGAAGAAACACTCGAGGTTGGGAAGTACTATGTCTTCGCGGTCACTATCCTTGCCATCTTTGTTGCAGTACTTGATCAATCTCTGTTCTATGGCTATTTCACAGGATTAATCACTTCTATACCGGTAGGAGTGTTTATGGGAGTAGTTTTCTGCCTTTGTCCCACAGCAGATCCGCCAATTGGAAAAACATTCCAAGACCTTGGCCTTAGTACTGGGGGTCTTGTTTCATTCTTCTTAGCTGGACCACTGTTAGGAATGGCGTATGTTGGTATGATGTTTGGGTACCTTGATAGAAAACTGATAGTTGCGTACTTATTCATTTCTGTAATTTTCATTCTAGCGATTGGATTTTTGTTCAATGTTCTCTGGGCGGTGATGATATTTTGACTTCTAAAGGAACACGAGCAAATCATGGATGGCTTCTTGTACTGCTTGGGGTCACGATTCTTGTCTTCAGACTTCAATATGACACAGTCTTCTCAGCTATCAACTCTAGTATTCTAATACTTTCTGGAATTGCGGTTGTGATTGGACAGCACAGAGACCCCGAGGCCAGATACTGTCAGGTCTGTGCTGCAACATCGGGTGAGAGCAGATTTGGACCAAGAATGAATGGAGTCCCCATAGTATTGCCAATTATCCTTCTGGTGATTACACCAATGATTGTTGTGGACTCGACTAATAATTACGACTGGATCAATGGAGTGGTTGGTGAGAGATTCTTCGATGAAATACCTGAGAATAGAACCAAGACGAATCTCTTTGAACTTGCCAACTTTGGTAATAAGTACGATGGATTGAATGTTGAGGTCAATGGAAGTATTTTGCAACGACGAACTGATGGATTCCAATTGCATCAGTATGTCCCATTATGCACATGCTGTCCTCCAGTCGAGGTGACTATGTGGGTCTATTTCACAGTACAACACAACCCAAATCACGATGTAATAGTGGAGAATGCAGAACTTGGAAAAGAAGAAATGTATATCGTTATAGGACTGTTCTTCTATGATGATATCCAAAACTTTGCCTCGATTCTGCTTATCAATATTGAACCTGTATTTGCTGATTGAGTATACATAGCAACATTTAATGAAAAGACTGATGTGCTAGTCAAGTTGCAGTCTATCATAGGTGTTATGGATGACAACCCTACTCGAGATAACCAAGTACCTAGAGAGCATTGCCCCACGAGAACTAGTAGTTAGGGGCATGGAAAATCGGGTGGAAATAGGCCCTCAGACTGATTCTGAGAAGGCAAACACCACAGTCAACAGATTATTGATTGCTACGTATCCATCCGCACGCGTGATAACTAAAGCTTCACAGAACAGAGCAAATCTCTTGGTCACCTATCGTCCATTATTTCCATTTGCTATTGACCGTCTCTCAGGGCTCGATCTTGTAAGGGTAAGATTGTTAGCAAAGAATTACATCTCGTCGTATCTGATTGGCAGTGGGTGGTTGTGTACAAGGGATGGCTTAAATGATGCACTCGTTGAAGCTCTTGGATTGACACGAACTGGAGATTTTATGACGGAGGGGGACTTTGGAAATATAGTGGCAATCGGTCGAACCTGCAAGTCACCAGTATCCAAAAACCACTCAGGTTTTGTCAATTTCATAGCAGAAAAGCTGAACCTGGATACTGTGTTATTCACAGGAGACCTTGATGACGAGGTTGGTGGAGTGCTCGTGATTGCTGGGAATAGTATAGACATGCCCGAGATAATTAATGCCAAGAACCAGGATCTAAAAACGTTGGTTACAGGAGAGCTTTCACCAGATATTAGATTACTAGCAAATGAAGAAGGGATTAGCACACTCGAACTCGGTGCTTTTGTAACTGAAGAACCTGGAATGAAACGACTCCGGGATGTTATCAGTCTAGAATTTCCTGAACTGAAAGTAGAGTTTTCAGATTCAAGCAATCTGACACGAGCACTAAGACCATACAAAGATGATATGGCATAAGACAGTTAGTCTGTATCTGGTGGCATTCGTATCATTACCACATTCTTGTTCCGAGGTACTCCAACATGCTGAGCAACTGGATTGCATTTTGTCCTCATGATATGGACAGTGGGACAAAAGGGATCAAACTCTGTTAATGATTCGAAGTTTCCCATACCCTTTGCTACTATGAGTTCAGCTGACAAGAACAGTTTCTTGAACTCCTCCGAATTGCGTTCCAAATTTACTCCGATTGCCGCCGCACCTGTATCTCGGACTTCATCAGCATAATCGGACAGACCTACTTCTTCAGCATCAACCATTGTAGCATCATTCAAGATTGGTCCGCCTTTGACAACGGCTATGACTTTGGGGCCAATACGTCTGATCTCACGGATGAGAATCATGTCCAAGACAACCTCACCAGCGTTGTCATGTAAAAAGATGACTTCCTTCACATCACCTAGGAAAGACATGAATTCTTCCACCTGGTCAATAGCAAGGTCTGTTTCAACGTTATCAATAATCAACCGCAATTCGTCGAGGCTGAACTCACGACCAGAAACATCAAATTCTATCGCGTTGGCGGCAGCGGTAATCAATGTGGCTGTACGAAATCGCATTATTGGATCGTCATGCTCATCCACAAGCTTCTGGAGCTCAGGGAGAATACCGAGTGCCATCTCATTTGATTCATGTTTGAGTTCTTTATATGGGTCATTTCCAGTCATTTCTTGTACGAGAAGGTCTCTGTCTGTGCCAATATGACTGGGAACAGCATCACCATTGAAGTTCTCACCTAGGAATTGTGTCATTGCTTCAACTACTCTCATTCTGAGGGCAGGATCATCCGTGGCCAGCTTTATCTGATTGATTGCTCTTTCAAGCAGACAGTGTGCACACTCCAAGGTCACTTTCAAATTGAATCGCCTATGCGAGGCGCTCTAATGCACCGTGAAAAATCAACCGGAAGGGACTATTTTCTTAATGGTCCTGCTAAGCTCTTTAGGACATCAGCAGGTTTGTCGGATTTTGCGACGGCTGAAGCAAGAAGGACTCCTTGAGAACCAAGCTTCATGGCTGCAGTAACATCATCGCCATTGCTGATACCTGCACCGCAAAGGATGACTACTTCTTTGTTTACTTTGCGAATTAGATCAACCGTACCACTGATCACTTCTGGTTGTGCTTGGGAAACAGAGATTCCTGAACCTATGAGCTCGGGAGGTTCGACTGCAACTGAGTTTGGTTTCATTGTAGCCGCAGCAACACTTACTGCAGGATTATTTGTGCATACAACAGTGTAGAGTTTCAATTTACTTGCCTTTGTAACTGCTAGTTCGACATCAGCAAGTTGCATCCTATTTTCAGAGTGATTCAGAAGCGTTCCAGCACATCCAGCCTCAACAAGAGCTTCTCCGAGAACATGACCAGTGAACCGTCCTTGCTCACCAGGGTCCATGTGCTGTGAGAACACCGGGATATCAACAGCCTGTACAACTCTGTAAAGATCTGAAATCTGAGGTGCGACCACGATGGGTACGTTAAATTCCAGTGACACTGCTTCACATGACTTAGCAAGAGTTACAGCTTTTTCACCTGTGGCTTGCGGATATGTCTTGAAGTTGATTATGACCACGGGGGTCTTGATATCGGACAAGATACTACCACCTGAATGTTTCAGATGGGTTTCATGCCTGATTTTAAACTATTGCTAGAGAGTTCTAATCTATCGCGCAGCACCAATGAGTAACTTCAGCACTGGAACCCGAGCGTATCCTCGGCGGTTCATATCAGAGATTGGCTTTCGGGCTTCAATTTTGATGAACTTTCCAGCATCAGAGGTCTTGTAGTACTGTAGATAAAGACGTGAAAATTCTGAGAAAGTGGCTGCATTGAGTAGCTCGCTGACAGCATCATTCGAGATTCTTATGTGGGCATCTTCATCAGCAGCTTTGCCAATCTTAGTCTCAATTGCGCCAAGGGCAACCTTTCCAATCCAGAAACGTTCACCCATTGCCATGAACTCGAGAGTGAACTCATGTGTACCTTCTAAACCGTCAGCCATCTTTGCATCGTTAAGCATGTATACTATTCGATCTTGAATAGAGTCGTGATAGGGTATTGTATCTCCTCTGCCCTCTGGTATTGGTTCTGTAACTTCAGTTGCTGATTCTTCAACTTCAGCAACAGCATCTAAATTTTCATCTGGTGCATCTTCAATTTCTGGCTTTTTTTCGTCTTTCTTTCTTCGGAAGAATCGTGACATTTTTGAGTTTGCTCCTAATCGAGAGTGAGCAATGTTTGTTCCTTTGGAGCACTATGGTCCCCTTCTTGCTCCTGAAAGTGTTGTATCTTGACCTAGAAAAAGATAGCTCAGTTGTATCTATTCTGATATGGGTTCTTGTGGCAGCTTCTGCACCAGAGCTTGTTGCTGAAGTTGTGCAACGAGAGGCAAGCTGTTAGAGGGTTTACGATCACCCCAGAGCTCATCAACAAGTAGGTCTCGAATTGCAATTCTGATGACTTCTGAGCGATTGGGATATTTGTTTTGACCAATCAGCTTGTCAACACCTTCAACATAAGACTCTGGGAGGCAGATAGTGACGACTCTCATTCTACACCAAGACATTCCACTACATGGACCATAATGAACCGGTGTCTGATTGTGGTGCGTATCGGGGTAATACAGGGTAGGTTATGGATTTAGGACCAACTTTCCGAATTGCTCTCCTTTTTCCAGAATCTCATGAGCTCCTTGAGCTTTTGAAAGAGGAAAAACGCGATCCACGATGGGGTTGAGCTCTCCATTCCAAACAAGTTTTAGGACATCGCGAAGTTCTGACCGACTCCCCATAGTAGAACCAATGATTTCGAATTGTTTCCAGAATAGCAGGTTGAGATTGATCGTCGCCTTAGGTCCGGATGTTGCACCGCATGTGACTAGTCTTCCACCTTTGGTTAGGCTTCGTAGACTCTTCTCCCAGGTGGCTTCGCCCACTGAGTCAACGACAACATCTACCCCACGTCGATTTGTAAACGCATATACTTCTTTGTGAAAGTCGGGATTCGTGCGGTGGTTGATTCCAATAGTTGAACCTAATTTGAGAGCCTTCTCTAACTTTTCGTCGGAGGAACTCGTGACAATCACTCGAGCCCCTGCAAGTTTGGCAATCTGCAATGCTGCCAATGCCACGCCTCCTCCAATCCCAATTATCAGAACATCATCACCCGGTTTAACACGAGCCTTGGATACGAGCGTCCGCCAGGCGGTCATAAACGTCAAAGGTGTCGCAGCTGCTTGATTGAAGTTCAGTTCACTAGATTCTGGAATGGGTATCGCATTCTTTGCATCCACTGAGATGAGCTCTGCATAGCCTCCTCGGTAGTGTTCTCCGATTATCCCATACTCAGCACAGAGTGACTCTTCACCACGAATGCAATATTCGCAGACCCCACAGGATCGACCTGGATCGATTATCACTTTCTGCCCTGGTTGAAGCTCATCGCTGACGGCGTTCCCAGTTTCTTTAATCACTCCAGATATGTCACTACCAAGAATGTGGGGCATCTCGAGCTTGAGCCCTGGAATTCCACCTCGTACAAACAGATCCAGATGATTGAGTGCAACTGCCTTCACATCCACAAGCACTTGATTCAATCCAACCTCGGGATCAGGAAAGTTTTCATACGTCAACACATCCGGGGAACCATGTTTATGGAATACAGTAGCTTTCATGCAACATCAACCTACAAGCATAGCAGTAATCTCAGGATTCGACATAAAACCGCGCGTAGGTAACCTTTGGACAAGTTTAAGACTACAACCCTAGTAGCAAACCCAGATTCTTGGTGATTTTCATGGCAAAAGGAAAACCCGGTCAGGTCCGTGCAAGCCATATTTTGGTCGATAAGCACAGTCAGGCACTTGCATTGATAAGCAAGATTGCTGAAGGTGAAGATTTTGGAACTGTAGCGAAACGACATAGCTCTTGTCCATCCAAGAAGAAGGGCGGCGACCTCGGTTGGTTCGCAAAAGGTCAGATGGTGCCTGAATTCGAAAAGGCTGCATTTGGACTTACTGTTGGAGCAATGACGAGAGACCCTGTTAAGACCAAATTCGGCTATCACATCATTAAAAGAACGGGATAAGACTCGAAGCCTACCACGTCAAAGAAACGTGCTTACACACATTATGAAGTTCCCATATTTTGAATTAATGAGATATTATGCCTAGTAGAAAAGAAACCGAGAGAATTAACCCTTAGTTTGCAGTTATTGCTTTGTTTGCTACTGTTTTGAATCGACCGAAGAGCAATCCAAGCATGAAAATCCAAAACAAATCAAGAATCAGGAAATATATAATTAACACGTATGGAAATAGGAAACTCGCAAAAAACCCCCTGAAAACTAACAGCGTACTCGCTCCTATAAGACCAATCAAGGCTACTACATAGTTTATTCTGTGATAGATCTCGAATAACCGAATAATGTTCGTAGTGGCAAGGAGGACACTCCCAGGGAAAAGTAGAATCAAGCTAGCAGAATACCAGATATAACCTACATCATTGATACTTACAGGTATTTGGAAGATAGTCATCCAACCTTGAATTGCAAGTGCAATTATGACTACAAGAAATCCAAGTGCATTGTTCATTTTATTTGATATTTTCAAGATTACAATTCACACCTTTCAGCATGATCTGGTCCTATAAATTTTCTATCATGTGTGTATACAAGGCAGTCCACAATCTCAGAAATTCCCCAGGAGCAAAAGATGCTCTATTTTCAATTGAAGATTCAATTGATAACCTTATTTGAATGCGTTCTATTTGATTCTAAACCTATGAATTGCGGGTTATACTTATGTAGATAGACAATTCTGTAGAGTATCCATCATTAAACGAACTGACTAATCAGCCATCTGTTTTTCTAATAGAATGATAGAGAGGGGCTCAAGGTCCCACTCTCAATTATTCAGCTGAGCCTGAGGTGTCCTTGGCTTTACCCTTTGGTACAATCTCTTTTTCTGAGAATCGAGTTTCACATCGAGCCAGAACCTTAGGCAAAGTCGTGTACTCCATCTCGTGTTCACCAAGACGGTGTGGTTGGAATGGTCCAATTCGTCGAAGATAGTCAGCGATTTCCATGCCTCTCTGACGGGTGATATCGAATGCTACGTCGTCGAACAGATCGACAGGACCAACAAGCATGCCATTTGATACTTGGAATCCGAGGGCAACAACACGTGGTGGACCATCAAATCGTGTACATCGTGAATCTTTAAGCCCTACTGGGAGAAGTGGACCAGTATGAGAACCACGCATCCAACCTGAAACCAAGTGTGGCAGGGTGAAAGCTTCTAGTACTTCACCCATAGCAGGTAGGCCAGAGTGAGTCCTGACAATGGCTACAGGGTCATCTTTGCCAACATACTTACCAGCAATCGCGTGAAGCTTGTCAGTACTGACTGATGCAGTAATCATTCCATCTGCACGGTAGACTTTCTTTATTGTATAACGACCTGTGCTTCCAAGGAGTGCAAGGACATCGTATGACTCTTCAGGAGTCTTCATATCAACGAAACAAGGTACTTGTTTCATTATATCCTGAATGATGAATCTGAAACCATCGTGAAGATTAGGATCAATGACAAGACCGGCTGTATTGAAGGGGTCAGCATAAATCTTGTATAGAGGGAGATTGAAAGCACCGGGCTCTGTCTTATCCGCCATGAATATAGCAATAGGTTCAGACCTACGCTCTTCAATCACCATCTCAGCGGAGCCTGGACCCATACCCTTAACGTTGCCACTGAAAGTATCTGCTAGCATATCTTGGCCAGCGGCATAGATTTTCTTTTCACGTGCAAGCTCAGTACCCTTCATGAAAGTGTCCCATGCAAGCTTGTGAACATCCTCAGCACCCT
>Ga0315553_10000603_pt1 | contig 31358 bp, 30 predicted proteins | sample SalMarSW160140MG_FD_203099 | JGI IMG/M metagenome (GOLD analysis project Ga0315553, IMG submission 203099) | Salt marsh sediment microbial communities from the Plum Island Ecosystem LTER, Massachusetts, United States - Salt Marsh Sediment SW1601-40 ... | reverse complement strand
ATCCATCGGGTATTCTACCATATGCGAGGTCTTCCCGTTGATAGCCGAACTCTACGGCATCGAGCACCCGATTTCCCCGTCCATCCGTATCGACGAGCAGCAGCAGTTCTCCGTCACCGGAAAGCCTGAAATTAGCGTGCAGCCCTCCCTCATCCCCGTCGTCCTCATCCGCCCAAACCACGAGATATCCACCGGGAGGGATGGTCGTACCTGGTGGAAACTTCCACTTTCGCAGGTTCTCCGGCTTGTCACTCAGATACATACCGGACAGATCGGCAATCGATTCGCCGCGGTTGTACAGCTCGATCCAATCGTCGAACTCTCCCTGGGGATCGGCAACGCTCCTGGAGTTTAGAGCCAGCAGCTCGTTGATCACAACCGGTGCCGAGTTTGCAGAGGCAAGGCCGAAGCGGAACGAGCGCGCCCACCGCTCGCCGCCCTCCGGGGCGAAAGCCGTCGTTCCCAGGGAATTCAAGGCCCGGGCCTCGACGTAGTAACGAACCTGCCCGACCGGCGGAACCGCAGGAATCTCCCCGGCAAACTCGCCGTCTCCGGCTACCCGGTCCTGATGCCTGCCCTGGTCATTCATCACCGCGGTGTTGAAAACCTGATCACCGTCCTGAGCGTAGTAAAGCAGCACTTGATCTACCTCCGCCTTCGGGGAGACGCTGGCTGTCACCACGAATCCTCCTGTAGCGACCGGATTCTCCCGGTGCTGCAGCGAACCGATCTCCGGCGCCGCTCGACCGACTTCCGGATGGCCGAGCAGGAACTCGCGGCGTTCGCTGACAAAGCTCTTGAAGCTGGGGGTGCGATACCAGCCGTAGCCGCCGGAATCCCCGGCCAGGCTGCCGAGGAAGTCTTCGTAGGAGTAGAGCTTTTTATCGTCTGCCCTCACCTCTTCGGCAATGAGGGCCCGATACTCCCGGATGATCGGAGCGAGCACGCTCCAGTCCAGCCACTGGTCGACGATGGTCCGTACATGGGCGAGATAGCGAGCCCGCAGACGGGGGACGGCCAAAAGCCTGCTGATCACCGGCAGGGAATCATTGTCCTCGTGCCCCACCGGGCTCAACATCGGATCGCTGCTGGGCCAGCGGTTCGGTCCGCCCCCGCCGGCGTAGCGGAAGGTTTCATTGTTGTCGTGGGTGATCAGGTGAAACCGCCCCGCGGGGTCCTGATACAGATAGTAGTCGCTGCCCCGGCTGATGTAGCCGTCGTTGTCGATGAACACGTTCTCCAGGGCGAGGAACCACAGAGCCCCGTCGATATCGAAGACTCTGCTCAAGCGCCGCTCGAGCTCACCGACAGGCGTATTGGTCAGGATGTCGCACAACCCGATCAGGTCCTGCCAGGCTTCCGGAGTATCCTCCGTGTTGAGCTGGAAGGAACGCTCGTAGGAAGCAGGGTCCGGCCCGCTGTACTCCAGTCCGCCGCCCCGGTTGCCCCCGGCCGGCACCTTCCAGCGAACGCCTTGGTTGGTACCGTACCATTGCCTGAGGAAGTCGTTGTTGAACTGCTGCACGTTGATGTACACGCCCCAGTTCTCACCGTTGATCACCAGACGCACGAAATTGGCCCCGGGCGCGGGGATGTAGCGGCGGCTGATCCGGGAAAAAAGTACCGTGCGCACAAACGAGGGATCGGCGTGACCGTTCAGAAGATCCAGGGTTCTGTAGCCGTATAGCCGCTGGTCATCGTCCAAGTAATCGATTGAAATCGAGAAGGACTTCTTCAGCGAATTACCGAGCATGAAGTAGCTCGAGTTGCCCCGAAAGCGGACACCCACCCCGGGATACAGCCTGCCGTCGACGATGAGATCTGCGGGAACCTCCACATCGGTCTTGAAGAAGTCCGCCAGCTCTCCGGGCCAGCCCGAGTCGGGAAAGCGGAGATAGAGGGTGCGCAGGACCGTCTCATCGTACAGATCGACGCGGCCCGGCACGGCGGCGGCGGCGCTTTGCCGCAGGTCCACTGCACTGCCGGACTTAACGGGAATGTCCGGTAGCGTACCGGAGGACAGATTCCGGTCGGTTCGTTCCTCCCGGACGTATTCCCGGGCAGCTCGTCGCTCCCGGTCATCCAAACGGCCGTCCCGGTCTCTGTCGAACCGCTCGACAACCTTCAGCTCCGGCTGCTGTCCCCAGCGCATACCGGGCATTTGTGCTTCCGGGGGTACCGTTGCACCGAGAGAAAAAAGGCAGACGAGAGCGGTGACTGCCACTCCCCTTGCTGTCATGTTGATTATAATACTCATATATAGGGGGAATGGCTATGCTGTTTCGTTATATCACTTTTTGAAAACATAGAGCATGAGCAGCTCCGACTGCGCCTGGTACAGATCCGCCGCTGCTCGGAAGCTGTCGATCTCTGCGCTCCTGAGGCTCAGGCTGGCCTGTTCCAGCTCGAAAACCGTCAACTCCCCCTGTTTGTGAAGGAACTGCGACTCCCGCAGGATAAGGGCGGCCTGCTCCCTGGCCAGGATTGCGGCTTCGCAGGCCTGCCGGGCGATTGCGATACTCTGCTCGATCAGTTGTTTCTGCAAGCTCAGTTCGTACTGTTCGCTGCGGATGTCAACTAGCTTTTCGTCGATCTCCTCCTGCAGATCTTCCTGCTCATCGTTTTTGATATCAGCGGGAGAAAAGCTCAACGAAGCGGCGAGGTTGTACTTCGAGGGATCCGGCAGACCCAGGGAAGTGGACAGATCCAAGTCCGGACGCCACAGCGGCGTCGATTTCAACTCGGCCCGCAGCGCTTCCAGCTCCAGCTCCAGGTGCGCCAGCGCCTGGGAGCCGGACTGGGCGACGGCAACCTGAGCTGTCTGTTCCTCCCGCTTGTGGATCAGTTCCTTCAATTCCTGGAGCGACAGGGACGCCGGTTCGACCGGGCCGCTGTCCGGATCGAAGAGCAGCCGCAGCTCTTTCCGGGAGCTCAGCACCTGGGATTCTACCGTGTGTTCGTCGCCGGCCGTACCGGAGCTGCTCTGCGGCCAGGCGAGCGAGAAGGGATCCAAAGCCGAAATCCTGCGCTTCGGAGAGTTTACCCTGAACACCCGTCGGGAAGAGCTGCTGCGCGGCTCCGAGCCGATCCCCCTCAACACCCAGGAGTACCGCCTGCTGAAGTTCCTCGCCGAGAATCCCCAGAGGGTCATCAACAGATACGAGCTGCTGGACGAGGTGTGGGGCTACGACTCGGTAACCACGACCCGCACCGTGGATGTCCACGTGGCCCGGCTGCGGCGGAAGCTCGGAGAGAGGTCCGAGCCCCGTCACCTGATAACAGTGCGCGGCCGGGGCTACCGCTTCGAACTGGATTGAACCGCTTTGTTTTCGTGTTGCCTATTCAGCTTCCCTACCATTGCTCCGGTGGTCACATGAATATAAAATGTAGCTGGCTCAGGAGTGGCAGAGATGAACGCCCAAGAAAAAAAATCTTCACAACCTGGACTGCCCAGGGGATTCGTTGGCTGGCTAGTGGCCTGGATAATGCCGTTAGCTCACAGCACGATATACAAGCGCGTAGCCAAGGCCTTGAATTTGCAGCAGGAAGATTACCTCCTTGAGGTTGCCTGCGGTGGCGGACGCTTCCTAAAGGATTATGCATCTCGCGTCCAAAGAGTCGCTGGCGTTGACCTCTCTGATGTCCAGATCAAAATGGCAAAATGGAGGCTCAGAGGCCGTATTGCAGCAGGCACAGCAGAGATTGTCCAGGGCGATGCCTCCCAGCTGCCCTGGGATGATGACAGTTTCAGTGTAGCTACAACAATGGGTAGTTTTGTTGGATTTCCCAAGCCCTTAGAGTCGTTGAAGGAAATACATCGTGTGCTACGCCCTGGAGGAAAAGCGGTAGTCAGTATTGAGTTCAATGCTGAAGATGGGAAAGACCATTCGAAAGAGATTGAGAAGTATGGGATGTGGGTCTGGACGGAAGGTGAGGTGCAAGGGATGATGAAAGATGCCGGATTTACAGAAATTTCTATCACCTACGACAAGGGGTTCGGGATTCCTAAAATGATGCTCGCGCATGGTGTGAAACGTTAACGAAGACCTGCATCAAGGTCAACACACCGTTTATCCGGATCTTCACTGTTGCCCCCTGTTCATACGCCTCAGATTTCGATACCCCCGCCCACCTGCGAGATCAATTTCCTCAGCTCTTCCATCGTGGGAACGTTGCGCCCGCCGCCGAGTTTCCCTACGGCCGCCGCTCCCGCACAGTTGGCCAGCCGGGCACACTCTTCGGGAGATCGGCCTTTGAGATGAGCCCAGATATACCCCGCGGCGAAACAATCCCCGGCTGCCGTGGTATCCCGGACCGTGACGGGCAGTCCGGGAACATCTTCGCCCTCTGAGCCGTCGGTATACACGCGGCAGCCTGCAGCACCCCGCTTCACCACCACGGTATGATCCCCGCCGGGCCCAGACAGGTCTCGGAGTTCTTCGTCGGTAAGCAGCAGAACCTCACTCGAAGCCAGGACCCGCCGCTGCACCTCCGGTTGCAGTTTCTTAAAAGCCGGGCCGGGATCGAAGAAGCGGGGGATTTCTCGCTGCCCCGCAGCCTCCAGGGCCTCCAGGGTCATATCCCGCAGCCGCGATTCGACCAGGCTGTAGCCGGAGGCGAACAGGGCATCGGCTCCGGTGATGGTGCGCCCCTCCCGTTCCCCGAGCATCAGCGGCTCCCCCGTTCCGTAGGAGCCAAGGAAGCTGTGGCACCCTTTGCCGTCCACCAGAACCAGAGCCACGGTCGTGGTTCCTTCACGGTGCAGCGCAGACACCTCCACCCCTTCGCTCTCCAAGACTTGAAACACCTGCTCGCCCCAAAGGTCCGTTCCCAGGGTACCCAGGGCTACCGCCGAAGCACCCAGGCGGGAGAGCAGGATCAGGAGATTGGCGCTGCCCCCCGGCTCAAGGTGCATCTCCCCGGCGACCTGCAAATCATCGGCCCGGATCGGAAATCCCGGTACCTCGACGATCAGATCCGCGGTCAGATCACCGACGGCCACGACACGGGGAGTGGGACCTTTCATTCCGAAGCTCCCAGGTTCTGCTCCGCCATTCCGGTCAGGCCTCGGGCAACTTCCTCGAAATCTAATTCGGGATTCGCACACCGAAGCTCCGCAATCAGCTGTTCCGGGAAGGCGCCGGCTCCTCTCCAGGTACCGGCAATGGCGCAGGCCATGGCGGAAACTGTGTCCGCATCCCCGGACAGGGTGGCGTCGTAGCGGGCGCAGAGAAGGGGGTCGCCTTCGGCCAAAACGAGGATGCCGAAGGCCTGGCCCAGCAATCCGCTTAGGATGTGCTGGTAAAGCGGTTGAGGCATGGAAAATTGTACCCGAAGAGGGGCAAAAAATAAAACAGCTGACAGACGACGAATCGGGTGGCACACAAAAGGTGTAGAAGGCTCGTCGCCCGTCAGCTCGTATTTTCGATCTATTTGATATCTTCGATACGGAAGCGCTCCGCAGGACTAATCGCCGGGTTGGACCTAATCGCTCAAAGTGGTCTTGAGAAAGCTCACCATCTGATTCCAGGCCTGCTCCGGAGCACCACCGGAGCGGTAGGTGTTGCTCTTCACGAAGGCATGGCCGACACCGGGATAGATAGTAATCGTGTTTTCCACGCCCCGGGCTTCCATGGCGTCCTCGAACTTCCGCACCTGCTCGACCGGGATGCTGCCATCCTCTTTACCGTAGATCCCCAGCACGGGTCCGGCTTCCTTCATGCTGCCCAGCTGAGCGGCATCCTGGATCGGCCCGCCGCCGTATAAAATCACGACCGCAGCCAGCTCGGGATTTCGGGTTCCCATATACATCGACTGGGTTCCACCGAAGCAGAAGCCCAGGGAGGCGACGCGATCCGCATCGACCTGGGGATGGGAGCGGAGAAAATCCAGGGCTGCGTCCAGATCCGCGGCAATCTGCTCACGGGGGGTTTCGGCAACCTGCTTGCGGGCGTCCCCCGCTGACTGGGCGACGCTGCCGCGAAAGGTGTCCGCCGCCAGCACGACGAAGCCCTCTCCGGCCAGGGCATCGGCCAGCACCGTCGTGTCATGGTTCAAACCCCACCACTCGTGGATCATCACCACCGCGGGTGAGGGACCGCTGCTCCTCGGGGTGGCCAGATATCCCTGCAAGGACACGCCGTTCGCTCCGGGATAGGTCACATTCCGCTCTCCGGGATCGAGAGCATTTTGGCCGAACACAGTACCGGCTGCAGCCAACATCAGGAGTGCCGGCACACCGATCATAGCAATTCCCAATCGTTTGTTCATAGAAAATCTCCTAGATAGCTTTTTCATTAAGTAATACTAAAATGATAAATCTTAGCATTATAGTCAACAATAACCTGCTGTCAATGGCCGCAGCAGGTAAGAGGCCTGATCGGTAATTGAGCGGTTGATGCTGCGTGGATATCAGAGAGGAAGGCACCCGGACCGCGGCCCGGGGTAGGATAATGCACTTTTGTCGGATACGAACGGACTTCTACAAAGTAAAGATCTTGCCGGGATTGAGGATGCCCTGAGGATCCAGGGCCCTCTTGATCGAGCGCATCAGCCCGATGTTGGTTTCACCTGGATCCACCGGAAGGCCGTCCGCCCCCACGATCGCGGCGACCCGCTCCAACCAGTCCCCGTTTACGTGCATGGGTCAGCTGACATCCGTGGGAACACCATACGGTCCGTCCCGCAGCAGCAGTAGCCGCGGGTCCCGCTCCAACCGAGCCCGAAGCGTATCGATCGCCGCTCCAACCGCCCGATCCACCATCAGGGCCATCAATTCCTCCGCAGGCCTCCCCGATGCCCGCTCCTCATTCGTGAGGTACCGCAACCCGGGGATTCCCGGGAGGATCGCGTAGGCCTCATCCGCGATCTCGAGGCTGCAGTAGATCAGGTTCTCATCCACGCCGATCCTGTCGAGGACCTTACCCCACATCTGGGTTTCCCACTGATCGTGAGTGAAGGTCCAATCCTTGGACTTTATGGTTCGCAAGAACTGTTTCGGTCCGTCCCGCTTTAGCAACGCCAGGGTCTTCTTGTAATCCTGGCTGCCGATCGGATCCCGGTCGCTGTGGCGGGCGATCAGCACGATCACCCCTCCGGGCTTCACCGCCCGGCAGGCTTCTACAGCCGCTTTGGCGGCCTGATAGTGATTGATGGCAACGAATCCCCCGGGAACCAGAACCAGGTCGTAGAGGCCGTCAACCGGCACAGTCACGTACTCCCGGATCTTCTGCACCGCCGCCCGATGAGAGGTGAAGATGTCCCCGGAATACACACCTGTTATCCTCTTGGCCGAGTCGAGGGTCAGGTTTACCGAGAAATCACAACCCGCCAACTCGGCGGCCTGTTCCGCTTCCTGGCTGCAGGGATTTCCCTCCAGCACGAGATCCGCCGCCGCGGGGGACTCGAGGATTTCCGGACCGTGAAAAATCTGTAACGTCTCTTTGCTGGCTATGGCGGGGCAGATCGATTTTCGGCCTCCGGAGGCACCGGCCATAAAGTGGCTCTCCACCAGGCCGGTGACGATCTTTAGATCCGCTCCCGCATAGAGCTTGTTGATCCGCACCGGTGAACCTCGCCTTGTTTTTCCGACAAAGACCAGATCTTCCCGTTTCTGGTAATCGTGATTGACCACGGACAGGTCAAATCCGGCCTCCCGGAGTCCCAGCAAGTCCTCGATCTCAGACTCGCCCATCGGCCGATGAGATCCCGTACCGATGAGGATCGTGATCCGCTCCTGAAGGTAGCCGGCTGAAATCAGGGCTTCCAGCAGCGGAATCAGGATACCGTCGGCACCCCGATAGGGAACCGGACGGGTGTTGTCCGAAACCACGACAACGGCGGAGGACTCGGGATTTCTCCTGAGCTTCGATTCAGCCAGCTCGGCGAGGGGGGGGGAACCGATCGGTTGGGCATAGGATTGCCTGATCGCTTCCCCTGGATTCGCGAGGGGTTCGGTGCTGCTCATGCCGCACACATCGCAGGGAAACGGCAGGTCGACCGTCAAATCAACTATACCGTATTCGATTTCCATACGCGGCATCCCGCTTCACCCCTCCTCTCCGGTGTCTGCCATGTGAAGTCAAAGGTACGCGGTTCAGCGGGATGAAGTCAACGCAACCAAAGGTCATTCCCCCGGCTTCAGCACCAGGGGCTTTCGGGAGGCTTTCTCCACGGCGCCGCGTTCCCACAGACTTGGATGATACTCGATCTTCCGCCAGGGCTCGATGAAGTCGTCGTAGTGACGGTGAGCGGGATGTCCGCTCTGACCGGTGGGATGGATCAGCAGGCTGGCTGAAAGATCCCCCAGGTCATAGATCGCCCTCTGGGAGGCGATGTGATAGATCTCGAAGGGTTTTTCCATCCGCCATTCCGCCAGGCTGACTTGGGTGTTTCCACCCCGCACAGCAACCGGTCCCCGGTTGAAGATCCTCTCAATCGGTCCGATCCCGGACTGACCAAAAGTCTGATTGCGGAATACCGCGGTGTGCACCTCCCCCCACTCCCAGGAATCGATCTTCTTTCCCAGCTCCTCTGCCGCGGCCCGGTATCCCTTCCGCAGGGCCCGAACCAGGATCTCATCCCGGGTCTCCCGTTGGTCCGGGGTCCGCTGATCGTCCCACCAGGGGTTGTCCGGCTCCGAAAGCAGATAGTAGAGGGCGTTTTGAGCACGGCCACCCAGATCTAGAGGCCAGGCGCTCTCCGGATACTGATCTTTGAAGGTTTCCTCCACCAACTTGATGAAAAAATAGCCGTAGAGCACCGCTTCGCTGCTGTCCATATCCAAACGGTCGTCCCAGGCCAACAGACGGGCCCTGGCCTCCTGAAGCCCCTCCAGCTCCTTCTCGATCCGCTTCTCCCGCTTCTTGCGCTCCCGTTCGCTCTCCCCCTCCGGCGGATCTTCCGGCTCTCCCCGCAGGTCCAAACCTTCGAGGTAGGGGATGATCTCGGCGGCCGACAGATCGAAAGTGTCACCGTGGATCAGGGCGATCTGCTGAGCCGTGATTCCCCGGTCGAAGCCTTCGATCATTTCGGCGATACGGCGGGCCCGGTAGCCGTAGGAGAACTCGCTTCCTTCGGGCAGGGGAAAGTTTGGTGTGGTCACCGGATTGTTCGCGGTGACGATGTAGCCCTTATCGGGGTTGAAGGTGAAGGGAAGCTGCTCGTAGGGGATGTAGCCCAGCCACTCGTTCTCATCCGTCCAGCCGGGCACCGGCGCCAGCCCGTTGCCATTTGCCCGTATCGGGTACAGCCCGGGAACCTGGTAGCCGATATTACCCTCTACGTCGGCATAGACGATGTTCTGGGCGGGCACGTCCCAGTAGCGCAGGGCTTCCCTGAACTCCTCCCAGTTACGGGCCTGGTCTATCATGAACACGGAACGGTGCAGCTGCCCAGGCTCCAGGGCGGTCCAGCGCAGGGACAGGGCGGTGAACCCCATGTTCTCGGGGAACTCCCGGTTCGCCTCCGGGAGCACGAAGAAGGTGCCCAGCTTCTCCCAGGAGGGCAGATCGGTCAGGATCGGACCATGGCGTGTGTGCCGCACCCGCAGCACGTACGGTTCCTCCTCCTTGTGGATCCGGATCGCTTCGTAGCGAATCTCCATGTCCACCCACTGGCCGTTCACCTCGTACTGATCGGGATTCTCCGGATTGATGCGCTCGATATAAAGATCCTGCACATCTGCTGCCAGGTTGGTGTGTCCCCAGGCGATGCAGTCGTTGTGGCCGGCAATCACCCCCGGCACACCGGGGAAGGAGTAGCCCCGCATGTGGAAGGGACAATCTTCGGTTCTGCCCACGTTACCCTCCGCATCGACCCCGTGCAGTCCGACCTCGTACCAGATAGAGGGCATCTGCAGGGCCAGATGCATGTCATTGGCCAGAAGAGGTTTGCCAGATGCGGTTCGGGAACCGGAGATCACCCAGTTGTTCGATCCGATCCCGCTGGATCCGAAGACACGGAGGGCTGCGCCCCCGCCGTCGTTCAGTTGGAAGCCTGAGCGGAGGAGCTCCTGATCGCTGATGATGACCGGCATATCCTCGCGATAGGGAGAAAAGACGTCGAACCACTTGTCCTTGCCAACCGCCCTCAATACGTCCAGGTTCAGACGTTCCCGGCTGTAGTTGGTTCCCAGATCGAAGGACATCATCTTGCCCCAGCTGACGGTATCGGTGGGCTGCCAGGGCTCGATCCGGAAATCCACCCCCTGCAGCTCGAGCAGGGAGAACTCCAATCCCAAACGGGCGGGCCGGCGGTTGAGGATATAGGCGTTCACCCCGTCGGCATACGCCTCCAGGTAGGCCCGGGTCTCGGCCCCGTACCTCTCGTACTGCTCCTTGGCGACCTCGTAGAAACCCATAGTGCGCAGGAACTTGTCGGTTTCCAGCAGATCTTCTCCGAACAGCTCGGAAAGCCGGCCGGCTCCCAGCCGCCGCCAGAACTCCATCTGCCAGAACCGGTCCTGGGCATGCACGTACCCCTGGGCGAAAAACAGGTCCTCCGAGTTTTGAGCGTAGATGTGGGGCACTCCGTAGCGGTCGCGGAAGATCTCCACAGGAGCATCGATACCCTCCAGGGTGATCGACCCCCGGGTCTTGGGAAAGGGCCGGCGCGACACCCACAGCCAGGCGCCACCCAGGGCCGCCGCAAGAAAGAGGACAACACCTGCTGCGATGATCAGATTGCGAAGCCACGATTTCATGCTGCCCCCCCTATCTACTCGGTTTACATCTACCAGCTCTCGTAGTGTACGATCGTCTCCATTGGAAGCCGGGACTTGGAAACCGGCTGAGGATCCTCGGGGTATCCCAGCGGCAGAAGTTCCACCACGACGATCCCCTTCGGAATAGACAGAATCTGTCGCACCACATCGGGATCGAACGATCCGATCCAGCAGGTGCCCAGGCCTTCGGCTGCGGCGGCCAGGGTAAGGTGATCGATGGCGATCGCCACATCGATCGGGTGGCAGGGCTGCCCGCAGCGCATGATCTTGCCGTCTGTTTGGGCGCAGGCGGCGATCACCACCGGCGCCTCGGCGATGAAGTGCTGCCCCGCCGCTTCAGCGGCGAGCCGGCGCCGTTTCTCCGGATCGGTCACGATCACGAAGCGCCACTCCTGGCGGTTGCTGGCCGAAGGAGCCATCCTGGCGGCTTCCAGCACTCGGTTCAGCTTCTCCTTCTCCACAGCTTTATCGAGATAGGAACGGACGCTCTTGCGGCTGCGAATCGCATCAAATACATCCATCGTGTAGTCCTTTCCGTGTTTCCTCTTCTCCGCCTACATCTTCAAAAAGCGGGCGCTTGCATTGGCCACCACCTCTCCCGCTTCATTGCGAACATCGGCCTCGGTCTCGATGATCCGGGATTTTACCCGGGCGATCCGCCCGTAAACCCGTATGCGTTCACCGACCTCCACCGGCTTGAGGTAGCGGACCTGGATATCCACGGTAACCCCGGTAACGGCCTGGCTGATGCAGGAGTGAGCCATGGTCTCATCCAACAACATGGCCAGGAATCCTCCGTGGGTCATCTTCTTCCAGCCCGTGAAGTAGGCCGGTATGATGCACTCGGTTTCCGCCTTTCCCTTTTCCGGATACCGGAACTGGAGCTGCAGCCCCCGGCTGTTCTGTTTCCCGCAGCAGAAGCAGTTGTCGTCCTGTATGATCTGTTCGGCCATATCCTCATCCTCTACCAATCATAGCTGGCTATGTGCCGCGGTGACAACCGTGCACCGAAATTCTACAATTCCAAAAGTGCCGGGACGGACGCCTTGGAATCCGAGCCGCCCTACGGCCTTTGGGGACGAAACAGGAGCAGCTTCCGCATCGTGAAATTCACAGCGAACACCAGGACACTGGAGACGACCTTGGAAATCAGGTAGTGGAGGTGAACGACCTCCGTGAGGAACCACATGGCGGCAAGCATCACGGCGGCCCCGATCACTCCGATCAGGCTGAAAGCGGCGAACTCGGCGATCCTGCTGTTGATGCGGCGGTGCTTGAAGATCCACAGGACGCTCAAACCGTAGGTAACGGTCAGTCCGATGGTGAAGGCAACCGCCGCGGATATCAGGTAGTACAGGCCGACGATCTCGGTGAGCAGGGCCAGGACGGCGAAATCCGCCCAGAATCCCAGATGGGCGGCGGCAGCCGAACGCAGCAGCTGGATTTCGGTCCTGTCGGTCCTACCGACCAGAAGCGTGCGCAGTCCTGATGCACTCCCGCCGGACATGGACAACCACCTCGAAAAGGGCCTATTCCTCCCGAACGGGATTGCGCAGGATCCCGATGCCTTCTATCTCCACCTCAACCACATCTCCGGCCTGCAGCGGTCCCACCCCGCTCGGCGTTCCGGTACAGATGAGGTCCCCCGCTTCCAGGGTGAAGTTCCTGGATACGAAGGAGAGGATCTCAGGGATCGTAAAGATCATATAGAGGGTGGTGGAGCTCTGAACGGTCTTGCCGTTCAGTCGGCACTCGATCTTGAGCTCCCCCGGGTCCGCTAAATCCTCGCGACGCACCACGCAGGGACCAATGGGTCCGAAGGTATCGAAGGACTTGCCCCGAAACCATCCGGAGCGATCCGAGTTTTGGATGTTGCGCTGGCTCACATCGTTGAAGCAGGTGAATCCGTAGATATGCTGCCAGGCGGCATCGGGTTCAATATCCTTGCAGCGATCCAGAACGAAGAAGGCCAGCTCCGCCTCGTAGTCCACGCGGAAGTCCTCGAATCCGTAGCTCCTGGCAAAGGCGGGGATGACGATCGGCTGCTCCGCCCCTATCAAGACATTCGGCGTCTTAGGAAACAGGACGGGTTCCTGCGGGATATCCTTGTTGAATCCCTGAACGTTAACCGTGTCACTTTCGGCGATGTGGTCCCGGTAGTTCATTCCCAGGGCGATGATCTTACTGGGCGCCACGATGTAGGTTCGGCCGCTGTCGGCCCCCGATGAATAGATCGGTAGGGTAATCATTGGACAAGTTCCTCCAGCTCATCCCGCCAGAGCTGCTCCAGGTGATAACGAACGATTTCCTCTCCCGTGAGACTCTCCGTGGCAATCCGGAAAACCCGGTAGACTATCATCTTCGCCGTGGGCAGAGGAGGGGCCAGGGGAAAGCCGTTTATATCCACCAACTGATTGATGGACAGGACATGTTCGATTTCCCGGCTATCCCCTTCCGGATACATGATCCGGCGGGTTGTCAGATGCATAGTGGATGCTACCCGGATTTCAGTTGCGCTTCAAGCTTCTGCGGGACCGGTTCTTCCCGGACCGGCTTTTTGCGGGAACGGCAGCAACATCAGCCAGCGTGTATCGGGTTATATCGAAGCTACGACAGGCGGCCTCCACGCAATCGCCTCGGATCACCACGTAGACCTTCCGGCTCAAGGTGGAGGCAAGCACCGAGCGCAGACCGGGGGACAGCCCGCCGCCGGCCAGCTCGAGTGGTCCGACCTCGTCGACGATGATGAGCTCTGGCCGGGCTGCCGCCTCGGTCAACCAGGCATTTGCGGCCCGCAGAGCGGCCGCGGAAATCGAGAAGGGCCCCACCCGTTCAGCGGCGATCCAGTCCGGCGGCTCCTGTCCCCCGACGCGGGTGAAGGGAAGGGGATCGCCTTCCGGCAGACGGAGGGCGTCGTAGCCGATCCGCTCACCCTGCAGGTAGACCTTGAGAAGCAGCAAGCCCCGGCACCGGGGATTGGCGGCCGCCAATTCCCTGCACCAGCTGGTTTTTCCCGAATCGATCGGCCCGGTGACGATTGTTATTTGCCGGTTCGACATCACTTCTGCAGTTTGATTCATCCCGGGGTAAAATGCTACAGTCTCCGAGGGTTGGGACCTGCAGATCGAAGTCAACGAGGTTCCCCGAATCGAGACCAAGCTGATCTCCATCCTGCGAGGCGGACGGCTCGATCCGCATCGACACCCTGCTGCCCAGGGGGCCCGTTTCCAGGCACCGCTTGCCGCTTCCAACAGGTGCGAGGTATCATCCAGGAAGAAGGGGATAATCGTGACCCGAAACAGCATGCGCGCCCTGCCCAAGGCGGAATTGCACCGCCACCTGGACGGCAGCATCCGACTCCAGACGGTGGCCGACATCGCGGCCTGGCACAACCTCGACCTGGGGATATCTGCGGATGAAGATCTTGCCGCAAAGGCGCGGATCACGACCCCGATGAAGGACCTTCAGACCGTGCTCGATTCGTTTGCCACCATACAGCAGGTGCTATGCAGCTACGAGGCAATAGAACGGATCGCTTTCGAAAATGTAGAGGACGCCTACCGGGACGGGATTCACCTGATCGAGCTGCGTTTTGCTCCCCCCTTCATCTCCGCCGGCAAAGAGCTGGGCAATGACGAAATAATAGAGGCGGTGCTGGATGGAATCACTCGGGGGATGAGTCGCTACCCGATCCAGGTCGGATTGATCGGCATCCTGGTTCGGACCATGGATCTGGAGATCAACCGCCTGGCCGCGGCGGACCTGAACCGTTACGCGGCCAGCCGCTACCAAAACGCCGACCGGATCTGCGGTTTCGACCTGGCCGATGCGGAGGACCGCAGCCGCCCTGAGGATTTTCTACCCATGGTTCAAGGGGCCCGGGAAGCGGGATTGGGTATCACCATCCACAGCGGCGAAAACACCTCCGCCGCCGCGGTGAAGCGCTCCCTCGATCTGTTCGAACCGGCGAGAATCGGCCATGGGATCAGGGCTTGGGGCGATGAGAAGCTCCTGCAGCGTATTCGGGATCAGGAGGTGATGCTCGAGGTGTGCCCCACCTCCAACTGGCTGACCAGCTGCATCGGCGCATTGGAAGACCATCCCCTTCCCCACCTGTACCGAAGCGCGGTCGCGGTATCGATCAACTCCGATGATCCGAATCTTTTCGGCATCGATCTGGTGCATGAATACGAATTGTGCGCAAGGCTGTACGGTTTCACCGAGACGGACTTCATGAGGATCAACAGGCAAACAGTGGAGCACTCCTTTCTTCCCCGGGATATCCGCACCGATGTCTTGGATCGCTATTTTCCATCTGCGGATTAGCTGGTTTTTCACAAACAACCGATATTACGCAGGACATCGCAATCTTCATTTCAGTCGATGATCAAAGATTGCGATATTACGCAGGACATCGCAATCTTCATTTCAGTCGATGATCAAAGATTGCGATATAATAGTTAGCTGATGAAAACTGGAAGAGGACCGATCTTCATTCTCTCTGTACTTCTGGTTCTTCTAGAAGCCTGTGCGACCGTAGCCCCGCCTGCTGTCAACCCGGCGGCCAGGGGTGCCGAGGAGATACGCCGAAAGCTGGCTGAAGGCGGTCAATACGTCCTGGGAAAGAAGGAGCTGATCATCCGGGGGAAACGCTTCAACATGGACTGCACGGGAACAGTTCTGGCCATCTACTATTACGCCGGCATCGACCTGGCCCGGGATTTCAACAAGTACACAGGTAACGGAGTGACCCGTTTGTACAAGAGCCTGGAGGCGGAGGAGCTTCTCTACGACACTCGTTATCCCGTAACAGGGGACATCATTTTCTGGGACAACACCTATGACCGCAACGAAGACGGAAAATGGAACGATCCCTTGACGCACGTAGGCATGGTTATGAACGTCTCTGCGGATGGAGGTGTCGAGTACGTACACCTCAACTACCACAAGGGGATCATCATCGAGGATATGAATCTCCGGCATCCGGAAATCCACCAACAAATAGAGAAGGGACGGGTGAGGATCATCAATTCCCCAATGCGGATGAAGCAGGCGGGGAAGGCGCACCCGGAGAACTGGCTTTCCGGACAGCTGTTCAATAACTTCGGAATGGGGTACCTGTTCTAACGACACTCGCCAAGCCCTAGCCGCCGTCCAGCAGCTCCCGAACCTTTTGGACAAGCACCACTGGAGAAAAGGGCTTCTCCAACAGGTGGATCCGGGCATCCTGTCCGCCCGTCGAGAAGAGGCTTCCATCTGCGTATCCCGAGATAAACAGAACTTTCATCCCCGGTCGTGTTTTCACCATGCGATCAGCAAGCTGCTTCCCATTGATACCACCCGGCATGATTACATCGGTGATCATCAAATGGATCGGTTCAGACTGCTGCGCGGCGACTTCCAGCGCCTCGGCTCCACAAGCGGAAGCCAACACTGAGTATCCGTACTCCCGCAGTACCCGCTCGGCCAGCTGCCGGACCATATCTTCATCTTCCACCAGGAGGATCGTCTCCGAACCGCGCAATTTTTCCTTGGGCGCGGCCTGCGGCGTCGAAGATTCGATTTTTCCTTCCTCCCGGGGCAGGTAGATCGTAAATGACGTTCCCTTCCCCGGCTCGCTGTCTACGAAGATCGTTCCATTGCTCTGGCGCACGATTCCGTACACCGTAGCCAGTCCCAATCCCGTGCCCTTTCCCGTATCTTTCGTGGTAAAAAACGGTTCGAACAGCCGCCGACGGGTTTCCCGATTCATACCGCTGCCGGTGTCGCGCACAGTGAGCACGGCGTATTCACCGTATTCCAAGGCGGATATTGATTTAGACCTCTGCCCGCCTACAGCGACATTCGCGGTCTGGAGGGTCAAAGTACCGCCGTCGGCCATGGCATCCCTGGCGTTGACTGCCAGGTTGAGAATGATCTGTTCGATCTGCCCGGGGTCCGCCCTTACCGTGTGCAGATCCTCCTGGAGGTTCACGACCAGCTCGATATCCTCACCGATCAGCCGGTGCAGCATCTCCTGCATCTTGACGACTATTTCGTTCAGATTGATGATCCGGGGCTGCAGGACCTGCTTCCGGCTGAAGGCCAGAAGCTGGCGGGTCAAGCGCGCCGCCTGTTCCGAAGCCTTCTTGATCCCCATGAGATCGCTATGAGACGGATCGTCGCTGCTGCTGCGCCGCAGAAGCAGCTCCGTAAATCCCTTGATCGCGGTTAACAGGTTATTGAAATCGTGGGCGATCCCCCCGGCCAGCTTACCCACCGCCTCCATCTTCTGGGCCTGCAGCAGCTGTTCCTGGGTGGCCTGCAGCTCATCCAGGCTCTCTCTGAGATCCTCGACCAATCTCGTCTTACGCCAGGCCGTGGCCATCTGATTGGCAAAGGCCGTGACCGCGGGAATATCATCGGAGTCGAGATCCTCAGATTGAACGGACAGCATCCCTATAACCCGGTCCTCCGGCACCAGGGGAGCCGAGATGGCTTTGGTTACCTGCAGCAGATCGATCATCTTGTCTACACAGTCCGCCTGCAGCGTCGGGAAATTCCGCTGAAACGACTTCTGGGTCGTGCTGAAAACCGTCTGTCTGGCTCTGACCACCTGATCCAGCACGCCTCCCTCCATCACGGGAAGGGAGAAGTTCTCCCATCCGACCCCGATCAAACTTTTCAGTTTTTCCAGAAGCGGAGCATCATAGCTGCTGTAGTGAAGCTTGAGGGATTGTTGGTCGTCATCCAAGAGAAAAACGACTGAATAAAATCCGAACTGTTTGAACCGCTCCCCCGCAGCGGCGAATACCGCATCGGGGGATTGTGCCTGTTCCATGGCCGCACTGGCACTGTTCAGCGCCTGAAGCAGACGTTCGGTACGCTTCGTCGCACTGATGTCGGTGATAATGCCGAGCAGAGCCGGCTGGTTTTCGTAGTTGATGAGCTTCGTGGTGATGATTACATCCAGGCGCTGCATTGACCTGGTGATCAATCCGTACTCATAGGGAGGGACCTCCTCCCCGGCCAGATGCCTGCCGAAGGCCGCCTTTAGCCGACTGACATCCTGAGGATCGATTAGGCTGAGGAAATCGAATCCTTCGGCATAGAACTCTTCCCGAGTGCAGTCCATCACCTCCTCGCACTTGCGGTTGGCATACACCACCCGCCCTCGAGAATTGATGAAAATCATGTTCGGTGACTGCTCGGCCAGATTGCGGAACTTCTCCTCCGACTCCCGCAGGTTCTGTTCGGTGCGACGGCGTTCGGCCAGCTCCTGGGCCACGGTTTCGTAGAGACGGGCGTTCTGCACGGCGACCGCCACCTGTTCCGCGATGGTGGCCAGCAACAGCAGCTCCCCCTCGCCATAAGGACGGGACTGGTAGGTCTGGACACAGATCACCCCGATTACCCTGCTCCCGACCAGCATCGGAACCCCGAGCCAGGAGGCGGGCATCTTCATGGTGCCGTACAATTCCGGCTTGGGAACACCGGCTGGAATATGGTCGAAGTCGGTGATCAGCAGCGGCTTTTTGTTCTGAATGACCCAGGAGGTGAGGCCGGTACCCAACCGTTGCCGATCCGGCGGTTCCCGGTTCCCCTCGTCGACCTGGAGGCGAAACTCCAGCTCGTTGCTGTCCTCCTCATACAGAGCAATGAAGAAGGCATCTGAGAGAAACAACGGGGTCACTTCCTGATGGACCGCTTCCATCAGCACGTCGATCTCCAGGGTTTTTCCCACCGCTGCGGCGATCTTGTTGACCACCCGCAAACGAGCCTCCCGCTCCCGCAGCGGATTCAGCAGCTGCCGGGTAATCACACCGAATCCGATAAGAGAAACGCCGATGGTGTTGGTGATCGACAGGATAGGAAAGGGCAAGTTCAGGATCCCCCCTGTCAACAGACCGAGAAACAGAATCAACACACTAAAGGCAAAGTACCGCTCTCCGACCCGGCGGCGATTACTCCAAAAGAGGATCAGAGACCAGACCAGGAAGAGGATCGGTACCGGAGTCAGGAACAGTCCCAACGGCTTGAGCTGCAGCGTGGAGGAACCGTTGGGCAACAGACGGGGATTGAACACGATTCGATGTTGAAACAGGAAAACAGACAACACCGCCACAATCGCCAGTCCGACCAGGCAAGCTACGTCGGACCAGCGGCTGTATCGACCGACGTAACGGGAAGCAAACCCGAGCACGGTTATGCTCATCAGACTGATTCCCAACGTGGCCAGTTCCGACAGGAGCAGGGGGGAGCCGACATCCAGCCACAGCGAAAGGCGCAGCAGCAATGAGGAAACCGCCCAAAACGCCTCCATTGCGACGAACAGGGCAAAGGACTGATTGAGCGAACGCCCGGGTCCCGTCCCCATCACCGTGAGAATCAGGGCAATGGCGACAACCGCGGAGGAGCTGAGAGCAACGACATCGATCCAGTACAGTGCGGTCATGGATAGTTCTATTCTCGGAATATTGAGCTTGAAGCTTCGCCTGGATTAAGTCAAGATTTGGAGCGTGGATACAATCCCGACCGAAAAAATCAGGTTTGCTTCTTCAAACCACCCGTAGTACTATAGAGTTAGGATTCGGAGGCACGACATGGCAAATATCTACGACGACAATTCCCTGGCAATCGGAAACACACCCCTGGTCAGGCTCAACAGACTGCCGGAAGGAAACGCCTCCGGGCCGGGCACCCGGATTCTGGCAAAGATCGAAGGCAGAAACCCGGCCTACTCGGTAAAGTGCCGTATCGGCGCAGCGATGGTCTGGGACGCGGAGAAGCGGGGGGTGCTCAAACCGGGAAAGGTGATCGTGGAGCCCACCAGCGGCAACACGGGGATCGCTCTGGCATTCACCGCCGCTGCCCGGGGATATCAGTTGATTCTCACCATGCCGGAAACCATGTCCATAGAACGCCGTAAACTCCTCAAGGCTTTCGGGGCCGAGCTGCATCTGACCGACGGGACCAAGGGGATGAAAGGGGCTCTGGCCAGGGCGGAGGAGATCGTGGCCGGTGATCCGAAGAAATACGTTCTTCTACAGCAGTTCAAGAACCCTGCCAATCCGCGGATCCACGAAACTACCACGGGGCCGGAGATCTGGGCGGATACGGACGGGGAAATTGATGTGTTGGTGGCCGGGGTTGGCACCGGCGGCACCATAACCGGGGTATCCCGCTACATCAAGAACAAGATGGGCAGGAAAATCACAGCCGTGGCGGTGGAACCGGCCGGCAGCCCCGTAATCAGTCAGACCCTGGCGGGAGAGGAAGCGAAGCCCGGACCGCACAAGATTCAGGGAATCGGTGCGGGATTCATTCCCGACAACCTTGATCTCGGTTTGATCGATCGGGTGGAACAGGTGGACAACGAGGAGGCTGTCGACTATGCCCGCAGACTGGCCCGGGAGGAGGGCATCCTGGCCGGACTGTCCAGCGGCGCTGCTACCGCGGCGGCGGTCCGACTCGGCAAGCTGGAGGAGTTCGCCGGCAAGACGATCGTGGTTATCCTGCCGGATTCCGGGGAACGCTACCTCTCCACCGTACTCTACGAGGGACTTTTCGACGCTCAGACGGGCCTGTAGCCGGCTTGAGGTTTTTCTGCGCTTTCCCCTGTATCCGGGCTCCCGGCGAGCTATACTAGGGGATATGAACAAAGTCACGAGATACATTCCCATCGGTGTCATCTTCTTCGTTCTTCTGTCCTGCTCGGCTTTTCCCTCCGCCCGGGTGGAAGAGCCCTCCGGCAAGCAGGAAGCCCGGGTATTCTGGGTCCTCGACGGCTCGATGAGCACGGAGAGTGCCGAGATGTTCCTGGAACGCTACCTGCTTCCCACATCTCTGGCGGCCATGCTCTGGACCGAGTTTACCCTCCAGGGGAATGAGGTCCGTTTCGATACTCAGGGAGGCTATCGGGTCGTTCGCAAGCAGCGGGTGCTGACCGAACCCATCGGGGCGTACGTCGTTCACGGCTACGACCTGATCATCGACGTGACGCGTCCCAGCGGCGCACCGCCGGCGGCCGGCTCACGGGCACAGTCGGCCGATTCTTACGTAGTCCGGTTCTCCTATCCCGAATCGGCGGACTCCGGATCCGGCTCTACGCCGAAGGCTGTACAGCCATCCGGCGTTCTTCCCCAACCCCTCCAGCAGGCTCTCCTGGCCGGGATCAGGGAAGACGGCCGCACTTCAGGGAAGGCTCGGGTCCAGCTGATCGAGTATCTGGGCTCGGGGCGATTCAGGGCGACGGTACTGGTCGGCGATTGAGCCGCTTCTATACCGATGCATTTCGAACTCTCTGAGCCAGGAGGATCTGGCTGCGCAGCTCCTCGGTGTTGCGTAATCGCGGCCAGGAAGAGAGAAACTCCGGATTCTGCACGATCTGGGCGATCGCCATCAACGCCTGGAGATGGAAGTTCCGTTCGTCTCTGGTGCCGGCCAGGGCGAACACCACCTTCACCGGATCCAGGTCCGGTCCGAAATCGATCCCTTCCCGGGACCGGACCACGACGATCTCGAATCGCCCCGCTCCGTCGACCACGATGTGGGGAATGGCCAGACCCGGATGGATCACCGTGGTGGACTCGGATTCCCGATCCGCAAGCAGTCGATGGATCCCCGTCGGCTCCGCGTTGAATTTACGGGCAAAGACTTCGGCCAGGACCTGAAACAACCCATCTTTGTCCACGGATTCCCTGAAATCGATGATCTCGGCTGATTTGATGATCCTGTCAAAACGATCCTCGACGATCTCATCCCGTTCGATGAGGATCTCTTTGAGCTCCTCCGACAGGGTGTCGCTGCGCAGCTCGCGGTTGGTGATGCGCTCCACCACGTGAAGTAGAGCAGACTCCCGGCGGTTGCGGGAGCGGGAGTAGAGGAAGTACCACAGCAGGCTGGCGGCAAAAAACGCCCCGGTCAACAACAGGGGGATGAGACCCATCTCGACGATCAGAAGAAAGTAGACAACGGTGCCGCCGATCTGCAGCACCGGATAGAGGGGAGAGCGGAAGGAGGGCTTGTAGGAGACGATCTTGCTCTCCCGCATCAGGATCACCGACAGATTGACGAAGGCGAACAGCAGCAGCTTCATGGTGGAAGCCACTTTGACCAGGCTTTCCACATCGAGGAAGACGATTACGGCGATCATGAATGCCGAGGTGAACAGGATTGCGACTACCGGGGTCTTCAGCCGAACGTTCACCCGTGCAAAGAAGGCGGGAAGCAGATTGTCCTTGGCCATGGCCAGAGGATTGCGGGAGGAGGCGAGGAGTCCGGCATTGCCGGTGGTGATGAAAGCCAGCATGGCAGCGATCGACAGCACCAGAAAGCCGGCCTGTCCGCTGAAGGTGGCGGCGGCTGTGGACAGCGGGGCCAGGGTTTTTTGGAATTCGACCCGTCCCAGGATCCCCACGGTAACGAAAATCGCCAGCAGGTAGACAATGGTGACCACCAGAAAGGAAGCGAACATACTACGGGGAATCGTTCTCTGGGGTTTGTTGATCTCCTCTGCAACGGCTGCAATTTTCGTCAGTCCGCCGAAGGAGACGAAGATCATGCCGGTAACCGTAAAGATCGCCGGCCAACCCTCTGGGGCGAAGGGTGAGTAGTGATGCGCATCGACCAGTCTAATACCCGTGGCTACGTAGACGAGCAGGATAGCCAGCAAAGCGAAAACCAACACCACCTGAAACCGCCCGCTCTCCTTCACGCTCAAGATATTGAGCAAGGTAAACAGAAGGGCAAAGACCACGGCGATCGGCTTTACCATATATCCCGGGAACACCGGAACCAGGGGAGCGAGAAAAATCCCGATGCCCACCAGGGCAAAAGCGCTCTTTAAGCTCAAGGAGAACCAGGCGGCCAGACCGGCGAAGGTTCCGAACAGCGGGCCCAGGCTCCGGTGCACGAAGAAGTAGTCTCCGCCGGATTTGGGCATTGCCGTGGCCAGTTCCGCCTTGGAGAGCATTGCCGGTACAACCAGCAGGGCAGCGATGAAGTAGGACAGCAGGATGGAAGGTCCGGCTTTGGGGTAGACCACGGCGGGCAGGACAAACAATCCGGAGCTGATCATGGCCCCGGTGGCGATCGAAAACACTTCCAGGAAACCCAGTTTTTTCTTTAATTTTCTGGCCATCGCCGAATCCCAGCGCCCATTCTATCACAGAATTCGTTTGTATTCTGATGACGGTGCGAAAATCTTGTTTTGTAACAAGATGCAACGAACTGCGGGATCAGGGAGCAGCGGAGGTTAAATCGGAAAGGGGGAAACTTGTTTCAAGGCGAACTTTGCCCTGGATATCTCGAATGCTCAGGGAAATCAGCGGTTCTGCACCCCAGCGGATCTGAATTTCCCCGAAGTTTTCCCTCAGGTAGGTTCCGTCGATACGGTATTCGTTGTCTCCGGTCAGTCCGCTGGGGTGTCGGAGGTTCAACGCGCTGGAAGTCAGTTCGTACAGCGGAAACGCGACCCCGCGGTGCAGAACGGAGAGTTCCGCAAAGTGCCGATCTCCGCTGATAAAAATCACACCTTCGATCTCCCTCTCCGTTATCAAATCGAGAAGTCGCTGTTTTTCCAAGGGGAAGTTGGCCCAGGACTCCCATCCGCTGAACTCGGGAATCACCTGGATGCTGGAAGCGATGATGCGAACCCGAGCCGGCCGAGCAAGCTGCTCTTCCAGCCACCGCCACTGCTGTTCGCCGAGTATGGTTGCAGCAGGGTCCGGATTGGCCACGTACGGGCCGAGGGCATCCGTGGGCTGGGGATTTCCCCGAACCAGGGAATCTCTGAAGGTGCGGGTATCGAGCAGGATCACCTGGACGCACCGCCCGACCGGGCCGTACAGATGCGCCACATATATTCCTGCTCGTTTCCGGCGCAGGGAATCTTCAGGTTCCTTCCAAAAATCGAGAAAAAGTCTCTTCGATTCAGCCTTCTTCGGATACTCGGACCCGGCATCGTTGGCCCCGTAGTCGTGGTCGTCCCATACAGCCAGAACCGGACAGCTTTCGAGAAGCAGTTGAAACAACGGGCTCCCCGCCAATTCAGCGTACTTACGCTGCATTACCGTCATGTCGATCGTGTCGGCATAGATATTGTCTCCCAGAAACATGAACAAATCGGGATCCATTTCGGCGATCGTGGCGAAAATCGGCTGCGGTCTGGACTGAAGCACGCAGGAGCCGAACAGGATCCGCTGCAGTATTTGAGGATGATCGGAATCGCAGAAAATCGTCTTTGCGGCCAAGATGAAAATCAGCGAAACTAGACATGAAAGTCGGCTCATAACACGCGCTCGGTACAGACGTTTTCTCCTCAGGCCGGCCTGGCCAACAGATCGATCTGGTGAACGATCAGGGACAGGTTGTCCTTCTGCACGGCTTCAAGCCGGTCGGTGTACCAATCGGCCAACAGCTGCGGGTCGATAATCGGACCTGCGCCGGCAGCCTTCCCTGCTCCCGACCCGGTCCGGAAACGGCCTGCTTCTCGTTCGATCATCGAAAGAATCGCGGTGAGGAAGAGCTTTTGCTCTTCAGCATACCCACCCCCCGAGGGAGATACGTTCCAGTCACTCGGGCCCATCCCCAGGATTGCAAAGCCCCCCTCCAGCAAGGCCCGGTACAAACGCCGACCGCTCAAGGAACCTCCCGTTCTCCTGCCTCGGCTCCGCCTCTGCTCCATGGAGCGGTTGTAGATCCGGAGCAGCCGCCGTTCAAAGCCCGCTTCCGCGTATTCCGGCAACAGCACGGTAAGCCCGTCGTAGTTCAGGGTCGAATAGAACACACCGTCGGCCTTCAGCAGAGTGCGAACGAGCGCCACTGCGCGCTTGAGGGGCATCAGATCCATGAAGGCATGGGCGGTGATGCAGTCGAACGATTCGAGCGTCCCGATTGTACGTGTATCCAGAATATCGCCCTGTCGTAATTCGACCCTCATCGCCTTACCCCCTTTCTTTGCGCGGATCGTCTTTGCTTCGAGGCTCTCCCGCTTTTCTGCGATGTTGTATCCCCGATCCTTCAGGGCTTGCTCGATACGATCCACTGCCGCAACCAGATTCTGCTCCTCCTGATCCAGTCCGACCAGTTGCACCAGCCCGGATAATTCCAGCTCGATAATCCGCCGAAGCACTGCGCCGGTACCGGTACCCAGGTCCAGGACCCGGGGATCGACGATGTGCCGCAGACGATCCTGGAACCGAGCGTAGAGGGGCGGGTTCAGGCTTGCCGAATCGATCGCAAACTTGGCCTCCAGATAGGCCGGAAAATCGAAACTCGTCGGTTCACCCCTTTCCATTTCCGGTGATTCCTCTCAAATGATCTCTTTGATGGCCCGAAAGAAAGTCTCTCCGGTCTGCCTCCAGGTCGGCAAATCCGCGGCCAGACTTTGGGAAATCTCTGCCGCCCGCTCCCTGAAGGCGGGATCGCAGATCAACCGCTGCAGGTGACGTTGAAAAGTTCCGAGGTCCCCGTCGGCAACCAGCAATCCCCGACCGCCGCTGACTTCGGGGATCGCCCCGGAGGCGAAGGCGATGAAGGGCAGTCCCGCGCGGATGGCTTCGGCAAGGGAGATCCCGAATCCTTCATAGCGGGAGGGAAACACAAAAACATCCGCCTCTATATACTGCCGGCTCAGGGCTTCCCCGGAGAGAACCCCCGTATAGACGATGCGGTTCTCCAGTTCGTGCCGCCTTATAAGCCGGTCCACCCGCCTCTTGTAGCGGGGATCGACCGCAGCCCCGACCATCCTCAGCTGCCAGTTCAGTTCGGACAGGTCGGCGAGCATCCGGATCAGTAGATCATGCCCCTTGCGGGGGATGATGTTACCGGTGATGAGCAGGCGTACGGGCCTTTCCGCAGCAGCCGTAACTTCGGCCTCCACTGTGGAAACCTCCACCACCGTGACCACGGGGTTTCGAACCAGGTTGTCGCTGCCCGGTGGGCAAACGTAGATCGCCGCCTCCGCGTCTATCAGATCACGCACCGTGCCTGCGGTGGTGTGGCTGTTCACGATGATGCCGTCGCAGCGACGAAGCAGGCTTCGCTCCATGGAACGGGCGAAGATCCTGAGCAGCGGGCCGATCCGTTCCTGGATCTTGAGGTGATGCAGGACAACGACCACCGGCGGGAGGGAACCTCTACGCCGGGAAACCGGAAGAAACACGGATGGATGGGTGAGCTCGTCGACAATGATGCAGTCGTAGCTCCCGGATGGGGACCTGCGAAACAACCTCCGCAGGGGAGCGTAGAAATTGTGGAGCGGACAGAGGAGATAGAGACATGCCGGCAGCTGCAGGCAGTCAACCTCGACCCCCTTGCCCTCGAGGTACTCGATCACCTTTCGGTCGTACAGATACCCACCGGAGATCTGCTGGAGAGAACCGTAGATGACGAACAGCAGCCTCATTCGCTACGAATGGATGTAGGCCGCCCAGGCGGTTTCGGATTCCCAGATCTTCACCTGAAACTCAACGATCGATTCCAGAGAAAAGCTGCGTCGGCTCAACGCCTGCACCAGAGCCGCGTGGATGTAGTGGGCCATATTCTCCACGCTCACCTGGCGGTCTTTGAAGAACTCCAGATCGTTTAGAAGTTTGCCTTGAATCTCATCGATCAGGCGCTGGAGCTCCTCCTCCATCACCGCGATGTTGACGGAAAAACCGTTTTCATCCAGCACGTTGGTTACGCAGATCCACTCCACGACATATTCGTGCTCGTGGGGAAGGGTTTCCTCGGCGAAATCACCGATCAGGAAATGACTTGCCCTGAAGGTGTTTTTGATTCCGACTTGATACATGGCTCACTCCTCTATGGTTCCAGGACGATCTGAATGCTTCGTTCCGGCTGGTTTTCCAACAGCTCAAACGCCTCCTGAGCCCGATCAAGGGCAAAGCGGTGGCTGATGTAGCGGGAGGGGCGAATCGCCTGGAGCAGTTCCAGGACCCGGTCCAGGCGGCGACCCTTGTCCCACCTGCCGGTCAGGGCCGGATCGATCCGGGAAACCTGGCTGCTGCGCAGCTTGAGCCTCTTCCGGTGGAATGCTCTGCCCAGCTCCAGGGTTACCGGCCGGCTGCCGTACCAGGAAGCCTCCACCGCAATCCCCTCGAAGGCCAGGTTGTCGATGGCCAGCTGTAACCCCTCCGCGGAGGCGCTGACATTGATGGCAACATCCGCTCCCCGCCCGTCTGTATGCTCTCGGATTCGTTCCTGCAGCTCCGCTCCCGGTTGAAGAGCCACACATCCGATCGCTTCCGAGACCTGGCGGCGCTTGGCGTAGGGCTCCACGGTGATCACCTTCCCGGCGTCCCCCCGTAACAGGATCTCGGCGGTCAGCAGACCCACGACCCCCTGCCCGATCAGCAGCACACACTCGCCGAATCGGGGATTGGCATCGTGCACGATGCTTAAAGCGGTCTCCATGTTGGCCAGAAAAACAGCGTCGGCGAAATCCAGACGGGAGGGCAGCTCGATAAGCTGCTGCGGCTCAACGAAAAACAGATCCTGATGGGGATAGAAGGCAAACACCCTGCGGCCGGACTCAGTTTCTCCGGTGTTGATGTAGCCGTATTTCAACGGGTAGTCCAGAGTACCCGTCAGATTTTCCAGGCAGGCGTCGGCCTCGAGCCCCGGCGGCATCTGACCGCCGAAGACCAGCATCTCGGTTCCGTGACTGACCCCGATCAAGCGCGAGCGGACCAGAACCTGCTCCCCCACAGGCCGGCAGATTTCCTCCCGAATCTCGACGGTTCCGGGAGCGGTGAAGTACAGGGCTTTGGCCTTAACCTCCATGAAAAATGAGCTCCCAGACGCGGTCTGTACCCACACGTCGCACACGGCTGCGATGAGGCCGCAGCGCCTGCGCCAGCGAGGTGATCCCGAGCTCTCCGATTGCCTCCACCCCTCGACCGATAATGACCGGAGCGGTTACCACGACCATCCTGTGAACCAGACCCGCCCTCAGAAAGGAGGTGATCACGCGGGCGCCGCCCTCCACAAAGATGCTCCGAAAACCCCGTTCTGCCAGGTCCTCCACCACCTCCGCGACCGAAACCCGGCCCTGGTTGTCCGCCTGGACCTGGTAAACCTCGATTCCGGCCCGCTCCAGATCTTCACGCCGATCGACTCCGGCACCTGCCGCCGCAGCCTTACCTGCCATGACATCGACCACCGCCGCATCGTCAGCTCCGGCCTCCGCCGTATCTTCGAGCGTGTACACGATCGTCCTGTACGTTCTGCATGTACGGACGATCGTCGAGTCCGGAGGAAGGCGCAGGCGGGAATCCAGGATCACCCGAACGGGGGAGCGGGAGCGGCGCTTGAGGCGGCAGCTGAGCTCCGGATCATCCCTCAACACGGTCCCGATGCCCACCAGGATCACCTCATTTTCCCGTCTCAGCCGGTGTGCCAGGTTCAGTGTCCGGTTACAGGAGATCCAGCGGGAATCCCCCGTGGAGGTAGCGATCCGTCCGTCCAGGCTCTGAGCATAGCTCACCGTGATCCGCGGCTTCGGCTTCATTTGCAAACCACTATACACAAGCACCTCACCGACTGACAAGCTTCCGCGCGATCTTTGAAAAAAGCTTTTGACCCGAACCGGACAATGTCCGTATTTTAAAAGTGATATTACGATGACAGCCCGAAGGGCTGGAAGAGGACATCGCAATCTTCAATTCATTTGCAATCGGAGATTGCGATATTACGATGACAGCCCGAAGGGCTGGAAGAGGACATCGCAATCTTCAATTCATTTGCAATCGGAGATTGCGATCTATTAGAGAATAGCTAAAATACTATATTGGGAGAAAAAGATGGCAGCCCTTGGAAATGCTGCGGCGGCTGAATATGAGCTGATCGACGACGCCGGAAAAGTCGTTCTGGATTCTACGCCAAACGGAACGAAAAATCGCAAGGTTGGAGAAATCGAGCTGGTGAGCAGGGCGAAACTCCCGACGCGTTTCGGGATTTTTACGATCTACGGTTTTCTCGACCATCGAGACGGCAAGGAACACACGGCAATGGTTCGTGGAGAAGTCCGGGGAGCCGAAGCCTGCCCGGTTCGCATCCACTCGGAGTGCCACACCGGAGACATCTGGTTTTCCCTGCGCTGTGATTGCCGGGAACAGCTTGAAGCGAGTTTGAATTACGTAAACAGCCAGGAACGGGGGGTAATCATCTACCTGCGCCAGGAAGGTCGCGGCATCGGGTTACTCAACAAACTGAAGGCCTACAATCTTCAGGATCAGGGCCTGGATACAGTGGATGCCAACAATCATCTGGGGTTTCCCACCGATGCCCGCAGTTACGAAGCGGCGGCGGAGATCATCCGCCTTCTGGGTATCGAATCCGTGGCTCTCATAACCAACAATCCCGAGAAGATCAAGGGCCTACGGATGAACCGGATCACGGTGACCGATCGTATTCCTGTGGTCATACGCTCCAACCTCCACAACAAACGGTATCTACGGACCAAGAAGGAGAGACTGGGTCATCTCCTGGACACCTGATTCCTGAAGATGCAGGACCAGGCCGGCCGGGTTCGGCGTTACTACAACAAAAACACCTTCTGGATGCTCCTCTTCGGCCAAGGCCGGGGAGAGGCGTTGATCCATCGCCCCGTCTGGACCGGGAAAGAACGTTCACGCAAGGAGGCGCTGCATACCGTAGAGCGTCTGATCGCCAGGGCTCTGCTGGCGGAGAGGGTGCCCAACCAAACTGCAAGACATATCCTGGACCTGGGCTGTGGTGCCGGCGGTTCGGCTCTGTGGCTGGCGGCCCGCTATCCGATCAGCATCACCGGCATCACCCTGAGTCCCTTTCAAGCTCAAACCGCCCGCAGAATTGCACTGCTCTACGGGCTTAGCGACAGTTGTCGTTTCCAGGTTGCCGATTTCAACCAACTACCTGAAATTCGGGAGATCACCGACGCCTATGCCATAGAATCCTTCAGCCATGGTAGCGATCCGGCAGCCTTCTTCACCCAGATCGGTAATCTGCTACCCGGGGGTGGACGGTTGATCCTCTGCGACGATTTCGTTGCCGTAGAAGAAGAACCCGCCTCGGACCGGCGGGAGAGGTGGCTGTCCCGATTCCGAGAGGGCTGGCATCTGCAGAGTCTGATGAGGGCGGAGGATGTTCTGGACTATGCGGCGCAGCAAGGCTTCCATCTGGTCGAAAGAGTGAAACTCACCGAATATCTCCGACAGACCCCTCCCCTCATCCGCCAGTTGCAGCTCCTGGCGGGAAAAACACTGCGGAAGAGCGCCTGGGGAGCCAGCATGTACGGCGGCGGCGCTCTGCAGATCTGTCAGCAAAACGGCTGGACCGAGTACCTGTTTCTCGTCCTGGAAAAACGGTAGACTGAGCGGACAGCCTGAGGAACCTTTAAGGTGAGAGAGAGCGAAGGACAACCCTACAAACGCAGCTTCCGTCGCGGATTGACTGTTCTGGGGTTGATCGATCTTCTCATCCTGATTGGCGGGGCTGTCCTGACCTGCCGCTATCGGGATCTCCGCCACGGGGGATTCTGGGCAATCAAGGTAGCGGCGGTCATGGTGTATCAGCAGCTTTTTCTGCTGCGAAGTCGAAAGAGGATCCTCAGCGGAGACAACCTCGACTGCCTGTGGGGCGGGGCCAATATGCTGTCCCTGACCAGGGGCATGATGATCGCACTCCTGGCTGGATTTCTGTTTACGGCGAAATCCGCAGGGATCGTGGCTTGGCTGCCCGCTGCGCTTTACGCGCTTCTGGCCGTTTTGGATTTCTTTGATGGATATTGGGCGCGGAAGAGCAACACGCCGACCCGCATGGGCGAGCTTTTGGATCAGGAATACGATGCCCTGGGAATCCTGGTTGCCCTGGTCCTGGTCATCCAATGGGGACATCTTCCGGTGGCCTTCCTCTATATCGGCGTGGCAAAATACGTGTTTACCGGCGGGATCGCCTGGCGCTCATCCCGCGGGAGAGCCGTGCACCCCCTGCCGCCCAGCTACATGCGCCGTCGGCTGGCGGGCTTCCAGATGGGCATTCTGGCCGTGTTTCTCTGGCCCATAGCCCGGCCGCCGGGCACGGTTCTGGCAGAGCTGATCATCGGCGTTCCCCTGCTGCTGGGCTTCATCAGGGATTGGCTGTTGGTAAGCGGCGCCCTCGATCCCGAGGACCCGGGCTATCGGAAGATCAAGAAAACCTTCTACAGTGTGGGAAGAAACTGGACGCCCCTGATCGTCCGGGCTTCTCTGGTGGCTGCGGCGGTACAGTTCGGGGTGACGGCATTTCAACCGGGGGCGCTTCCAGCAGCCTGGATACCCGCAGCCATCCCCCTGGCCGAGCTCCTGACTGTGCTTTTCGCCACCCTACGGCTGCTGCTCCTGGTGGTGCTGATTGCCGGACGACTCACCTCCCCGTCGGCCCTCGCGCTTCTTCTCCTCGAGGGAGTACGCATCTTTCTCTCCCGGCTGGATCCATGGGGAGCCGTGCTTGTAAGCGCAACCCTGCTTCTGTACCTCTTCGGGCCGGGGCCCTTAAGGCTGATCTTTTCTCTACCGGCACGACCGAGCTCCGATCCGGCGGGTTCCTAGGGCGTGAAGAAACTCAAATATCTGCTTTGGATTCCCGTCCCGTTTTTGCTCTATTGGGCTTTGAAGGACATCCGCTTTCG
>Ga0315553_10000602_pt1 | contig 31383 bp, 34 predicted proteins | sample SalMarSW160140MG_FD_203099 | JGI IMG/M metagenome (GOLD analysis project Ga0315553, IMG submission 203099) | Salt marsh sediment microbial communities from the Plum Island Ecosystem LTER, Massachusetts, United States - Salt Marsh Sediment SW1601-40 ... | reverse complement strand
GGCAGGCGGATCAGAGATGTCCGCTTTACCCCTCAAAGCAGACATTGACCGGCGAGGAATCGACGTCTGCTAAGTGCCAGAAGCAGAACTCGCGCCGCGCGCGGACCATGCCACCCATTAGATATCGATCATTAACTACTTGAGCCTACGCCGCGTTTACAGCGTTTCGCCAAGCCGATTTCGACCAGGCGCCGGATTGCCTCTGAGCGCGACAACTTTGGTCCCGGCTGTGCTTTTGCCCACGCATCTATTGCACTCCGAAGCTCATTGGAAAGCCGAAGCGCGGTTACCGGGTCTTGACCCGTGGCTGGCCTACCTCGTCCGCCTTTCCGTATTACGGATATTGCCATTCCCCATTTTCTGTAGTACAAATAAAGAGCTTGGCAAGGAGCAGTAACTCCTCACTTAGCTCTAACCCTCAACATGGAGTGACCCATGTGTCAGGCTGATAATCCTCATACCACAACTACCTCTATAGCGGTTGCCACATCCGCCCCGTCGAGGCCAATCACAAAGGTTGTCCGCCAGGCTCTTTCTAGTAGGCTTTTCGACTTTCGAGAACCATCATCGGAACTAAAGGGTTGGCGGGATAGCGACACACGGCTGGCCGTTCTCGGAGAGAGCGATGCGCATCAGCGTTGAGCCTCGAGATATGCCGCCCACGCAAGCCGCGCGCCGTCTCGGCAAGAGACTGGCGGAATTTGAGATCCTTCTTCCGAAGTTGATCGCACGTGGATTCCCCGAGCCAGATCCCGACACCGGCAATTTTGACCTTGATGCGATCGATGCTTGGCGTCGATCGCGTCACCCTCACCTCTTCTTGACGGAATTTCCTCGGGCGCGCGACGCTAGGGCCGTCGTCTCAGCGCGCCTCGGAGGGATGAAGATTGGGTAAGGTGCGCATTCCCTACTATGTGGTCAGGAAGGGGCGCGGCTATTGGCTGCCGAGCCCCAAAATGAAGGCGCTTGGCTTCGCCAATATTCGCTGCGGCGCCAACGGACCACAAGCCTGGGCGATTGCTGAGGAGTGGAACGATCGCTGGCAGAAGGTCCGAGTAGGCAACGTTATTTCGCCCTCGGAAGCTGAGCGGCGCAACCTGTCCCCCGCCGAGGCCGAAGAGCTTGCGATCTATCCCGAAGGCAGCATCGGCTATGCCTTCCGTCGTTATCGGCGCATGCCCGGGGCTTGGGCAGTCAAGGCGGCGGCAACCCGCAACGATTGGTGGCGCGGGTGGAAGAGAATCAAGCCCATCTTCGCCGATGTGAACCCTTCGACCATAACGCCAGAAATGATGGGTGAGTGGTATGAGGCGATCTACATGCGGGCGGGGTTATCCGAAGCTCATCGAGCCCTCAAGATTTGGCGCGCGCTCTGGAAGGTAATGGCTGCCTTCAGGCTTTGCGAAAAGCATCAAGATCCATCTCTGACCATCCGCAACCGATCACCCAGGGGCCGCGTCGCCGTTTTCACCGAGGGACAAGTCGTTCGATTGGTGAAATCCAGCTGGCGTATGAATCATAGGGGCTTGGCTTGCATCATGGCTTCGGCTTGGGACACAGCATTTTCGCCGGTTGATTGTCGCACGGTCACGCCGTCGCAATGGTTCACCGATAAAGGGGGCTCGTTTTTCGTCAAGTATCGCCAGAAGACGGGATCCACAGATGAAGATGCAGCCGAGGCCATCGGTACCTTGTCCCGACGCACCGAACGGCTTATCGAGGCCTATCTCTCAGGGCTAGGCACTGACCTGCTGCCCGAAGCACCGATGTTCCGCAACCAAAAGGGCACCGCCTATTCGAAGGATGCTCTTTGCCGATCCTTTCGCAAAGTGCTTAAGGCTGAATTCCCCGGCGATACCAGAAAGCTAATGGACTTTCGAAGATCAGGCTCGCAAGAGGCCCAGGCTGGCGATGTCAGTTCTCTCGCGCTCGCTACCAAGCTTGCTAACTCGATCAATCAATCGAAGCGCCTACAGGACACCTATTTGCCGAAGCGTACAGCGACGGTAAGACTAGCCGATGAAGCTAGGAAGCGAGGCCGGCAAAGATTACGCGCGGAACAGCCAGCGAACGAAAAGTTGAAACTTACCGGACGTGAAAGTTGAAACCGTCCGAAGAGGGATATTCTAAAGCCTTGTAATAATTGGCGCCCCGTAGGGGTTTCGAACCCCTGTTTCCGGCGTGAGAGGCCAGCGTCCTAGGCCACTAGACGAACGGGGCGTGGCCAAACAGGCCGCAAGCTATAACGTGGGCCCACGAAGACGATCAAGGCCTATTCCGCCTTGAGCTTGATGCGGGACAGCACCTTGCCCGTGCCGATGTCGACGACCACGACCTCGGGCCCGGCGCTGGACTCCAGATGGAGCGCGAGCCGGTCGCCATCAAGAGCCAGCGACGTGACCTTGGCGCCTTGTGGGATGGCGAGCTCCGTTTGGGGTCCGGGCGACACCGCGGCGGCATGTTTTGGCGTTTGCGACGTCTTATCCGGGAGCTGCGAGGCCTGGTAAACGATCGCCGCCATCACCAAGCCGAAGCCGACGACGAGCAGGATGCCCATGACGATCACGGCGATCTTCAGTATCCGCACCTGTCGCGGGGTGAACACCGTCCCCGGCAAAGGCGTATTGTCTGGCTCGTTTGCCGCCGCCATCGTCTAAAAGACCTTCGATGCCAAGATCACTTAAGCCGCCTGCCGAACTGCTCACCGCCGAAGTGGACGAGAGCCACGCCGGGATGAGGCTCGACCGCTTCTTGAGCGCGGCCTTGCCGCAGCTGAGTCGCACCCGCGTGCAGGCCCTCATCAAGGAAGGTCAGGTCGCCTCACGCGGCGCGACCATAGAGGACACCAAATATAGGGTCAAACCGGGCGACCGCTTCGATCTCGCCCTGCCACCCGTGACTGAAGCGGCGCTTGCCCCGGAGGCCATTCCCCTCGACGTGGTCTATGAGGACGATGCGCTGATCGTCGTCGACAAGCCTGCGGGCCTCGTCGTGCATCCCGGCGCCGGCCAGCCCGCCGGAACGCTCGTCAACGCGCTCGTCGCCCATTGCGGTAAAAGCCTGTCCGGCATCGGCGGCGTGGCGCGGCCCGGCATCGTTCACCGCCTCGACAAGGACACGAGCGGACTCATGGTCGTCGCCAAGACGGACCGGGCGCACCGCGCGCTTGCCGCGCAATTCGCCGATCACGGACGTAGCGGCGACATGGAGCGCGGCTATCTCGCGCTCGTGTGGGGCGCGCCGTCGAAACCGCAAGGGCGCGTCGATGCACCCCTCGGGCGTCATCCCACGAGCCGCACCAAGATGGCGGTGTTGCCGCCCGAGAAGGGACGGCATGCGACGACCTATTGGCGCGTGGTGGAAACCTACGGACACGACAAGGACGGCCCCATCGCATCGCTGCTGGAATGCAGGCTGGAGACCGGGCGCACCCACCAGGTGCGCGTGCACCTGGCCCATATCGGTCATCCGCTGATCGGGGATCCCCTCTACGGTCTCGGCTTCAAGTCAAAGCTCAAAAAGCTTCCACAGGCCGCGCAAGCCAGGATCGCCGCGCTCAACCGCCAAGCCCTTCATGCGGAACGGCTTGTCTTCGAGCATCCGGCAAGCAAGACCTTACTGGAATTTAATAGTCCCCTCCCTGCCGATCTCGCCGAGATTGCGGATACACTCAAGCAACTGTGATGACTGTTGCCTTTTGCACTTTCGTCAAAGGTTCTATAGAGGAGACCTACCGGGGGGCGGTTTAAACGGGAAGAATGCGACCGCTCGAGGTCGCTGGAGACGGGTTCCATGGCCGCCAGAAGTTTACCGAGCGTGAGCGCCCACGGCGGGCTGACACGCTATCTCGAAGAAATCAGACAGTTCCCCATGCTGGAGCCGCAGCAGGAGTACATGCTTGCCAAGAGTTGGCGCGAGCATGGCGACCGCGACGCCGCGCACCAGCTCGTCACCTCGCACCTACGGCTCGTGGCGCGCATTGCCATGGGCTATCGCGGCTACGGCCTGCCCGTGGGCGAAGTGATCTCCGAAGGCAATGTCGGCCTGATGCAGGCGGTGAAGCGCTTCGATCCCGACAAAGGCTTTCGCTTGGCCACTTATGCGATGTGGTGGATCCGCGCCGCGATCCAGGAATACATCCTGCGCTCGTGGAGCCTCGTGAAGATGGGCACCACCGCCGCGCAGAAGAAGCTCTTCTTCAATCTGCGCAAGATCAAGGGTCAGTTGAAGGCGCTCGATGAAGGCGACCTCCGTCCCGATCAGGTGAAGCAGATCGCCACGCGTCTCGGAGTGAGCGAGGACGACGTCGTGTCGATGAACCGGCGGCTCGGCGGCGACTCGTCGCTCAATGCACCGGTGCGCAACGACGCCGAGAGCGGCGAGTGGATGGACTGGCTGGTGGACGACAGCGCCGTCGATCAGGAGACCGCGCTCGCCGAATCCGAGGAGAAAGAGCAGCGGCACACCATGCTGCACGATGCGCTGGAAGGCCTGAACGAGCGCGAGCGCCGCGTATTCGAGGCGCGCCGCCTCGCCGAGGACCCACTCACGCTCGAGCAGCTTTCCGCTGAGTTCGGCGTCTCCCGCGAGCGCATCCGCCAGATCGAGGTGCGCGCCTTCGAGAAGGTGCAGAAGGCCGTGCAGAAGGCCGCCGCCGCAGCCGAGCCCGAGCCGGAACCGGCCGAGTAGCCTCCAGGCCTCTCATGTCCGCGTAGGGTCCCGCCTGCCGTCAAGGCGGGTGGGACAGCGCACGCGAAGCGGCTAGAGTGAGCGCCGATTCGCAGGCACATGGGGGACACTCTGGGAGGTATCAAACATCTCACCGTCAGCGGCGTGGAGATCGCGTATCTCGACGAGGGCAAGGGGCCCTGCGCCATGCTCGGCCATTGCTCATCCGCCTCGTACAAGGAATGGCTGCCGCTGATCGAGACCCTGAAGGACGATTGGCGCGTGCTTGCGCCCGACTTCATCGGCTACGGCCAGTCCGACCCTTGGCCGATCGACAAGCCCTTCTCGGCCGAAACCGACGTGAAGGTCTTGCTGGCTCTTGCCAAGAAGACCAAGAGCGCGCTTCACCTCATCGGTCACTCTTATGGGGCCGCGCTGGCGCTGGAGGCCGCGCGCAAGCTGGGCAACCGCGTTAAGAGCCTCACGCTGGTCGAGCCCGTCTCCTTTCATCTGCTGCGCATCGAGAACCGCCCCGAATGGAACGATGTCGAACGCTTGGGACTCTCCGTGCTCGAGCCGGTGGCGAAGGGCGACGACCGCAAGGCCGCCGCCGCGTTCATGAGCTATTGGCTCGGCCGCTGGCGTTGGTGGCTGGCGCCCGAGCGCTTCAAGAACGCCATCGCCACCACCATTCCGAAGGTCGCGCTCGAATTCTCCATCGCCATCGACGCCCAGACCACGCTCAAGGACTATGCGGAGATCACGGCGCCGACCCTGCTGATCGTGGGCGCCAAGACCAGGGCCCCGACCCGCGCGGTCATCGACCTGCTCGGCAAGGCGATGCCGAACGCAAAGGTGGAGGCCTTGAAAGGGGCTGGACACATGAGCCCGTTCACGCATCCCGCCGAGCTCAATCGGATGATCCTCGATCATCTCGCCGCTCACCGGTAGCAACACCGTCCCCCGGGAGCTCTTCGATATCCTGGGCGAACAGTCCCTCGAGCTCCTTCGCCTGCGTGAGCGCGTTGGCGCGGACCTTCTCCAGATCCGTGTAGTACTGATAGTCGTCATAGAGGCGTTTCTCGTCGAGACGCTTGAACGTCTCCGTCAAGCGCCTGACCTCCGCCTCCTTCAAGCCCAAGCCGCGCAGCAAATCCTTGGTGAGTTCCAGCGCCGCAAGGAACGTCTCGCGCTCGATGATGGTGACGCCGAGATCCATGAGCTTATGCACATGGGTGCGGTCGCGCGCGCGCGCGTAGATCGGCAAGTCCGGGAAGTGCTCGCGCACCATCTCGGCGACCCGCAAGGAGTGATCGACACTGTCGATGGCGAGCACGAAGGCGCGCGCCTTGTGCGCGCCTGCCGCGCGCAAGATATCGAGCCGGCCGGCATCGCCGTAGTAGATGTCCGCGCCGAAGCGCCTGACGAAGTCGACCTGTGCGACGTTCGAGTCGAGCGCGGTGAACGGGATGTGGCGCGCGCGCAACACGCGAGCAACGATCTGGCCGAACCGCCCGAAGCCGGCGACGATCACGTGTCCGTCCTCCCCCTCCGGGGGTATCTCGTATTCGGGCGGCGCCGGCTGAAGCGCACGCGACACCCTGTCGTCGATGAGCAGAAGAAGCGGCGTCATCGCCATCGACAAGGTCACCGCGAGCGTCAGCAGGCTCGCCAGATCGCGGCCGATGACCCCTTCGAACACCCCGACCGAGAACAAGACGAAGGCGAACTCGCCGCCTTGGCTCAGCACCAGCCCGAGGCGCCGCGCCGAGCTGTTGCCGATCCCCCACCAGCGCCCGAGTCCGTAGAGGATTGCCGCCTTGATGACGACCAGCCCGGCGACGATGGCCGCCAGCGCCGCCGGACGCGCGACCAGCACGGAAAGATCCATGGACATGCCAACGGCGATGAAGAACACCGCGAGCAGGAGCCCTTCGAACGGCGCGATGTCCGCCTCGATCTGATGGCGATATTCGGAGTCGGCGAGCAGCGCGCCGGCGATGAACGACCCGAGCGCCGCCGACAGCCCCACCGCCTCCATGATCAGTGCCACGCCCACCACCGTGAGCAGCGCGCTCGCGGTCATCGCCTCGCGCACGCCCGTGGCGGCAACGAAGCGGTAGAGCCGGCTCAACAAGAAGCGGCCGACGACAATCACCCCGACGATGGTGAGGATGGCGATGCCGGCGCTCTTGAAATCCATGCTCGGCTCGTTGCCGCCGAGCGCGAACAAGGGCACCAATGCGATCAGGGGAATGGCGGCGAGGTCTTGGAACAGCAGCACCGAGAAGGCGAGCCGTCCGTGCCGCGTGGTGAGCTCGCCCTTCTCCTCCAGCACCTGGAGCGCGAAGGCAGTGGACGACAGCGACAGCGCCAGCCCGATGAACAGCGCCTTCCCGGTCGCGAGCCCGAACACCACGCCGATCGTCGCGAGCACGAAGGAGGTGGCGACGAGCTGCGCCGTGCCGAGGCCGAAAATGGCCGAGCGCAAAGCCCATAGTCGTACCGGACGGAGCTCGAGCCCGATCACGAACAGGAGCAGCACGACGCCGAGCTCGCCGAACTGAAGAACCGTCTCGACATTGTCGAGGGCGTAGAGGGGACCCAACACGTAGGGTCCGATGACCACGCCGGCGGCGAGATAGCCGAGCACCGCGCCGATGCGGAGAAAACGGCCGAACGGGGCAGCAATAGCAGCGGCGCCCAAAAACACCGCCACCTGAATGAGCTGCGCCGTGGTCATGGTCGCTTATACCCCCAGACCTGGGTTATCACGCGATTCGGCAAGCAGCCAGCGCACCCTGGGAGCACTCTCGCGGGACCGGAGTCTTACATTCACTAAGCGCGGCCCAAAGAAAAAGCGCGGGCAAACGCCCGCGCTTTGAAATCGATTCGGCGATTCCCCGAAGGCTAGTCGCGGGGCACCCACAAGTTCACGAACGGCGCGCGGATATACGTGCCACGCGGGGTTTTGCGCACCGTGGTGAACGGCGCATCGACGTCCGTATAGGCATCGTTCGTGTGTACGGACGTGGTCGGGGCGTCGACGTCAGTGGTGTAGCCGTTGCTGCGCCACCAGCGGCCACGCCGCCAGCCAGTCTTTTCGACCAGAGCCGTCTCGGCCGCAGGCTTCGTGATGCCGGCGGGGCCTGCCGAGGCCGGCGCGGGCAGGAACATGGCCGCCGCGAAAAACGCCGCGACGAAACCGGAAACGATAAAGCGGGTCATCCTTCCTCCTTATTGGGGGTTCGGGGGTTTGACGGTGATCAGCTGCTCTCAAGGTATGCGGTCAATGTGGCGACATGGTGCGCGGTGCGCAACCCCAAACCTAGAGCCAACCTTTGTGTTTGAAATAAATATAGGGCAACACTGCGCAGATCACCATGAGCCCAAGTGCAAACGGATAGCCGAAAATCCAATCAAGCTCCGGCATGGTGTGGAAATTCATGCCGTAAACCGACGCAATCAAGGTTGGTGGCAGGAAAACCACCGCCGCCACCGAGAAAATCTTGATGATGTCGTTCTGCTGAATCTGGATCATGCCGAGCGTCGCATCGAGCAGGAAGATGATTTTGCCGGACAAAAACGTGGCGTGATCGGTCAGCGAGTTCACGTCGCGCGCCGCCGCGCGCACGCGTGACTGGAGCGGCTTGCCTTCCTTCCGCTCGTTGACGACGAAAGCGAGAAAGGTCAGCAGGCGCCCCAGCGAGTGGCAGCTCTCCCGCGCCTTCGAAGAGATTTCCCCCTCGCGCCCGATCGACTGCAGCAGCACGTCGAAGCGGCGTTGCCGCATGGCGACGCCGCCCTTGTTTTCGAACACCGAATGGGACAGCGCCTCGACTTCGCCCTGGATGCGCTCGATGAAGTCCGCAAGCCGGTCGACGACGATGTCGAGAAGGCCGATCAGCACCGACGCGCTGTTCCCGAGATTGGTCTCTTGCCGGTTGCAACGCGCGGCAAAGATGGCGAAGGCGCGTGGCTCGGCGTAGCGCACGGTGACAAGCCTGGTCCCGGCGAGGATGAAGCTGACCGGCGTGGTCTTGGCCTCGGTGCCCTCGCTGAGAAAGAGCAGTGTCGCCGTCATGAAATAGGCGCCGGCCTCCTGATAAAGCCGGCTCGAGACCTCGATCTCCTGCTGTTCCTCGCGGGTCGGCACGTCGATCTTGAGCGCCTTCTCGATCTTCTCCTCCTCGTCCTGCGTCGGATTGAGGAGGTCTATCCAGACCGCCGCCTCGGTGATCCTGGGCAGGCCGGTCTGGGCCTTCAACGCGCCATCGCGGTATTCGTAGATGGTGAGCATTCTTCCTCTCGTGCCGGAGAACCCTTCTATACCGCGGCCCCAATGTCCAGGGTGAGACATTGTGGACCGCACGTCTGCTTTGACAGGGTTGGGGCAGACGGCTAACCCTGTTTCTCATGGGGTGGCTGCGCAAAGAAAGAGACCTGATCGGCCTCATCGCCGTCTGGACGATTCTGCTCCAGTCCATTGTCCTCCCGTTCTCCTCCGGCCTTCACGCGGCGGCCCTCCTCTCCGGAACGGAACCGACGGTCTTCTGCTCGTCCAAAGGCGTCGGCGCCGCCCGGGAGCTGCCGGGACCGAACCATAGAAAGCCCGACTGCTCGTGCTGCCACATGTCCTGCCGCAATGCCTGCGGCAGCACCCACGGGGGCATCCTGCCGACCTTGGCGCGGGTGCCCTTACCGTCCTCGACGATTATTGCCGTCGCGGCGCCGCGCGTCGACGCGCCCGCGCTGAGATCGGCACGGCATCGTTCAGCCCAGCCCCGCGCCCCTCCCCTCGTTTAGCCCTCAAATAGCGCAATCCGGACGTCTCGACGCGTCTTCGTCACCGAAGCGCGTCCACGGGCTTGCGCGACACGTTCAAGTCAAAACCAAGGAAAGGGCGGCCCCTGCCGATCCGTGCGGGGAGCCCGGGGGGTATAGCAATGCAACGTTTGTTTCCGCGCGCCGGAATGCCGGCGGCGCTCACACTTTGCTTGGCGCTTGCCGGCGCTCCAAGCGTCTCGCACGCCGATTCCGGCACAGGCCCGCTTGCCGACAGCCACGCGCCGGCCGGCGTCATGTTCGACCACATGCACAAGGCCGGCGAGTTCATGCTCGGCTTCCGCTACGCCTATACGAGCGCCGGGGGCGACACGCTTCACGGCACGGACAAGGCGAGCGATGCCGAGATCATGGCGAACGGTTGCGCGCCGTACACGTGCTCGATGAAGGCGACCGACATGAGCATGAACATGTACATGCTCGACATCATGTACGCGCCGACCGATTGGATGACCCTGATGGTCATGCCCATGTACATGACTCACGACATGACCATGAACCCGCTGAAGTCCATGGGCGGCATGAGCCACATGGACCACATGGACCACATGGGCACGATGGGCGGCATGGACATGGCTATGGACGACCACAGCATGCACATGGGGAGTCACTCCCATGGCACCGAAGGCTGGGGCGACACGATCTTCGGCCCCGAGCTCAGGATCGCCGACGGCCCCGGCTATCACGTCCAGTTCTCGCCGATGTTCAGCGCGCCCACGGGCTCCGTGGACAAGAAGATGAACGGCGTCTTCACCCACTACATGATGCAGCCGGGCTCCGGCACGTGGGACTTCTGGCCGAGCCTCACCTATACGGGCCGCGCCGATCGCCTCACCTGGGGAGCGCAGGCCCTCGGCATCGTGCGCATGGAAGACGAGAACGACAGCGGCTATCGCCTCGGCAACGTGTTTCAGGCGACAGGCTGGGGTAGCTATCGCTTCGCCAACTGGATCTCCGCCTCGATCCGCGGCCTCTATACCGACGAAGGCAAGATCGAAGGTCACTATAACGGGCCGCACAATCATTCGAGCCCGCCGGACTTGCAGTTCAACTACGGCGGTCAGTTCTGGGACATCGGCTTCGGCATCAACACCGTGGTACCGAGCGGCGCGCTGAAAGGCCTGCGGCTCAGCGCCGAATGGCTCCAGCCCGTTTACGACGACCCGAACGGCTATCAGCTCGAGCGTGACGGAACGCTCTGGGCCAATGTCAGCATGGCGTTCTAGGACGGCAACGCGGCCGCCTCTTGCGAAGAGGGGCGGCCGCCTAGTTCTTCTCCACGATGCACGCGCCGCCGTCTTTGCGGAGCGCAGCGCAGATCTTGTCGGCATCCGCGCGGCTGTCCGCGCCGATCTGCACCTGATAGAGCGCGCGCCGGCCGCGGCTCAGATTCCGCACCGGCGTCACGAAGGGCTCACGGTCGGCCAACACCGAGACGTGTTCCCGCCTCAGCCGGGCGAACATGGAAAGCGCCTTGGCCTTGGAGAACGCACTCGACACATGCGCGCCCCATGGCCGCCACGCCCCGCTAGCGGTGAGCGGCTCGGTCTCGTACACCGCGCGCACCACGAGCGGCGCGAGCTTCTTGCAGGACTCCTGAACCGCATCGCCTTGCGTCTTGAGAGTCTCCGGCAGCTCGGTCTCCGGCAGTTTCCACTCCTCAGCGGCCCGGCCCGTGACGAAAATCACGTAAGCCAGCGTCTCCGACGGCAACGTCCGGTCGCCCGCGAGCCATCCGCGCACGCGCTCCTCGCCCGCGTTGTAGGCGGCGGCCGCCAGACCGAAATTGCCGAACTCTTTGCTGAGGTCGGCCAATAGGCTCGCCGAATGGACAATGGCCGATTTCGGCTCGAACGGATCGTCGAGCCCGCGATCCGCCGCAGTGCCAGGCATGAACTGGGCGATGCCTTGCGCCCCCTTGGGGCTGATGGCGTTGGGGTTGAAGCGGCTTTCCCGCCAGATGAGCCGCACGAACGGCATTGGCGGCAAGCCCCGCGACTCGGCCTGCTGCTGCATCAACGGACACACCGTATCCACGAACGGCAGAGGGCCTGCGGCGGCAAGGCCGGCTGCTTTGATGCCTGCCGACACCCCGAGCGTTTTGAAAGCGTCCGCGGCCTGGCTGATGCTGGCGCCGAAGAGAAGGCCTGCGGAGAGAACGACCGCGAGCCCCATCCGTCCGACAGCAGCCCGGCGCATGGGATTAGTTCTTCAAGACGATACAGGAGCCGCCCGCCTCCTGCAGCTTGTCGCAGAGCTTGTCCGCGGTGTCGCGATCATCGAGCGCGATGCGGGCGGAGTATCGCAGGTCCGGACCCATGCTGAGATTGCACACGACGAGGACTGTCGGACTGTAGTCGCCGAGGATGTCGGAATAGTCCTTCTTTGCCTGAGAAAACGCATCGAGGGCGTCCGCTTTCGAGAAGGCCGAAGCGATCTCAATACCCCACGGCTTATCGGTCTGATCTGCGTCTGCGGGCGGCGCCGCGCCGTTGAGACAAGGCAAGAGCGGATCGGCGGCTTCCATCGGCTCCGCCAGCGCCGGCCATGGCGCAAGCAGCAGAGCGAGGAAGGCGAAGGCAAATGTCCTCATGGGCGATACTCCGAAGCCGAATCCGACCGGCAGCATAGCTCATTCGGGCCAGGCGCGGAGCGCCATCTCGGCGACCCGCTCGAGCTCCTTGCGGCTTGCGCCTTCCGCCGCCTGGATCGCCATGCCTTGCGTGACCGTGGAGAAATAACGTGCCAGCGCGGCGGGATCGGCATCCTCGGGGAGTTCGCCTTCGTCCTTTGCCTGTTTGAGACGGTCGCGCATCGCCTTCTGCGCCGCCGCGCGCCGGGCGTTGAGCTCGTCGCGGATGCATTGGGCATGATCTCCGGCCCCCGCGATGCCTTGGACGAGGAGGCAGCCGGGCGGGTTGCACTTGTCAGTCAGGTGCCGGGCCGTGCCGTGCAAGAGCGCGGCAATCCCATCCCGGGCCTTGGGTGCTGCGAGAGCCTCGCGGACGAAGGCGCCCTTCGTCTCGGCATACCGGTCGAGCGCCTGTCGGAACAAGGCCTCCTTGTTGCCGAAGGCGGCGTAGAGGCTCGGCGGGTTGATGCCCATGGCCGCCGTCAGGTCGCAGATGCTCGTGCCCTCGTAGCCCTGGCGCCAGAACACGTCGAGTGCTCGGTCAAGGGCTTGATTGGTATCGAACGTTCGGGGGCGGCCAATTGCCACGGCGCAGTCTCCAGCCAGCTTTCCGATCCCTACCACCTCCCATCTTTGTAGTGGTCGCTATATAATGATCTTGACGATCCGGGTCCAGCTACATATGTAGCGAACACTAAATAACTCTTGAACAGGAGTATGGACCCATGTCGAAGAAACTCAGTGGAAAAGTGGCCTTGGTCACCGGCGGCTCACGCGGCATCGGGGCCGCCATCGCCCGCGCTCTGGCCGAGGACGGGGCGGATGTCGCCATCAGCTACGCGGCCTCAGAGGACAAGGCCAAGGCCGTGGTCGATGCACTCCGGCAAAAAGGCGTCCGCGCCCAGGCCTTCAAGGCCGACCAGGCCGATGCCGCCGAGGTAAGTGGTCTGGTTCAAGCGGTGGTCCGCGATTTCGGGCGCCTCGATATACTGGTGAACAATGCAGGCGTGTTCGCCTTGGGCCAGGTGCATGATCGCGCCAACAACCTCGCCGACCTCGACCGGATGTTTGCGGTCAATGTGGGTGGAGTCGCCACCGCGGTGCGGGCTGCCGCGCCGCTCATGGGCGACGGCGGCCGCATCATCTCCATCGGCTCGGTGGTGGGCGAGAGCACACCGTTCGCCGGCGCCGCCGACTACAGCGCAACGAAGGCCGCGCTGCTCGGTTACACTCGCGGCTGGGCGCGCGACCTCGGTCCCAAGGGCATCACCGTCAACACGGTGCAGCCGGGCCCGATCGACACGGACATGAACCCGGCGACGAACGGCGACTTCTCCGACACACAGAAGGGCCTCACGGCGCTTGGCCGTTACGGCACTGCCGACGAGGTCGCTGCTGCGGTAGCGTTCCTCGCCGGCCCGAACGCCAGCTATATCACCGGCACGACGTTGACGGTGGATGGCGGGTTCAACGCGTAGACCATTCATATGCAGGAGCAGGAGGTTTGCGATGATTGAGGTCAGACCTTTCGATACGCTTGGAGCTGCCAACCACGGCTGGCTCAAGGCGAAGCATCACTTCTCCTTTGCCCGCTATCACGACCCCAAGCGCATGGGCCACGGATCTTTGCGCGTGTGGAACGACGACGAGATCGCCCCCAACAAGGGGTTCCCGCCGCATCCGCATGCGGAGATGGAGATCATCACCTATGTCCGTCAGGGCGCCATCACCCACGAGGACAGCCTCGGCAACAAAGGCCGCACCGAGGCAGGCGACGTCCAGGTGATGAGCGCCGGATCCGGCATCCGCCACGCCGAGTACAATCGCGAGGACGAGACGACCACGCTCTTCCAGATCTGGATCGAGCCCGGCGTGAAGGGCGGAGAACCGTCCTGGGGCGCGAAGCCGTTTCCCAAGGCGGAGCGCTCGGGCCAGTTCGTGGCGCTCGCGAGCGGCTTTGCCGGCGATGACGATGCGCTGCCGATCCGGGCCAATGCCCGCGTTCTCGGCGCCACCCTGAAGGTGGGCGAGACGGCGGAATACCGGCTCGGCACCGCGCGGCACGCTTACCTCGTGCCCGCCACGGGCCACATCGAGGTCAACGGCGTCAAGGCCGGCCCGCGGGACGGCGTCGCCATCGACAACGAGACGGCGCTGACCGTCAGAGCGCTCGAGGACTCCGAGATCGTTCTCGTCGACGCGCCTTAGCTCAGTTCCAAGGGGCCTTCGGAGCCCGCATAGAGAAGAACGGCAAGGCCAGCCAGAAGGGCGGCGCCCACCAGGTGCCGCCCTTCGCTCATTTGGCCCCGACCAGATCGCCGAACAGCGTGTAGTTCGCCTTCGGCCCCTGCATCACGAGCGTCCAGTGGGTGAAATCCTCCGCGCTGGTGCAGGAATTGCCGCCGCCCTGCAGGATCAACGTCAGCCGCTGCGTCGGTGCGCTGCTGCCGCTGAACGCGCCGGACCCGGTGACCTCCCCCGTCAGCTTCCACTCCTTGTAGAGAGGAGGCCCCATGCCCTCGTCTTTGCCGTCGCGCGGATCGACTTCGAAGATCGAGATCTTTTGGGGAAGGGTGAGCGACAGGGTTCCGGCCCCTTCGCCGCTATTGCCCAAAGCAAAGATAATCCCTGTCTTCCCTGGACGGGCTTCGTCCCACGACACGGTCAGGTCGTAGCGCGCCGCGGGCTTTGCGATCCCCGCGATTCCCTCGGGATCGCCCTCACCGACGAAGAGCCGGGCCTCGTTTGCAAATCGCAGGCTTTCGATCTGCTCGAGCCGTCCGGCGTCGAGCGCCTCCACCTCGACATAGCGCTGACCCGCATTCGTGCAGCACGCGCAGGCGAAAGCCCCGTCCGATGCGGCAAGGATGGCCAAGGCCGATAAGGTCGCCGCAAGCACCCGCAAAGCGCATCCTCCGGCGCATGGTTTCCTACACGGATATTAGCACGACCCCGACGACGGCGGCGATCAGCCCGACGACCCGGTGCCACGGCATCGCCTCGCCGAGCACCACGACGCCGAGCACGGCGCCGCCGACAATGAACATGCCGTAGACCGGAACGACGATATTGGCCGGCCCCAGCGCGAGCGCATGAAACAGGGAGCTCACCGCGACGGTGAGGGCAATGCCACCGGCGATGGCCCATAGCAGCGGCGGCGTCTCCAGCTCGAAGATCAAAGTCTTCAGCTCGCCGCGCCAAGCGACGACACCGATGGCGAAGATGGCGACGATCGTGGTGGAAACCGCGAGCACCATATAGGTCGAGACGTTGCCGCTGCGTTCGGCCAACTTCACGAACAGTGTCATGAGCGAGTAGCCGGCCATGCCGAGCAGCGCCCACAAAACATAGGATTGGATCACGGGTCCCCCTCCGTCCATCTGCTCTTAAGAGTCAGATGTCAGAGACCGTGATCGCCGCGCTCTGTCAAGCTTTGGGCGGATTCAGTCTTCGACGGAGGTCTCCGGCCGGTCGGAGCCTGGGTCGAGCTCCTCGTGCCACACGCCATCCGCCGTCTCGTATTCGATGCCCACGGTCTCGCCCGGCACTTTCTGCTCGCCGGCGGCGAGCTTCGCCGCCTCGACCGCGGCCTCATGGGTGGGAAACGTCTCCGAGAACGTGCCGCGCGCCATGTAGGCCCAGCCGTTCTCGTGGCGGACGATCTTGTACACGACCTTTGCCATCTTCTTCCTCCTCGCGCCTATACTGTCGCACAACCGGCCCTCGTCACCAATGGTTCCCGAGGCGCGAGCGCAAGGACGCTAAGACGCATGTCCCTCAAAGTGATCGGCGCAGGCTTCGGGCGCACCGGCACGCTGTCGCTGAAATATGCGCTGGAGCAGCTCGGCTTCGGGCCCTGCTATCACATGATCGAGACGCGCGAGCATGCCTCGCACGACGCCCTGTGGCTTGCGCTCGCCAGAGGCAAGTCGGACGACTGGCACACGATCCTCGACGGCTACGCCGCGACCGTCGACTGGCCCGCCATCATGATCTGGAAAGAGCTGGCCGCTGCCCATCCGCAAGCCAAGGTGATTCTCACCGTGCGCGACCCGGAGCGCTGGTACGAAAGCGCGTCGAACACGATCTTCGCCCGGATGCGCGAATTCGAGGCCGCCCTTGCCGCCGGCAACGCAGGTGCCATCGATCCGGCGCGCCGCGCCCATATGCGCATGGTGAACGCTGTCGTCGTGGACAAGGCCTTTGGCGGCAATCTCGACCGCGAGCATGCGATCCAGGTGTTCAACGCCCACAACGAAGAGGTTCGCCGCACGATCCCCGCCGAGAGACTCCTGATCTACGAGTCCGGGCAAGGTTGGGAGCCGCTCTGCGGCTTTCTTGGCATTCCCGTGCCGGACACGCCCTACCCCAAGGTCAACACCACGGACGACTTCGCCGCCCGCTTCCCTATCAGTCGCGTGGTCACGACTCGCTTCTCCTAGTACTATGTCACCTATGAAGAGACCCTGGACAGCGGAGCGCATCGCCTCCTTGTCGACTGACGAGGTAAAGGCGCTCCACGACAATGCAACTCGACTCGGGGAAAGCGCCATAGCGAGTCTTTGTGTTGCGGATCTAGCCGGACGCAGCTCAGCCGTGAGGAAGACACGTCAGGCACCATCTAAACATGTGGATGGCATTGTGGTCGGTTTCCATTTCGTCTGCCCGGACGAAAGAGGCGTGACTCGTAACCCAGACGGGACGATCTGGACGGGGACTTGGGTGGTCGACAGCAACCACGCTGAGCGTGGCTCAAAGAATGGAGCCTATGTCGCCCTCCACACGTCGAAGTCGCAACGTTCCTATCTCCAAGGGACAATCAAGGATTGGCGCAAGGCGCCGAGAGACCCGGAGTATGCCGATGGTCGGCGAGTCAAGATCGAATCCGGAATAGATTTTCTCTTCGAGCCAACTAGCGAAGCCTATGAGTGGCAAGGCGATGGCGCCGGTGAAAAAGGCTATGCGTGGGCATAACGCACGTCCGGCGCTTCCGCGATAGCGATTAGGCCCGCGCGCGCGCTTCCTTCGCGCGCAAAGTGGCGGACTCGCGCACGCACTCGCTGAGAGACGCGATCACCGAGCGTTTGACCACCGCGTGTTGACGGAAGCCCTCGCGCTCCATCAACGCGTGGTGCAGCTCGGGCAGGCGATAGAACGGCACGCTCGGGTACCAGTGATGCTCGAGGTGATAGCCGATATTGCGCGGCAGGATGAAGACCGACTCGAGGAAGGTCGGCACCGTCGTGCGCGTGAGCGAATACTCTTCCTCGTCGCTTTCGACCGCGCTGTGCTCACAGATCAACCGCGTGTACTGCGCGGCGATGTGCCAGGTGCAATAGGGCACGATCCAATACAAGAGGAATGCATACCAACCGCCGAAATAGGTGAGCGCCGCGACGACGGCTCCGTAGAATGCGAGCTGAGTGGCAAGCATCCAGCGCGGTGATGCGATCAGGAACATGCCCACGAGCCCGCGGACGATCCACAGCATGCCGGTCAAGAACGCGGCGCGCCGCAGCAGCACCAGCACGAGGCCTGCCCGCGTCTTCGGAAACTGCCAGTCCGGGGCAAGCTCGCCCGCCGCGTCATGGGTGCGCCAGATATGGCGATTGCCGTCGTCAGGCAGATTTATGTATTGGTGATGCGTGCCGTGAAACTTGCGGAAGCCCTCGACCGAAGCAAAGGTCGGCCACATCAGGAAGAGATTGGCGAACAGATCGTTCTGCCAGCGCGTCGGCAAGGTCCGGAAGTGCGACGCGTCATGTCCAAGGACCAACAGCGCATGCTGGCGCGCGCCGATGAAGACGACCGCGAGTACATAAAGCGCGGGATTCCACAAGAACGAGCATAACGCGATCGCGCCAACGATCATGGCCCACTCGCCCGCGATTGCGGCGACGGCTCTTGCAGGCTGAAGGCGAGACAGTTCCTTGATCTTCGCAGGCGGCAACCGCTCGGGGATTGTCCTGGCAGTGTTATGGGGATGCTTTACAACCGGGTTTGCCGAGATGTCCTCAGTCGGATTTTCCGCCCGCAGATACGCGACCGCCCTCCCCACTTTCTCAAACGCCACCATTGAGACGGACTATGGCCAGTCCGTGTGGCCATTCCTGGGCAGCGCTATGGCAGCAAGCCGGACTGTTCCATACACATCGCATGCGCCGGAGGATAGGAGCGCTCGAGCTCGGTCACCGTGAAGGGCTCGTTATCCTCGACGATCCCCTGCATGCACACGCAGTATTTGCGCAGCTTGACCGGGTCGTTCCTCTCGATGGCGCGGTCGGAAATGCATTTCTCGATCCACGCGATATCGGCCGCACTCGGCGCGCCCGCCGAGGCGGCGCCGGAAGCGGCCATCAATACGCCAACGAGACCGATGAGACACCGGCTCACGACTGCTTCCCCAATAGGTTCGCATCGCGGGCGAGCACCCATCTCCCGTCCGGCTCTTTTCGCAGAATCGAAAGCGTATAACCCGACCGGCGCAATGTGGGCTCGCCGTCCTCGGTGAGAACCGTCACCGTGAGGCGGTTGCGCATATAGGCCCAATCGCCGAGGATCTTCAGCTCCTCGATCTCGCTCGCCCCCTCGATACGAAGGTCCCTCATATTGCGCGTCGCCTTAAGAAAGGCCTCTTTGTCGAACGGCGCCTGCCCGGGCACCATGAACAAGACGTCGTCCGCCATGAGCCATGACAACGTTTCGAGGTCACCCGCCTTGCTCGCTGCCATCCAGGTCGCGACCAGCGCGCGAATGGCCTCTTCGTCCGATGTCATGCTCAACCCTTGTTGACCCGTCGCTCGCGACCTTAAGTCTATCACCAGTTGGGGCTGACGGCGCCGCGGCCCATAGCCTATAGAAGGGACGGCGCCGTGTCGGTGTCACTTTGAAGTCACATGCGAGCCGCGCTGTGCCAGCCGTCCCGGAAAATCGAGCCGCCAAGTCCTTCGACGTCGTGATTATCGGCGGCGGCCATAACGGTCTCGTCTGTGCCGCCTATCTCGCTCGCGCGGGCCTGAAGGTGAAGGTGCTCGAACGGCGGACCGTGGTCGGCGGCGCGGCCGTCACCGAAGAGTTCTACCCCGGCTTCCGCAACTCCGTCGCCTCCTACACGGTCAGCCTGCTCAACCCCAAGATCATCGCCGATCTGGACTTGCACCGGCACGGGCTCCGCATCGTCGAGCGGCCGGCGATGAACTTCCTGCCGCTGCCGGACGGCGGTTATCTGCTGACCGCCGAAGGCCGTACCAAGGCCGAGATCGCCAAATTCTCGACCGCCGACGCCGCGCGCTACGACCGGTATTGCGCCAAGCTCGAGACCATCGCCGATATTTTGCGAGACCTGACCTTGAAGGCGCCGCCGAACGTGGTGGACGGCTTCGGCTGGCGCGGGCTGCGAGAGCTTGCGCGTGCAGCGGCGCTCGGCAACACGCTGCGCGGTCTCGACCTCGAGGACCAGCGTCTCCTCCTCGACCTCTTCACGCGGTCGGCGGCGGACTTCCTGTCCGACTGGTTCGAGAGCGAGCCGATCAAGGCCCTGCTGGGCTTCGATTCGATCGTCGGCAACTACGCGAGCCCCTACGATCCCGGCACCGCCTATGTCCTGCTGCACCACGCTTTCGGCGAGGTGAACGGCAAGAAGGGCGCCTGGGGCCACGCCATCGGCGGCATGGGTGCCATTACCCAAGCCATGGAGAAGGCGGCGGCCGAATATGGCGCGGAGATCGAGACCGGCGCCGAGGTCGCAGAGGTCATCTTCGAGAAGGATCGCGTGGTGGGAGTCGCCCTGACGGACGGCCAAGTCGTCAGAGCCAAAGCGCTCGCCGCCAACGTCAATCTGAAGCTGCTCTATACAAGGCTGCTGCCGGAAGCCGCTCTACCCTCCGATTTCCTCGAAAGAATGCGCAGGTTCAAATGCGGCTCGGGCACGTTCCGCATGAACGTCGCGCTGTCGGAGCCGCCGAGCTTCACGGCCCTGCCCGGAAAAGTCGCTGGCGCGCATCACGGCGCCGGCATCATCATCGGCCCGAGCCTCGCTTACATGGACCGGGCCTATCGCGATGCATTGGCCCATGGCTGGAGCCGCGAGCCGATCATCGAGATGCTGATCCCCTCGACATTCGACGACAGCCTCGCCCCGCCGGGCGCCCACGTGGCGAGCCTCTTCTGCCAGCACGTGGCGCCCGAGCTGCCCGGCGGCAGGTCATGGGACGACGCCCGCGAAGAGGTCGCCGATCTCATGATCGCGACGGTGGACGCTTACGCCCCCGGCTTTGCCGCGAGCGTCGTGGGCCGCCAAGTCTTGAGCCCGCTCGATCTGGAGCGCGAGTTCGGCCTGGTCGGCGGCGACATCTTCCACGGGGCGCTCACGCTCAATCAGCTCTTCTCGGCGCGGCCCACGCTCGGCTTCGCGGATTACCGGGGCCCGCTGCGCGGCCTTTATCATTGCGGCTCGGGCGCCCATCCGGGCGGCGGCGTGACCGGCGCACCGGGTCACAACGCGGCGCGCGCCATCCTCGCCGACCTCAAGCCTTTTTCTTCTTTTTGAGAGACTTCCTTTTGAGAGGCTTGCCCCGCGCGGCGTGGAGCTTCGGCGCGCACTTGATGCAGCGGCAGCCGTGCGGCTTGATGAACGAATCGAAATAGTTTTTGCCGTAGTCGTAACCGAGCTCCTCGCCTTCCTTGATGGCGCGCTTGGCCATCACGAATACGCGCTTCTTGCGGATTTCGATCTCGCAATTGGGCCGGCACGAGTGATTGATATAGCGGGCCGTATTCTTCTTATTCCAGCCCTCGATCGTCTTCTTCTTCGTCACCTCGAAGAGATAGCGGCTGCGGCTGGTGGATTCCTCCTCTTCGGTGAGCGTCCGGCCGACATACTCGATAACGCAGGCGCCCTTCGGGATAGGCTCCATCGCAAACAGACCGCGCCCGGCACTCGCGCGCTTGACCGCAAGGCGAAAACCGCCCGGAGTGAACTTCGACTTTCTCATGATCTCGATGCGTGTTGGGATTAGAGTCGCGAAGGAAGTTCTACTAACCCGGGCTTCGCATCCTTCGCAAGGCCAAGTCTGGGCGGCAACGCCGCACGTTACCCATGCTGCTCGATGAGCAGAAGCGCGATGGTGCTAGAAGACCCTCTCGCGGGGATTCGGCAGTTCGGCTATTCTGCGAACCGCCGGCGCATCTCTGACATCGCGCCGGCTAGCCAAAAGGCGCGTCCTTCGCGCTGCGGGCGGGAGGGCGTCTGATGGCAAAGGGCGTGCGGCTGGTAGTCGTAGCGTGTGGCATCCTGGTCGGCCTCACCGCTTCCTTTCTGGTATCAACCACCGTAAACGCGCGGGACACGGGCCCGGCCAAGCGCTTGGACGCCCTTCCCAGCGTCTGGCACTTCAGCAAGTCTTCGATGGAAGGGGGAGGCGAAACCTCCAACCTCACGCTGACGATCGGCGGCGACAAAACTCCGACCATGGACGCGCGCTGTTCGGCGGCGCCGTCGGGCAATCCGGGTGAGATTGAGTTCACCCTCGTCGTGGTCCAGCCAAAGCTTGCCCAGGGCGACGGGGTCAGGGTCAACTTCTCGACGGGTCGCTTCTTCGAAGGCGTTGACGGCAAAGCAACCGACGACAGCAACTCGGAGGGTCGGGCAACGATCGCCATGCACCTGCCGCCTACCGATCAGCTGTGGCAGAAGTTCGCGAGCTTGGACGTCATAACCTACGAAATCCCCCGAGGTGCAAAGGACACGCTCGCGCTCAAGGTCGGCGAGGAGGACATCCACTCCTTCGTCACCGCCTGCACCGCCTATGCTGAGAAGCCCGCTGCCGCCGAAGCAGGGACGCCGCCAACGAGTGCGGCGCCGCAAGCAGGTCCCCCGCCATCCGCCGGCAGCGGAATCCCCGGCCCGAGCCCGGTAGAAAAGGGCAGCGTGTCGGGCAGCGAGCCGGAGCAACCGGAGGGCCCGAAACTCGCGACCGTGGATCGCGGGCCTGGCACCACGCCCTGGGAAAACGAAGACTACGTGATCGGTTTCGGCGATACCTACGAAGGCGCTGCGATGGTGCAGGGCAACGGCTCCAAGCTCTACGCCTATTGCAGCGAGGGCGGCCGCGTGGCCCTGTCGGTCTCTTCCGACGGCAGCAAGGTCTATCCCGATTTCGACGAGCGCGTGGCCCAAGGGCTTGAGGCGTCCCGCGGCGCATTCGACGACAAGGATGAATCCACCGTCGAGCTCCGTTTCTCCGACGGCAAGTCCTTTGCGCTCGACGCCGGAGTCGAAGACATGTCGGGTGACCTGCTGATGGGCAGCGGTATGGAGGGTGGCGGCGTCGCGCCCGATGGGGCCATCGCCAAGGAGCTGATGTCGGCCGCCAAGGTGACGATCTCGGCGGCGCCTTTCGCGGCGACCTATCAGCTCACCGGCAGTCGGACCGCGATCTGCTCCGCCATGCAGCAGTGCAAGGTCTCGATGCCCGATTGCGACGGCAGCACCACGGCGTGGCGCAAGGCTCCGGTCTGCAAGAAGGGCGGCGTGATCTACAACGAGCATTGCGTCTATCACGCGCGCCAAGTCACTGTGACCCACGGTTGCGCGCACGGCTTCCACTTGGTTGGCGGCGTTTGCGTGCGTCTGCCGCATCACCTGCCCCTCCGCCTCCCGCATATCCGTTTCAGGCGCTGACCGGCGCTTTCTCGCGAGCCGTGCTCGATAACAACGAGGGATGCGTTTGCTCCGCATCGCGTCTTGGGGAATAGTGTGCGCCGCCGCCAGCACCCCGGAGGAAACCCCATGTCGCTGCCCGCGCCAAATGCCGGTTCCGCGTCGCGCACCGTGTGCCGCATGCTTGTCGCCGCGCTATGGGGCGCGAGCCTCGCCACCGGGCTATGGGCCGCTCCGGCGCACGCGGAGGACGCGACGAAGCTGCTCAAGGCGCCGGTCGTGCCGGTTCCGCCGCTCTTCGGCCAAGCCGATATCGACAGAGCCACGGCCGCGCTCGACGGCATCGTCGAGAACGCCATGACGCGAACCGGCGTGCCCGGTATCGCGGTCGGCGTCGTCTACAAGGACAAGGTGATCTACGCCAAGGGCTTCGGGGTGCGCGAGGTGGGCAAGCCCGGCGTCATCGATCCCGACACGCTGTTCATGCTCGCCTCGGTGTCGAAGCCGATCGCCTCCACCATCGTCGCCAAACTGGTGGGCGACGGCGTCGTCAAATGGGACGATGCGGCCAAGACCCTCAATCCCGCCTTCGCGCTGAGCGATCCTTACGTCACCGAGCACGCGACGATCGCCGACCTCATGTCGCATCGGAGCGGCCTGCGAACGGGCTCTGGCGATCTCCTCGAGGACCTCGGCTTCGACCGGACGTACATCCTGTCCCATCTCGACCAGCAGCCCCTCGACCCGTTCCGCGTTACGTATCACTACAGCAATTTCGGCTACACGGCCGGCGGCATCGCCGCGGCGGTCGCGGCCGGTAAGAGCTGGGAGGACCTTGCCGACGACGCGCTCTTCAAGCCGGCTGGCATGACGACGGCGAGCTACCGTCACGCCGACTATCTTGCCGACAAGGACCGCGCCTACATCCATGCGCGGCTCCCGGACGGCAGCTGGGTGGCGAAATACGACCGCGACCCGGACGCCGAGGCCCCGGCCGGCGGCGCCAGCGCCTCGCTCAACGACATGCTGCGCTTCGTGCGCCTCCAACTCGGCAACGGCACGTTGGACGGCAAGGAGATCGTCAACGCGGACGCGCTCGCGGCCGCCCACGAACCACAGATGATCTCGTCGCCGCCGCGCTCGCCGGCCGCCCGCGCCGGCTTCTACGGCTTCGGCTGGAACGTCGCTTACGACGACGAGGGCCGCGCGCGGATCGGCCACTCGGGCGCCTTCGAGCTCGGCGCTGCGACCAACGTCACCTTCATGCCGGGCGAGGATCTCGGCATCGTCGCCTTGACCAACGGCATGCCGATCGGCGTCGCCGAAGCCATCGGGGCGGCCTTCCTCGACGTGGCGCAGAACGGCAAGCAGACGGTGGATTGGGTCGGCTTCATGGGCGGCATCTTCGCGCAGATGCGTGCGGCCGAGGCGCCCGAAGTGGATTACGCCAAGGCGCCGGAGAATCCGAAGCCTGCGCGCAATCTCGCGGCCTATATCGGCAACTATGGCAACTCTTATTACGGCCCGCTTGTCGTCTCCGCCGAGGATGACAATCTCTCGATGAGCATGGGCCCGCAAGGTGCGCCCACGACCTTCGCCCTCACCCATTTCGACGGCGACACGTTCTCCTTCGAGACTATCGGCGAGAACGCCAATGGCCTCGCCGGCGCAATCTTCACTGTCGGCGAGGACGGCGAGGCGACAAAGGTCGTGCTCGACTATTACGACCGGACCGGCCTCGGCACCTTTGTGCGGGAATAAGGCGGCATCAGCTCAGAGGAGCGCGGCTGCGGTCCGTCATCAGAAAGGCGGCGAAGGCGGCAAGACCCGCGCCGATCATGAGAAACCAGGCGGGCGCCAGCAAATTGCCCGTCGCGCCGATCAGGCTGGTCGCCACGACCGGGGCCGTGCCGCCCGCAAGACCGATGCCGATATTGAAGGACACCGAATAGCCGCTCATGCGGTACGCGCTTGGGAACAGCTCGACGAGCATCGCCGGCGCCGCGCCCATGATCATCGCAAGCAGGGCGCCGAAGGCGATCTGCGCCGCAGCATAGCCGGCGATCCCGCCTGACCCGGCAAGCATGAACAAGGTCCACGCCAATGCCGCTTCGGCGATGAACACGGCGATGAGCAGAGTGCGCCGCCGCACGAGGTGGTCGGTCAGCCAGCCGGCAAGGGGCACCAGCACCAGCGCGACGGCTTGCGCCGCCGTGTTGATCTGCAGGGCGTGGCTTTCCGTGATGCCGCCGAACTCGCTCGCATAGACGGGTAGGAACACCATCGTCAGGTAATTGACGATGCCGTAACCCGAGGTGAACAGCACCGCGCAGAGCATGGCGCCGGGCGCAAGCGTGACGGCTTGCTTCAGCGGTATGGGGTCGCTCGCCCGTTTGGGCGGCGGCGTAAAGCCCGTTTCGCGCAAGCGCCGCCGTAGGAAATAGCCGGCCGCCGCGATCACGCCGCCAAGCACAAAGGGAACGCGCCACGCCCAGCTGTCGAGTTGCTCCGGATTCGCCAGGCTGACCGTGGCGGCGGAGACGGCGGCAGCGAGCAAGACGCCCGCGGTCGAGCCGAAATTGGCGAAGCTTCCGGCAAAGCCGCGTCGGTGCTGCGGCGCTGTCTCGACGAGATAGCTGACCGAGCCGGTGAACTCCCCGCCCACGGAAAAGCCCTGAAGCAGCCGCAAAAGCAGGAGGAGAACCGGCGCGGCCACGCCGATCGTCTCATAGCCCGGCAAGAAGGCGATCGCCCCGGTGGCGAGCCCCATCATCACGACGGAGTAGACGAGGACGAACCGCCGGCCGAGCCGATCCCCGAGATGGCCCAGCACGACACCGCCGATCGGGCGCATGGCAAAGCCGACAGCGAACAACCCGTAGGCGCCGATGAGAGCGGCAATGCGATCTTCGGCCGGGAAGAACACGCCGGCGAGAACCGGCGCCAGCAACCCGTAGATACCGAAATCGTACCATTCGAGCAGATTGCCGCCGATGCCGGCCCCCAACACGCGCGCCGAGAGCCGGCTTTGCGCGCTGGGTGGCGAAGCGACCGGTTGGATGTCCGACAAACGGCGCTCCCTCAATCAGCGCAGACCCCTTAGGTACAGTTTACGGGGAGTACCGCTGAAAATCATTCAGGCGCCTGGATCTTGACCTTGGTGAGGGTCGCCGAGCCGGAGCCGAGGGCTGTCGGGACCACGATGCGGTAGGGCAAATACAGGTTCTCCTCCGGCACGGAGGCGAGCCACACTTCGACATCGTTCGTCTTGGTCAAGAACTTGACGCCGGCATTGTCGGGCCGATAGCCGCTGACCGGTACGTATTTGACGCGGCAAACCGCGACCGGCCCGGGAAGATCCTCCGGCGCATTCTTGAGGAGCTTGTCGGTCCGCTTCGGCGATAGAACGATGTCGAACCGCTGTTGGCCGTCGAACACCCGCACGGTCTTACGGCAGAGTGCGGGATCGCCGGGCGGCAGGTCGGAGCGGATGGAAAGGAAGGCCGCGCTCAGCGGATCGAGCACATTCACCAGCTGCTTCTCGTTCAGTGGGATGTCATGCGGGTTCGCCCTCTTCGCCGGCACGATCGAGAAGTCACTGACCGCGCCGTCGGCAAAACGCATGGCGCGCGTCTCTTTCTTGTCACCGCCCTTGTAGCTGACCTCGAAGACGGACGGCTCTGGGCCTTCCTCCGTCAGGACACCGGCGCTTCGCGTCGTTCCGCCCCCGCGAAAGAGCAAGCCTTTGAGGATCTCGAACTTGGCCTTGGCCTGCATGTCGTATTGCGGGCCGTCGAAACTCGCGGTGAGCTGGAAGTCGCCGAGATCGAAGGGGCCCAGCGACATATCGTAAGTCGCCTGGAGTTTGCTCGTCGTTGCGGCGAGTTGGGCTGCCTTCTCGGCATGGGATACCCCGCAGAACAGCAGCAAAACGCCCGCCAAAAGCCCGATCTGCCCTGCCCGCATAATGCACCCGCTCGGTTCGAGGCCGGGAGTCATACTACGCCATACAGAGGTCAAATTATGGACGAATGTGCGCTGTTGGTCAGGCGCCCCCCACCCTCACTGACACCATCCCGGCCGTTCCTCCTGAAAAGGTCTCAACCGGCTCTGTGCATTTGGTACTGTTTCCTGACCCAATACATCGCAGGCCTATCGTGCCAGCGTTCCACGTCGGCCATATAGGTATCGGGGACCGACATGTGATGAAAGGTTGGCATTTCCGGCGGCCGCGCGAATGGAGCCAAAAGGCTCGCAACCGTGAGGTCCGCTCGGCTGAATCGATCTCCGGAAAGATAACGGCGTCCGTCGTCGAGCGTGCTTTCGAGCCGGTCCAACTCGCCTTCCAGCTTTGACCGGCTCTCTGACGCGGCAGTTGGCGTGATTTCATACATCCGCATTATGATTCGCCGCGTGACCGGCCACATCAGGCTGCCGATGGCATGGTGTGAGCTTGACAAATTGCGGAAGAGTTCAGTTGCCAGGTATGGAGACTGCGGAAGCATCTCCGCATAGGCCAGGCGACGCACGTGAACGCCAAGGACCTCATCGGCGCGCCGTTCGATATCCGGTGCGCCTTCTGCAGCGAGGCTCCTAGCGGAATGCCCCGCTCTTTGTTCTGCCCAGTCGATAATCGCCCCACTTCCCTGAATGACATCCTCACCGTCTAGCAGAATGGGAAGCGTCGTTGCCTTTGCGCCGTACCGCTTGGCCAAAACTTGATGAAGGCCTGGCGCCCAACTGATCTCCTCGTAGGCAATGCCGTGCCAATCGAGCGCCCATCGAGCCTTCTCGCAAAAGTGGGAAATTCCGAAAGTGATAAGTTTGGGCGTCATCGGGACCCTCCATCACTAAGCGGGCCCAAACGGAGGTAGGCCCTGCTACGCGGACCTCGTCTACCCAAAACTCATTATCGCGCTTTTTTCTAAGAACTTGAAGCCAGAACTAGGCGCTCATCTCGTCCCTGCCCCGGCGCGTTCCTAATCCCGATCCTGCCTTTGGTTGCGGCGCGCCCTCGGCAGGCGGGCCCTAAGGTCGGGGGGCGCCGCGCTGCTTCACGACTGCCGCATAGGCCGCGTCGATGACGGCGATCTTGCTGGGCGCCACGGCGGCAAATTCTCGAGGAACGCCACGCGCGATCATGGTGTCGGGCTGATAGTCGGCGACGAGCCTGCGGTAGCGCGCGTCCAGCGCATCGTCTTCGATCTCCGGCGTGATGCCTAGCACCTCATAGGGATCGTGCTCGCCTGAGCTCGCGTGCCGCGCCTTGATGCACCGGAACTCGGCCTCGCTAAATCCGAACAACCTGGCCACGTGCGCGAGAAACTGCTCCTCCCCGGGATCAAGCACCCCGTTGGCGAGGGCGATGTGAAAAAGCCCTTCCAGCACATCCTCCAGGAGCCTTCGGTTCTCCGCCAGGAGGGCGGCGAGTTGCTCGGCGTAGGATTCGTAGCCGGTGACATCGTGCTTGGCGGCATTGAAGATGCGCGACACGCTTCTCATCTCGCCAGGGGGCACGTTGAACACCTGCTTGAACGCCTCCACCTCGTCGCGCGTGACCACGCCGTCGGCCTTGGCCATCTTGGCGCTCAGCGCGATCACGCCGACCGTAAAGGCGACCTGATGCTGCGGCGTGAACAACGCAACATAGTCATCGCAGTCGAGGATGCCGTCATTGGTGTGCTCGCCGCCCAAGACGGCGAGGCCGCCAAGCAGCGCCCCGATGGGGCCGCCGCCTTTCATGTGCGCATCGGGGCCGAGACCGGCCACGGCGCCTGCCAATCTTTCCCAGAGCGACATGCCTCTTCCACCTGCGCGAAGCCCAAGCGAACCCGGGCTACGTTAAGACGCCGCCGGGGCGGGTCAAGGACGCCATTGGCCACAACGCTTGAACCAACCTGCGCGCCGCGACCGCCCTCGTTTCGCCGTACCGCCGGAGACGATACCTTATCGGGAGGCACTGAGTCGGTCCGGCGTATGTTCCGGTCGCGAGCCCCTGAAACGAGGGAGAGACGAGCCATGCACATTCCGAAACCGCTTAGAAACGCGCTTCTTGCCGTGTTTGCCTTGGCTGGCCTTCTCGGCATGGGCCTTCACAGCGCCCACGCCGACGACGGCAGCATCACGCTCGTGGTCTACAAGGGCGGCTGGTTCATCGGCGGCTCAGGCGGCCACGGCACGCTGACCTTCCACGGGCGCACCTACCGTCTGGGGGTCGGCGGCCTGGACTACGGCCTGATTTTCGGCGGATCGAGAACGGTGCTGCACGGACGCGTGCGCCACATCACGCGCGCCTCCGACGTGCAAGGCGTCTATGCGGCGGCCGGCGCGGGGCTCGCCGTCGGCGCAGGCGTGCGGGCCATTGTGCTGACCAATACCAAAGGCGCGGTTCTCGAGCTCGAAGGGCGCCAGGTCGGCCTGATGGCAAACGCCGACTTGAGCGGCTTGGCGATCACGCTGAAATGACGACTTCTGCTAGGCGCATCTCAACGCCCAGGCTTTGAGGCGATAGAGCCCCTCAGACGTCGCATTCTGGGCTAAAGTCGGGGCATGAGCCCGCTCCCACGCTACGTGCGCCCCGCTGCCTTCGCGCTGATCGCGCTGATCGCCGTATCGGCGGCGGCGCAGGAGCCGGCGCAGGAGCCGGAAGAAGCGCGCCAGCACTGCACCGAGGACGCGATGATCGTCTTCGATGCGTCGGGATCCATGTCCGGCAATACGGTCCAAGGCCTCTTCAGCGACAAGACGCGCATCGACGAGGTCCGCATCGCCTTGGCGCAAGTGCTGCCGGAGGCCGCCAAGTTCCGCAAGATCGGGCTCATCACCTACGGGCCCGGGCCCTACAACCAGTGCAATGTCCAGCTCGACTTCGAGCCGATCTGGAACGCGACCGCGCCGATCATGAGCGCGGTCAACGCGCTGAACCCGTCCGGCAAGACCCCGCTTACGACGGCGGTGAAATTGGCCGCGGCGGCCCTCGACTCAAAGTCGAAGCCGGGCGTCATCGTGCTGCTGACCGACGGCGAGGAGACCTGCGGCGGCGCGCCCTGCGAGCTCGGCGAACAGATCAAAGCGAGCGGCCGGCATCTCACAGTTCATGTCATCGGCTATCAGCTCAGGGGTTACAGTTGGACGGGCCCCCAGAGCATCCTCGACGTGGAATGCCTCGCCGAGGAAACCGGCGGCCTCTACATCACGGCGCAGAACCGGGAGGATCTGGTGAAGGCGTTCCAGAAGACGCTCGGCTGCCCAATGATGTCGTCGGCCGGCGACGCCTTGCACTGATCTCCACGTGGCAGAACTTGGGCCGATTCTCGGCGCCAATGCGTTGCCGTTAACCATCCCTTTACTCAACCGTCATGGTCGCGGCCGACTTATGGTAAACAAAGCATGAAGACGGGTGATTGAAAGAGGGATTGTTCCCGATGTCTGATCCCAACCAACAGCGTGGCTGGAACGGCCCCCTTGCGACGAGGCTCTTCGCGGCGCCAAGGCCCGCGCCCAATCCGAGCTTCTTGCCGCCGAGGCAATTTCAAGCCCAAGCGCGTACCACCGAGATGGAAGCCAACAAGGCCGCCGATCCGCTCATTCAGGGGCTCGTGGACCGATTGCCGAGGAACGGGACCTGGAATCTCGATGAGCGGGCGAAATGGCTGCGCACGGCCGCGAGCATCTTTGGCCTCGTTTATAAAGCCGGCGACGGCGAGCAGAGGGACATCAGTGTCGAGCTCGTCCAGGCCGATTCGGGCACATCTGCTAAGCCCATCTCCCCGGGCTTCCTCGGTCGGTGAACGCCCGCTTTGGGTGAGACGCGGACCTTATCCCTCCTCCTCCGCAGAGACCTCGGCGCCCATCAATCCTTGCGCTCCCAGTAATGGCGTTTCCAGGGATAACGACGCTCCAGATGGCGATCCTCCGCAGAAGGGAGGCAGTGCAGTTCGTCGGCGTGTGGAAACTTTAGATGCTCCGCCTCCGACCGGGCCCGCACCAAGTGCCATTTGCGCGCCAACTCTTCTTGAGCGAAGTTGCGCTTCGCGTATTTCTCGAGGGCGTGAGCCTGACTGCGGAAGATGTAGTGGCGGAGGGCGAAGGTCTCGGGCGCAAGACGAAACTCCCCGCCCGACATCATATGGCCGGCCTCCGGGATGTTCGTCAGCCCGGTCGCCTTTTTCCAAGCCCGCATCTGGTTTGGATTCTTGGGTTCATAGAAATAATAGTGTCTGAGCGGTGGTATGCGGCCAATGTCGGGGACATAGTCACCGTCCACCGGCAGAAAGGTAAACTCGTCGAAATTGATGACGTCGTGGCCCTCCCCATCCAGCCGGGCGATCGCATCCGCCAGGGTCTCACCCGGAACATAGGAATGCATGATCTCGTCTGGAGCGAGCAGCAGGTGCCAATCCGCCTCGATGGTCCGAAGCAGTTGCTCTTGCGCGCGCAGGATTTTCTCCCAATAGAATGTGCCGGTGAAGGGAACATGCAGATAGCCGGCCAAATGCGGAGCGAACGCTTGATCGTGAAGGAGTTCCTTCGAGCCGTCGGTCGAGCCGTTGTCGACGACGGCGAACTCGATGCCGTT
>Ga0315553_10000601_pt1 | contig 31409 bp, 18 predicted proteins | sample SalMarSW160140MG_FD_203099 | JGI IMG/M metagenome (GOLD analysis project Ga0315553, IMG submission 203099) | Salt marsh sediment microbial communities from the Plum Island Ecosystem LTER, Massachusetts, United States - Salt Marsh Sediment SW1601-40 ... | reverse complement strand
GTTCGCGGCCTGGAATCCGATCACGAACGATTCGTCGCTTCTGCGGTCGGCATGGGAGATCGAGGACCGGGCCGGGTTCTCGTTCTGGGACTCGCTGATCGTGGCGGCGGCACAGCGAGCGGGGTGCGACGTTCTCCTGACCGAGGACCTTCAGGACGGACAGGTTGTCGACGGGCTCACCGTCGTCGATCCGTTCAGGCACGCGCCGGAATCGATCCTCGAAACACCCGCTCGAGATCCGGTCGTCTGACCCTGCGGGCCCTCACCTCGCCCCCTCGGGAACGGCGGCCGGTCTGGCGCCGGTCCGGCCCGCGTTGATGGCCCGTTGACCGACCTCCGGAGGCTGGTGCGGAACGCGTTCGACACCGCCCGCGGCCGGAGGTATGATGTGGACGGCATGGCGCTCCCGCAGATCACCTGGCAGGACGTCCAGCAGCTCCCGGACGACGGCAATCGCTACGAGGCGATCGAGGGGGAGCTGTACGTGACGCCCGCACCCTCGCGTCGCCACCAGACGATCGCCGGACGCCTGTACCGGCTCCTGGCCGATCTCCTCATGGACCCGGGCCACGGTCAGCTGTGGTTCGCCCCGCTCGGCGTCGAGTTCCCCGCCACGGGCGAGGGCGTGCAGCCGGATCTGGTGTTCGTCTCGAACGAGCGGCGGGGCGTGCTGGCGCCCGAGGGCCTCAGGGGCGCACCGGACCTGGTCGTCGAGATCCTCTCCCCCACCACCTCCCGCCGCGACCGCGGCATCAAGCTCCGGCTGTACGAGCGGCAGGGGGTGCGGGAGTACTGGATCGTGGACCCCGAGGCGGAGGCGATCGATGTGTGGCGGTTCGACGCATCTCCGCGCCACGAGCGGTTCGCGGACCGCCTCCCGCTCCGTCGCGGCGAGGAGACCGTCGGCGAGATCGACCTCACGGAGGTGTTCGGGACCGACTGAGCCCGGTGACCGGCCATGGCGTGACCTTCGTCGGCCGGCACGAGCACCGTCGGCCGGCACGAGCACCGTCGGCCGGCACGAGCTGCTTCGGCTGCCCCCCCGGGAGGCGGGCTTTCGTCGCGGATCGCGCTTGTCTCCCGAGGATCACGGGCCCACGGGCGGGAACGTCCGTTCCGGCCACGCGGCCCACGGCCATGGGCGATCGAATGAGACGGACGGAGGCGCTGCGCGAGCTGGAGCCGGTGCTCGAGCCGGGAGAGCGGGTGTCCTGGTCCGGCAAGCCCGTCGCCGGCCAACTCCTCGTTCGGAAGATCGCCACGACGATCGTGGGCCTCGGGATCGTGGCAGCTGTGGGCTACTTCTCGCTCCGCGCCTGGCTGCCCCGCCTGGGGGTCGATTCGGCGGACATCGGCTCGTTGCTCGCCGGCTTGTCGGGCAACCGGGATCTGCTCGTCCCGGTGCTCGTCGTCGCGGCCATGCCGTTCCTCTACATCGCGAACCTCCTGTACGAGAACTCGCGCTGGCAGCGCACGGCCTACGCGGTGACGGACCGCCGGCTGCTCTCGGTGCTCGGGCCGAAGGGGAAGGTCCTGTGGTCGCTCGGGCCCGAGAAGGTGGCCTTCGTCCACGTCCACCGGATGGGTGCCGGCACGGGCGACGTGGCGTTCAACGGGCGCGCCCCGGGGAGCGGGACGCGGCAGCGGCGCCGGCTGTACACCTTCCAGCGGGTGCCCGATCCGGAACGCGTCGCCGCGCAGGTCCGGAGCTGGCGGGAGGAGCGGGAACGCGAGGCCGTCGAGGGAGGCCGCGACCGACGCCGGATCGCCTTCCCGGCCCTCGGGTTCGCGCTCGACGTGCCGGCGGGCTGGCGGGAGGGGGGTTCGTCGGATGACGGCTCCGGCGCGTTCCAGGTGCTCTCCGACCGAAGCCCGCTGGGGGTGGACACGACGGGCTCGGAGCGGCTGCTCGAGCTCCACGGGCCGTTCGGCGCCTCGCTCGTGCTCGACGCGGCGCCCGGCGGCAGGTGGAGCTTCGAGGAGGCCCGCGCCGTGGGAGGGGGCATCCTCCGACTGCCGGACGTCGTGGAGGAGCACGCGGAGCTCGTCGTCGGCGTCACCCCCGGATTCTCGGTCACGTACGAGCTCCGGGTGGAGCAGCCGCTCCGCCGGGGCTACACGACGACCGCGAGCGTACCGGTGCGGGTCCGCACGATCGTGCTCGAGCACCGGGACCTCCAGCTCCGCTTCACGCTGGGCTGGATGACCGGCTTCGACAGCATGCGGACGACGCTCGAGGAGGTGGTCGAGACCTTCGAGCCGACGGAGATCTCCGCGCCGGGTCCCAGTTCGTAGCGGACGACCCGGCGCGACGGCGCCGCCGCGGCCGACACGGACCTGACGATCAGACGTTGCGGGCCGGCCGCGCCGCACCCTCCGCGTCCCGGGCGCGCGTCACTCCGTGTGCACCTCGACCCGCGGACTCGTCCCCGCCCTGCCGGTGTCGACCTCGCCGGTCGTCGCCGGCGACCCCTCCGGTTCTCGTCTCGCGCACCCGCCATCGCCAGCCCGCGAATGGCATCTTGGCGGGCGCCTGTCGCAAGCTTGCGAATCGTAACCTCGGATCGAACCCACCTCCCCCGTGGGGCGCGGCCGAACGGGGGGACCGATGTTTTCGAATCGCAAGGTCGCGATACGGGCCCGGGAGGACACGTGCGGTCGTCGGGGCCCACGGTCGACCGACCAAGGTCGACCGACCAGGGTCGGGCTCCGGGGCGGCCCGGCCTCCGGCGGGTGGAGCGGGTGGAAACGAACAGGCCCGCCGGAGCGGGCCTGTTCGATTCGATCGGGCTCGGTGTGTTCGTGGGGTCGACGGTCGGCCCCGGTGAGCTCCCGTCGGTCGCGGTCAGCTCCCTCCGCCCCCGCTCCGCTTCTTGGCGGTGCGGCCGCTGGAGCTGGTGGAGCCCGAAGACCCCGACACGGAGCCGCCACCGGACGATGGCGGACGCCGCGGCACCGCCGAACGGCCCGACCCGGACTGCCCGGATCGCACCGCCCCGCTCCTCGGGACCGCCGTGCGGCCGCCGGACGTCCCGCCGGAAATCCGACGGTATCCCTGTCCGGAGATCACGCGGCCCCCGCTGTCGCCGTTCCCCTGGATCGGGACGACGCGGATGCCGCCGTAGTAGCCGCCGTACCCGTAGTAACCGCCGTACCCGTAGCCACCGTAGCCGTACGGGTAGCCGTACCCGTACCCCGACGAATAGCCGAACGGGCCGTAGAAGCCGAACGGCGAGTAGAAGATCGAGCCGTAGTAGGGGTTGTAGAAGCCCCACGGACGGCCGTACCCGTTGCCGTACCCGGCGTAGTCGCGACCGTAGCGCTCGGGCTCGCGGTCGACGGCGAACCGCTCGGGATAGGTGACCGCGATCGTCATGTCGATCACGTCCTCGGGCACCCCGGCGTCCGCCATGCGGGCGAGCGCGTCGGCGTCGAGGTCGAGCCCGGCGTCGCGCTCGACGAGCCAGGCCTGGACGGCCTCGGGGTCGACCGCCGCGGACGCCTCGATGACGTCATCGACGGTCGGGACCGCCGAGGCGGCCACGCGCGCGGCCCGGACGGCCATGTCGCGCGGCACCACGAGGTCACCGAACCCGGCGGCCTCCGCGTCGGACGGGGTCGCGAGCTCGTAGCGGGTGACCCACGTGCCGCTCTGCCCGCCGGCCGTCACCACCTGGACGTCGACCCACCCGCTGCTCGACACGAACGACACGATCCCGCTCGTGGCGCGCGTCATGCCGCCCTCGCACTCTTGCTCGGAGGTCACGAACACCCGCCCGGGCTGGGCCGCGAACTCGGCGCTCTCCCACCCCGAGCACTCCTCGGCGCTCGTGTCGCGCCGCCTGCCGTCCGCCCGGAGCGTCTCCTGAGACACGATCGCGCCGTCCTCCAGGGTCACCTTCTCCAACCCCACGTCGCCCTCGACGGGCCGGAAGCACACGAGCGCACCCGTGCTCGCGGCCGCGTCGGCGTCGGCCGCCGACCGGTCCGCGACCGGGAGCGTCGCCACCGCCGTTTCGGCCGCCGGACGCCAGCATCCGGTCCACGCGACCCAGCGGCCGTCGGTCGCCTGGCCGTGCGCGGCGGCGGGTGCCAGCGCGGCCGCCAGCACGACGAGCCCGAGGCCCGTTCCGATCGCGATGCCCGCGCGCCCGCCGAGTGATGTCGCCGTCCGCGCACCGTCCCGGGGTGTCCGCTCACCGGACACGGGTATCGCGGCTCGCGCGCTCTCGCGTCGTGTCATCGTTCCCTCATCCTTCCGGCCGTCGAAGCCATGTGGAAAACCCATCAGAACCGTATCGACACGCCGACCTGCGCCCGGAGGCCCGACAGGTCGATGTTGTCGAAGCCGACGAAGTCGCGGTCCATCCCGGCGCTCGCCCAATTGTACCGCCCTTCGGTCGTCACGAGCCACCGCGGGCCGATCGACACGTCGACCCCGGCGGCCAGGTAGGCCAAGGGGGACGTGCCCGAGGAGCTGAAGCGGTCCGAGAAGATCTCGAGCGTGTCGAAGTCCACGAAGTCGCCCGCCTGCTCGAACTTGTACGTCACGAGCCCGCCCCCGCCGCCCACGTACGGCGAGACCTTCCGCGGGATCCACGCGAAGCGGCTGATGCGGCGCCCGCGGTCGAGGAGATAGGCCTTCGCGCCCAGGGTGATGGGGACGCGCGTGAACGTGGTGGACTGCTCGATGGGGAGGTCGTTCTGGTCCACGTACTCGCGGAACTCGGACCGGGTGTCGCTCTTCTCGAACCCGGCATCGAGCGCGATGTCGAAGCGCTCGGTGACCCGTACGGCCGCTTCGCCCCCGAACGACAGCGCGTTGAAGTCGCTCTTGTCGACGGTGAGCTGCTCGCGCGTCAGGTCGAACACCTCGCTCCCGGCGCGCGGCAGGGCGTATCCGAACCGCACCCCGAGCGTCACGCTCGGACGCTTGAACAGGAACCCGTCGCCCTGGAGCTGCGCGCGGGCGGAGCCGGACACGGCGAACGACGCGCACAGCGCGATCGCCAGCGCCGAACCGATCTGTGTTCGAATCCTGCCGGTCATCCTCGTCCTCCGACTGGCGATGATCGTATCCCGTCCCCCGTCCGAAGCCCCCGGCCACATCCCATCCTAGGGGTACCATCCCATCCAACGCGACGAGCCCGCCGAAGTTGACGCCGCCTCCCCATGATAGCCCTTCTGAAGATCAGACGATCCCGGCCCGCGTTGCGTCACACCCTGCGGCGGCCCCGTCCTTGCGTGGTTGTTGACGGGACTTCCGCGGGAGATCTGGCCCGCTGCAGCCGAGCGACGACGGTAGGCGCATGTCCGAACGACCCGCCCGTTCCGCAGCCGAGTGCGAAGCCTTCCTCGATCGCTTTCTGCCGCCGATCGCCGAGCTTCCGGACGAGGTGCGCGCGGCGCTCGCGACCGGGGCGGATCCGTCCGATCACGCTTCGCTCGAGCTCCTCGGCTGCTGTCTGTGGGACATCTTTTCCGATAACCACGACGTCGTAGACGCGGAGGGGCGGGTGTATCACCTCGGCTCCTTCCGCGGCACCGGCGACTTCCTCGCCGACCGCATGGAGATCCGCTACCCCGACGACCCCGGGTTCGACTACGTCGACTTCTACATGGGCACGTGCGGGGTCGACGGCCCGGCGGCCGTGTACCGGTGGATCTTCGAGGGGCTGAAGGAGGCCGGCTGCGACTGGATCTACGCCTTCCCCCGCATTCAGCTCCTGAAGCTCGGCGACCCGTCGCGGCCCGACGTCGCGCTCGCGGGCGAGGACCCGGCCAGCGGGAGTGACGACCCCCCGGCCGGCGGGACGACCCACGACCCGACCGGCGGGACGACCCACGACCCGACCGGCGGGACGGCCGACCCCCCGGCCGGCGGGACCGGCGACCGGCGGGGCGACGCGGCGGACGACGACCCCGACGCGCGGACGCGCGAGCGATCGCTGCGGGAGTTCGCCGCCTCGCTCGACCGCGCCCACGAGGAAGCGGTGCGCAAGGCCCGCGAGCAGCCCCTTCCGGCCACTGTGGCGGCATATCGAGCGGTGTACGGCCGGCTGCCGGAGGGCTGGCCGCACCAGGACATGTGAGACGCCCGCGGCGCCCGATCGCGACCCGCGCGCCGGAGAGCCGGGGCCGGAGGTCGGCTCACGGGCTCACAGGCCCGCGGAGCGCGCGTCGATCGGCGTCACCCCGCCGGGTGCGGGATCCCCAGCCGGTCCAGAAACGCTCGGAACCGCGGGTCGTCCCGCAGGAGCTCGAAGTCCGGGTGGAAGATCACGTGGAGCAGCGACGGCGTGCCCTCGTCGTAGGCGCGGTCCAGCCACCGGAACGCCTCGTCGGTCGCTCCCGCCATCGCGTAGCGCCGCGCGATGTCGAAGGCGCGTCTCTGCCCCGGGCCGTCGCGTGCGGCCATGTAGTCGGCCCAGGCCCTCATGGCGGCGCGCGGGCCACCCGCCGCGAGGGCTTCCTCCGCGGCCGTCGCCAACGCCGGGTCGGAGGCCCAGGCTTTCCGGTACTCATCCAGCGCTTCGTCGAAGCGGCCCAAGTGCCAGTAGGCCAAGGCGAGGAACCCCTGCGCCAGCTCGGGGCGCTGGGGGAAGAGCTCGCGTAGCGTCCCGACCTGGTCGATCAGCTCCTCGTATCGCCCCACGAACGCGAGGTGCGCGACGGCGGGGCCGCTGGCGAGGATCGACAGCGGATCGGCCTCCCGGCCGAGCTCGACCTGACGGAGGCCCGCCTCCGGATCGCCGAGCACCGTCAGGAGATCGGCGTAGGCGTGCCGGGCCGGGGCGTCGCTCGGGTTGAGGTCGAGGGCTCGCCGCACCTCGCTCTCGGTGGTCGCCCAGTCCCGGTCGTAGTACAGGGCGATGTACGCCCGGACGGCGTGCGGCTCGGCGAGGCTGTCATCGAGCTCGAGCGCGTGCGCGGCGTCGCGCCGCGCGAGGGGGACCATCTCCTCCATCGGCCGCAGCCCGAAGTACCCCATGGCGAACCGGGTGGCGGCCAGCCCGGAGCGCGCGGGCGCGAAGCTGGAGTCGAGGGCGGCGGCGCGCCCGTACTCCTCGAGCGCGCGGCGCCAGCCGGCGGCGCTCAGCGCGTGGAACGCCTGCCGGCCCCTGAGATAGGCTTCGTAGGCCTCGGGGCTCGTCCTCGCGGCCCACGCCCGTTCGACCGGCCGGCCGCCGAGCTCGACCTCGAGCGCGCCCACGATCTCGCGTGCGATGTCCTCCTGGATCTCGAACACGCTCTCGAGCGCGCGGTCGTACTCCTCGCTCCACAGGTGGAATCCGTCCACCACCGAGATGAGCTGCACCGTGATCCGCACCCGGTCCCCGTCCATCCGCAGGCTGCCCTCGAGCACGCTCTTCACCCCGAGCCGCGCGCCGATCGTCGGGATGTCGACGGCCTCGCCCCGGAGGGAGAACGACGATGTGCGGCCCGTCACGTTGAGACCGGGGAGCTGGGCGAGCGCGTTCAGGATCTCCTCGGCGATCCCGTCGGCGAAGTACCCCTGGTCGCCGCCCGGGCTGAGATCCGCGAACGGGAGGACGGCGATCGAGGGGAGGCCGGCGTCGCCGCGTGCCAGCCGCGCCCCGGGCCCGCCCGCGGTCGCGGATCCGGGGGCCGCGGGGGCGCCGGACGCGTATTGTGCGCCGGGGAGGGTTCCGGCGCCGTCCGCGCCGCTCGAGCCCGCACCGGACGCCACCAGCGTGGCGCCCCCTCGCCCACCCAGCACCCCGGTGAGCACCGCCGCGATGGCGAGGAGTGCCGCGATGATGAGGAGCTCGGGGCCGCTCGCCCGCTGCCGGCCCTGCTCGCCGTGGTACCAGGCGAGGACGAGCGTCACGAGGAGACCGACGGCGAGGAACACCTGAATGCCGCGCTGGAGGGGGACCGAGAGCGACCACACCTCGGCCAGCACGTCGAGGACCTGGAGGACGAGCCACGCCCCGGCCAGATAGGCGACGGCCCACTGGATGATCTTCCGGTCCCTCAGGTCCTGTCCGATCGACGGCATTCCGCGCCCCGGAAGGCGTGACGGGAGAGCTCTCCGACCCGGCTCAAGCTCGCCCGGCGCGGCGGCGGCGGGCAAGCGGCACGCCCGGTTCGGCGGCGGCGGGCGAGCGGCACGCCCGGAGCCACGGAGGGGCTCCGAACCCCGACGCGGACGGGCACCTCGCGCCGGCCGCCCGCTCCCCTTACTCTGGAAGTGGCGGCGCGGTCCGATGTTGCGCCGCGAATCCAGGAGTCGGTCGCGGGTGCCCGCACGGCCCGTGACCCGTTACACACCCCGATCGCCGATCGACGACCGGACCCCGAGCCGCAGGTGTCACATGGCCATGTACGAGTACCGCTGCAAGGAGTGCGAGAAGCTGTTCACCGTCTCCGAGACGATCTCTCGACACGAGTCGCACAAGTCGAAGCCGAAGTGCCCGCATTGCGGGGCCCGCAAGAGCGAGCGCATGTGGTCGGGCTTCTACGCGAAGACGACCTCGAAGAGCTGACCGAGACCGGCGAGGACGACCTCGAGGAGCCGACCGGGACCGGCGAGGGACTCCGCTCGGGCTGGCCGTGCGCCGGATGGGCCCGAACGAGTGACGACCCGCCCGACCTCAGCGGCCCCCGGGGGCGAACGCGAGCAGAACGTTTCCGGGCATCTGGTTGAACAGCCCGTAGCCGGAGTCGACGAGCACGAACCCGGCGGCGACCACCGGTCCCGGCCCGTCGATCGCCCCGCCCCGGGCCGGCACGCCGTTCACCGTGTCGAACGCGCGCGCCGTGTCGTAGTCCCACAGAAGCGCCCCATCCCCGGTCGCGTAGGCGCGCAGGTGCCCGTCGAGCCCGCCCGAGAACACGGCGCCCGGGATGGCGGTGGGTGCGGCGGAGCGGCCGGGCACGCACCCCTGTCGGCCTTCGCACGCGGCCGGGTCGTCCGGCGCGCGCCACACGATCTCCCCGCCGCCGAGCTCGAGCGCGAACAGGCCGGGCGCGGCGGGGTGGTCGGGCTCGATCCCCAGCATGCCGAACGGCGTGTCGGAGTTGGCCGCGTACACGCGCCGCCCGTCGACGGCCATGCCCCAGTGGATCCCGCCCAGCGCGCTTCCCTTCCCGACCCGCGTGGCCCACACGACCTCGCCGTCGGCGTCGGGGTCGAGCGCCCACACGATGCCCGCCTTCTGGCCCGCGAGGAGCACCGGGCGGCCGTCGGGCGCGGCCGCCAGGATGGGGGCCATCCCGAAGTCGAGGTCGGGGCCGAGCGGCGACGGACAGTTCTGGCGGTTCGACGGGGCCACGCAGGCCAGGTTGTACGCGTCGCCCTCGGTGGCCTGGAAGGACCACGCGACCTCGCCGGTCTCGAGTCGGAGGGCCTGGACGGCATCGCTCGTGGCGGAGGCGGGGCGCGTGTAGTTCTCGCCCGTCCCGATGTACAGCAGCCCGCGGGCGGCGTCGACGGTGGGGCTCGACCACACGGGGGCCCCCGACGGGGCGAGGATCGGCGTCCCCGCCTCGGTGCGGCCGACCTCGCGGGCCGGCTCCTCGATCACGCGGTGCCGCCACACCTCGGTCCCATCACGCGCGTCGAGGGCCACCACCTCCCCGGAGGAGGTGCAGCACGGGTGGGCCGGATCGCCGGCGTTCACGACCTCCATGGAGGAGATGGGCACGTACAGGCGGCCGTCGTGATAGGCGGGCGATCCCGTGACGCTCGCGTCCTGTTGGGCACCGACGCGGCCGGTCCTCCACTGGAGGTCCCCGGTGGCGACGTCGAACGCGTATGCGTTGCTCCGGAAGTCGACCACGAAGGCGCTGGGACCCTCTCCGGGGCCCTCGCCGATCACGACCGCGCCCCGGATGGCGGCGTCGGTCTCCACCAGCCAGTGGAGGCAGCCGGTCTCGAGATCGAGCGAGAACAGCTCGCCGAACTGGCCGCCCACGAGGACGTGGTTCCCCACCACGGCCGGCGTGGAGCGGGACACCGTACCGTCGGGGAAGCCGAACGCCCACCTGAGCTCGAGACGCCGGATGTCGTCGGGCGTCAGACCCGCCTGCTCGGCGCTCCTGAACCCGGTGCCGGTCGCGTCCCCTCCCCAGCCGGACCAGCGGATCGGCGCGTCGCCGGGGAGGGGCGGCGAGGCCCGGCAATAGGCGCTTCGCGGGATCGGCGTGGCGGCCACCTCACGCCCGGTGAGCCACTGCGCGACCGCCCGCTTCTGCGCGTCCTCGAGCGCATCCCCGTGCACCTGCATGCGGCCCCGATCGAGCGCGTCGTAGATGGCCCTGGGCGACATGGACGACAACGACGTGTACCCGGGCGCGCGCGACGTCCCCGCCCCCGCGTGGCACCTGGCGCACACGGTTCCGAACACCTCCGCGCCCTGCGGCGAGCGCTCCGCCGGCTGGCCGGCCTCGGCGACCGGCAGCTGGCCGTCGGTCTGGTCGTCCGCCCCCGTCGCGGCCGCGTCGCCGGGGCGTCCGCCCGTCGCGACGTCATCGGCGGATCCGGAGCAGCCGGCGAGGCCGATCGCGCCCGCGACCACCCCCAGGGCGAGGACGCGGGCCCGACGCCCGGCCCCATACGACCGCGTCATGTCGCCGCCGCCTCACCGGAGGCGACCCCGCCCGCGGCCCGCCCGCTCCTGACGGCCGCCAGCGCGCAAGCGATGGGGACGAGCACGAGGCTCAGCCCGATCCACTGGTTCCCGGGGATCGTCACCCTCGGGAACAGGATCCCGAAGAAGGCGCTCAGCAGCAGCAGGCCCAGCCCCAGCCCGGTGCCCACGAGGAGGAGCGTGAGGCCGTGCCTGCTCCGCTCCTCGACCGAGGAGCGGGCCCACGTGCGCACCATGTGGAACAGCGCGAGCCCCAGGTAGCCGAAGATCCACACCGCGAACAGGAGCTGCACGATCCGGTTCAGACCGCTCGTCGCGTCGGGCTGAAACAGGGTCAGCCCGAGGATGACGAGTCCCATGAACACGGCCGGACCATACACCCACCGCTTGTTCGGCTCTGGCCTGTCGGGGAACACCAGCATGAAGTGGAGCAGCGTGGCGAACGCCATGGCGATCGAGAAGAAGACGATCGCTCCCACGAGGTTGGCCAGCAGCGACGCCCCCAGATAGGGACCGCCGGTGAGCGCGATGCCGAAGAACACGCCCGACTCGGCGAGCAGCTTCGTGGGGCGCCCCGGAGCCGTGAAGAAGGCCCACAGCCCCATGGCGACGAAGGCGAGCCCGACCAGGATGAACAGGTAGTTGCCGATGGTCTGGGAGGACGGCTGCGCGGCGTAGGTCAGGCTCAGGTCGGACCTCTCTCCGCCCCGGTCCACGCTGATCGTCCGCATCTCGCCGATGCGCGCACGTGGCATGACCGACATCCCCCGCGAGTCCTCGACCGCGACCCCGTTCACGACCCGCACCCGGTCGCCCACCTGCATGCCCGCCATCTCGGCCGGACTGCCGGCCTCGACCTGCGTCACGTTGTTGTCGAAGTCGCTCGAATAGCCGCTGTACGACTGGCTGCGGACGTCCATCATCCCGAGGATGGCCCACACCACGACGAACGCGCCGGCCAGCGTGAACAGGGTCTTGGGGGACACGAGGCACCTCCAGGCGAGGGGGCAGGAGACGGAATCCCGGCCCCCCACGATCGACCGGAAGTTCCGGAATGGAAAGACCCGGCGCCCCGGTGCCACCTTCCGCCCCCGCGTCGCGGTGCTACCTTTCCCACGGCGCCACCGTTCGGCGCGCCTCCGAATCCCGCACACACGAGACAGCCCTGAACGCACCGGACCCCGGCCGATCCGGCCTCCTCCAGGAGCTCAAGCGGCGGAAGACCGTCCGCACGGCGATCGTGTATCTGGCGGGCGCCTACGCCGTGCTCCAGGTGGGCGAGGTGATCCTGCCGGGGCTCGGGGCGCCGGAGTGGGTGTTCCGCGTCCTCGTCATCCTCGCGGGCCTCGGGCTGCCGATCGCGGTGATCCTCGCGTGGGCGTTCAGGCTCACGCCGACGGGGCTCGAGCGCGAGCGGGACGTGGGCGACGAGACGCCCGAATCGGGTCGCGAGGGCCAGGGTCCGGACGTCGAGCCCGGCGGCATCCCGTCCGCTCGGGTCGGTCCACCGTCGGGTGCCGGCGGCGAGGTCCCGTGGCTCACGGCCCGCACGGTCATCGCCGTCCTCGCGCTCGTGGCGCTGTCGCTCGCGACCGGCTGGTGGCTGGGCGGCTCGGGCGTCGCCTCGAGCGGCGCGGACGAGGGCTCGATCGCCGTCCTCCCCTTCCAGGACTTCTCCTCCGGCGCGGACCAGGAGTGGTTCGCGGCCGGCATGCAGGAGGCGCTCATCACGGCGCTCCAGAAGATCGGCGCGCTGCGGGTGACGTCGCGCACCTCCACGCACGCCTACGCGGACACCGATCTCCCGCTGCCGGACGTCGCCAGACAGCTCGGCACGCGCTGGCTGGTGGAGGGATCGGTGGCGCGCGATCGCGAGCGGATCCGGATCACGGCGCAGCTCATCGACGGGGAGTCGGACCGGCACGTGTGGGCCGACGAGTACGACGACGAGGTGGAGGACCTCCTCGCCCTGCAGGGGACGGTGGCCCGGGCGATCGCCGAGGAGATCGACGTGGCGCTGTCGCCCGCCGAGGAGCTGCGGCTCGAGTCGGCGCCCCGCATCGACCCGGCGGCGTACCGGGCCTACGTGCTCGGCCTGGATCGCCTGTACCGCATCACCCCCGAGGACTTCCGGCGCTCGGTGCCGCTGTTCGAGGACGCGATCGCGCGCGACCCGACGTTCGCCCCGGCGCACGCGGCGCTCGCGGTGGGCTACGCGACGGCGTTCGAGTACGACTGGATCTCGGCGGAGGAGATCGGGGACGCGGGCGAGCGCGCGGCGGCGGATGCGGTGCGGCTCGATCCGGAGGCCACCGAGAGCTATCACGCGCGGGCGAGCGTCGAGTACCACCTGCGGCGCGACTTCCCCGCCGCCGAGCGCGACTTCCGCGAGGCCGCGGCCCGCAACCCGAGCGCCTACGCGCTCCAGGACTACGCGTGGATGCTGGCCAATCTGGGGCGGCACGAGGAGGCGATCCCGATCATCGAGCGCGCCACCCGCATCGATCCCCGCTCGCCGCTGATGCGGAACGACCTCGGCTGGTGGAGGTTCGGCGCGGGCGACTACGACGGGTCGGTCGCCGAGGGGCTGCGGGCCCTCGAGATCGATCCCACCTACTCCGAGGCCTACTGGCTCCTGTCGACCGTGTACGCACACCAGGGGCGCGCCGACGATGCGCTGGCCGCGTTCGACCGCTACGAGGAGATGTACGGGGAGCGTCTCCCCTACTACCGCGGCTACCTGCTCGCCGTCCTCGGCCGGCGGGACGAGGCGCTCGCCCTGGCGCGCGAGGTGGAGACGCGCATCGCGCGCGGCGAGTCGACCTGGAGCGAGCCCGGCCTCATCTACGTGACGCTCGGCGAGCGCGAGCGCGCCCTCGAGGCCGTCGAGCGCATGGATCGGGCGCGGATCTCGTTCATGCCGTACCACATGCCCGAATGGGAGGCTCTGTACGGCGAGCCGCGCTTCCGGGCGGTGGTGGAGCGGCTGGGGTTCCCGCCGCCGCCGTAGCACCCCGGCAACTACCGGACCGGGCCGAACACCCGGTCCAGGAACCCGTTGATCGCCGGCACGCGGGTCTCCACGGACACCGCATGGCCCTCGTTCTCCACCAGCACGAGCTCCTTGGGCTCCGACAGGAGCTCCCAGAACGGGAGGGCGCGCGTGAGCCACGGATGCTCTTCGTCCTGCCGCCCGTTGAGCATCAGCTTCGGGACGTCGATGTAGGGCAGGAAGTTCACCTGGAACGCCTCGGGGAGCACCGGCTGCAGGCGCTCGTCGATTCCCCCCCCCGCGAAGATCACCGCGTCGAACCGGTCGTCGACGGCCGCGAGCAGGGCGCGCGACCCGGCCCCCCAGCTCAGCCCCACGTACGCGAGCCGGTCCATGTCGATGTCGTCTCGCGTCTCGAGGTAGTCGAGCCCGAGACGGAGCTCGGTCGCGTGCCGGACCATCAGATCGCGGAACCCCACCGTAGGCGGCGCGGGCGGGGTCTGGCCGGGGGGCCAGGGCCGCTCGACCATCCCATCCATCACCACGGTGAACGCGGCGCGGCCGGAGCGGATGATGGGAGCCAGGAACCACTCGAGCTGCTCGTAGATGGGGTCGCCGAAGAACGCGTGGAAGGCGGGCACGTACGCGATCGTCTGGTACGGCGGCGTCGCGGACCGTGGGAGGTACAGGTAGGCGAGGATCCGGTCCCCGTCGAGGCCCGCGAAGCTCACCTTGACCCGCTCCCAGTCCTCGGTCTCGACGCGGTCGATGATCTCGGGCTCCGGCGCGATCGCATCGTACCGGTAGAAGTCGAGGAACGTGCGGAAGGTCTGCCGGTCCACCGGGTGGTAGGAGGGCGAGCGCCGCGCGAGCCGGATCGGCGCACCGCCCTGTCGCTCGGCCCCGTCCTCGTGCCGCACGCACCGGAACCCGAGCGCGGGCGAGGAGCTCATGGGAGAAGGCGTGGCGATGGAGGAGAACACGTACGACGGGTCGCGCCACGAGCCGCCCATCGCGATGCGACCTTCCTCGGCCTCGTTCGCCGTCCACTCGCGCACGTTCCCCGCCATGGCGTAGGCGCCGAACGGGCTCTGGCCGAACGGGTGCGCGTCCACCTCCACGGTGCCGGTGCCCCCGAAGTTGGCGCGACGCTCGGTCGACTGTCCCGGCGGGACGAGACCCCACGGGGCGACGAAGCCCTCCACGTGGGTGTAGCGGCCCTCGCGGGCCGCCTTCTCCCACTCGAACAGGGTAGGAAGCGAGCCGCCCCGGAACGCGCAGTAGGCCGCGGCCTCGTACCAGCTCACATCGCTGACCGGGCGCCGATCCGCACCCTCCGGGTAGCGCTGGCCGGTCCAGCTGCGCGGGCCGGGGAGGCGCGTGCGGTCGATCAGCCGCGCGAGCGCGGCCTCACGGGAGAGCGGCGCCTCATCCTCCTGCCGGAACGGGACCGTCCAGTACGCGGGCTCCGCGTACCCGCCGGCGCGCACGAACTCCAGGTAATCGGCGTTGGTGACCTCGAAGCGGTCGATGAAGAACCCATCCAGGTCCGCGGACGCCCCGGCCGGCGCGTCCGCGCTCACCAGCGCGTACGTCCCGCCGGGGACCCACACCATGCCGGCGGGGGCCGAATCCGCCGGGAACAGATGCTCCTGCACGACGAGATCGTACGGGCGGCCGAAGGCGGCCGACTCCTCACGGATGAGCCCGGTCGAGACGAGCCGCTCGATGGGCGCGTACCCCTCGAGCTCGATGGTGAGCAGGTAGTCGTCCCTCGCCAGACGGACGTCCTCGATCGGCGTCGTGCCGAGCTCACGCGCCGGAACGTCGCCGTCCGTGAACGCGAGGAGATGGACGTCGGCCCCGGGCGGCTCGGTCCGGACGCTCAGCTCCTCGGAGATCTCGGGCCACAACGCCGCGAGGGTCGAGTCTCCCTCTCCGAGGACCGACGCGGCCCGCTCGGCGAGCGCATAGGCCTCCGTATAGCGACCCTCCTTCGCCAGCGTCCCGGCACGCGCGAGGCTGTCGCGCGCCGTATCCGTGCGCGCCCGGTTCCAGGCCGGGAGGACGACCGCGGCGGCGATGAGCAGCACCGCGACCGCGGCGGCCACCCACACGGCGGGTCGTCGGAGGAGCGGCGTCGACGGCGCGCCGATCCCGGGAGCCAGGGCGGCCAGCCGGCGGCGGACGTCCGCGGCCGATCGCGGCCGGCGAGCCGGGTCCCGGGTTACGAGATCGAGGACGAGCGCCTCGAGGGGCGGCGGCACCTCGGGTCGGACGACCGTGGGGGGGACGGGATCGCGCGCCAGGATCGCCGACACGATCTGACGCTGGTCCGCACCCTGGAACGGCGGCGTCCCGGTGAGCATCTCGTACAGCACGACCCCGAGCGACCACAGGTCGGCGGCGGGGCCGATGTCCTTCCCCTCCACCTGCTCGGGCGCCATGTACGACAGGGTGCCCAGCGTCGATCCCGTCCGCGTGAGCCCGACCTCGCCGGCCAGCTTCGCGATCCCGAAGTCGAGGATCCGCACCTCGCCGTGGCGGGTGATCATGAGGTTGGCGGGCTTGATGTCGCGGTGGACGATCCCGCTTTCGTGCGCGCGCTCGAGCCCCGCCGCCACCTGGCGGGCGATGTCCACCGCCTCGCCGATGTCGAGGGGCCCGTCCGCCAGCCGCTCCTTCAGCGTGCCCCCCTCGTACCACGCCATGGCGATGAACAGCTGGCCGTCGGGCGTCTCGTCGATGTCGTGGATGACGCAGATGTTGGCGTGATCGAGCGCCGACGCGGCCCGGGCCTCGAGCTTGAAGCGCTCGCGCGCCTCGGGGTCGCGGCTGAGCTCCGGGGGGAGGAACTTGAGCGCCACGCTGCGGCCGAGACGCGTGTCCTCGGCCCGGTACACGACGCCCATCCCGCCGCCCCCGAGCTCCTCGATGATGCGGTAGTGCGAGATCGTCTGGCCGATCATGACCTCAAGCTCCGGAGACTGTCGAAGCGGCACAAGTGTCGTCGCCGGGTCCACCGAGGAGCTCCGTCCGCCCGCTCTCGCGTCGCGGACTGGTGCGCCGGCCTGGGCGGCGTTTCGGCTTGCGCGCGATTCGTCCTGCCCGAGGCGATCGAGAGTCCGCTAGGGCCCGTATCGCAACCTCGCGAATCGCACACTCCGCGGTCCCACCCGTCCCGCGCATCAACCGATCCTCATCTTCGCGCCATGTCCCTTGTTGACCGAATGGATCTGGCGCGTGCGCATTGATTGGCGGGATGCCCTCGACCGGTTCCCGGGCCGGCCCCAGGTTGCGAATCGCAAAGTTGCGAGAGGGGGCCGAACCAGGTGGTGCCGTCGGCCTTCACCCGCGCGTCGGAATCCCGGGCGTGGACATGGAGACGGACATGGGAGATGCCCTCGACCGGCTGCACGCGCGCGCCCGCCGCAATCCGGCGCTCCGCCGCCTGGCGATCGTGTCGCGCATCCTGCTCGCACTCGCGTTCATCCCCACGGGGATGGTGAAGCTCCTCGGGCACCGCTTCACCCTGCTCGGGATCGACACCCCCGTCGGCGCGTACTTCGAAGCCATGTACCGAACCGGTTTCTACTGGAACTTCCTCGGCGCCGGGCAGTTGGTGGCGGGGATCCTCCTCCTCATCCCGGCCACCTCGACGCTGGGCGCGGTCGTGTTCTTCCCCATCATCGTCAACGTGTTCGTGGTCACCGTGTCGATCGGCTTCCGCGGCACCCCGGTGGTGACCGGGCTCATGTTGCTCGCGGGGCTTTTCCTCCTGTGCTGGGACTACGATCGTCTGAAGGGGATACTGTTCGCACCGGTGGGGGGCTCCGCGCTGACGGCCCATCCGCCGCTGCCCGCGGTCGAGCGCGCCGGGTACGTCCTGGGGACGGCCGCGGGGCTGGGTCTCCTGTGGCGCACGCGTTTCTCCGCTCCTGCGGTGTGGACGTGGGCCTGTCTCGCGGCGGGTGGGGTCGCGGGGCTTCTGGTCCTCGCGGGCTGGATCCGGGCCGCGCTGGGCTCGGGGTCGCAGGGCGGGCTCGGTTCCCAACGCGAGGCCCCCCGGTCCGACTAGAGTCTCACGCCGGCGTCTCCGACGCCGCACCCGGCGGCGCGGCGCTCTCCTCGTCCGCCGACTCCCGTGCCGCCGGAAGCACCAGCCCCGGGATCAGGTTCATGTCCTGGATCAGCTTCGCCATGCGCGGCTCGGCGCGCGCGGGGTCGAAGATCGGGTGCACGGGGAGCAGCACGAGGAACGGGTTGCGCTCCTCGAACGCCTGCACGAGGCCCTCGTACGCCGTGTCCAGCTCGCCGAGCGCAAGCGGGATGGTCCAGCGAAACCAGGCGCCCCCCTCCCCCGCGGCCAGCGACTCGACCCGGGCCTGGATGCGACGGGCCTCGCCCTCTTCGCCGGCCATTGCGTACACCTGACCGAGCACGGCGAGGAAGTCGAGGATGACGGAATCGGGGTCGCACCGATCCGCCACGCGGGCCCATTCGAGCCCGCGGTCCGCCTGCCCGAGCTTCGCGTAGCAGAACGCCGTCCACTGCGGGATATAGGCCAACGTCGGGTGGAGCTCGTAGGCGGCCTCGAGGATCTGGATCGCCTCCTCGTAGCGTCGGGCCATCATCCGGGCCCACCCCCGCGTGAACGCCGCCTGCGCGTTGAACGGATCGAGCTCGAGCGCCCGCACGAGGATGCGATCCGCCCCCTCCCACTCCCCGAGAATGGCGAGGTGGAAGGCGGCGTCGAGGAGGATGTTGACGTTCCCCGGCTCGAGCTCCATGGCCCGGGCCAGCTTGCGGCGGGCGCCCTCCGCGTCCCAGTCCTTCACGAACTGGATGTAGCCCACCATGGCGAGCGCCTCCCCCGAGTCGGGATCGAGCTCGTGCGCGCGCTCCGCGGCGGCGGCCGCCCTGGCGAGAACGCCGATGCCGGGCTCGACGCCCAGGCTCGACAGCCACGTGTAGCGCCGGGCCAGACCCGCGTGCGCCGGGGCGAAGTCGGGCGCCCGCTCGACGACCCGCTCGAGGTACTCGACCGCCCGGCGGGCTTCTTCCGTGACCCACTGGTTGAGGTAGCTGCCGCGCAGGTAGAGGTCGTACACCTCGGGATCCACGGCGGCGGCCTGGGCGAGCTTCTCCTCCTCGTCCGGCGTGAGCCGGGCCGAGACCGCCCCGGCCACCGCGCGCGCCACCTCGGCGTGCAGGGCGAGCACGTCGGTCAGGTCTCGCTCGTAGCTCTCGGCCCACAGGTGCTTCTCGGGCGAGGCCTGGATGAGCTGGAGCGCGATCCGCACCCGGTCGCCGGCGCGCAGCACCGAGCCCTCGATCACCGTCTCCACCCCGAGCTGGCGGGCTACGTCGGGGAGGGGCTCCTCGGTGTCCTTGAAGCGCAGCACGGAGGTGCGCGAGATGACCGTGAGAGCGCCGATCCGGGCGAGCTCGGTGAGGATCGCCTCGTGCATGCCGGCCACGAAGAACTCCTGCCCGGGATCGCCGGACAGGTTGGCCAGCGGGAGCACTGCGAGCGAGCGCGGCGTGCCGGAGGGTCGGCGGACATCGGCGCCCGTGGTCGGCGGTTCGGCAGACGGCGACTCGGCAGACGGTGATTCGGCAGACGGCGACTCTCCGGACGGCGACTCGGCGGCCACCGGCCCTGCGGTCGGCGACGGATCGGCCGCGGCCGCGGTGCCGCGCAGGTGTCGGAGCAGGTCGGCCATCTCGGGCTCGCCGTACAGCCCGCGGAAGACCGGGAAGCGCCCCCACGACAGGATCGGCGTCCGCTCCTCGAACGCCTGCTCGAGCCATACGCGGGTCCACTCCCGGTCGCCGAGCTCGCCGAACCCCCACGCGATCATGATCGGAGGCACGTACTCGCGCTCCGCCCGCTCCACGAGCTCCCGGAGCGTGTCGCGCGCCTCCGCGTCGCGACCGGCGGCGGCCTGCGCCCAGGCATACATGCCGAGGTAGTACGACCCGCGCGAGGAGAGGGCCACGGCGCGTCCCATCGTCTCGGCCGCCGCCTCGACCTGTCCGGCGGCCCCCTGTGCCGACCCGTAGACCCAGTGCGCGAGCAGGGATCCGGGCTCCGCATCGATCGCGGCCCGGCCCCGTTCGAGGGACTCCTCGACGCGCCCCGCGAGCAGGTAGGCGGCCGCCGTCATCGCGAGGCCGTAGGGCGACACCGAATCGAGCCTCTCGAGGGCCTCGAGCCCGGGATCGAGGGCGGCCGCATCGCCCCGGGTCGCGAGCAGGCACGCCCGCCAGGCGTGCGCGACCACCGAGTGCGGGTCGCGCTCGATCGCCCGCTCGAGCAGCGAAGCCGCCGCGTCCGTATCCCAGTCGTGGATCCAGGCGAGCCAGCCCGCGATGGCGAGGCCCTCGGCGGTCTCGCCGAGGCTGTCGCGCGCCGCGGCCAGCTCGCGCTCGGCCGGCCCGTACGTCGCGGCAGGCGGCTCGAACCCGTAGGCGTGCGCGACCGCGAACGCCTCCGCGAGCCCCAGGTGGGCCAGACCGTAGGAGGGCTCGCGCGCGAGCGCGGCCTGGTACGCCTTCGCCGAGGCCTTGAGGTCGAGCTTGGTGTACCGGAAGAAGCGGCCCTGGAGGTAGTGGTGGTACGCCTCCAGATCGGCGATGGGGGCGCGCGGGCGGACGGCGGCCACGTCCCGCGGCCCGATCTCGACGCCCTCGTCGACGAGGTGCGTGCGCACGGCCTCCACCACGCCGGCCGCGATCTCGTCCTGGACGGCGAACACGTCCTCCGCCTGCCGGTCGAAGCGCTCCGACCACAGCTGGCGATCCTCGTGCACGTCGATGAGCTGCGCCGTCACGCGCAGGCGCCCGCCCGCCGCCCGCACGCTGCCCTCGAGCACCTGATTCACCGACAGGAGCCGGCCGATCGACCTCAGGTCGCGGTCCTCGGAGCGGGCGCGGAACGCCGAGTGCCGCGACGCGACCCGGATCCCGCCGACCTGGACGAGGGCGTTCATGATCTCCTCGGCCATGCCCTCGCAGAAGTACTCCTGATTCCGGCCGGGGCTCATGTCGGCGAACGGGAGGACCGCGATGGCCACGGCCTCGGCCGGGGGCCCGGCCGGAGGCCCGGCCGTGTGCCGCTCGTCGGCGGGGCGCCCGGCGCCCTCCTCCGGGATGTCGAGACCTGCCTTCACGAGCCCCTCGATGAGCGGCTCGAGCAGACCGCTCGCGTAGTGCCAGCTCTCGATGTTCCGGCGCGCGTGACGGCCGAAGTCCGGGTCGATCGCCAGCAGGTCGCGGATCGCCGCCTCCGCCTGGCGCTGGCGCCCCAGGTGCGCGTTGCATGCGGCGATGGCGAGCGGCTGCCAGAACTGCCCGGGCATGTTGACCTGGTTCGCCCGGGCGAGCGCCTTCTCGTACTCGCCGCCGTGGAAGTGCTCCCACAGCGGGCCGAAGTGGTACCAGCCGGCGTGGTGGGGGTTGATGGCCATCGCCCGCCGGCAGATGTCCGCGCCACGCTCGTAGTCGCCGATGTGGACGAGCTGCAGGCCGAGGATGGCGAGCGTGTTGCTGTCGCGCGGATTGAGCGCCATGGCGCGCTCCGCCGCCAGCCGGAACGCCCCCTGGTCGCGTCGGAAGAAGTGCGACTGGGCGAGCATCTGGTAGCCGAGCTGGCTGGTGCGGTCGAGGTCGACGGCGCGCCGCGCGGCGGTCAGCGCCCGGTCCAGCGCCCCGGGACGCTTGTTGAACCCGAACCCCTCTTCATGCAGGTAGACGATCGACAGGCAGGCCTGGATCTCCGAGCGGCGGGGCTCGCGCTCGACGGCCCGCTCGAGGCTGTCGCGGAAGCGGGCGTGCTCGTCCGGGGTGATGCGCTGCAGATAGTCGTAGTGGCGCAGCACCCACTCCGCGGCGGTGAAGCGGTCCTCGTCCTTCCCCTCGAGCGTGGCGCACATGGCGCGCCCGAGGGCCCCGAAGCCGTCCGCCACGGTGGCCACCACGCGCTCGACGAGGTCGTCCTGGATCTCGAACGCGCCGCCCGTCGACAGGTCGCGGTCGTGGCGCTCCGACCAGATGTGCTGCCCGCGCAGCGCGTCGACCACCTGGACCGACAGACGCACCGCATCGCCGGAGCGGCGGAGCTGCCCGCGGAGCACGTAGCGCACGCCGAGCCGCTCGGCGACGAGCCGCATGTCGGTGTCCGCCACCCGAGTCGTGGCGGGGACGAGGACGAGGTGCGGGAACAGCGTCAGCCCGGCCGTGATGTCCTCGGCGAGACCCTCCGCGAGGGCGCGCATGGCGGGGTCCTCCGGGGCCTGGAAGCGGAGGACGGAGAGCGCGAGGTCGTGGGTCCCGGCAGCCGCCCCGGCCGTGTGGCGCGCCCCGCCGGACGTGCCCCCATCGGCCGGGGCGGAGGTGAGGGCCTCGATCCAGCGCTCCGCGGTCTCGAACCGGTCGGCCGGCGTCTTCGACAGCGCACGCTCCACCGCCGCCGCGATGTGGCCCGCCAGACCCGGCCGCGCCGTCGACAGCGGCGGCGGCGCGTCCAGCGTGTGACGCGCGATCACCACCGCCGCCGTCGGGCCCGTGAACGGCGGCGTCCCGGCCAGCATCTCGTACAGCACGCAAGCGAGGCTGTACAGATCCGACCGCGCGTCCGCCTCTCCCTGTCCCATCCCCTGCTCCGGGCTCATGTACGCCGGCGTCCCCACCATCATCCCCGTCTGCGTCAGTCGCGCGCCCCCCGCCACCGACACCGCGCTCGCGATCCCGAAGTCCGTCACCACCGCGTGACCCGCCTCCAGCATCACGTTGCCCGGCTTGATGTCCCGGTGCACCACTCCCCGCGCGTGCGCGGAGCCCAGCGCCTCCGCCACTTCCCGCGTAAGTCTAAGTGCCTCCTCCACCGGCAGTTGCGTCTCGCGCCTCAAGCGATCTCTGAGCGACTCCCCCTCCACGTAGGGCATCACGTAGTACAGGAACCCGCCCGCCTCCCCCGAGTCGTACAGCGGCACGATGTTCGGATGCCGGAGGTTCGCCGTGGTGCGGATCTCGCGCAGGAAGCGGTCGGCCCCCACCGACGCCGCCAGCTCCGGCTTCAGCACCTTGATCGCCACCTGGCGGGCATGTCTGATGTCCTCCGCCAGGTACACGGTCGCCATCCCCCCCTCCCCCAGCTCCCGCTCCAGCCGATACCGGCCCTCCAGCGCCTCCGTCAGACGGGTCGGCGCGGCCCGCTCGCTCATCGAGGGGGCCCCGCGTCACGCATCGCGGAGCTCGCGTCGCGCATCGCCGCATCCGGTGCGTCGCGTATGGGGGGGAAACGGGCGGGATTCATGGCCGGAAAGATGACCATGACGAGCCGACGCGGCCAGCACGGGGGGCGGTCGGATCACTCCTTCGGGAGCGCGAGCGCGGCCTGGCTGCGCACGTAGTGCCGGATGTCCTCCGCCTGGAGCTCGGTCAGGTTCGGGAACACGGGCATCCCGTTCGTCAGCCGGCCGCCGCCGAGGACGACGTCCATGTAGGCCGCCGGGTCGAGCACGAGCCGAGAGGCCCGCAGATCGGGCGCCTTGCCGCCCGAGACCGCCCCCGCGCCGTGGCACATGAGACACTGGTGGGCGTAGGTGACGCCTCCCCGCTCGGCGCGCGCCGCATCGGGAACGAAGCTCGAATCGACGAGCGGCTGCGGGATGACGGGCGGCGGCGAGGCCGGAAGCTCCACGTCCCCGTCGAGCGCGAACGCCACCAGCCGGCGCGGCTGCGCCTTGTAGGCCCAGCCGTGCTGCGCGGCGAGCGAGCCCATGAACCCGGCGCCGGCGCCGCCCCACCCGACGAGGAGCGCCACGTACTGGCGGCCGTCCACGGCGTACGTGATGGGGGGCGCCGAGATCCCGAGCCCGAGGTTCGCGCGCCACGCCTCCTCGCCCGTGTCCGCTCGGTGCGCGACGAGGAACCCATCGCCCTGGCCCTGGAACACGAGGTTCCCGGCCGTCGTGAGCGTGCCGGCGCTCCAGATTCCCGGCGTGGGCGCCTCCCATGCGGCCCGTTGTGCCACGGGGTCCCACGCTCTGAGCACGCCGGTCCCGGCGTCGGGCGGGACGTCGGTGACCAGGGGGTCCGTGCCGGTGTCGAAGCTCCAGTCGGGGGCCTCCCAGTTCTCGACATCGATCGTGGTCTCGCCGTACGCGCCGGGGGCATCGATCACCGGGATGTAGACGAGACCCGTCGTCGGGTTGAACGACATCGCGTGCCACGAGTGCGCCCCGATCGCCCCCGGGACGACGGCGGTCACGCTGTCCGGGTAGCGAGCGAACGGGGCCTCGACGGGCCGCCCCGTCTCCATGTCGACGTGGGTGGCCCACGTGATGTCCGTGAACGGCTCGGCGGAGATGAGCGTGCCGTCGGAGCGGTCGATGACGTAGAAGAAGCCGTTCTTGGGCGCGTGGAGCGCCGCCTTGACCTCGCGCCCGTCGATCTCGAGGTCGGCCAGGACGATGTCCATGTTGGAGTTGTAGTCCCACGACTCTCCCGGCGTGGTCTGGTAGTGCCAGCGGTACTCTCCGGTGGTCGCGTCGAGGGCCACCACCGAGCACAGGAACAGGTTGTCGCCGCCCCCGGGGCTCCGGATGCGCTGGTTCCAGGGAGCGCCGTTCCCGGTGCCGAAGATCACCTGGTCGAAGTCGGGGTCGTAGGTGATCCCGTTCCACACCGTCCCGCCGCCGCCGAACTTCCACCACTCGCCGGTCCATGTCTCCGCGGCCATCGCCATGGCGTCGTTCTCGAACCCGTCCGCCGGATTCCCGGGCACGGTGTGCCAGCGCCACACGCGCTCGCCCGTGTCGGCGTCGTACGCGTCGAGGTAGCCGCGGATGGGGCCCATCTCGGTGCCGCCGTTGCCGATCACCACCAGCCCGCGAAACGCCTTCGGGGCACCGGTGATGAAGAACGGGAGGCTTGGATCCACGGTCATCGTGCTCCACAGCTCGCGGCCGCTGGCCGCGTCGACCGCGATCAGGCGCCCGTCCTCGGTGGCCACGTACACCTTCCCCTCGTAGAAGGCGATCCCGCGGCTCGTGTCCCACATGACGCGCAGGCGGTCGCCGGCGTGCTCGATGACCCGCGGGTCGTACTCCCACAGGAGCTCGCCGCTCGTCGCGTCCACGGCGCGCAGCACGTTGTAGCTCCCCTCGAAGTACATCACGCCGTCCACGACGAGCGGCGTCCCCAGCAGCGAGCGGTCGGTGGGGAGCTCGCGGAACCAGGCCACGCCGAGGTCCGCCACGTTGTCGGCGGTGACCTGGTCGAGCGGGCTGAAGCGCCGCTCGTCGAACGTGCGGCCGTAGGCGAGCCAGTTGTCGCCCTGCCCGACGTCCGCCAGGGCGGCGTCATCCACCACCGTCCGGGGCCCGGAGTCGCACGCGGCGAGCGGGAGGAGCACGAGGGCGAGCAGCGACGATGGGACGTGGAAGGTCGGTCGGCGAAGACGCAATGGAGCCCCCGGACGGCTGTGGTGAGCACGCGAACCGCTCGACGCGCCACCCCTGCACGGGCCCCGCGACGCGGCCGATTCGACCGCGTGCACCCTCGCGCCGACGCCGGAACGTCGGACGCGGGGTCGCAGGCTGTCAACCGCCGGACGCGTCGCGGGCGGCCGGATCCGCCGTGCGAGGGGCCGCGCGGCGAAGATCTACGCGGTGCGGAGGGATCGGGTGGGCTCGGCGCGCGCCGCCCGCGCGGCCGGAATCCAGGCGGCCGCGAGCGCGACCGCGGCGAGAAGCGCGGCCGCGCCGGCCAGGCTGAGCGGATCCCGCGCCCCCACCTCGTACAGCTGGCTGTCGAGGAGCGTGGTGAGCGCCTCCGCCCCCAGGGCGCCGAGCGCGAGACCGAGCCCCGTCATCCGCATCGCCTCGCCGAGCACCAGGCGGCGCACGTCGCCGGGGCGGGCGCCGAGCGCGAGCCGTACCCCGATCTCCGGCATGCGGCGTGACACGACGTACGACATCACGCCGTAGATCCCGATCACGCCGAGCGCGATGGCGAGCACGCCGAACATGCCGAGCAGCCAGAACAGGAGACGTGGCTCGGCGATCGACTCGGCCACCACGTCCGACATCGGGCGGAGCTCGGCGACGGGGATGTCGGGGTCCAGCTCTCCGACCGCGGCCCGCACGGCTCCGGCCACGGCCATCGGATCGCCCCGGGTGCGGAGCAGGATCGACATCCAGCTCAGGGGGCGCTGCGCGAACGGGCGGTATATCTGGGGGCGCGGGTCCCCGGCGAGCGTCTGGTCTTTCGTGTTCCCCACGACGCCGATGATCGTGGCGGGGTTGTCGCGGCCTTCGAAGAAGGTGCGCACGCGCTCCCCGATCGGGTCCTCGCCCGGGAAGTAGCTGTCGGCCAGAGCGCGATTGACGAGCGCGACGGTCGGCGTGCCGAGGGCGTCGCGGCCGTCGAACAGCCGCCCGCCGAGGAGCGGTACGCCGACGGTCGAGAAATAGCCCGGGGTCGCGAGCCGCCAGTCGACCTCGCGTGGCGGCGCGTCGTCCGCGAGTGGACGTCCCTCGATCACGAGCGAGGGGTTCCAGTTTCCGCTGCCGAGTGGCAGGAGGTGGATCGCGCCCACGTCCAGCACCCCGGGGATCGCGCGCAGGCGATCGAACAGCGAGCCGAACAGCGCCGCCTGGCGCTCCGGCGTGTCGTAACGGGCCTCGCTCGCCGCCACCGAGAGCGACAGGATGCCATCGGTTCGAAACCCGGGCGACTCGTTCCGCAGCCGCCAGAAGCTCTGCAGCATGAGCCCCGCGCCGACCGCCAGCACGAGCGCGAGCGCCACCTCGGCCACGACGAGCCCGCGCATCAGCCGCTGGCGCTTCGCCCCGCCCGTCCCTCCCCGGCTCCCCTCCCGCAGGACATCGCCCGGATCGCCGGACACGCGGAGCGCGGGCACCACGCCGAACACGAGCCCCACCAGGATCGAGAGGCCGAGCGCGAACAGGAGCACGCGCCCGTCGATGGCGAGCGTGGGGAGCCCGGGGGAGTTCGTGGGGATGCTGGTCGCGAACAGGCCGACGAGGGCGCGCGCGATGAGGAGGCCGACGAGGCCGCCGGCCACGGCGAGGAGGAGGCTCTCGGTGACGAGCTGCCGCACGAGCCGCCCTCGACCCGCCCCCAGCGCGGCCCGGATCGCGAACTCGCGGGCGTGCGCGTTCCCGCGCGCGATGAGGAGGTTGGCCACGTTGACGCAGGCGATGAGGAGGACGAACGCGACCGCGCCGAGCAGGAGGAGGAGCGCGCGGCCGACGCTCCCGACGAGCACGTCCCGCAGCGGCGGCATGGAGGCCTTCGTGTCGTCGCCCGGCTCGAACCCGGCCACCCCCTCCCCGCCGAGCTCGCGGATGGCGCGCTTCAGGTCGTCGAGCGCCGCGTCGCGCGTCACCCCGTCGGGGAGCCGGCCCACCATGAGAAGGTAGCCCGCTACGTAGTCGTCGGTCGAATCGGCGGCGATGGGGGTCGGCATCCAGATCCTCGCGCCGGCGGTGGGGAACGCGAACCCCGGCGGCATCACGCCGACGACGGTCGTCGGACGGCCGTTCAGCTCGATGCTCCGCCCCACGATCGCCGAGTCCCCCGCGAAGCGCTGCGTCCACAGGCCATGGCCGAGGATCACGACGTCACTCCGCCCGGGACGGTCCTCGCCCGCGACGAACGTGCGGCCGAGGGCGGCGGACACGCCGAGGACGCGGAACATGTCGGCCGTCACCACCGCCCCCTCGAGCTGGGCCGCCTGGCCCTCGCCGGTGAGCGTCACGCCCCAGCGACTGTACGCGGCCAGCCCGTCGAGGCTCCGCATGCGGGGCCGGATCGCCTCGAGACGCTGCTTGGAGACCGACACGTTCTCCTGGAGGGTGGGCGCCACGAGCCCATCCGGATCGCCGTACGGGAGCGCGCGCCCGATGATCGCGTCGATCGCACTGAACATGGCCACGTTGGCCCCCACGCCGAGCGCGAGCGTGAGCACCGCGACCGTCGTGAAGCCCGGCGAGTGCCGCAACCCGCGGAGCGAGACCCTCACGTCCTGGCCGAGCCCCTGCCACCATTCCGTCCGCTGGCGGGAGGAGACGTCGGCATGGCGCACGTCGGTGCACTCGGTGGCGATCGCCACGCGGTCTCCGAACGCGCGACGAGCCTCCCGGGCGGCCTCCGTCGGCTCCATGCCGGTGCCGATCAGCTCGTCCTCTTTCAGACGCAGGTGCGCCTCGAGCTCGCGATCGACCTCGCCCGCGGTTCCCTCCCGCCCGATGAAGATCCGGAGGAGGCGCCGCACCCCGGGCGGCCGCCGTGGCCCGCGATCGGGGCGGCTCATGCCCGCTTGAGGGCCAGCACGGCCGCCACCGCGTTCGCGTGCTCCGTGTAGCGGGTGGCCTCCGTGCGCAGGTGCTCGCGCCCCTCGGGGGTCAGCGAGTAGTACCTGGCCTCGCGGTTCTGCTCGGTGATGCCCCACTCGGCGTCGAGCAGCCCCCGCTTCTGCATGCGGTGGAGCGCGGGGTACAGCGACCCCTCGGTGACGTTCACCACCTCGTTCGTCCGCTCGCCGATCCACTTGTTGATCGCGTAGCCGTGCATCGGCCCCCAGCTGAGCGCCTTGAGCACGAGCAGGTCGAGCGTCCCGGTGTACAGATCGCTGCCGGGCATGGCGACCCCCTCCAGCTGCAGTCACCGGGCTCGCGACTCCCGGGGCGCGAAGTCCGCGGAGACGCCCCGTCCCCGCGCGATACATCGATGAACAAAGTATAGTGACCGATACATCGACGGGCAATGGATGAGAGACTCCGCTTCCCGGAGGCGCTGTGGACGGGCATGCTCGCGCAGAGCTGGGTGACGAACGGCAACTGAGCGTGGTCGGGTGCGCCGGCCCGCATCGCCCCGTCGCCGCCCCCGCCCTTCAACGCCGAACGAGCCACGGCACCATGGCCACCCCGATCACCCGTCGAGGTCGAGGGTCGACCGACCCGGCGGCGACGCGCGAGCGAAGCCGCGCGCCGCCCGGCGGGCCCACGCCGATCGCGTCTCGAACAGCCGCGCCAGGAGCTCCGCCGCGAGTCGTTCCTCGTACGCGGGGGGACCCCTGCCGGTCGGGTCCCGCGATCCGATCCGGAAGCGCCACGGGCGGTCTCGCGTCCGGGCGCGCAGATCGACCCCGATCCCTTCCGCGACACGGGCGTACTCCGACAGGAACGAGGCCGGCTGGCTCGCGTCGGCCGGCTCGCGCAGGACCGGCACGCGGTCGACCGTCGCGAGCACCATGAACTTGAGGAGGAGCGTCTCCGGACACGCCAGCATGTCCCTTCTCGCGATGGCCTCGAGGGCCCACCCCCGGACCACGAGCCACCCCTGCCGCGTCAGGTGGTAGAGCCGGTAGCGCCCGACATGGATCGGTCTCCGATCCATGTACCATGCGCTTCCGTATCGGTCGCCGTACCGGTACCAGGCGATGTCCGCCCGACGTGGCTTGGCGCTCGTCTCGACGAGACCCGCCGCTTCGAGCCGTTTCAGGGCGGGATACACGGCTCCCGAGCTCGTGCCACGCCCCCCGAGCGGAAGCTCCGCGAGGCGCCGGCACAGACCGCTCCCCGTCCGTGGCGCCCTCGCGAGCAGCGCGAGCAGCGAGTATTCCAGCCGCGTACGATCTCCCATCCAACCCCCTCGTGTCGGCATCTGCCTCATCAGCCTCTGCCCCTCATCGGAGCCTCAACGCGCCACCCGGACCCACCCCGATACGGGTAGACGCGGGGGGCTCCTCCCGGCTCCGTCTTGCAACCTTTCGATTCGCACACGCCAACCCCGGATCGACGGCCCGGGGTGAACCGATCGCGCCACCGGGGGAATCACCACGTCCCATCTACAGCTTTTCTGCGATAAGGTCGGTCCCGCGGCGGGGCGGGAGGCGCGGTCGAATCCTCGACGGGGAGTTTGCGATTCGAAAGGTCGCGATACGGAGCGGGACGGGGGTATCGGTTCCCGATCGGGCGGTGAGGATCGATTTGCCGGCGGGATCGATTTGCCGGCGGGATCGGTTTACCGGCGGGACGTTCGGGTCCCTGGGCGGGACGCGGGATCGCGGTCGCGGCCTCAGCCGGCCAGCGCGAGCTCCAGCTGTCGAAACCGCATCCGTCGGCGCCGGCGCTGCCCGTCCCGTCTCTGACCGGACGCCAGGACGCGGGCCAGATCGTGGGGCTCGACGAACCGCACCGAGGGCCGCTGCCGCTGCCCGCGCTCACGGCCGGAGCTGTCATCCACTCCGAGGAACTCGCCCAGGAGGTGCAGGTACAGGGCGGCGAACTCGGCTCCGTGGGCCGCGTGTGAGCCGTTGGGGAGCACGCGGCCCAGGTAGGAGTGACCGATCTCGTGCAGCAGGATGAGCCGGTTGGCCATGCGCGGGGCGAGGTGGATCTCTTCCGTATCGGCGCCCGACTCGACCCGGCGGCGTGCGGTCACGGTCACTTCGGGCGGCCCGTACCGGTCGCGCGGGTACAGGAACGCCCACACCTCCTCGGCGAATGCGACGCACACGTCCTCGGCGAGCCGCTCGCGGAGGGCCCGCTGCACGCCGCTCCCGCTCCAGTCGTGTCGCAGCCCGTACTCCCAGCGATACAGCGCCGAGCGCTGGGTGTCGCGCACGTGAGGGGTGGCTCCCGGGGCTTCGTAGCCGCGCCGGCAGTACCAGCAGCGGCGGGCGTGGATGTCGTAGCGCTGGACCGGGGGCCGGCCGCGGCGAGGCCGGGCGGCCCGTCGACGATCGATAGCGCGGAACGGAAGCTCGAACGCAGTTCCGCACTCGACGCATTTTCGCCGCATCCACTGGACGACCTCGTGGCCGCGGGGGACGCCGGTCCGGTCCCGCATCACGCTCATGGCCCGTCTTCCGGGAGAAAGGCTGGTTCGCTCGAACGGACATTCTAGGGATCGGAGGGCCGCTCCCCAAGTCGTCCGCAGCGACCCGGGGAGACGGGGGCCCCGGGGGGAGCTATTCGTACCGCAGCGCCTCGATCGGGTCCACGGTCGCGGCCCGGCGGGCCGGGATCACGCAGGCGAGGAGGGCCACGCCACCGAGGAAGGCGACCACGAGCCCGTAGGTCACCGGGTCGGTGAGCGAGATGCCGTACACGAGGCTCGCGAGGGTCCGGCTGAGCGCCCACGCCCCCAGGAGTCCGAGCGCGATCCCGAGGGCGGCGACCCGCATGCCCTCGAGCACGACCTGCCGCAGGATCTGCCCGCGGCTGGCTCCGAACGCGACGCGCACTCCGATCTCGTTGGTGCGACGACTCACGGCGTAGGCGAGGACACCGTAGATGCCCACCGAGGCGAGCGCGATCGCGACCACCGCGAACGCGACGAGCAGGCTGAGGTAGAAGCGGCGCGCCGCGAGGGTGTGGCCCACCCGCCCCTCCATGGTGCCGAGAGCCGGATCGGGCACCAGGGGCTCGAAGTCCAGGATGGCGTCCCGCACGAGCGGGGCGGAGGAGGCCGCCGGCGCGCGAGTGCGGGCGGTCACCGTGATCCAGTTCTGGGGGCGCTGCGAGTACGCGATGTACAGGAGCGGGCGCTCCGGATCGTCGAGCCCGTTGAGCCGCGTGTCTCCGACGACGCCGATCACCTCGTACCACACGGGAGTGCCGTCGTCACTCTCGAGGATGTCGATCCCGAAGCGGCGCCCGACCGGGCTCTCTCCCGGCCACAGCTGCTCGGCGAGGAGTCGGCTGATCACCACCTTCGGCGTCGTCTCCCGGGTGTCGGTCTCGTCGAACACGCGTCCGCTC
>Ga0315553_10000600_pt1 | contig 31423 bp, 23 predicted proteins | sample SalMarSW160140MG_FD_203099 | JGI IMG/M metagenome (GOLD analysis project Ga0315553, IMG submission 203099) | Salt marsh sediment microbial communities from the Plum Island Ecosystem LTER, Massachusetts, United States - Salt Marsh Sediment SW1601-40 ... | reverse complement strand
CGCAAACGCAGTCGTCGATTCAGCCGTGTGGCTGGGGCGCTGCGATGGAGTGGTTGAGACGCTGCGGCAAGCGTCTATCGTCCGCTCCGCAATCGGTCGCCCAGCATGTTGTCGAGCTGGATCACGCCGTAGATCTTGCGGATCGTTTCCTCGACGGCGTAGTCGACGCGGCGATAAGTAATCGTGTCGCCGTTCATGATGACGTAGCACGCGCGGGGATCGTTGTCGCGGGGCTGCCCCACGCTCCCCACGTTCACCATCAACTTCTCGCCGCCAAGGCGAAAGTGATAGTCGCACTCCTCGGGCGTGACGAACTCCCGGCTGGCGGTGAACACGCCCGGTATGTGGGTGTGGCCCTGGAAGCAAACCTTCTCGAAGCGGTCGAACAGGGCGTCCATCTTGCGCTGGTTGTACACGTCCTCGGGAAAGACGTATTCGTTGGTCGGTTCGCGGGGCGAGCCGTGCACGAAGAGAATGTCCCCCTCTTGCTGCTGCCGCGGCAGCTCGCCCAGAAAGGTCCATCGGTCCTCGCCCGCCGAGGCGGAGTTGGCCTGCTTTTCCAACTGGTCGCGCGTCCAGTAGATTGCCTGCAGGGCAACCGGGTTGAATCCCTCCGGGTCGAACAGGGCGGCCTGGTCGTGGTTGCCCAGGATGGTGACCTGGCAGTTCTGCATGACCGCGTCGAGACACTCGCACGGGTTGGGGCCGTAGCCGACGATATCGCCCAGGCAGTAAATGTCCCTTACGTCTTGCTGACGAACGTCATCGAGTACCGCCCGAAGGGCCTCGATGTTGCCGTGGATGTCGCTGATGAGGGCCCGCTTCACGCACTACTACCTTTGCATCGGCGCGGCTGTGCGCGGCGGTGATGTCGCCGCGAGCGCACACCAGCAAACACGGCGACACGACCGAAAACCCCCAGTGTAGTTTGCCTCAGCGGCGCCTGCAACGGAGGCTCTTGCCGTGCGTGGGGTGACCGGTGCGTGCGACGACGACCGGCGAGCGGAGGGGAGCATACATGCGAATCCTCGCGGTGGACACTTCATTACGCGCCGGCTCGGTCGCGCTGTGGGAAGACGATCGCCTCGTGAGGCAGGCCGATCTTCCCTCGGGCGAATCAACGACTCGATTGCTGGCGCCGACGATCGCTGAGCAACTCGCTGCGGTCGGTTGGAAGCCGCGGCAACTGGATTTGATCGCGGTTTCGCAGGGGCCGGGGTCGTTCACGGGTTTGCGCGTCGGCGTGACCACTGCCAAGACTCTTGCGTATGCAGCGGGGGCCGAAGTGATCGGCGTCCATACGCTGGAGGCAATCGCGTGGCAGGCGGCCGGTAGAGTTGCAGGCGGCTCCGCTGATCGGCCGGTGTGGGCGCTGCTCGACGCGCAGCGGCGACAGTTGTTCGCGGCCTGCTACCGACTTCGCGGCCAAGAAATCCCGGAGATCGTTAGCCCGACCGCGATCGTCGATCCGGTCTCGTGGCTCGCCCAGTTTACCGGCCCGGTCGCCATAACGGGGCCGGGTGTGGCGTTACTCACGCTTCCGCCGACCGGGGGGAATGTGATAGTAGTCGATCGCTCGCTGTGGGCGCCGCGGGCAACTTCGGTAGGTCGGCTCGGTTGGCTTCATTACCGGGCTGGGCAGCGCGACGACTTGTGGTCGCTCACGCCTCGCTACTACCGCCCCAGCGCCGCCGAGGAGAAGCGAATGTCCTGATAGCCGCGATCACGCGCTCCGCTTCGCGTCGCGGCTAACCACCGATCCTCGCCAGCGTGGGGAGGACGCAATGGCGCGTGAACGACGCATTGGTGCCGCCCAACGATCCACGTCGCTTGCGGTTTCGCGCTCCGCCGGCGCAACCACTCATCCCAACCACCGCGCCACATCCTTCGCCCAGTACGTGAGTATGATCGTGGCCCCCGCGCGGCGCATGGCGATCAGCGATTCCAGCACGATCTCCTTCTCGTCGAGCCACCCCTTCTCGGCCGCCGCCTTCACCATGCTGTACTCGCCCGACACGTTGTACGCCGCCAGCGGCACGCCGGGAAACCGATCGGCCGCGGCCCGCAGGATGTCGAGGTAGGCCAGGGCCGGCTTGACCATGATGATGTCGGCCCCCTCGGAAAGGTCCAACTCGATTTCCCGCAGCGCCTGCCCGGTCGCCGATGCCGGATCCATCTGGTAGCCGCGTCGATCGCCCGACTGCGGGGCGCTTTCGGCCGCCTCGCGAAACGGCCCGTAGAACGCGCTTGAATACTTGGCCGCGTAGCTGAGAATCGGCACGTGCGCGAAGCCCGATGCGTCGAGCTGGCCGCGAATCGCTCCCACCATGCCGTCCATCATTCCGCTGGGGGCTACAATATCGGCTCCGGCTTTCGCATGACTCACCGCTTGCTTGCCCAACAGCTTGAGCGTTTCATCGTTATCTACGTCGACGCGCCCGCCCCGTCGAGCGAGCACTCCGCAATGCCCATGATCGGTGTACTCGCAGAAGCACACGTCGGTGATGACGAGCAAGTCGGGCACCGCCTCCTTGATGGCCCGCACCGCCTGCTGGATGATACCGTCGTCGCTGTACGAATCGCTGCCGGTTGCATCCTTGTGCGGGGGAAGCCCGAATAGAATCACGCCCCCCAGCCCTAGATCGCGCGCCTCCCGAGCTTCTTCAACAGCCCGATCGCACGAAAGCTGGCTGTGACCCGGCATCGAAGCGATCGGCTGACTGATCCCCTCGCCCGGTCGAACGAACAGCGGCAGGATCAAGTTGCCGGGCGCCAGGCGCGTATCGCGCACCAATGCCCGGACCGCGGGATTCTGCCGCAGCCGCCGCATCCGAACCGCCGGAAATCGCCCTTCGATAGACATGACTATACTATATAACGCGTCGCGGGCTGGTTGATAGGTAATCCGCCATTAGCTGTTCCAATCTGAGTACCGGCGGTACGAATAAGCTGGGTAGCAAGCGCAATCCTTCGCCGGGAGCGAGGTCGATGAGCGATCGTCATGTCGTGCTCGCGCGTCGGCAGAACCAGGCGCTGGGCATTGGCCGGTACGTCGTCGATTTTCTAGCCGGCAAGCTCGGCCAGGTCGACGACGCCGTGCTGGTACGCGTCGAGCAGTTTCACGCCGACAGTGTGGCCTGCGCCGTCGCCGCGCTCGGCTGCGAGATGCGTGCGCCCAAGCTGCTGCGGGCCGAGGCGCTGCACTATCCCACGCACGATCCCGCGCGCGGGGCGTTCTGCTTCGGCTCGCACGTCAACGTGATGCCCGAGAAGGCCGTGCTGGCCAACTGCGCGGCAGTTCGCGAGCTCGACGCCAACGGCACCAACTTCGGCTACGACCCCCAGCGGGGCAACATGCAGGGCGAGTTCGGCCACAACGATTTCTATCCCGTGGCGGTCGCGGCGGCGGCGCAGGCGGGATGGGACGGACGGCAGTTGTTGTTGGCCATGCTGTGCCTCGACGAAATCCGCGGTCGGCTGGCCGAGGTGTTTTCGCTCCGGCGGCACAAGATCGACCACGTCCTGCACGGCGCCGTCGCTTCGGCCGCCGTGTACGCGGGCATCCTGGGCGCTACGCCCGAGCAGATCGAATCGGCCATCGGGCTCACTGCCGCGCACTACGTTCCCTTTCGCGCGATCCGCCACGGGGCGCAGCTTTCCGACTCCAAAGGGGCTGCCGCGGCGCTGGCCGCCGAAATGGCGGTCGTCAGCGCGCGTCGGGCGATCAGCGGAATGGTCGGCCCGGCCGACGTATTCCGCAACCCGCAGGCGCTCTACTGCCTGTACGAGCCGCCCGAGGAGCCCGGCACGAGTCCCTTCGACCTGGTGCTGGGCACGGCGGGGCGCGACTTCGCCATCATGGGCATGCACTTTAAGCTGGGAGTGTACGAGCATCAGTCGGCCGGCGCGATTCAAGCGCTGATCGACCTGTTGGAAAAGAATCCGGGCCTGCTGGAATCGGCCGATTCTGTCAAAAAGGTTCGCGTGGCCATCTACGAGCCGGCGTTCAGCATCATCTGCGATCCGGCCAAACGCGACCCGCAAACCCGTCAAAGCGCCGACCATTCTCTCTTTTACATTGTCGCCACGCTAATTCGCAAAGCGCTGCAATCGGGCCAAACCGATTGGGAATCGCTGATGCTCATGCCGCGCGACTACGAGGAACCGAGTCTGAGCGATCCGGTGACTCGCGCTTTGATGCGGCGGATCGAGCTGGTACACGGCGGGCCGGAGTACGACACGAAGTATCCTGACGGGCTGCCCACTTCGGTCGAAATCGACCACGCGAACCTTGGCACGCTCAAAAGCGGGTTGGTGCTCTATCCCCTCGGGCACGCCCGCAACACGTCGTCGGAACTCGACGCCGTGCTGGAAGAGAAGTTCGACAGTTTCGCCTCTCTCGGCGTCCCCGACGCCCGCGACCTCCGCCGCCACCTCTCCGACCTGGCCCGCAAACCACCGACTCAGGTACGTCGCCTATACGATTTCCCGCTCGCGGCCCAATAGTAGGTCCCGCCTGCCGTGCGGGAACTTCGCCGTGTGACAGCGCACCAACAATGCGCAAGGTCCCGCTCGGCAAGCGGGACCTACCGATCTGACACCGTCCACTCGCTGCCCGGTTTTCGGATACGCTGATGGGCATGTTCGGGCTCATCAACATCAACAAGCCGAGTGGGATTACTTCGCGGGATGCGGTTGACTGCGTCGAGCGGGTCGTGAGGCCGGACAAGGTCGGGCATGCCGGGACGCTCGATCCGTTGGCCAGCGGGGTGCTGGTGATGTGCGTCGGTCGGGCGACGCGGTTGGCCGAGTACGTGCAGCGGATGCGAAAGAAGTACACCGCGACGTACCAACTGGGGCGTACGAGCGACACGGATGACGTTGAAGGGGTGGTTGTCGAATTGCCCGATGCGCCGGTGCCTTCGCGCGAGGCAGTTGAACAGGCGCTTCCCGGTTTCGTGGGGAATATCCAACAGCGGCCGCCCGTTTACTCGGCTGTCAAGCTGAGCGGGCAACGGGCATACGCGCGGGTGCGGCGGGGGGAATCGGTCGAGCTGGCGCCGCGGACGGTGAGCGTGTACGAAATCCGGCTCGTGGAGTACGACTATCCGAAGCTCGTGCTCGACGTGACGTGCGGGGCGGGAACGTACTTGCGAGCGCTGGGGCGCGATCTGGGGCAGGCGCTGGGAAGCGGCGCGGTGATGTCGGCACTGGTGCGAACGGCAATCGGCGAGTTTTCGATTGAGTCGGCGTGCCCGCTCGAAGACTTGACGCCGGACAGCGCGAGCGAGTGGCTGCTCTCGCCGACGCGGGCAGTGGCTGACTTGCCCCAGGTCCGACTTTCGGCGGACGAAGAGCGCGACGTGCTGAACGGGCGAGCGATTGCGCGACCCGAAGTCGTTCAGGAGCGGGAATACGCGGCGTTGAACGAATCGGGAGAACTGGTGGCGATTCTTATTCCGCGGGGAAGTGAGCGGTTGGGGCCGGTGCGGGTTATTGCGGGTTAGGGAATGCTTGATAGGAGAGTGTGGCGGTTGTGCCGCGGAGCGCGCTGGCCGCAAGCGGCGTGGATGCATCGCGCTGCTGCGGGCGTTGTCGAAAAACGGGCGTCAATTCGATCGCGGTTAATCACTCTTGGCGCTCCAATCCGCTTGCGGCCAGCGCGCTCCGATGGCCCCGCTCGTTTGCGCAACCGGCACAAATCGACGGTCCCCCCGCCCGAAGCGCGCCGAAGAGCGCGGATTGTCGCTTCCCCGACCCCGCCACAGAGCTACACTTCCATGCGGGGAGTTCGACACGAGAAAGCAACCTGCCTACCCACCTGACCTCCGGACGATCCTTGTCTGGCCCCGCCACTGAGCGCCCATCAACCGCCCGGCCGTGTACCGGACGAACGAAGCGGCGCATCGAATCGGATTGCCTCCACTTGGAGTTGCAGGACAAAGAGCGCATTCCAAAGCCGTCCCAAAGAAGAGGACAGGCACATTTTGCTCCGCAGACTCCGCAAAATGAGCCAGTCCCCGACGGTTTTGGAATATGCACCACGGGCATGGACGCGCCCACGGCCAGCCGGCGCCCGACGTTTGACGCCGGATGAAATGCAAGCGGACAGCGCGTCGATGTTCGAAAACCGCAATCTCAAAATCGATCTGTTTGCGCTGGTGCTGTTGGCCCTGGTGGTATTCCTGGGTCTGGCGCTGGCGACGTACAGCCCGGCCGACCCGGTGGCGCAGCTCGTGTGGCCGTTGAGCTCGCTGTATCAGCCCGATGCCCTGGTCTACCCGCGCAGCGAAACCGTTGGCAACGCCTGTGGCTGGTGGGGGGCGCTGGCAGCCGACTGGCTGCTCACCGGCGTGGGGCTGGGGGCGTACTACCTGGTCGGTTCGCTGGCGGTGGTCGACTATCTGCTGTTGCGGCGCAAAAAGATCGATGCGCCGCTGCTTCGCACGTTCGGCTGGCTGCTGTCACTGGTGGGGCTGACCACGTTGGCGGCCATCGCGATTCCCACGCTCTCGCCGGGACCGGTCATCGGCTCGGGCGGACATCTGGGAGCGCTGGTGCGTGGCCTGTTGGAGTTGCAGTTCGCCACGCTCGGGGGCGCCATCATCGCCGTGGGATGCCTCGTGGGTGGAGTGCTGCTATGCACCGAATACACGCTGCTGCGGATGGGGGCCCGCGTGGCCAAGGCCGGTGCGAAAGGCGTGGGCTGGAGTCGCCGCCTTACGGGCAAGCGAGCGGCCAAGACCGGCACTGCGACCGATCTCGAACCTAGCGCGGCCATCGACGCCGACGGCGAGGAACAGCAAGACGAAGCGCTGTCGGTACGCATCGGCGGCAAGCGCGTGGAAGTCGCCGCCGGCGACACAGACGACGACGAATCGATCGACGATGAGCTGGACGACGACGATGCCGACGAAGAGCCGTCGGACGAGGAAGAAGAGGCTGCGTCCCCCGCCGATGCCGCGGTTGCGGGAGCGCGACCTCACTTCCTGTTCCGCCGGCCGGCCCAGAAGAACGTTCGCGAGCAGGTGATCCGCGACCTCGAACAGGCCATTCACAGCGAGGAGTCGATCCCCTACGAATTGCCGGGGCTCGATTTGCTACTGGACGGCGACGATGTGTCGTACGAACAGCAGGAGAAAGAAGTCCGCCGCAAAGCTCGAATGCTCGAAAAAACGTTCGCCGAGTTCGGCTTTGCCATCAAGGTGGTCGAAATCGAGACCGGCCCCGTCATCGCCCAGTACGAGGTGCAGTTGGAGGCGGGGCTGCGGCTGTCGAAGATTACCGGTCTGGCCGACGACCTGGCCATCGCTCTGCGCGTGCCCAGCGTGCGGATCGTGGCCCCGCTGCCGGGCAAGAACACCGTCGGCATCGAAGTGCCCAACGAACAGCGGCAGGTGGTGCGGCTGCGGGAGGTGATGGAAGAGGCCAACGGCAAGACCAAGAAGATGCGCATCCCGCTCTTCTTGGGGAAGGACGTGTCGGGCAACCCGCTGGCGGTCGATCTGTCGACGTTGCCGCATTTGCTCATCGCCGGCCGCACGGGCACGGGCAAGAGCGTGTGCCTCAACGCGATCATCTCGTCGATCCTCATGACGCGCCGCCCCGACGAGGTGCGCCTGCTGTTGATCGACCCCAAAATGGTCGAGCTGTCGGGCTACGCGCGGCTGCCGCACTTGATGCACCCGGTGGTGACCGACATGCGCAAGGCCGAGGCGATTCTGGCCTGGGCGGTCGAGAAGATGGAGGAGCGGTACGCCCTGTTGGCCCGCGCCGGGGTGCGGCACATCAGCAGCTACAACCAGTTGGGTGAAGCCGAGCTGCACGAGCGGCTGGAGCCGGAGAACGACGAGGAGAAGGCGGCAATTCCCGTGCACCTGCCGTTCATCGTGATCGTGGCCGACGAGATGGCCGACCTGATGATGACGTCGGGCAAGGAGGTGGAGCAGCACATCATCCGCCTGGCCCAAAAGAGCCGCGCGGTGGGCATCCACCTGATCATGGCCACGCAGAAGCCGACGGTCGACGTAATCACGGGGCTGATCAAGTCAAACCTGCCGGCCCGCATCGCGTTCCAGGTGTCGAGCCGCACCGACAGCCGGGTGGTGCTCGACGAAATGGGGGCCGACAAACTGCTGGGTAACGGCGACATGTTGTTCCTGTGGCCGGGCACGAGCACGCTGTTGCGCGGGCAGGGCACGTACCTGAGCGACGACGAAATCGAGCGGATCGTCGATTCGGTGAGCACGGGCGAGCAGCACTTTGTGCACGAGCTGGTTCACTTGAAGCTCGAAACGGCGGCACCGGGGGGCGCGGCACAGCTTGAGAAGCGCGACGAGCTGTACGAATCGGCCATCGACATCGTGGTACGCGAAGGGCGGGGCAGCGTGTCGCTGCTGCAGCGGGCGCTGGGCATCGGCTACGGCCGGGCGGCGCGGCTCATCGACTTCATGGCCGAAGACGGCATCGTGGGGGCGTACGCCGGTTCGCAGGCCCGCGAGGTGCTCATCTCGCTGGAAGACTGGGAGCAGATGCAGGCCGCCAACCGCGAAGGGGGCGGACTGGCCGTGCCGGCGCTGGTGGCGGAGGCGGCGGTATCGTCCGGATCGGGAGTTGGGGCGAGCACGGGAGCGATAGGTGGTTCGTCGAGTGGGTCGAGTGGGACGGCGTTCATTCCGTCGGCGAAGTCGCCGCCCGCGCCGACGCCGCGCCGGCGCCGCAATCGCATTGTGCCCGGCAACGGCTGGGACGATGAAGAGGAGGACGACGAAGAGCAGGATTGCGAGCCCGAAGATGAGCTCGACGACGAGTACGAAGACGACGAAGTCCAAGACGAGGACGACGGCGAAGTCGAGGACGACGAGGACGACGACGTGAGCGATTTCGACGAGGACGATGAAGACGAGGAGTACGAAGAGGACGATGATGAAGACGAGGAGGACGAAGTCGACGAGAGCGAGTCGGAAGAGGGCGAGATAGAAGAAGATGCCGACGATGACGACGACACCGATCGCCGTCACGGGGCGCACCGGCGACTCAAGGCACCTCGTTCGAATCGCAGCCGTACCGACCAGTCTCATCGCCAGGCCCGCTGAATGGCGAACCGCAAATCGTCGGGGACTGTCTCATTTTGCGAGGCGGATGAAGTCTCTTTCACTCTCCGGCCCACGCCGAGCAAAACGTGCCTGTCCCGTTTCTCCGGACGGTTTGCGGATTGCCAAGGGGGGCCGGAAGCGCCGAACGTTCGGTGCAACCGACTCCGTACGACGTGCCACAGTGCATTCGCCGGCAGCAAAGGGGCCGTTGGAATTGACACCTGCCTCGCAAAGCCGTATTTTACTGTGTCGGCTTGTCGTGGCGGTTATGCGGCCGTTTTCGTATGAAAACCGCTCGCTGGCCGAAGCGTCGAAAAGGGGGACAGTCCCTCTACGATTACGCGGTTTGCCCATTGAGAACAGATTGGTCGCAAAGGAACGGTCCCCCTTTTCGACTCGCCCCGGAGAACTCGCGTGTCCCGTCAGTTTGCTCGTCCGCTGATCGCTTCGCTCGTCGCCCGCGCGACGACCGCCCCCGTGGTGGTTGTCGGCGTGGTGATTATTAGCGTGGCGGAGCATCGGGCCTGAAGGGCATCGCGAGAACGCAACACACAATGCCCTGAGGCCCGAGACGGGCTTCAGGGTTTTTTCGTTTCAGAGGAGGTCCGTTGTCAGTTGTCCGTGGTCCGTTGCAGAGAGCTAGAATCGCGACAGATGTCAAACCGCGAATAGTAGCTAACGAGCGACGACAATCAAACAACTGACGACTGACAACGGACAACTGACCATGCTCGAGATTCCCATAATGCGCTCAATCCAAATCTACGACACCACGCTCCGCGACGGCACGCAAGGCGAAGGCATCAACTTTTCGCTGCACGACAAGCTGCAGATCACGCGGCGGCTGGACGAGATGGGCGTCGACTTCGTCGAAGGGGGCTACCCCCTGTCGAACGAGAAGGACGCCGAGTTCTTCCGCCGCGTGCGCGATTTCGATTTGCGGCACGCGCAGGTGTGCGCGTTCGGCATGACGCGCCGCAAGGGCGTGGCGGCCCAAGACGACCCCGGCATGAAAGCGCTCGTCGAAGCCGGGACGCCGATCTGCACCATCGTGGGCAAAACGTGGGATCTGCACGTGAACGAAGTGCTCCGCGTGAGCCCCGAAGAGAACCTGGCCATGATCGCCGAGAGCGTGCGGTTCCTGGTCGACTCGGGCCGCCGCGTGTTTTACGACGCCGAGCACTTTTTCGACGGCTGCAAGGCGAACCGCGATTACGCGCTGGCGACGATTCTGGCCGCGGCCGAAGCGGGGGCGGAACTGGTCGTGCTGTGCGATACCAACGGCGGAAGCATGCCCGAGGAAGTTGCCGAGTGGACTCGCGCGGCCGCCGCGGCATTGGCCAAGCACTCGGTGCCCGTCGGCATTCACTGTCACAACGACTGCGACGTGGCGGTGGCCAATTCGCTGGCCGGCGTCGACGCCGGCGCCGTGCAAGTGCAGGGGACCATCAACGGATTCGGCGAGCGGTGCGGCAACGTCGACCTGGTGTCGGTGATCGCGAACCTGGCGATCAAGAAGCAGGGGTATCGCGTGCTGGGGGGCCGCCACCTCGAACATCTCACCGAGCTGTCGCGGTACGTGTACGAAACGGCCAACATGAACCTGCGGGCCAGCCAGCCGTTCGTCGGCCAGAGCGCGTTTGCCCATAAGGGGGGCATGCACGTGCATGCCGTGTCGCGGGTAGCCGCCAGCTACGAGCACACCGACCCGGGAAAGGTGGGCAACGAGCGTCGCATTCTGGTGAGCGAGCTGTCGGGCCGATCGACGATCGTGGCCCTCACCACGCGGCACAACTTGCAGCAGGATCGGGCGCTGATGGATCGCATCCTGGCCGAAGTCGTGGCGCTGGAAAACCAGGGCTACCAGTTCGAGGCGGCCGAGGCGTCGTTCGACCTGTTGGTAATGCGGTGCGCCGGCACGATGACGCCGCACTTTCGCCTGGTGAAGCATCACGTGGAAGTGGGGGTCGAAGGCGAGGACGATCCCGTGACCGAGGCCACGGTGAAGATCGAGGTGGGGGGCGTGCCGCGGCACGAAGTGGCCGAGGGGGACGGCCCCGTGAACGCCCTCGATGCGGCGCTGCGCAAGGCGCTTAACGGCTTCTACCCGAACCTCCGCGAGATGCGGCTTGTCGACTATAAGGTGCGGGTCGTGAACTCCGAGGCGGGCACGGCGGCGCGAATTCGCGTGATGATCGAAAGCACCGACAAACACGACACCTGGGGCACGGTGGGCGTGAGCGAGAACATTATCCAGGCAAGCTGGCTGGCGCTCGTCGACGCCGTGGAGTACAAATTGCACAAGGACGAACGGCCTGCGCGTGCAGAGGAATCGAAGCTGCCAGCGACTGCCCGACACGGTGCTGTGCTTTAACCGCTCACAAATGACCAAGGACCAAATCCAAATGACCAACCCAGACCAACGTGCAAACTGACTTGCCGGCAATTGGTCATTGGGATTTGTGAATTGGTGCTTACCCGCGCCAGCGGGATTATTGGTCATTTGGACTTGGTCATTGGTCATTTAGGATTCGCACCGAGGCGCGAAAAATGGATTGAAGCATCGACCCTCGGTGCATCGATAGTTCGACGGACTCCCCTCCCATGACATTTTCCCCCGACCAGTTCCCCAATCGTTTCGATCACGCGGCCGCCCAAGAGCGCCTGTACGCCTTCTGGCAGCAGCGTGGGCTATTCCACAGCGAGCCCGATGCGGCGAAAACGCCGTATTCGATCGTCATTCCGCCGCCCAACGTGACCGGGGCGCTCCACCTCGGGCACGCGCTGAACAATTCGCTGCAGGACATTCTCATCCGCGCCCGCCGCATGCAGGGGTTCAACACCCTGTGGATGCCGGGCACCGATCACGCGGGCATCGCCACGCAGGCGGTCGTCGAGAAACGGCTCAAGGAAGAGGAGAAGCTCACGCGGCACGACCTGGGCCGCGAGGGGCTGGTGAAGCGCATTTGGCAGTGGAAGGACCAGTACGAAGCCCGCATCCTGGGGCAGCTCCAGCGGCTGGGTTGCAGTTGCGATTGGCAGCGGACGCGGTTCACGCTTGACGACGTGTGCGCCCGCGCCGTGCGGCAGACGTTCTTTCGCATGTTCCGCGACGGGCTGATCTGCCGCGGCAAACGGCTGGTGAACTGGGACACGTTTCTGCAAACGGCCATCAGCGACGACGAAGTGTATCACGAGGTGGTGCAGGGGAGCTTCTGGCACTTTCGCTATGGCGTGATCGACCCGAAGCCGGGCGAGCCCGAGTTTCTCACCATCGCCACCACGCGCCCCGAGACGATGCTGGGCGATACGGCGGTGGCGGTGCATCCCGACCCGGCCAAGGCGCTCGATTCTTGCGAAGCCGAGCTTTCCGAGCGGTTGGCCAAAGCGCCGGCCCGCGAGAAGGCCGACATTCAGAAGCAGCTCGACGACGTGCGAGCGCGGCGCGAGACGCACCTGCCGCTGCTGGTGAAGCTGCGCGACATGGCGGCCGATGGACGCAAGCTGATGCTGCCGCTGATGGAGCGGCCCATTCCGCTGATCTGCGACGAGTGGGCCAAGCCCGAGCTGGGGAGCGGCTGCGTGAAGATCACGCCGGCGCACGATCCGAACGACTACGACGTTTGGCAGCGGCACCCGGAAATTGGCGCGGTCAACATTCTGCGGCCCGACGGCACGCTCAACGAAAACGCCGGTCCCTACGCGAGGCTTACGGTCGACGAGTCGCGTCGCCGCGTGGTGGCCGACATGGAAAGCCGTGGTCTATTGGAGGCGGTCGAGGATCGCGAGATCGACCTGGCCCATTCCGACCGCAGCAAAACGCCCATCGAACCGTTCCTGGCCGACCAGTGGTTCGTGAAGATGGGCGACCACGACGATGGCCGGCCGGGACTTGCGCAGTCGGCCATGGACGCGGTGCGCGACGGCCGCGTGCGCATCGTTCCCGAGCGGTACGCCAAGAGCTATCTCGACTGGCTGGGCGAGAAACGCGACTGGTGCATCAGCCGGCAACTCTGGTGGGGGCACCGGATTCCGGTGTGGCACGAGCCCTCGGCGCCCGCGGAATCGGCCGACGCGAGCGAACAGCGGCGCAAGCGAGTGCGCGAACTCGTCGCCGGACATCCCGACCAGATCGCGCTTCAATCAGCGGGCATCTCGGACTCCGGCGATAATTCAGCGAGCGGGGCGCATCTGGTGTGCATTGCCGACGAGGCCGACGAGCTCGAAGCCCAGCTCGACGCGCTGGGTTATCGCCGCGATGACGACGTTCTCGACACTTGGTTCAGTAGCGCCCTCTGGCCGCACTCCACGTTCGGCTGGCCGGAGAAAACACCCGAGCTGGCGTATTACTACCCCACCAGCGCGCTGGTCACGAGCCGCGACATTATCACGCTGTGGGTGGCGCGGATGGTGATCTCGGGCCTGTACAACATGGGCGACGTGCCGTTCCGCGAGGTGTACATCCACCCGAAAATCCTCGACGGCTACGGCGAGACGATGTCGAAGAGCAAAGGGAACGGCGTCGACCCCTTGGACGTGATCGACAAGTTCGGCGCCGACGCTTTGCGGTTCGGGCTGGCCTACCTGACCACCGAGTCGCAGGACGTGCGGATGCCGGTGCAGTTCGAATGCCCGCATTGCCAGGCCACAATCGACCAGACGCGCGAGAACCGCGAGCTGCCACGCGTCAAATGCCCCAAGTGCCGCAAGGAGTTTGCCACTCAGTGGGCCCGCGACGATTCCCTGCCCCGCGGCGCCGTGGTGAGCGAGCGGTTCGAGCTGGCCCGCAACTTTTGCAACAAGCTGTGGAACGCATCGCGATTCGCGCTGTTGAAGCTGGGCGACTACGAAGCGGCGGCGGTGAGCGACGACGATCTGGCCGCCGAGGATCGCTGGATTCTGAGCCGCCTCGCCTGGGCAACCGAGACAGTGACCGATGCGCTGGCCGGCTACCGCTTTGCCGATGCGGCCCGCAGCATGTACGCATTCGCCTGGGACGACTTTTGCAGTTTCTATCTCGAAGTGCTCAAGGGGCGTTTCCAGGACGATGCGGCCCGACCCACGGCGCAGCGCGTACTAGCGTTCGTGCTCGACAATCTCTTGCGCCTCCTGCACCCGATCGTTCCGTTCTTGACCGAGGAAGTGTGGCAACTTTTGAATCAGGTGGCGCCGCGTCGGGGACTTTCCAGCCCCGAGCCGGCCAGCGAGAGCATCATGGTGGCCCCTTGGCCCCAGGTCGAAGCGGCGCGCCGCGACGAATCGCTAGAAGAAAGCTTTGCCGCGCTGCGATCGACGCTGACGGCGGTCAACGAAGTCCGTAGCCGGCAGAACATACCTCCCAAGAAGGCGATCGAGTTCGCCGTGCGGTGCGACGCGCCCGCGGCCGAGCTGCTTTCGCCGATGGCCGCGTATTTCCAGTCGTTGGCCAATGCCACCGCGACCGCGTGGGGACCCGATGTCACGCCTCCGCCCATGCACGCCAGCGGCACGCTGCCGGGCATCGAGGTACTGGTCGATCTGGAACAGCACATCGACGTGCCGGCCGAGATCGCCCGCAACAAGGCGCAGGCGGACAAGCTATTGGCGCTGATCCGCGGCAAGGAAAAACAATTGGCCGACGAGCGATTCGTGGGCCGGGCGCCGGCGCAAGTGGTCGAGCGCGAACGGGCCAACCTGCGGCAGGCGCAGGAACAGTTGGCTTCGGTCGAGGCGGCGCTGGCGCGACTCAGCAGCCGCTAGCCGCTGGGAGCGACTCGCGAGTATAATCGGGCGGAGGAAGCGCGCTGCCGAATCGGAATGGATGGCGCGTTCGTTGTGTGTTGTCGGTTGTTCGTTGTTGGTTGTCCCCGCAGGCGTTCCGCTCGATTGCAACCGACCACAAACTACCGACAACAAACGTCCTCCGACTGAACACTGAAAACTTGGAATACCAAGCCGCGTTCCGTTTTCGCGTTCGCTGACTCGCGGCTTCGGCCGGTTGTCTCACCACAGGTCCCGCCATGCCCGTGCAGATGAAGTTGTCGCGGATCATCATCAGCGAGATCAACGATCAGCAGGTGATCTACCTGAAGGAGGTCGACGGCGACCGGCAGTTTCCCATCCTCATCGGCATCTTCGAGGCGACGATGATCGACCGCAAGGTGAAGCGGCATCCCTCGCCGCGTCCCCTGACGCACGATCTTGTAGTCAGCACCGTCGAATCGCTGGGGGCGGAGCTCGACAGCGTGGTCATCAGCGAGCTGCGCGAGCACACGTACTACGCCCGCTTGCGAGTGAAGCAGAACGGCGAACTGGTGGAGATCGACTCGCGGCCCTCGGACGCGATTGCCGTGGCGGTGACCTGCGACCCGCCGCTGCCGATCTACGTGGCCGAGGAAGTGCTGGAAGACGCCACGGAGTAGGGGCGGCGCGACCGCGCATGGCTGGGGGGCTCGTCCCCGTCTGCTCCGCTGACGAACGCAAGGCGGCGAAACCGCAAGCGAGGGACTTTCTCGCTGGTTTTGGTTGGTGGACGCTTGCGGGTTGGTACCGTCCCTACGTCAAATCACTCGGGACTCTTTTCGGCGGCGTCGGCTTCTTCGCTGGCTACGTCCGTCGCACCTTTGTCGCCTGAGTCGGATGAGGCGTCGTTCGTCTCCGCCGTTTCGTCACCCGACTTGTCGGTTGGTGCAGCTTCGTCGCCGCTGTCCGCGCTCGACTTATCGCCCGGGTCACCGGCCTCGCCGGTATCGGTTGTCGTGCCGCCCGGTTCGCCACCGAGCTTGAGCCGAAGCGCCTTGAGCGTGTCCTGGACCTCGGTTTGACCGAACGGATTGACGTCGGGCGGGACGTCAGGACTTGGTCCGGTGGGGCTTCCCAGCCGCGAGTCGCGCGGCAGACGCGGCAACTCGACCAGCTTCTGCGTTTCCATCTGTTCCGAGGTGAGCAATTTCGCCAGCTCGTCGTACTTTGCCTGGGCGTCTTCATTCGACAGTGTTTTGGCGTCTTCCACGCCGGCGAGCGCCTGGCGAAGGGCGTCCGATTGTTCGGGAGTTAGCGAGATCTTGATATCGCCGGTCAATAGATCGAGCTTTCGCACCAGGTTGACCAGATCGCGACGACCTTGAGAGCCACCGTCGCCGCCTGGGCCTCCACCACCGAAGCCCCTACCAGGGCGTCCACCACCGAAGCCGCCGCCCGAGCCTCCACCACCGACGCCTCCTCCGCCTGGTCGGCCGCTGCTTCCTGGCGCTCCACCCCCACCGCTCGATGGCCCGGACGAAGTGGCCGACGCATTCGTGGCCACATTCGGACCATCGGGATATCGTTCAAAGTGATACCCAGCCGCCATCAGCCCGGCGAGCATGGCCGAGCCTCCGAAAAACACTCCTAACAACAGCGAAAAGAGCCAGATCGAAATCTCCTTGCCCTTTCGCTGGTTTTGCCACATCAACACCAGCACCAGGGCCGACCCCAAGGCAATTAACAGAAGAAAGAGAGTAATCGGCTCAATAATCCCGTCGAGAAACGACATGGATGATCCCTTCCATCGGAGAGAAGTGAGATGTGATTCCACGGTCGTTTGCAACGGCCGGGCTCAAAGGGGAAGTGCCACCGCTACGAGGGCTGACCGCGTCCCCGCAACCGATTCATTTTGCGAGCGCCGTCAGGATAAGGCAGTCGAACTCGGGCGGCAACTGTTTTCACCGGACTTATTCCGATTCGCACTTTTTGCCGCCGACGCCGACGCCGCTGCGTTCTCTCGGCGGCCTGGATAAGCGCTCGACGTTGGGAACCACATTCCCGTCCCACGCACGCATTAGCGATCTTGCCAAGGCGTCGCCACCCAGCGGAACTCGTAACTTCTGTATCTGAAGGGGCTTGCGCTTGGCTGTCGTTTCGCCGGCGCCGGGCACAAAATCGACGGAGGGGCTTGGCTCACTGACGTTCGTTGAGCTGACGGCGCCACTGGTCGACTGACCGCAGCGCATCCAACGGCGTCATCGATTCAATGTCGACGGCGCGAATCTCATCCAGCAAAGGATGTTCGGAGGGAGCCAGCAGCGTCAACTGCAAGTCGCCGCGCCGACGTCGCCGCCCCGCCGATGCGAGGCGGGGGCGGCCCTCTTCGTCCAAGTGCTCCGACTCCAGGTGCGCCAGAATCTGCTTGGCCCGCTCGTTCACTTGGCGCGGCACGCCCGCCAGGCGCGCCACGTGAATTCCGTAGCTCTTGTCGGCCGCTCCGGCAACGATCTTGTGCAGGAACACCACCTGGTCGTCCCATTCCCGCACCGACACGTTCAGGTTGCGTACGCCCGAGAGCGAGCTCTCCAGGTCGGTCAGCTCGTGGTAATGGGTGGCAAACAGCGTGCGGCAAGAGACCGAATCGTGCAAATGCTCGACAATCGCCCAGGCCAGCGAGATGCCGTCGTACGTGCTCGTGCCGCGCCCCAGCTCGTCGAGAATCACCAGGCTTCGCGGCGTGGCTGTGTTGAGAATGCGGGCCGCTTCGATCATCTCCACCATGAACGTGCTTTGCCCGCGTGCCAGCTCGTCGCTGGCTCCGACGCGGGCGAATATGCGATCGGCGATGCCGATGGTGGCCGATCGCGCGGGGACAAAACTGCCGATCTGCGCCATAAGGGTCAGCAGCGCGACTTGGCGGATGTACGTGCTCTTGCCCGCCATGTTGGGGCCGGTGATGAGTAGGATGTTCCCCTCGTCGCCGCCGAGTCGCGTGTCGTTGGGCACGAACGTGCCGGGAGTCGCGAGCGCGTCGAGAACCGGGTGGCGGCCGTCTTCGATTCGTAGCACGGACTCCTCAACCAATTCGGGTCGCGTGTAGCCGCGCTGTCGCGCCAGGTCGGCCAGTGCGGAGAGCACGTCGATCCGCGCCACCGCTGCGGCGGTCGACATGAGCCGTGCGGCCGATTGCTGCACGAGCTTGCGCAGCTCGACGAACAGGTCGTACTCCAGTTCCTTGGCCCGCTCGTCGGCCGAGAGGATCTTTTCTTCGTACTCCTTCAGCTCGGGCGTGACGTACCGTTCGGCGTTCTTGAGGGTCTGCTTGCGGATGTAGTGGGCGGGCGCCTTTTGTCGCTGGGCGTTGGTCAGCTCGATGTAGTAGCCGAATACTTTGTTGTAGCCGACGCGCAAGTTGGAAATGCCCGATCGGGCGCTTTCCTCGGCCTGGTAGTTGGCAATCCACTGTTTGCCACCGGCGGCCAGCTCGCGCAAGGAGTCGAGATCGGCGCTGTATCCATCGCGGATGAATCCGCCGTCGCGGGCCGAAAGAGGGCACGTGTCGCCGAGCGCGGCGTCGAGTCGGCTCCGCAGCTCGGGGCAGAGGTCGATCTGGCCTTCGCACTCTGCTAGGAGGTTGCTCTTACGGGCCGTGAGCTTGGCCTTCAGCTTGGGGAGCAGTCCCAGCGTGCCGGCGATGGACTTCAAATCGCGGGGGCTGGCCCGCTCGGTGGCGACGCGGGCCAACAGCCGTTCGAGGTCGTGCACTTCGTCGAGCAACTCGCGCACTTCGCGCACCAGCGGCACGTCGCCCACCAGTTCGGCAACCGCGTCGTGGCGGGCCACGAGCGGGGCCATTGTCGCCAGCGGGGCGGAAAGCCACTCCGCCAGCAGGCGCGAGCCCATCGGCGTGACCGTGCGGTCAATCACCGCCAGCAGTGTCCCGTCGCGCCGACCGTCGCGCAGCGCCATCGTCAATTCGAGATTGCGGCGCGTCGACTGGTCGATCTCGACGACGCCACCGGGCTGAAACGGCGTGAGCCGGTCGATGTGGTCGAGCGAAGACTTTTGCGTCTCGCGCAGGTATTCCAGGATGGCGCCGGCGGCGCAAACGGCCGGATCGTCGTCGTCGCCGAAGCCGTAGCCTTCGAGGCTCGACACGCCGAACTGCCGCGACAGCGCCTCGGCAGCAGTGTTGTGGCCGAAGCACCAGGGCGGTCGCTGCGTAACGGAAATCTTCTCGCTCGGCGGTTGTGGAATCGGCGGTGCCGATTCGCTCACCAGGCACTCGGCTGGACCGATTCGGGCCAGTTGATCGGCCAGTTCGACCATCGGAAACACCGCGGCGCAGAACCGCCCGGTCGAAAGCTCGGCCCAGGCGATGCCCACGCGCTCATTGGGGAGTGGTCGCGCAACGGGGACTGATACACTTTGCCGAGCCGTTGACGCGGATTCGCCGTCCAAAGTCGACGAGGCAAAGTGTGCCTGTCCCCTTTTCTGGCCATGTCGGCGCGATTCAAACGCCACGGCCGCCAGGTAGTTGCTGTGTCGCGGGTCGAGCAGCGCGTCGTCGGTGAGCGTGCCGGCCGTCACGACGCGAGTTACCTCGCGCTTCACGATTCCCTTGGCATGCCGCGGGTCCTCGACCTGATCGCACACGGCAGCCCGATAACCTGCGGCAATCAGCTTGGCCAGGTAATTCTCAAGCTGGTGGTGCGGAAAGCCCGCCATGGGAGTGGCGTTTTCCCCCTTTTCGCGGCTAGTCAGGGTCAAACCAAGCACGCGCGAGGCGGTTTGCGCGTCGTCAAAAAACAGCTCGTAGAAATCGCCCATGCGAAACAACAAGAGAGCATCGCCACACGCCGATTTGGCGTCGTGGTACTGCTGCATCATGGGCGAGGCGGAGGTGCCGCGCGTGCTTGCGGTCGAGGGCGTGGCGGTCATGCCGCGCATGGTAGCAAGCGAAGCGGCGGCGCGGGAGTAGGGTGACGGGAGAAGGGCGAAATCGCAAATCCAAAATCCCAAACAAATCTCAATGGCCAAGCACCAAACGGGAAAGGCGACTCCGGCCTTATTGGTCATTGGGGCTTGGTCATTGCGTCATTCCTTCGTCATTCGGGCTTAGACATTCATCATTCAGCGAAAACGCGCTGCAGCGCCCAGCGGCAACGGTTACTGAATGTAGGCTTCGTTGTCGTCGCCGCCGTGGGTGGTGATTTCGCCGGAGTCTTCCAGGCGGCGGACGATGTCGACGATCTGCTGTTGCACGCCCTCGACTTCCGACAGCCGCACCGGACCGAGGTACTCCATTTCCTCGGATAGCAGTTGGGCGGCCCGCTGCGACATATTGCCCAGCACCTTCTTCTTGAGGTCTTCGCTGGCGCCTTTGAGGGCCATGGCCCACTGGTTGGTTTCCACGTTCTTGAGCACCGCCTGGACGTCCTTGTCGGACAGTTTCGAGATGTCCTCGAACACGAACATCAGTCGGCGAATTTCCTCGACCAGGTCGGGGTCCTCCTGGGCCAGGTTTTCCAACAAGGCGCGTTCGGTGGCGCGGTCAGTAACGTTGAGGATTTCCGCCACGCTGTCGACGCCGCCGGCGTTCTCGAACGACTGGCTCATGACGCTGGCCATGCGGCTTTCCAGCCCCCGCTCCACTTCCTTGATGACCTCCGGGTTCGTCTGCCCCATGTTGGCGACGCGGCGGATAACGGCAAGCTGCCGCTCGGTGGGCAGGCCGGCGATGATCTCGGCGCCGTACGACGGCGGCAGGTGCGAGAGGATCAGCGCGATGGTCTGGGGATGCTCGTCGATGATAAAGGTGAGCAGGTTCTGCGGATCGACGCGCTTGAGGAAACCGAAGGGGAGCGCCTCGATCGATTGGCGAACGTTTTCGAGCGTGGAGGAGGCGCCTTTGCCCAGAGCCAGCTCGACCAACGATTTGGCCAGGTCGAGACCGCCGCCCGCGCCCCCCATCGACGCCGGATTGGCGTCGGCGAACTCGTGGATCACCAATTCCTGTTCATCGCTGAGAATGCGCCCCAGCTTGGCGATCTCGATCGACACCTGCTCGACCTGCTTGGGTTCGAGCTTGCCGAGTATCTCGGCCGCCTCGCCCTGGGGAAGGCTCGTCAGCAGGACGGCCGCCTTGCGTAGACCTGAGGTATTGCTCACCGAACGCAAGCCTCCCGGCACTGCCGCTTTATCCGCGATGTACCGTCCACGGCACACCGGGCGCGCGAAGCGGCGCTTCTCCGGCAATCATCGACCGAATCGTGAGCGGAAGTTGAGAGAAAGGCCCGGAGGCCGAAATGACCAATCACCAAATCCAAATGACCAATGAGGGAGGTCCCGTTTGGTCTTTGGAGATTGGTGATTGGGATTTGTTTGTAATTTGGTGCTTGGGATTTGGGATTTAGCTGGCCCTTGGTCGTTCCGTCTCTGTAAGCGCACTCTCCCATACTCCCCACTGGCCGTTGTTCTCGTCGACGGCGACCCGCAGTCGCTCGGGGCGCACGCCCGTGCGGTTCCCAAGATCGTCGAGTAGCCGACGGCCGATGTAGCGCGCGATCAACTCGGCCGTGGTGTTGGCCACCGGCAGCAGCACGCAGTCGCCGCGGGGAAACACCCAGCGGCGGTCTTCGAACGTGACGACGACTTCGCGATCATCGGCCACGACGCGGATCGACCCGTGGTCGGTCGGCAGCAGCATGTGGTGATCGAGCTCGTCGACGATTCTGCGCAGCGCGTCGCGCACCGCGATAAAGTCGACCACGTAATGGTTTTTGTCCAGTGGGCCGAACACTTCGGCCGCCACGCGCCAATTGTGCCCGTGCAGCCGTTCGCAAGTTTTGCTGCCGTAGGTGATAAAGTGGGCGGCGCTGAAGACCATGTCGCGCTTGGCCACGCGGACGTGAAAGCTCTCGGTCATGATGCTTCGCCTCTCAAGGGGACTGGCTCACTTTGCTCCGCCGGCGAATGTTGAACGCCCGCCATTTTCGTCAGCTTTCCATCAGCTCAAGACTGCGGAGCAAAGTGTGCCTGTCCCCTTCTAATCTCGCAGGACAATTCCCTTTACCAAGTTGGGCAGCGGCGCCGTCTCGCTCCAACGCACGGGCAGCGCGATCATTCCTTCGCGGAGCGCGACGAACAGCGCGGCGGCGATCAGGTCGGCCGTCGTGCCCGGATTGCGCTGGTGTGCGTCGGCCCGCAGCCAGGCGTCGAATTCCGAGACGGCGGAATCCCAAGCTGTCTCGCCTGGCTCTTCGGCCTCCAGCACGCGGGCAGCCCGATCGGACGACTCGCGCGCTATCTCAGGCCCGCACTTGCGAGCAATCAGGCTGTCGGGAATCCGGCTCATCAGCCGCACGTGCGCCCCAACGATTGACCGATCGAGCGGCCAACCGCTGCGGCACGCCTGTTCGAGCCACGGCACCAGCCACGTGAAGACGTGAAAGTAGTTCTCCGCGTATTGTCGCGCAACCAGATCGCGCTCCGAAGCCAATCGCATGGCGGCAATCAAATCGGGAGGCGGCGTGCCGGCGACGTCCATCTCGCCGATGTTGCCCAAACCGGCGGCCTGTGCCAAACGAATCGCCCGATACACGTCGCGTGCATCGTCGGGCGTGAGCCGGGCCAAAACATCAGCCACTCCTTCCGCCAGCGGCAATTCCGGTGGAGCCGCGGCCAGCGGCGCCAATAGCAGCACCGTGCCGAGATTGGTGTTCGTGCCAACGGCAGAGCGCGTGGCTAGAATCGCCCGCAGCACGGTGGCTCCGACTCCGATTCGCCGCGCCTCGCGCATGGCCGGCGCAATGGCTGCCGCGCTGGCGACGAAGTCGTCGAACGTCACGTCGTCGAACCGCGCTCCCGGATGCACGTTGCCTGGTTTCGCCGCTGCCGCTTCCAGTACACACGCCAGCTCGGCACAGCGGCCGACGTCGAGCGCGCTGTCCGCGTGCGCGCCGCTCATGTCTGCGCATTCCGAGCCGCTCGCTGTGGCGGAATCGAGTTGTCCGTTGCTGTTCATCACTCGCGCTTTCGCGTGGGGAGAACGATGTGGCCGCAATGTTTGGCGCCGAGTAGAATGAGGGCGGTCGATCTCAGTCTACCTACGTGCCTTAGAAAGGCCACAGGGCCCACCATGCAATTCACCGCAGTCTACATGCAGGTACCCGAGGGGTATATTGCTTTCGTCGAGGAGCTTCCGGGCGCCAATACGCAAGGAGCGACGCTCGAAGAGGCGAAGGAAAACCTCAAGGAAGCGGTGGCCATGATCCTGGAAGCCAACCGCGAACTGGCGGAAAAGTCGCTTGCGGGAAAGGCCGTCACCAGAGAACCGTTCGTTCCGTCATCGACATGAAGCGGCAAGCGCTCATCGGGCAGGTCAGGGCTCCTCCGCGGACCTATCGCCTGTCGGGTCGGGCCCACTTGATTGAATGGAGGGTGAGATGAAACTTTCCGAGGCAGTGGGCAAGGTGATCGATCTGGCGCGCAAAATCCGCGAGTACTACGCCGCGGAACTTCCCAAGCGGCACCCGAATTACCCGCTGGTTGGCGCCGACGAGGAGAGTGCGCCCCCTCCCCCCGAGGAAACGGAGCTGCGCCAGTTCCTCGCGGGACTCTTGGACGAAACCGTGTATCAGCTCGCGCTCATTATGTATCTCGGCCGGGGGGATTTCACCGTGGACGAACTTGCGGCGTGCTACGACGACCTCAAGCGCACGTTCGTCCATCCGGAACACGCGGCATCGCAAATGATCGACAAGGCGCCGCTGGCCGACTACCTGGTCGATGGCTTGGAAGAGCTTCGCAAGCACGGCATCGACGTTGACAAACTGCCACTCAAGAGAGTCAGGGTGCGAAAGCGGTAGCAGCATTTCGTTGATGGTGGAGCACCATCCGTGCCATCGAACGCCTTTAGCGAGCACCTTCTCCCGCTTCTTCGCGACGCTGACCACTTGTACGATGCGGCCGGTCAGCTCCCCGTTGGGATTCCCGGGCGCCCGCTCCGCGTCGCTGTCTTGAATCGAGCTGTTGTCGTAACGTGCGCGTCCGCCTGGGAAGCCTATATTGAGGAGCTCGTGCGCGAATCAATAGATGTTTTGAGGCCACCGGCGGCACCACTGGGGTTATGGCCCGCACACAATGCCAGCGTTCGCGGTCAGTTAGGCAGGTTCCACAACCCCAATATGGAAAACGTTCGCATGCTTATCTCCGATTCGGTCGGGCTGCAGGATATCCAAGCTTCCTGGGCCTGGCAGATCTGCACGTCGGCCCAGGCGGTGCAGCGATTGGCGGATGCTATGACGCTTCGCCATCAGATCGCGCACGGCGTCAATCCTCGTCCGATCGTCGCTACGTTTTACGCAAGCCAACTGCCAGATTTCTTTCGCAGACTGGGGCGATGCACCGATCGTGCCGTCCGAGATCATCTTATGATCGTTCTGGGCATCGCCAATCCTTGGCTGGTGTGATCCCGTTGGCTCAATTGACTTGCCAGAGTATCAGGGTCTCTGGGAACCATCCTGTTAACGAGGGAGAAACCCTTCCAACAGCGGCAGGATGCGGTCGTGGGCTTCTTCCACAATCCAGTGGCCGACATCTTCCAGGCGGTGTACTTCGGCGTTGGGAAAACTTTCGATCAGCCGCTCCAGACACAGCGGGCGGAAGCACCAGTCGCGCATGCCCCAGATGAAGAGGGCGGGCCGATCGGCCAGCGAGGGGAGCCCGGCTTCGATTCTCGCGAGCGTTTGCCAGGTGGGATGCCGCCGCGTGAGCGGGATGTCGCGCACGAAGCCGTCGATGGCCACGCGGTTGGCCCACGAGTCGTAGGGGGCCAGAATCCCGGCCTGCACCGCGGGCGTGAGGCAGCGGCGATCTTCGACCGTCATCACGAGCGCGGCCCGCAGAAATAAGTTGAGCCCACGTAAAGCCGGCGTGCCCAACAGGGGCGTGCGACAGATGCGGATGCGTAGCGGCACATAAGGCGGCGGAAATGCGCCTGTGTTAAACAGCACGATCCGCGAAAACCGCTCCGGGCGGGCAAGCGCCGCCCCCAGGCCGATCGGTCCGCCCCAGTCTTGCGCCACAAGCGTGACATCGGCCAGATCGAGGTGCTCGACCAATTGCACCAGATTCTCAATGTGCCGGGCCAGCGTGTAGGGATACTCTTGCGGCTTGTCGCTCATGCCGCAGCCAATGTGGTCGGGGGCGACGGCGCGGAATCCGCCGCGGAGCGCTTCGATCAGCCGCCGCCAATGGAACGACCACGTGGGATTGCCGTGAACGAACAGCAGCGGCCGACCGCTCCCCTCGTCGACATAGTGATACCGCAAGCCGCCCAAGCGCAGCTCGTGCGACGTGAATGGGTAAAGCGGGCGCCAGTCGGTGTCGGCAGCAGGCATGGCGGCGACGAATCAATGACCAATGACCAAATCCAAATGACCAATGGGCCCGCTGCCGCGGGCAAGCACCAAATCGCAAATCCGAATCACCAATCCAAGGCACCGTGGTTTCGAGGGACCTCCGGATTGGTCATTTGGATTTGGTTATTGGTCATTCCCAGGTTCGACAGGTTACCCTAGGCGGGGCGTGCAGATTACTCCGCGTTCGCCCGGTCGACCAGGTCCTGCCAGAACTTGCGGGCCGCTTCGTGATAGGCCAGCACTTCGCGCCGCTGCTGTTCGTCGTCAACTCGCACGCGCTTAGCTCGCTCGTCGACCCAATCGAGAAAGAACTGGGCCGAGGTGCGGCTGATCCGCGGCTCGTTGCCGATTTGGACGTAGTACGGCCCGGTCGATGCGAAGCGATACGTTTTGTCGCTTGTGACCACGGCCCGAACCAGCATCCAGCCGCTTCGCTCGAACACAACGGACGGGAGCGTGCCCTTGCGCTGAGCGTATTCGTCGAGCCGCACCTCGTGCACGACCTTTCCGTCCTGCACCACCTCCAGGTAGTCGATCGGGTCGCGGGTCGAAAGAGATAGCGCCGGCGACAGTTCCACTTTCTCGCCCTCGCCTGCGTGAAACACGTAACCGGGCAATTCGCCATTGACCCGGGGTCGGATCAGCGGCCCGTTGGTCACCATCACCTTCCCGGCCCGCAGTCCTTCGAACCACTTCTCGTAGGTCAGCTCTTCGCCGCAGTACACGTACACGCGGTTGTACCCCACCGGGTTGGGCAGCACGCCCGAGGCGCTGCCGGCCGATGGCGGAATTCGCAGCCCACAGTTGAGCAGGTGGTAATAGATGTCGGTGGTCCAGCGGCCGTTTCCGTCGGGGTCGGGGTAGCGGTTCTTGTCGCGGGGGCGGCCCCAAGCCTCGTTGGGCAATACGCCGCCGCGGTGCATGTGATTGTGGGCCAGCCCGATCGAGTCGACCATGCCGGTGGATACCCAGATCGGCACGTCCCACCAGAAGGGCTTTTCGATGTCGACATGAACGCCGGGGAAGTTCTTGGCCTGCTTCAGGAACTCGACGGGCGACGGGTATTCGCGCGAGGAACCGGCCAGCGGAAGCGGCTCCGGCAGATTGAAATACATCAGGGCGCCCCCTTCGCGCTCGTCTTCTCCCGCCAGCTTGTGGTAGTAGCGGTTCGTGGCGAAGCGAACCAGCGGCTCGTCGGGCAGTTTTTTTCCGCTCCACAGATTGCGGTCGTTCCACCAGGTAATCACCGGCGCCACGTGCAGATCGTCGGCCAGCATCAAGAGCTCGATGTCTTCCAGCGGCCGGTGAACGTGTAGCTCGCCTGACCACCAACCCTGCTTTTTCATGTCGATGAACCGCTCCATCACCACTTCCTTGTTGTCGGTGGCGTTGCGCTCGATGGTGAAGTAGCCCGACTGAGTGCGGTACTCGGGTCCACGCTCCATTTCGAACTGGTAGTTGCCCACGGGCAAATCGAGCACGACCTTTCCGTCGAAAACGAAGTGGTCGTGCCAAAAGGGGAGCTTGGGCGGTTTGACGGCTTTGCCTTTGGCGTCCGTCAGGTGCATGCGCACGGCGACCGGCTCGCCGGTGTCCTTGTCGACGGCGCGGATTTCGAGCTGTCCGGTGGCGGCGAGGGCGGATGCGGCGAACGAAGCGCACAGGAGCGCGAAACCGCAAGCGGCGGTGGATGCTGTCAGGAGAGTGCGGACGGGTGCAAACATGGGAAGCCTCTGCGAATTCAAGCTGGTCGCTGGGCGGCGCGGCGGCGCCATCAAGTGTACCATGCGCGGCGGCGAACTGCTCGCCTTGAAGCGCGTGCCCCGCCGGGCGTAACATTACGGTAGCGAGCGGGCGATGCGGCGGAAACGAGCGAGCCGAACCGCACTGCTTCGTTGCGTGTCGCACCGACCAGCGAGCCGGCATCACGCCCGGCCCGCCGTTTGCCGCACAGATGGACAACAACGACTATTACAAAACGCTGGGAGTTCCCCGCAGTGCTTCGCGCGCGGACATTCAGAAGGCGTATCGCGACCTGGCCCGCAAGTACCATCCCGATATGAATCCCGACGATGAGTCGGCCAAGGAGAAGTTCCAAAAGGTTCAGTCGGCGTACTCGGTGCTGAACGATCCCGACAAGCGCGAGATGTACGACCGCTACGGCAGCTCGTTCGAGTCGATGGAAGCGGGAGGACCAGGCGGTGGACCCGGCGGCGGAACGTGGCGCACGTATACCAGCGGCGCGGGACCCTCGTTTTCCGATTTGGACCTGGAACAGCTCTTCGGCGGGCACTTCGGCGGCGAGGCACCCTTTCCCGACTTCGCGCGGTCGTTTCGGCCGGGGGGCGAAGCGCGGCGGTCGAACCGACGTCGTCCCTCGCGCGGGGCCGACGTCGAGCACGGGATCGAAATACCGCTCAAGACGGCCGTCACCGGCGGCGAGGCGCGTTTGAAAGTCCGCCGCCCCGACGGCACGATGGAAACCATCGACGTGAAAATTCCATCCGGCGTCGATGAGGGCAAGAAAATCCGGCTTCGCGGGCAGGGGGAGCCGGGGCCCAGCGGTGGACCGGCCGGCGACCTGTTGCTCACGGTGCACGTCGCGCCCCACCCCTGGTTCCAGCGACGCGGGAAAAACCTGGAGGTGAAGGTGCCCATTACGCTCGCCGAGGCGGTGTTGGGGGCCAAGGTCGACGTCCCCTCGCCTCGCGGTACGATTACGCTCACCGTTCCGCCCGGTTCTTCGAGCGGGCAGCGTCTTCGCGTGAAAGGGTGCGGCGTGCCGAGCCGCGCGGGCGAAGCGGGCGACTTGTACGCGGAAATCCAAGTTGTGCTCCCCAAGAAGATCGACGAGCGTCTGACCAACCTGGCGAAACAAATGCGAGAAGAACAGCCGACCAATCCCCGCGGCGAGATGACATGGTGAATCACTCGATCCTGATAACCGCAGCTTTTCAGCGAGTCAGGGCTCATTTACAACGCCGGCCGGCGCGGGCCGTGGGCTGGCTCGAAACTTCGGCGACCGCGTTGACGTGGGGAGCGATGCCCGTTTTTCTGGCAATTCTGATACAGGCCAAGCAAAAGCTGCCCAAGCGATCGATCGAGGAAGCCGGGACGGCCATGATCACGGCACTGGCCGGCTTGGCGATTCTCCTCTTTGCACTCCTTCTGCTCGTATGGTTGGGAGGCCATCTTGCACGGCGATACATGGACGGCGGAGGGCTGTCGCTTCCGTCGATTGGATGGTCACGCCGCCAGGACGACTGGGCCGATCGGCCGCTTCCCGACGAGGACGATAAGCCGGACGACGACCCATGAGCCTCGTTGCCTGCGAACCGCAGTTTCACCTCCGCCGCTGTGGCATCAGAATGAACGAAAATGGGTTCCCGAAGCGCCTGCGCGTGCGCACTCGAGGCGATTTCCATCGCGTTTACAGCCGTCGCGCGCATGCCGCCGACGAGGTGCTGGTGCTGAACGGCTGCGAGAACGGACTGGCGTATGCGCGGTTGGGACTGGCGGTGCCGCGGAGTTACGGGGGGGCGGTCGAGCGCAATCTGTGGAAACGGCGGATGCGAGAAGCTTTTCGAGCGATGCACCGCGAGTTGCCAGCGGGAATGGATCTGGTGGCGCGTCCGCGGCGTGGGGCCAAGTCCGACATCGCGCTCGATCAACTCGGCCGCTCGCTCTACCGGCTGGCGAAGCGGATGGCGGCGCGACTGGACTTGAATCCTCCACCTGGCCGCGGCGGCAAGCCCACGACGGATACAATTGCTGACGGGGACTTGCCAACGTGACTGCGAATCGTGAGACGTCGCCCAGCGCGAGCGAGAGTCCGTCACTAACTGCGGTCGCGGCCATGAAACGCGCCTTGTCGATCATCGTCGGTTTGCCCGCGATGCTCTTGATCGCCATGGTGCGGGTCTACCAAGTCGTGCTGAGCCCCTTTTTGGGGCGAAACTGCCGCTTTACGCCGAGCTGCAGCGCGTACTTCATCGGGGCGGTAAAGAAGTACGGCGCGGTAAGAGGGGCGATTCGGGGTATTCTGCGGATATGCCGTTGCCACCCCTTTCATCCCGGCGGATATGACCCACCGTAGCCAAAGTTCGGTGGAGGGACCGTCGCGTCCCCCCGGCTTCCCCACCTGGTAGTATCCCACAGTTTCCACTGGTGGAGTGGACCGCTCCCAGTCCGCCGCTCGGCAACGGGCGGACTTGTTGCTTGAATTCTGCGCGGACCCGCCGGCCACCCTCACTTGTCAAGCGTTGAGGTTTCTATTGGGGGTTATTGGCCGATTTGCTACTGTCCGCCTGGGACTGCGGGAGGAAAGGGGGGCCCACTTTTTGTACGGGGGACTCAAGCGGGACCGTCCCTCTTGCTAGCAGCCCGTGCCTGTACCCCTCTGCGCAAACAAGAGAATTGATCCATGCTTCGGCGAGGCACTCCCGCGAAATCGATTCTTCTGTTCTCGAACTACTACCCGGAAGACCGCGTATTCGGCAGCACCACTCGCTTGGCGCGCCTTCTGCGGTGGTTTTCCGACCTCGGCGTTCGCGTACACGTGGTCAAGCTTACCCGCAAGTTGAGGAATTCCTGCGCGCCGTTCGTCCACTCGGCGTTTCGCACGCAACTCAGCATGGCCGGCTGTCGCGTGGAAGGGGATACGACGGCGCTGTGGGACGACATGACGCGCGAGCGGTCGTTTGTGGCGCAGCGCCTTTGGCTGCGGGCGCGGCATCTTCGATTCCCCGTCCAGAGACAAATCGCAGAGCTCATCGCCCGCACTCGCGCCGATATCGTGTGGGTGAATCATTCGTACTTGGCGCCGCTGGTGAAGCTGCTTCCCGATCGCGATGACGTATTGCGAGTCATCGATACGCACGATGTGATGCATCTTCGCGACGAAACATTCACCAGCGCGGGTTGGCAGCCGGAGAACGGCGTCAGCCGCGAACAGGAACGCCGGCTGTTAGAAGCGTTCGATGTGGTGTTGGCGATTCAGAATCAGGAACGGCGCGTCTTCCAAGAGATGCTCCCCGGCACAACGGTCGTAACGCTGGCCCACGCCATGGAGGCTGATCCGCAACCATGCACCGGCGCCGACATTTGTTTCGTCGGCAGCCAATACAAGGTCAACGAACGAAACCTGTTGGCGTTCCTCCAAGCCGGTTGGCCGGCGATTCGGGATCAGTGCCCCACGACGAGACTCCTGGTGATGGGCGGGGTGTGCGCGTGTCGCGCTGTGGCGGCAGCGGCGGCGAACGACCGTCGCATCGTCCTCCGCGGCACGGTGACCAAGACCCAGGAAATGTACGCCGGACCCGCCGTGGTCCTGTGTCCCATTTGGATCGGCAGTGGGCTGAAGATCAAACTGGTGGAAGCGCTGGCACACGGCAAGGCCATCGTAGCCACGCCGATTGCGGCGCAAGGCCTCGAACGTGCCGCCGGTATCGCCTTTGAACAAGTGGACCACCCCGGCGACTTTGTCGCCCCGGTTGTGCGGCTCATCCGCGACGCTCGCGATCGCCGACAATTCGAGGCCGCCGCCGTCGACCTGGTGCGGCGGGAGTTCAACCAGCAGCGCGTTTATCGTGAAGTGAGCGAATTGCTCGATAACTGGTGGGGCGTACCAAGAAGGAAGCCTTTGGCGGCTTAAGTGTCTGTCCCCTTTTGCGGAGCGGTTTTCCGATGGCATCGAAGGAATCCCCCCAATGAACCGCGTCGCCGTAATCGGACTGGACGCCGTCGAACCGCATCTCGTCGATCAAATGATCGCCGGGGGCGAACTGCCCACGTTGGCGCGGCTGCAAGCGAGCGGGGCCCGTTGCCGCCTGCACAGCGAATCGACGTGGCGATCGGGGCGCGTTTGGGAGACGTTTTTGACGGGTCAGGCCGACTTTCCCAGCGCGGCCGTTTTCGACCCGGCGACGTACGAAACCACGCAGCTCGGGTCGCGGCGTAAAGAACCGTTCTACGCCCGCATTCCCGATTTGAAACTGCTGGCGATCGACGTGCCCTACATGTCGTTGTGGTACGACACGCCGGGCGCCCAGGTGATCTGGGGCGGCCACGACGCTGGTTATCCCCGTGCATCGCGACCCGCCGGACTCGTGCGCGAGATCGATGCGAGGTTCGGCGTCCATCCGGCCTTTCATAACGATTTCAACCGCGCGTGGTATCACA
>Ga0315553_10000599_pt1 | contig 31458 bp, 25 predicted proteins | sample SalMarSW160140MG_FD_203099 | JGI IMG/M metagenome (GOLD analysis project Ga0315553, IMG submission 203099) | Salt marsh sediment microbial communities from the Plum Island Ecosystem LTER, Massachusetts, United States - Salt Marsh Sediment SW1601-40 ... | reverse complement strand
TGAACCGGATTAAAAAAAACTGGCCAGATCATCTTGAGATCAGGGGAATGGAGCCCTGGGAGGTGTTTGAAATCATGGAAGATTTTGTTCAGGAGATCATCAATAAAGAGGGTAACACCGTGCTTCACGATGCATTGAAAGACAAACGATCATTTGCCAAATTCAGGACCCTGGTTGAAGGTTCTGAATACAAAAAAAGCTGGTTTACATTCCGCAAAAACCGCTACCTCAAATACGTTCAAAACAAACTTCGTTTGGAAGGATTCATTGAATAACCTGTACAAAGGATTACGCATTATGGCACATACAGAAGGAGTGGTAAAAATCAGGAAAGCAACCGTTGCCGGGAAATTTTATCCCGGGACCGAGAGTGCATTATCTGCCCAGATCAGTGAGATTCATACTGAAGAGATCCCAAAGATGAACAGGCAGCTTGCGAAAAAAAAGATCATCGGCTGCGTGGTGCCTCATGCCGGATACATCTATTCGGGATATGAAGCCGTCCATTTTTTCGACCTCATCAGCCAGACCGATGAGAAATATGACACCTTTGTCATTGTAAACCCCAACCATACCGGGATGGGAGTACCGCTGGCTCTGGATGCAAATGACTACTGGGAAACACCGCTCGGATCGGTTGAGCTTGATCGTGAAATGATGGAGCTATTGGATATCCCCGAATCAGCAATGGCTCATCAATATGAACATTCTGCCGAAGTAATGATTCCCTTTCTGCAGTACTTCCTCGATTATCGGTTTACCATTGTACCGATCAGCATTTCCCGTCAGACCTGTGAAAATGCCAGAACCCTGGCTGAAAAAATTTTTACAACTAACAAGTCCCTGCAGAAAAAAATCCTGATCATTGCATCGTCTGATTTCTCCCATTATGTTCATCCTGGAGAAGGGGAAAGAAAGGATAATCTTGTGATTGATGAGATCCTGAAACTGGATTCAGAACAGGTTTTCCGGATCATTCAGAATCATCAGATCTCGGTTTGTGGTTATGGCCCGATCATGACATTGATTGAATACGCACGGCTTGTTGCGGAAAAACCGGTTGCTGAAGTAATACGAAGGGGCAATTCCGGTGATGTTATCCCCTCATCTGAAGTGGTTGATTACGTTACGATCCTCTTTTTCCAGGAATCCTGATGATCGTTATTTCACAATAAAATCACTGTATTGTTGAAGGGGTATACCGGATACATCAATCTGGTCAACCCGGCCCCATGAAGGTCCCTTCTCCAGCGCTCTTACGAAGGACCGTATGTTCGCCTCATCTCCTTCAATTTCAATATAGACCGACCCATCCGGTTCATTTCTTACAAACCCTGAAAGGTTCAACATGCGGGCAGTTTTGAAGGCAAAATAGCGAAATCCGACATTTTGAACCCTCCCCCTGATAAAAATCTGATAACAATTAATCACGGAATACCTGGTTTTGACCTGCTACTTCTTTGAAAGTTTGCTCAGCTTGACAAAGGATTGATCAATGCCTTTGTAAAATTCAGTCAGGATGCCGCGGGCTGCCTGTTTGGAAAAGCCGGGATTATCCTTTTTGTGCGACTGATTGATCCTGGATATCATCTCGTTTCTTAGCAGGATGGCGTCAGAAATGATTTTCTGTAACTCTTTATTATGCTTATCCGGATGTGCTTCCAGAAAGGTAAAACAATCAGAAACTACCTCGAAGGTTAATCCGTTTATCTCTTTTTTTAGCCAACGAATACTTGCCATTGGAAAATGATTATGATTATCAGGTGGATGTTTCCCTGCCTACCCGTTGCACCAGTTAACTCAATACAACTGCGTTAAAGGTATAAAAAAAATTATACTTTCTTCCCTGAAATATAATTCCGGATCATCTTCTGATATCCATCCATGATTTTATGTAAAACCGGATTGTTAGTATGAAAGGTATATTGTTCGATTTCTGAAAAAGGCAACACCTTCGGAGATGTTCCGGTCATAAAGACAGCATCCATTGATTCCAGTTCCATACGGTCAGTCTTTTTAAACACCACCGGAATATTTTCCTGTAAACAGGTTGCAATGACATACTTGCGGGCAATTCCAGCCAGCACCTCCGAGTCCGGTGCCGTGAAGAGATTTCCATTTTTAATAAGGAAAATGTTCGAGCGGCTTCCTTCTGTAATTTTTCCTTCCTTATCAATCAGCAACGCTTCATATGCTCCTTTTTCAATCAGCTGTTTGTATACTGCCAGCCGGAGATTCTGGTTTATCACCTTGGCTGTAGGGTTGATTCGGCTTGCCTGAAACAGGATCCCTTTCACACCCTGTGCACACTGTTTTGTTGAAGGATAAAGAGGCTCCACAAAATAGGCAAGAAAATTCCTGTCCATGATATTATCCCGCCTGTGGTAGTTAAAAACCAGTTTAATGTTCCCTTCATTAACGGAATTGATACGAATCAATTCGGACACCATCTGGCACAAAAATGCCTCATCATACCATAAACTCATCCCCGTTATTTCTGAAGTATGGTACAGCCGCTGAACATGATCTTCCCAGAAAAGTGGGATTTTTTCAATGATCCTTACCACCTCATAAATGGATTCTCCCCTGAATACCAGATCGATATCAAACAGGGAGGAATCCTTTATTTCTCCGTTCAGGATGTATTTACTGTGAAAACATTCACTCATAAGTTTTAAATTTAAAACTTTCTGGTATGATTAGTAAATTTCATGCATTATTTTAGCTCTCCGTTAACGGAGACAAAACAACCAGATGCCTGAATCCGGATCATTATACACAATCGTTGACATAGAGACTACAGGTGGCAGCTCCCGGAACGACAGGATTACTGAAATAGCGATCTTTGTTCATGATGGGGGAAATGTCATTGACCAGTTTGTGAGCCTCATCAATCCGGAACGAAGCATCCCTTATTTCATTACAGGACTGACAGGGATCAGCAATGAGATGGTGGCTGATGCACCAAAATTTTATGAAATTGCCCGGAAAATCGTCGAAATGACCGAAGGGAAGATCTTCGTTGCTCACAATGCCGGTTTCGATTATCACTTTATCCGCCAGGAGTTTAAAAGCCTCGGGTATCGTTTTAAACGTGATATCCTGTGCACCCTGAAACTCAGCAGGAGGCTTATACCGGGACTTCGATCATACAGTCTCGGCAACTTATGCGAAGAAATAAACATCAACATCAATCATCGCCACCGTGCCAGGGGAGATGCTGAGGCAACCGTAAAACTCTTTGAAATGCTGCTCTCCCTGGATGACGGATCATTGTCTTTCGGGAAAAAACCGGTACTGTCTGGTCTCAATCCTTCGCTTGATCCGGCAATCATTACCGCCCTGCCGGAGGAGCCTGGCATCTACTATTTCTACGGTGAAAACCAGGAAGTGATCTATATCGGGAAGAGCAGAAATATCCATCAACGGGTGCTATCCCATCTTGCAAACCATTCATCAAAAAGGGCTATTGAGATGAAAGACCGGATCACCGATATTGGGTGTGAACTGACCGGTAGTGAGCTGATAGCCCTGATCCGTGAATCGTATGAGATCAAAAAGATCAAACCGGTATATAACCGATCGCAACGAAGAACCTCGTTCTATTATGGGATTTATTCACATCAGGACGATCGGGGATACATCTGTTTCTCGGTGGAGAAAAATTCATCGTGTGAAACACCCCTGACCTGCTTCTCATCCTTGGAAAGAGCAAAAAAACACATGGAAAAGTTGCTGGATGACCATCAACTCTGCCAGAAACTTACGGGCCTGTATGAGAGCCGGGGAGCTTGCTTTCACCGGCAAATAGGGCTGTGCCATGGAGCCTGTATTGGAAAGGAACCCGCTAGTGAGTATAATGAAAGGGCAATGAAAGCATTGGAAACATTCAATTACATGCATGAGAATTTCTTCATCATTGATTCCGGAAGAAACGAGGAGGAAAGAGCGGTTGTCAAGATCGAAAATGGAAAATTCTGTGGATACGGCTATATTGAAATTGAGGATATCGGTTTTGGATTGGACACCTTTCACGATTGCATCCTGTCCCATCAGGATAACCGGGATATACAACAGATCATCAAAAGCTACCTGAAGAAAAAGAGGGTGGAAAAAATACTTACCTATTAGCTAACCCGCTGTGTTTCAAGCCGTAGTTTTGCCATGAAATTTTTAGCAGCCTTGATTCTTTTGTTTACTTTTCTCATCAAGGAGAAAAGTAAAAGCCCGCCCGGCTTGAGGGCATGAGAAAGATATAGATATACCTTAATCCAAAGCTTAATGAAGTATAACTATTCTTGAAAACCAATTCTACCACCATCCATTGCATCGTTCGCTCGCAAAGCGAACGAGTTACTTTCTTCCCATGATGAAGAAAGTAACCAAAGAAATCGCTGCTGCATAAGAATTGCTTGAAAACCAGGGGACCCCCGCCCGAACGACTGAAGTCGTTCAGTCGGGCGGGCAGCAGCCACAGATAAAATGAACTCGCCCTTCGGACGATCAGTCTATCTGCTAATTTTCCGTAAAGCAATCTTATTGAATACGGTACAGAAGATAACAAATTGTAAGTGAAATAAAAATCCTCAGAGGCTTTTGATCTCGAGAATCAGTTTCTGGATGGAATCCTTGGCATTTCCGAAGAACATGCGCGTTTTATCGTGGTAAAAGAGGTTGTTTTCAATCGCAGCATAACCCATACCCATCCCCCGTTTCATCACGATAATGTTTTTCGCATCCTGAGCTTTGATGATTGGCATTCCGTAAATCGGGCTTGATGGATCTTCTTCCGCAGCCGGATTTACCACATCATTTGCCCCGATAACGACCACAACATCGGTGTTTGGAAGATCGGGATTGATCGTGTCCATTTCAACCAGCTTCTCATAGGGCACTTCAGCTTCAGCCAGCAGGACATTCATATGCCCTGGCATTCTTCCGGCAACCGGATGGATTGCAAATTTTACATCAACCCCTTTGTCCTCGAGAAGGAGTGCCATCTCATTGCAGACATGCTGAGCCTGAGCAACCGCCAGTCCGTATCCGGGTATAATCACAACTTTTTGAGAATAACTGAGCAGAACAGCAGCATCGCTGACAGTTATCTCCTTCATAGTACCTGCTGTTTTTTCCGCTGCTGCTCCACCCCCACCAAATGCTCCTACAATGACATTCAGTAATGAACGGTTCATGGCCCTGCACATCAAAATGGTAAGTATGGTACCTGCCGAACCGACAAAAATACCTCCCAGTATCATGGCTTGATTCTGATAAATAAACCCGGCTAATGCCGCAGCAATTCCCGTGAAGGAATTCAACAGGGATATGACTACCGGCATATCTGCACCACCAATCGGCATCACAAACATCACACCGTAAACCAGGGTGAATGCCAGCAACAGATAGAGAAGCACTGTCTCAACATTCGGACTAAAATCTCCCAACAGCAAATAGGCGACCAGGAAAATGATGATCAGCAGAAGCACTCCATTGACATACTTCATGAACGGGGCAAAAATATCTCCCACCTTCCCATCCAGTTTTCCGTAGGCAATCATGCTGCCACTAAAAGCAACTCCACCGATTACCAGGCTGAGAAGTGTAACCAGCAGGGATTGATTTGCAGGATTGGTGTATTCCATCAGTGCTACCAGCGCAGAAGCCGCTCCACCAGTCGCATTTAAAAAGGAGACCAGCTGAGGCATGGCTGTCATCTGAACCTTCCTGGCAATAACAGCCCCCAGCATGGTTCCGATACCGACCGTAATCACAATGATGATGATATTGACAAACCCGATATTCGCTCCGCTACTGTCACGGTGAAGCACAATGGTTGTCACTATGGCAAGCAACATACCGGATGCAGCCCATAGGTTTCCACGCTTTGCCGTATCGGGATGGCTCAATAATTTCAAGCCGATGATAAAACAAACAGCAGCTACCAGGTAACTGAATTCAAGAATGATCTCACCCCGTGTAATACCGACTTCATGAAGATAGGATTCCATGATAATTTGCTAATGTTTCTTCTTACGGAACATCTCCAGCATCCGGTCAGTGACTACAAATCCTCCAGCTACATTCAACGTACCAAATAAAACGGCAAGTATTCCCAAAACAAGATTCAGGGTTATCCGGCTGGTATCGGCATGCCCGACCAGGATGATCCCACCGATGATGATTACGCCACTGATGGCATTTGCACCTGACATCAGCGGGGTATGCAAAACAGATGGGACATTTGAAATGACTTCTATTCCGAGAAATATGGACAACACGATAATGAAGATGGCTGCCCTGTTATCAAATAAAATTTGAAGGATATTCTCCATGGTCACTTACTTTATTAATGCATTGATCCGGTCATTGATCACTTTCCCTTCATGGGTAATACAGGTGCTACTGATGATCTCATCATCAAAATCCAAATTGAGCTTACCATCAGGGGTAATCAGTACCTTAAGGAAGTTCAGCAAATTCTTTCCAAACATGCGGCTGGCATCAACGGGCATGGTGGAAGGATAATTCGATTTCCCGATGATCCTGACCCGGTTATGAAAGACTGTTTTATTATTCACGGTTAATTCACAATTTCCACCTGATGCTGCAGCAAGATCGATAATTACAGAACCCGGCTCCATTGCTTCAACGGTTTCCTTCCGGATAAGCACCGGGGCTTTCTTCCCCGGGATCTGCGCTGTGCAGATGATCACCCTGGCTTTTTTAGCATGTTTATGGATTAACTGCTTCTGTTTCTCGACAAATTCTTCTGTTTGCTGAACAGCATATCCACCGGCTGCAGCATCTTCCCTGGCTCCTTCAACTTCAATAAATTTGCCGCCCAGGCTCATGACCTCTTCTTTTACGGCTGACCTGACATCAAAAACTTCCACAACTCCACCCAGTTTACGGGCTGTGGCAAGTGCCTGCAAACCGGCAACCCCGGCTCCAAGGATCAATACTTTTGCCGGTTTTATTGTCCCGGATGCTGTCATGAACATGGGAAAGAAGCTGGGTAACTTGGTCGCTGCCTCCAACACAGCTTTGTACCCTGAAATAGTAGCCATGGATGAGAGAATATCCATCGATTGCGCCCGGCTTGACCGGGTAATCATGTCCATGCTGAATGATGTGATGTTCATCACTTTTGCCTTGTCCACCAACTCTTTCTGGTAGAGCGGATTAAAGATGGCAACATAAATTTTACCCTCTATTAGTTCATCAAACTCCGGGGCATTGATTTTTATTAAAATGTCAGACTGTTCAAGAATTTTCTCTTTAACATTTATTTTTGCGCCTACCGAAACATACTCTTCATTTTCAACGCAAGAGGTATTTCCGGCTTCCGATTCAATAATGACCTCCACTCCCATTTTTATCAGTTCCTCCACACTCTCCGGGAGAAGAGCAACCCTGTTTTCACCTTCCGGTTCCTTCAATATACCTATTACCATTTTTCCTGATTTTTGAGGGGACAAAGTTAATGTATTTTTATTTCCCAACAAGGAAACGCTGCAATCGGATCGGGGCCGGATCGGCCAGATTAATACACCCGTAATGTTTTATAACAGGTTCGAGTTTATATCGTTTTTTATATATTTAAATACGATCTATGAAACTTATTTGATGTGGAAAATATAGAATTGATACTTAAAAAATTCAGTGGATGCAACACGAGTAATCTTATTCCAATACTGCATGCCGTTCAGAAAGAGTTAGGATATTTATCACCGGAGTCAGTCGATGCAATTGCCAAACACCTGAGAATTTCAAAAAGTCATATTTTCGGTGTTGCCAGTTTTTATTCACAATTCAAGTTCCATCCATCCGGCCGACATACAATTAAAATCTGTCTTGGAACGGCATGTCATGTTCGGGGAGCACAGATCATTGCTGAAGAATTCGAACGCGAATTGGGAATAAAGGCAGGCGAGACCACTGAAGATCTCGAGTTTTCACTTGAAACCGTTAATTGTCTTGGAGCGTGTGCCCTCGGTCCGGTAGTGGTTGTAGATGATAAATACCATGGACAGATGAATGTGGGAAAAACCCATGCCCTCCTGGAAAAATTGCAGGGAAAAACTGAACAGGTAGAGTCATGAAGAAAATCAAATCCGTTTCAGAATTAGAAGTTCTGAGGAGTAAGATTGCAAGCAGCCGTAATCCGGAAGATCAGTGTATTTCTATCTGCTGTGGTACCGGCTGCAGGGCTTATGGAGCTGATGAAGTGGCAGATGAGTTTATTAGGGTAAGGAACAAATTGGGCCTGAAAGACAAATTGGAAATAAAAAAAACGGGGTGTCATGGTTTTTGCGAGAGAGGACCATTGATCGTTATACACCCGGAAGAAATTTTTTATCAGCATGTCACCAAGGATGATGCTCAGGAAATTATTCAGAAAACCATTCTGGGAGGTGAAGTGATCAGTAAATTTCTCTATTTTGATCCCAAAGAGAGGAAAAAAATAGTATCTGAGTATGAGATTCCCTTTTATAAATATCAGCAAAGAAAAGTATTTAAGAACAACGGGGTAATTGATCCAACACAAATCAATGATTATTTTGCGGTTGGGGGTTATTCCGCGTTGGCCCGGGTTCTGTCGGATATGTCTCCGGATGAGGTCATTGAAGAAATCAAAAAATCGGGACTGCGGGGTCGTGGTGGAGCGGGTTTCCCAACCGGTATCAAATGGGAGTTATTGGCGAATCAACCCAACCGAAGTATAAAATACCTGGTATGTAATGGGGATGAGGGAGATCCTGGTGCATACATGGACCGTAGTGTCCTTGAAGGGAATCCACAAAGTATTTTTGAAGGGATGTTGATCGGTGCATATGCCACCGGATCCAACCAGGGGATGATTTATGTGCGAACCGAATATCCGTTGGCAATTAAACATTTAACGATTGCTCTGGATCAGGCAAGAAAACTTGGGCTGCTTGGAAAAAATATTCTTGGAACAGAATTATCGTTTGATATACGACTGATCGAGGGGGCTGGTGCATTTGTTTGCGGAGAAGAAACAGCAATGATCCAGAGTATAGAAGGCAATAGAAGCGTACCTGTAACAAGACCTCCTTTCCCGGTAGAAAAAGGAATCAATGGGAGTCCCACAGCTATAAATAACGTCGAAACCTGGGCGAATATACCCATCATTATCAGGGAGGGTGCAGAAAATTTCGCAAAAATCGGAACAAAGAAGAGCAAGGGAACAAAAATATTCAGCCTTGTTGGTAAAATAAAAAATACCGGTCTAGTGGAGGTCCCGATGGGGATCACACTGAAAGAAATTGTGGATGTAATTGGCGGAGGACCATCCGGAAGGGCAAAGATTAAAGCTGTACAAACAGGTGGACCATCGGGTGGATGTATTCCGGTCGACAAGTTTGACCTTACCATTGATTATGAAAGTCTGACAGAGGCAGGATCAATGATGGGTTCAGGCGGATTAATCGTAATGGATGAACATACCTGTATGGTTGATGTAGTCAGATTCTTTCTGCAATTCACCAGTGAAGAAAGCTGTGGTAAATGCACGCCCTGCCGGATAGGTACCAGGCAAATGCTTGCAATACTGAATAAAATCATTTCAGGGAATGGGGAAGCAGAAGATCTGGTAAAACTTGAGGAACTGGCATACATTGTAAAGAGCGGATCCCTGTGTGGATTGGGTCAGACTGCACCCAACCCGGTGCTTACCGCTCTCCGGTATTTCAGGGAAGAGTTTGAAACTCATGTAATCGACAAACGATGTCCTGCCACTGTTTGTCGTGACCTGGTCGAATATCGTGTAATTCCAGTAAAATGTACAGGGTGCCAGCGGTGTGTAGCCGTATGTCCAACAGGTGCAATTACCGGTCCCCGTGCCAAACCACATAATCTCGATCCGGAAAAATGTATCAAGTGCCGTGCCTGTTATGAAATTTGCCGTTTTGATGCCATTGCCGGAGATGCTATTGTTATTGAATAAATTATTTTAATTACGTTATCAAGCTGATCAATGAATCACATAAAAGGGAAGAATATCAGTATTACTGTGGATAACAAACGGGTACAGGTACCGGAAAATATTACCGTACTTGAAGCAGTTCAAAAAGCCGGTGTGTATATCCCAACATTGTGTTACCTGGAGAATTTGAAGCCTTATGGGGGTTGTAGACTATGTATTGTTGAGATAGAAAAAATGCGGGGTTATCCCACTGCATGCACAACACCGGTAAAGCCGGATATGAAAATAAAAACCAAAACTCCGGCATTACAAAACCTGCGAAAAGAAGTATTCAAGCTGATCCTTTCAGAACACCCGTTCACATGTCTGGTGTGCAGGGAAAACCGGGAGTGTCCGGAATATATGTTCTCCACCAGAAAAGTTAGTGTTACAACCGGTTGTAATTTTTGTACCAGTAATGGAGATTGCGAACTGCAGGATCTTGTCCACTACCTTGAGATTAAAGAAGTCGATTATCCAATTGAATACAGGGGAGTTCCCGTTATCCGCGACAATCCGTTCTATGAAATCGATTATAATCTTTGTGTCCTGTGTGGCCGGTGTGTACGGATCTGTAATGAGGAAAGAAACAGCGGGGTGCTTGCCTTTGTACAAAGGGGAAATGCTACACTCGTCGGTACCGCTTTTGACGAATCTCAGTATGAAGCAGGGTGTGAGTATTGTGGGGCATGTGTGGATGTTTGCCCAACCGGTTCACTGTCTGAAAAAATGGGGAGATGGGCCGGGCATCCCGATAAATCAACCCATACCAGTTGTGTGTTTTGTGGTGAAGGTTGCACGATGAATATCAATACAAAGGGAGATCGCATAACCACTGTCGGACCTGAACCAGGTGGAAGAACCCACCCGCTTCAACTTTGCCTTCGCGGAAAATTTGTACCGGGAGATATTGTTCATCATCCGGATAGAATAAAAACACCGTTGATCCGGAGTGGGAAGAAATGGGTTGAGGTCAGCTGGAACGAAGCCATTGAATATGCGGCATCAAACCTTGAACGGTACAGGGGGAATCAGTTCGGAATGATTGCTTCCGCCCAAAACACCATGGAGGAGACCTATATCCTGCAGAAGTTTGCAAGAAAGGTGATGAGATCCAATAATGTGGATCTGTTTTCATCCTATCCGGACAGGACAATCCTGCCCGCAATGCACCGATACTATTTGAGCAATCCACCTCCTCCCATCGAAAGTATTCCTGCAAGGGATACCATTCTTTTGATTGGTACAGATACATCTGTCACACATCCTATGGTGGAAAACAGAATTCGAAAAGCATACCGGAATGGATCCTGTGTAATTTATGCAAATACTCATCAAAACAGATCATCAGGATTTACAACCCATCAGGTAATTTACAAACCCGGAACAATCGTTTTATTCCTGGAATATCTCTGGCATGAGATAAATCGCTTCAAATCCACACCTGCTTCTTCGAAAGGGAGTTCTAAGAATGAACAGGTTCCGGACATCAAAGGATTTATTGAGAAAACCGGAATACCAGAACATGATCTGAAAGATATTATGCGTATGCTCAGGCATCCGGGGAACCATGTGATTATTGCCGGTGACGGTATTCTCAGGACTCCCGACAGTAAGATCTCAATGCAAATTTTATTCAATATTGACAAATTACTGGGTGATAAAACAGAATCATCTTTGCTGTTTCTTCTGGATGAAGGGAACCGGTATGGAGGAACCTTTGCCGGAATGCATCCGGATATCTTACCTGGCTTTTTTGATGTTGATGCAAATGAATTACGAGATGCCTGGTCAGATAACTGGAATACCGTACTCAGCGATATCAGAGGATTGAGCTGTAATGAAATGATCCATAATATTAAAGAGGATGGGATCACAGCACTCTTCATAACAGGCGATATTCCGGCACATCCCAACCTGGAAAATCTTAAATTTCTCGTGCAGCAGAATCTGTTTTTTACAGAGACTTCCGGAATGACTGATGTTTTCTTTCCCCTTATAGCTTTCCCTGAAAGCCAGGGGCATATTTTAACCCTCGATCGCAAGCTAAAAGAGATTGTTCCTGTAATATCAATGGCTAAAGGATTAAAAACCATTCCAAGAGTTCTATCAGAAATATCCATTAAAATGATGGAACAGGGATTTGAATACAAGCATCCACATGATATTTTCAAAGAGATTGAATCCTTTACAGATATTACGTTTTCCAAAAACGGGATACCCGTTCCGGAATTTGATCTCTCGCGAAAATTCCCTGGTGATTCGAAGGATGGGTTTCCGGCAAAAGTAATCCTGGATAATTACGGCTATCATATTCTGGGTAATATTCTTTCCACGTATATCCCGGACATAATAGCCATCCGCAGGGAGGGTATTCTGAATATCTCTCCGGATATGATTCATAAGCTCAAAATAGATGAAGGAGCCCTGATCAAGGTTTGCACCGAATTTGGAGAAGGAAAGGTAGCGGTAAAATGCATGAAGGAATTAAATGGGGATATTGCTTTATTCACACCAGGTGGTAAACATCTTGATCTGATAACAAAGGGATTAAGTCCTGAGCACATGATTATTAATGCCAAATTTGAAAAAGCATAGCATGACCGAAATAATTGAAAGAAAACAGCTGGTACCGAATGTTCATACCTGTACAATTCATGCACCCGATATTGCAAAAAAGGCGTTACCTGGTCAGTTTATCATTATCATTCCGGATGAGTACAGCGAACGTACACCCATAACGATTGCCGACTGGGACAAAAAAGCCGGTACGGTTACATTTGTTTTTCTTGAGATCGGTGCATCTACGCTCCGGCTGGCAGAAATGCAACCTGGGGATAAGATCTATTCTTGTACAGGGCCTTTAGGTCAGCCTTTAAAGCTGGACAAATATGGGACCGTTGCTTTGGTTGGTGGATGCTATGGAATTGGCGGTATCTACCAGGCAGCCAGAGCCTTGAAAAAGTTGGGGAACAAAGTGATCTCCTATTCTGAAGCCCGCAGTAAATTCCTTCTGTACTGGAATGAAAAACTCGAGGAAGCATCCAACGAAGTCCGATATGCTACTACAGATGGTTCGAAGGGTATTAAAGGGCATGCCTGGGACCTGTTGCAGCAAAACCTTAAGGAAAAAGAAAAGATCAATTATATAATTGCCATTGGCTGTACATTCATGATGTACAAGGTTGCTGAGGTTACTGAACCCTATGGAATCCCTACAATAGTCAGTATGAACCCTGTTATGATCGACGGAACCGGAATGTGTGGTGCATGCCGGATTGTGGTCGATAACCAGACAAAATTCGCCTGTGTTGATGGACCCCATTTTGATGCTCACAAAATAGACTGGAATATCATTATGTCACGTCGGAAAGCTTACCTGGAGGAAGAAATTATTTCACAAGAAAGATAATCCTATGGCCAAAGTTAGTGCGAAAAAGACACCCATGCGGGAGCAACCTCCTAAAGAGAGGATCCATAACTACGATGAAGTACCTTTTGGCTATTCTCCGGAAGAAGCTGTTCTTGAGGCCCAGCGATGTATACAGTGTAAAAAACCAGGATGCATTGCCGGTTGTCCCGTTGAGATAGACATTCCCGGGTTTATCAAGCATATCGCTGAAAAGAATTTTAAGGAGGGGATAAACCTTTTGAAGGAGCAGAATATACTACCGGCAGTCTGCGGCCGGGTTTGCCCCCAGGAAGAACAGTGCGAAAAGGTTTGTGTCATCGGAGTAAAAAATGAACCGGTAGCCATCGGCCGGTTGGAACGTTTTCTTGCCGACTGGGAGAGAGAGCAGGGAGAGATTGAAATCCCACCGAAACCAAAACCTTCCAGGAAAAAGGTGGCTATTGTTGGAGTCGGACCTGCCGGAATCACTGTTGCAGCGGACGTGGTTCGCTGGGGACATAAAGTGGATATGTTTGAAGCATTGCATCAACCGGGAGGAGTTCTGGTATATGGAATACCCGAATTCCGGTTGCCGAAAGAGATCGTTTTCAGGGAGATCGATTACCTTCGAAAACTTGGCGTGAGATTGTTTACCGATTCAGTAATCGGAATGGTCAAAAGTATCGATGAATTACTCAAGGAATATAATGCAATTTTCCTGGGTACAGGTGCCGGACTGCCCTGGTTTCTGGAAGTGCCCGGTGAAAACCTGAATGGGATCTATTCGGCAAACGAATACCTAACCCGGGCTAACCTGATGAAAGCATACCTGTTTCCCAAATATAAAACACCCATTGTTAAAGGCAAACGTGTTGTTACCGTTGGGGGAGGAAATGTTGCCATGGATTGTGCCAGAACAGCCCTCCGGCTTGGAGCTGAAAAATCAGTTATTGTATACCGTAGGACAAGAAAAGAAATGCCCGCACGGGATGAAGAGATACATCATGCGGAGGAAGAGGGAGTAATTTTTCAATTCCTCTCCAACCCTGCTGCTTTCCATGGTGACAAAAGGAACTGGGTACGGGAGGTTGAATGTATCCGGATGAAACTGGGAGAACCCGATGATTCAGGAAGGCGCAGACCCGTTCCCATTCCGGATGCCAACTTCAGAATGCCCATCGATGTAGCCATTATCGCAATTGGAAACAGTCCGAATCCCCTGATACCTTCTACCACACCCGATATTGAAACTGGCAAATGGGGAAACATCATCGCTGACCCCGAAACGGGTAAAACATCAAAAAAAGGTGTTTTCGCCGGAGGTGATGTTGCTACCGGCGCAGCTACCGTTATCCTGGCAATGGGCGCCGGTAAAAAAGCAGCCAGGGGAATAGATGAGTTTCTCCAAACAGGGGTTTGGTGAAACAAGATAAAAGATAAAAGTAAAAAGATAAAAGTTTATAAGAATTTTTATATAAACGATTAAGATTTTGCGATGATCTGACCTGAATCTTACCGTAAAAGCAATAAATCCAAAGCTAGATGGACGAAACAGGTAATTTAAATGAGAGGTTATTCAATTTTGCGGTCCGATCAATTAACTTTCTAAAAAAACTTCCAAATACTCCGGAGTTTAAGACAATTCGATACCAATATTCAAAATGCAGTTGTTCTTCTGGTGCAAACTATGAAGAATCGCAAGCTGGCTCATCAAGAGCAGACTTTAATAACAAAGTTCGCATCTCTTTACGAGAAATGCGTGAATCAAATTATTGGTTAAGGCTTGTTAAGGCAACATTACCTGAACTCAGGGAAGATACCGAACTGAATTGGCTTCTGACTGAATCAGGAGAACTAAAGAGAATACTTGGATCAATTGTCTCTAAAACAAACAGATAGTATACTATTTCCTGCTTTAAACTTTACCTTACTTTTATCTTTTTACTTTTATCTTTAATCTTTCCTTTAAGCGGTCACCATTCCATACTATCCTCCAGCCGTATTTCCTGCAGGTCTTCTTTGCTGAGTCCGTGCCAGCGGCACCCTTTTTTAGAGCAGATATAGAAATCGATCAGTTTTTTCCTGGCACTGATCTCGATCCGTGCAATTTTACTCCCACACGCCTCGCATCGCTTTTTCGGAAGGATAAGGCTTTTCTTACAATGCGGACATGACAGGTCTTCAATTACCTTATCTTCCGGCAGGAGGATGGTGGATTTTGAGGTGAAGATGTTCAGGTAGGGACTGAGCATCAAATAGCCGGTCTCTTTTTTTCGTTTTACCAGAAATTTTATAGAACCGGAATCAATCATCGATTTCTGGCAATGGGGGCAATAAGAGTGCAAGAAACTTCCTGATTTGATGGTCTCGATTTTCTCATCTTCCAGAGTGTGATGATGATGATGCAACCGGTCTGTCTCCTCGAACAGGTTTTTCAGTGCAAAGGAAAAATCCACAAATTTCATGAAATGATTCTTGCACCCCACCCGGGAGCAGATGGATACGGTGCCTCCAAGTTCAAGATTCAGCGAGATAAAAGGGGCTTTGCACACATCACACTCCTCCTTACCAATCAGGTTTGAATTGCAAAGCGGACAAGACATTGTTGCTACCTCATCCTTTGAAAGTTCAAGATCCGTAAGGTAATTATAGCTATCATAAACAGAACTCAAACGGATAGTCCCTGTTTCATCCCCTGCTTTAATATTCAGTTTGATACTGGGAGAGTTATCCACAAGTTGCTCTTCATCCATCAACGATTGTCCACACACCGGACATTTAACCTTTATTGAAATGAGATTAAACATGTTGGTATCTTCCATAATCTTTTCCTGTTAAGTGATTAAGTAAATATAAAAAAATTATCACTATCCGGAGAATCTCCTGTATATTTAAATTGTATTCCAAACGAAGGAATTATCGTCCGCTTGAGCTATTTATATTATCATTCATTTTAAGCACTGATGTTTTGCAAATTCATTAAACTATTTTCCCGATGCGTATGAACGTTTGATCCAGTCTCTTCCGGATCCCGGGCAAAGCCCCCTACCCGATTATTTGCTGGAATTGCTGATGAGCAATGACCAGAAAACACAGGCCAAATATGCCAGCGAATGGATACGGTTTGAAATGAAAATTTCAGATATCAATGTATCGGATGAAGCAATCGAACAGAGTATCCTGAATAACAACCTGTATGCTTTTGCCCTGCTTGAAAATTACTATATGGTCAATCCGTGTTTCCTGGAAGAGAACCAGATCATGAAAAATGCAGACAGGATAGCAGGTATTCCGTGTACTATCGTCAATGGAAGGTTTGATATGTGTTGTCCGCCGGTCACTGCCCGTAAACTGCACCAGGCTCTTCCTGGCTCAAAATTGGTTATTTTGGAAGATGGCGGACATGGAGGTTGGACGGTCATCAAAATCACCATTCAAGAGATGAGAGCGTTTGAATAATTAACTATATTTACCTGCCAAAACCTCAAACATAATGAAAAAAATATTCTTCTTACTGGCCCTCTCCTTTCTCATCCACTCCATAGCATACAACCAGCTGTCTCTTCAAACGGTTGCTGAAAGGTCCAAGTACGAATCCACATCAAGGTATACCGATGTTATGAAGTTTATTTCCGGGCTGGAACAAAGCTCGGCCCTGATTCGCACCGAGTATATCGGCACCACTGCAGAGGGCAGGGACATTCCCCTTATGGTTATTGGGGATCCATTACCTTCATCACCCAAAGACCTTGAAAATGATGAACGAGTTGTGGTTTACATTCAGGCCAACATACATGCCGGAGAAGTTGAAGGAAAAGAGGCAACCTTAATGTATACCAGAGACCTGCTGAAGGAAAAAGACCGCAACATACTTGATCATGTGGTTTTACTGATTTGTCCGATTCTGAATGCAGACGGAAACGAAAAAATCACGCCTTCAAACCGGACTAATCAGAACGGACCGGTAAATGGTGTTGGTGTAAGGCACAATGGCATGCTTCTTGACCTGAACCGGGATGCGATGAAAATTGAGTCTCCCGAAATTGAAGGAGTAGTAACCAACGTATTTAACCGTTGGGATCCATTCATCTTCATGGATTGCCATACAACCAATGGATCCTATCACGAAGAGCCGGTAACATTTATGTGGATGCTCAATCCAAACGGTGACCGCACGCTGATCAACTACATGCGCGATAAGATGATGCCTGCTGTAGGTACCCGTCTCAGGGATGAGTTTAACGTGGAAAACTGCTATTATGGTAATTTCAGAGATCCGATGGATTTTGAGAAGGGATGGTACCCCAATGCCAGCCAACCACGGTATATAAGCAATTATTTTGGTATCCGAAACAGGCTCGGAATACTCAATGAGAATTATGTTTATGCTGACTTCAAATCACGAGTTCAGGGTTGTTACTTTCTCATCCGTTCAGTAGTGGAGTATGCATCACAAAACAAAAGCGAGATCCGTGACGTGATCAGGATGGTTGATCTGAAAACGATCGATCGGGGAATGTCACCTGCTCCCTCCGACTCATTTGCCATTACCTATCAACCCGAACCTACACCAGAACAGGTAACCATAAAAGCGTATGAGGTTGAAATTGGGGAGGCACAAGCCGGAAGAAGAAGAATGATCAAAACCGATCGGATGAAGACAGTCTCAGTGCCTTACTTTGCCGACTATTATCCAACCACCAGTGTGAAATTTCCCTTTGCTTATCTCCTAGAGTTTCCCGACCCCTATATCCTGAAACTGTTGGAAAAACATGGAATAACGGTTGAGCGTCTGACTGAAAGCCAAATGCTGGCTGTGGAGGAGTTTCAGATTGAAGAGTTAACCCCGGCGAACCGGCTGAACCAGGGGCATTATACAAACAGTGTAAAAGGCACGTTTGTGGAAATTGAAAAAGAATTCCCGGCCGGCACACCTGTCGTTCGCACATCACAACCTTTGGGAAACCTTATCGCATATTTACTGGAACCACAGTCGGATGACGGTCTGCTTTACTGGAACTATTTCGACCGTTATTTATCTCCACAATGGGGAAGAGGGTATAATACTTATCCAGTGTATAAGATCCTGGAACCTGCAGATCTGCAAACAGATCAGGAATAGAGATACAGGATGTAAATTGAATTTATTAACAGAAGTGAGAAATTAGCGTTTCTCTCAAACCGTTCTATTGTTTGTTCATGAATAGTATACCGGTCATACAACTGGGAATCGGCAATGTCGGCCGGGAAGTGATCCGCAATGTACTGGAATACAAAGATCGTGAAGGCAACCGGTTCTTCCGGTACATTGGGATAGCCAACAGTAAATCCTTTCTTTTCCGGCAGGAGGGAATTCCGGACAGGTTTCTTGAGGAGATCCTTTCTGCTGAAAATTCAACCACATTAATGAACCGTCCGGATTCCGGAAAACATAACGGTGACCTCTCCCCTCTCCTGCAGGAAATCGAGCGATCGGATGTCAGGGATTTAACCACCATCGATGCATCAGATGCTGGATCAACTGCACCCTTTCTGCTTGGATGTGCTGAAAAAGAAATAAAACTGGTTCTGGCAAACAAGAAACCCCTGGTCAGGGATAATGGAACCTACAGGTCACTGAGTCAGGTCCCTCTGGGTCTTCGGGCAACTATCGGTGCCGGGCTTCCTGTTATACCGGAAATCGGAAGGCTTTTGGCCGGAGGGAAAAAAATCCAAAGGTTAGAAGGCTGCATGAGCGGATCCCTTGGCCATCTATGTTCCTCGCTCGAAGCGGGTGAATCCTTTTCTGAAGTGGTAAATGAGTTGCTAAGCAAAGGGTATACCGAACCCGATCCCCGTGAAGACCTGTCAGGGAAAGATATGGCACGGAAAATTCTTATCCTGGCCAGGGTGTCGGGTTATCATCTTGAATTTGGTGATGTTATTACAGAGAGTTTGTTTCCTGAAGAGATGGCTTCGCTATCTGCAGATACCTTTTTGTCAGATCTCAGGATTTTGGATGATGAATACAGGGAAAGGTACAACCGGGTTTTGCAAAAAAACTGCACCCTTCGCTTTGTTGCGACTCTGGAGAATGGAAAGTGCCGGGTTGGACTGAAAGAGGTTCCGCAGGATTCATTGATTGGCAGATTGAGAGGTGCTGAAAAGCTTGCCATTCTTTACACCGGCAGCAAAAAGGATGACCCGGTTGTCATACGGGGCGCCGGTGCAGGAGCAAAATCTGCGGCAAAGAACGTTTTTGATGACCTGATCGGGTTAAACCAGAAGACCAGCCCTTGAATCATGATAATGTAAAGACCAGAATGCTATTATACACATAAGGTTTATAATACCATGGTTACTATCCACTAGTTGGGCAACATACTTAAAACCATTACGAAATTATGCTATATAATACAAACGAATAATACATTTTCTAATGTATCAGTACTTTTTTAATTGAATGAAATTAACACATGAAAATAAAGTAGAAAAATTTTACTCTCACGGTTCTAATAAAAGACGATTTCAAGAAGGAGGGTATTTATCATTTGGTTATTGGTCAGATGAAATTATGGATTATCATCAAGCTGCTGAAGCATTAATTAATCGTGTACTTAAATTTGAAAAAACACTTAACTGTGGGATGGTTCTCAATGTGGCATGTGGATATGGTTCTGAAACATTAAAAATATACGAAAAAATCTGTCCTGAAAAAATTATAGCCATTGATATTACGGATTCACATATTGAACATGCAAAACTTCAAATAAGTTCATTAAACTTATCTGAGCGTATTCATTTTGAAAAAATGGATGCATGCAAACTAAGCTTTCCACCTGATAGCTTTGATTATGTAATTGCTATTGAAGGACCAGCACATTTTAATACACGAGAGATATTTTTGAAAAAGGCATATGAAGTGCTGAAACCAAATGGTATTTTATTACTATCAGATATTACAATTAATAATATAGAAAGGGGAAAAAATCTATATAATACAATAATTGGCAATTTTTGTGCAAAGCACTGGCATATGCCTGAAGATAATTGGATGTCAATAGAAGAGATGAAAGTATTATTAAATGAAATTGGATTTATAATTGATACTGCTGAAAGTTCAGGGAGAAATGTTTATCCGGGATTTTCGCATCATAATTTACAACTGGAGTCAATTAGGAATGCAATTTGCACGAGAGGAATTAAAATTGGTTTAGCACTAACATTTATTTCTTGGCTGCTTGGATATGTTTATAGAAGAAAGATGATTGACTATGTGTTTCTAAGAGCAATAAAAAAAGAATAGTCTTTTTAACATTAAGGTACGTTGCCCAGCACCGCATATAGCCAATGGCTGGCTTAACTGGTATGCGATTATAGACACTTCGCAAGCAAGCCATTGCACATTGATAGGGAAATGCTCCGAAACCCGCCACTGGTCATATACAAAAACGTCAGCTGTTATTAGAACGCTATAAACTGAGGTTAAATTTGCACAGCACTTCACAAATCCATCTGACCAGATTATTAATAAAATTTATTTTGAGTGAAAGGAAATTGAGGCAACGATAGTAACCAAGCCAAAATTATATCCTGAATATGGCCCTGATTACTTTGCTCTTTTCATTAAGGATTTAGAGGGCATTAAATACGAAATTGTTTTTAATGAACAAGACGAAGCTAAATCCACCGTATAAGCATAATCGTAGGGCTAGTGCTCTCTTCCATGTGCAGTATCACTTAACTATGCTATGGTTAGGCACATCTTGATTGTGTGAAGCGGTATCCGGTAGCTATTGGTTGGCAAACTCAAGAATGTCTCCGATGGTTTTGAATTCCTTAATGAGGGAAAGGATGTTTCTAACCTTTTCTTTAATGTATTTATCAACGCCGCCTGCTGCTTTTCTGCCATCCCCCATGGCAAGGATAACAGTAGCGCCTCCACGGACAATATCACCCCCGGCAAAGATATCGGGTATGGAAGACTGCATGGTATCCTGGTTCACCTTTATCGTGCCCCAGGCAGAGACCTCCAGCTCGGGCATATTTCTTGGAATGAGCGGGTTGGGAGATACACCCACGCTAACAACAACAGTGTCTGCTTCAATCTCATACTCCGATCCTTTAATGGGGATGGGTCTTCTCCGCCCGGAATCGTCCGGTTCTCCCAACTCCATTTTTTGAACCTTCATGCCTTTAACCCGTCCGTTTTCATCTCCATAATATTCCAGGGGATTTGTAAGGTTCAGAAACTCAATACCTTCTTCCTGAGCATGTTTGATCTCTTCATTTCGTGCCGGCATCTCCTCGATGGAACGCCGGTAAAGGATTCTGGCATTTTTTGCCCCCAATCGTTTTGCTGTACGCACTGAATCCATTGCCGTGTTACCACCGCCAATCACGGCGACATTTTTTCCACTGATGACCGGTGTGTCGTATTCATCGTTTGCAGCTTTCATGAGGTTAATCCGGGTTAGGTATTCATTGGCTGAGTAAATCCCGATGTAATTTTCCCCGGGAATATTCATAAAATTTGGTAGTCCGGCACCACTGGCAACAAAAAATGCCGTATAGCCCTGTTTTCTCAAATCATCGATAGTAGCGGTTTTACCGACGATGAAATTGGTAAAAAAATGTACACCCATCTTTTTCAGGATCTCAATCTCAACATCAACAATTTCATTGGGAAGCCTGAATTCAGGAATGCCATATTTCAATACCCCTCCGATTTCATGCAGTGCTTCAAAAACGGTAACATCATATCCCATTTTTGCCATATCACCGGCAAAGGCGAGGGATGCAGGTCCTGAACCAATGGTAGCAACCTTAATCCCGTTATGGCTGGAAATCTCCGGAACAGATATATGACCACTGTTCCGCTCGTAATCGGCTGCGAAACGTTCCAGGTTCCCAATCGCTACCGGAGGTTTCTTCAGTTTCTCATTATAGAAACAGGTTTTTTCACACTGTGCTTCCTGCGGGCAGACCCGACCGCACACAGCCGGAAGTGCATTGGTCTCTTTCAGCACTTTTGCAGATTCCAGGAATTCACCTGCTTCAATTAATTTCACAAATTTCGGAATATTAATACCCACAGGACAGCCGAAGATACAGGTTGGGCTGGGACAATCAATACACCGCCGGGCTTCATGGATCGCCTGTTCTTCAGTAAGTCCTTTATTTACCTCGCAGTAGCTCTTATTCCTGATATCAGGATCTGCTTCAGGCATAGCCAATCGCTCCAGGCTGGTCCGCTCCTTATTTTTGATTTTGCTGCGAAGCTCAACCCTCCACTCCTGTTCTCTCTCCTTCTTCAGATATGCAAGTAGGCTTTCCATAATCTACGCTTTTCTGTATCTGCTTATATACCGCTCATACGATTTCTCTTCCTTATCTCTATAAGCATTCAGACGCATCAGCATCTCATCGTAATCAATCTCATGTGCATCAAATTCCGGACCATCGACACAGACAAACTTCGTCTTTCCTCCCACACTTATCCTGCATGCTCCACACATCCCTGTACCATCCACCATAATGGTGTTTAAGCTGGCCAGTGTTTTGATGTTGTATTTTTTTGTCAGCAAAGCAGCAAATTTCATCATGATTGCCGGTCCGATGGTAATCGCCAGGTTTACTTTTTCCCTTTTGATGATCTCCTCCATCCCATGCGTTACCAATCCCTTTTTGCCATAGGAACCATCATCCGTCATGATAACGACCTCATCGGAATGTTTCCTCATCTGTTCTTCCAGTATGATCAGGTTCTTGGTTCTTGCAGCAAGTACAGTAATGACCCTGTTCCCTGCCTGCTTGAAGCCTTCCACAATGGGCAGCATGGGAGCTACCCCAACACCACCCCCGGCTGCCAGTACCGTTCCTACTTTTTCAATGTGTGTAGGTTGCCCCAGTGGACCTACAACATCCGTAATGTAATCCCCGACCTCCAGGTTGGTCAGCTTAATTGAAGAGACTCCTACCTTCTGTGTAATCAATGTAATGGTACCCCTTTCCACATCGGCTTCAGCAATGGTAAGCGGGATCCGTTCGCCCTTCACTCCCACCCGGACAATCACAAAATGTCCTGCTTTTCTGCTTCGGGCTATTTCAGGAGCTTCAATGACCAACTTTACCACAGCTTCCGAGAAATATTCCTTCTCAACGATTTTATTCATCTAACAGCTTTGATATTGATATTCACTCGAACAAATCCTCCAAAATAGTGTCGATCTGGGTAAGATATTCTGGACCAGACCGCGAAAAATAAAAAGTAAAAGTAATATTTATGAAAATTGGACTCGAAATTCATGGTATGTTTTACAACTTATTTTATTCCGGATCCAATATGTTATTCATTGATATTCAATAATTTAAAATAAACCTATTCCACATTCTAAGGACTCCTTCACCGAATAGTAATTCTGAAATAAAAAATTAACTTTGTACCGTTTCAATCAAAAAAAATCTCAATTATGGAAGAATTCAAAACGCTACAGGATATACTGGATTATGCAATTGGTGAAGAGGAGAAAGCCGCCGCATTGTATGCTGACCTTGCCAAACGAAGCAGGAACAGGGAGATGGCCCAGGTGTTTACCCAGTTCTCAAAAGAGGAAATGGGACACAAGAAGAAACTTCAAAACATTAAAGGAAGCAATAAAGTTGTCATTCCGGAAGAGAAAGTGCAGGATCTGAAGATAGGAGATTACCTGGTTGATATAGACAAATCCAGGGATGACCTGAATTACCAGGATGCGCTGATCGTTGCCATGAAGGAAGAAAAAGCTGCATTCAAACTTTATTCAGACCTTGCCGGTAAAACAGACGATGCAGAAGCACAAGGAATATTCCTGATGCTTGCACAGGAAGAAGCTAAACACAAACTTCGTTTCGAAATCGAGTATGACGAAAATATACTGAAAGAGAATTAAAAGATACCCTTTGGATAGAATAAGAGTAACTGGGTTTTAAATACCGTTTAACGATGTTTCATTTCAACTCCGTTTCATGAATGATGTGACTCACTTATTCATACCGCAATGAATCTACCGGGTTTTTAAAGGCTGATTTAACCGTCACTCCCGTTGAGGTTGAAAGTGCGATGAAAAGGATTATTATAGCGGTTAGAAAGAAAATCCAGAACCCGATTGACACCCTGAAAGCAAAATTTTGTAACCACCTGTGCATAACAATGTAGGCCAGCGGGGTGGTGATCACGATCGAGATCAAAATCCACGCAAAGATATCACCGTTAATAAGTTTTAACAGATTAACTGCCCGGGCACCATTTACCTTGCGAATTCCAAATTCTTTCGTTCTTCTTTCAGCCATAAAAGTAGTCAGACTGAAAATACCGAGACAGGTGATGAATAATGAGACGAAGGCAAATATCATGATAATGGTACCCAGTCTCCGGTCCGAAGTATATAATTTCCCCACACCGGAATCAAGGAAATTATATTTAAACGGGTACTGGGGAGCAAATTCTTTTGTAACTGTTTCGATCTCTTCAAGCGTCTCCTGAATATTTTCACCACTCAGTTTTATGAAAATGTGATTAATATTCCTGTAAGTTGCCGGATGGATGGTAAAAACATGGGGCAGGATCTCCCGGTGCAGGGATACATGATGAAAATCTTTGCAAACACCAATGATCTCTCCTTCCCTCCCCCAGAAATCAATTCTCATCCCGATTGGATCATCCACACCCAAAAGTTGTATGGCTTTCTCATTGATTACATAGTTTGAAATATCGGTGGTAAAATCATTTGTAAAGCTGCGGCCTTTAACTATTTCCATCTCAAACGTCTCAATATAATCAGGCAGGGTAATTGAATATCTTATAACAGGGACCTCATCCGGATCTTTTCCTTCCCAACCCAAACCGGTCTTATAATCCTCATTAAACGGGACAGCCTGTCCTGCAGTAATTTTTAAAATATTTGGATTACGGTATAGTCTTGCCTTATACGATTCGAAACGTTGGCTCAGTGAACCGTTCATTGGGATCTCTATAATGTTTTCGATGTTGAACCCCAGGGGCTGGTTCATCATGTATGAAAGTTGATTCATGATAAGGAGAGTAGAAGTCAGTAATAAAAATGAAATGGAGAATTGGGTGATTACGGCAATCGTCATAAAAAGCGATTTCTTTGAACCCAAAATATGCGATGATTGCAAAGTGGCAATCGGACTTTTACGTGTAAATGAGAGGGCCGGGTAAAAACCAGCCAGAATACCAACAACAATTGCCACCAATATGAAGATGAGGATGATCTGAGGGCGACTAAAATAGCCAATGCTCAAATCCTTCTCTGCAAACCTGCCAAATGCAGGCAGGGTAAACTCTATTAATATTAATGAAAGAAACATGGCAATAATGGCTACCAGGACAGATTCAATTAATAATTGTACAACAAGCTGCCTTTTTTGCCCACCTGTAATTTTTCTAACTCCTATCTCCTTTATCCTTTTTGTTGATCGACCGATCGTCAGAATAATATAATTGATACATCCTACCAATAAAATGAAAATGGCAACTACAGATAAAATATAGATGTATTTCATTCTCCCAAAACTCAGGTAGGATTTTGATAGTGGCAGAATACCCAATACTAATTCACCCGGTAACGGCGCTTTGTAAAGATCCATCATAGCCCCGGAAATCTTATTCTTAAACTGGCTAACCGGAGTATTACCATGTAACAGAATATAAGATGGATCACGCCAATTGTAATCATCGGCCATATTACTTCGAAGGGGCAGGATAAAATCCGGTTGTAAAAATGACTTGTCCGAAATCTTCACAACTCCCGTTACCGTAAGAGATAACTGGTTGTTGAATAAAAGGACCTTCCCGGTCGGATCATTATCTCCAAAATATTTCTCAGCTGCACCTGCGCTCAAAATAACACCATCCCTTCTCAATAGAGCCGATGCACCATTACCATATATAAAAGGAAACGGAAAAATGGAAAAAAAACCGGTATCTACCATAATCACGTTTTTTTCATAAAACATCAACGGTTCACCGTCTCCCTCCTGATAAGCAAAAACACAGTTAGTAATAGAACCAATCCTTCTGATCCGGGTATAATTTTTTATCTCAGGATAAATCTCTGCCATTGCATAAGGAAGAAAATAAGGAACATTGGGATCTAATATCCCGTTCTCATGAGTAATGGTTAATTGATAAACATCTTTCCCGTTTGCCTTACCTCTGCCAACACTATACTCATCCTCAACCCAGAGAAAAATGAGGATAAAACAGGTAAATCCTATGGCTAAGCAAATGATATTAATAATAGAATAGAGCTTGTTGTTGATTATATTCCGAATAGCAGTTCTCAGGTAATTGTTTAACATGATGGTGAAGTTATGTTATGAAGTCCTATTTTCCAAAGTACTTCGAATTGAATGTCAGACAATACAGAATTTCGCCATAACTGTGCCACAATTCATAAAATGATGGTTTTTAGATGATTGACTGATTTATCAATGTGAATTGTTATTTGGAATTGTCAAATATTTTGACAATATTTGTCTAAATTTTTAACATATTTACGAATCGGGTTCCCTGGTATCGGGCCGAAAAGGAAACGGTATGGTAGAAGCAAACCTGTTGATCGTAGATGATCACAAGAATGTAATAAAAGCCCTGGTTCACCTTCTCGAGCAGGAGTTTTCCGGCATTCAGACGACCACCAATCCCAACCTGATTCCAGGTATCATTCGCGAGCACAGGATTGACCTGGTTTTGTTGGACATGAATTTCGCAGCCGGAATAAGCAGCGGCAATGAAGGGATATACTGGCTGGAACAGATCCTGCAAATTGATCCGGATATTGCTATTGTTTTGATCACCGCCTACGGTGACGTTGAACTGGCTGTCAGGGCAGTGAAGAAGGGTGCAATGGATTTTATCCTCAAGCCATGGGATAACGAAAAGTTGATTGCCACGCTGAAATCAGCTTACAAGCTCAGGCAATCAAAGCTTGAGATCCGGAAACTCCGCAACAAGCAGGTCCATTTGACCCGTAACATGGAGCGGAGTTATGATCCCCTGATCGGCTCATCGTCTGCGATGAATAAGGTGTTAGGCACCATAGAAAAAGTTGCCGGGACAAAAACAAATGTTTTAATCACCGGAGAGAACGGCACAGGGAAAGAATTGGTCGCTCATGAAATACACAGAAAGTCGGATCGTACGAATGAAATATTTGTAACGGTTGATATGGGCTCATTGAGCGAATCTCTGTTTGAAAGTGAAGTATTTGGTCATGTCAAAGGGGCTTTTACAGATGCCCGGGAGGATCGGCCGGGAAGGTTCGAGATTGCCACCGGAGGAACCCTCTTTTTGGACGAGATCGGGAATCTATCTTTACCCTTGCAAGCCAAACTCCTTTCAGTATTACAAAACCAACAGGTGTTCCGGTTAGGATCGAACACACCCATTCCCATTGATATAAGACTGATATGTGCTACAAACAAAGACCTCAAGGAATTGATCCAAAGGAATCTGTTTCGCGAAGATCTTTATTACCGGATAAATACCATAGAGATCGAGATCCCTTCTTTACGCGAACGGGGTGAGGACATCCTTAGGTTAACTGATTTCTTCCTCCGGAAATATTGCCGGAAATACCAGAAACCCCTGGTAAAAATTCCTGAAAGATCCATGAATAAACTGATGTACCATAACTGGCCTGGGAATGTGAGAGAACTGCAGCATACCATTGAAAAAGCAGTAATCCTGAGCGACTCGGATGTTCTACATCCGGATGATCTGATCCTTTCAGGCAGGAAACCGGAGCAAACAGGTACCCGAACACCATTAACACTGGAAGAGATTGAAAAGCAAGCCATACAAGATGCACTGGAATATCACCGCGGGAGTATCTCAAAAACTGCTGAAGAGTTAGGGCTAACCCGGCAAACCGTCTATAACAAGCTGGTGAAATATGGTCTTGAAAAACCGTTTACACCGAATACCCGAGAAAAATGATCCTGAAAAACTTTTACATTAACACTGTCATCCGACTTTTGCTAATTTTTATTACCGGATTTTTAATGCTTCCGGTCATTTATCGATTACCGGGTGAATACCTCTTTACACTCCTTGGAATAGGGCTGATTCTCATCCTGCAAATTATTTTTCTTTTCCAATTTATTAACCAGGTCAACCGCAACATTAGCCGTTTTTTCTCGGCCGTTAAAAACGAGGACTCCATGCTGATTTTCCAGGAAGCGGCAGAAAACAAACACCTCCGCGAACTCTATCAATCCATGAGGGATCTGAACGAACAACTTCACTCTGCCAGGGTAGAAGGTCAGAAACAATCGATTCTCCTGACCAACCTGGTCAACCACATTGGCATTGGTATCATCCTATATTACGACACCGGAGAGATTAAAATGATAAATCAGGCAGCAAAGAAATTGTTAAACCTCTCAACCCTGAACCATATCAGCAAACTGAAGGGTATTGATGCAGATCTGTTTGATCGCATGTTCAACCTCCAACCGGGAAGACCTGAAGTGGTCAGGTTTATACACCCGAACCGGGGGGAAACCATGCACGGGACAGTCAAACAGCTTCTGATAAAAAAAGATGTGATCAAAACCGAACAAGAAACCCTGAACACCATTTCCATTCAAAACATAGTGAGGGAGATGGAGAGAAAGGAGCTCGACTCCTGGCAGAAGCTGATCCGGGTCCTGACCCATGAAATAATGAATTCAGTGAGTCCGGTCATTTCATTGACCAAATCCATTACCAAACAATACACAAATCAAAAAAACAACAAACCAATTGAGCCAGGCAATATCACCACTCAAACGGTAGCAAAAACTATATCCGGTCTGCACACGATCAGGGATACCGGGGAAGGATTAATCGACTTCGTAAGTAAATACAGAAGTCTTTCCCGACTTCCTGAACCTCAATTTTCTTCGTTTAAGGTTGCTGAACTGTTCATGAGGGTTAAAGAACTAATGCATGAGGAAATTGATCAGCATAAAATCTCTTTTACTGCTGAAATCTCGATAGAACACGTAACAATGGTCGCAGATATTAACCTATTGGAAAAAGTATTGTTGAACCTTTTAAAAAACTCTGTTGAGGCATTAACAGGAAATGAAAAGGGTCATATAGGTCTGAGAGCATTGGAAAAAGAAGATTCCATTTATATCATCGTAGAAGATAATGGACCGGGAATTCCTCCGGAAATAATGGATGATATTTTTGTTCCCTTTTTTACCACCAAATCCAAAGGCTCTGGAATTGGCTTAAGTTTGTCCAGGCAGATCATGCTTCACCACGAAGGAACACTTTCCGTTCATTCTGTTCCAGGAGAAAAAACAATGTTTACACTGAAATTCTGAATGGAACCGGCGTTTAATTACCCATAACAAAAAATTACGGTTGTAAGCCTTACCATCAGATAAATAATCTTGATGATTATTTTTCTTCAAGCCGGATCAGGAATACATCATCTTCGATAATCCACCTATAAATAGCACTAATGTTCTCAAGATGTATTCTATATGTGATATTTGGTATCATTTTATCGAGATCCGTATCGTTCACCTCAAACCAAAATCCATGAAAATCCGGTGTTGAAATTGTCCCTTTGGTCAATGTTGCTGTAATATCCGGATGGCCTTCTGATCGTAAGGTTAATTCTTTTGTAGCACGAGCACTGAAGTCATACAACTGTTGCACATTTTTCTCTTTAAACCATTCTTTAATTTGTAGAACAAAATGTAGGTTTTTTAAAACAGGTCCTGGGGGAATGGCTGGGTCTCCCTGCCAGTATGCACCAATAACATGAACACCAGTCAGTTCTACCTTATCTGATTTCTCAAGTTCATTCCTGTTTGCTTCTTTATATACAGTCACCTTATCCTCTTTCCAATCATATTTCAACCATTTACCCCATGCAGCAAATTTTTCATTAAATGCCATGTAGATGGTTTTTTGTTGGGGATCAAATACAATCGAATGTATGGTACTGGAATTATTCACACCATAGGTACTCCCCGGATCAGCAAGGACTTTTATCATATCATCAACAGAGTTAATCATTCTTTTTTGTACATAACCGTCGATAATTTTGTATCGGGGGCATTTAATTTGCCTGTTCAGTTCCTCATTTAAATAACTAGTGGTAGCAAAGAGATAATCATTGCCGTTAAAACCATTCCGTTTTACCGCATTATAATATATGTCATAAATAGCTCCATCATTCTCTGAAGCACTGCTTATGGTATGGATCACGCCAACATCTGATTTATATTCTTCAGATAATTCATCCGCTTGGTGGAGGTTTGTTGCAGTGTATAATATTTCCCTTAATTTAAGATTCGGTGACATGTAGTGGATTGTATTCTCTCTTCTGTCTCCACGTCCCATGTTCTCGGAAACGGTGATTCCATAATCGTTTACTCCATGAGGTGCAGCCACATAACCTATTGTTCCGGGCACAACATGTTTGATCCCTCCCTTGGGTTGATATTCAACGACAACAGGGAATTTCCCCATTTCATATCCATAATCATAATTTCTTCCATGGAGTATTCTTTCGTCTTTTCTGCCTCTTTTAATTTTCACAAGGATCGATGAACATCCTCCTCTCTCCAGGACTCCCCAGTAAGCGCTTAATAACAAATCATTGTAAGGCAAACCGGATCCATCCGCCATTCCTTTTAATTGTTGTATCATCTCTTCAGGTGTCAGCCTTTCCAGTCTCTCACAAATATCATCCGGGAGTTCCTGTAACCACTTATCTTTATAGGGAATAAGATGAGTATAGATCTTCTGCATATCTTCTTTAAGAAGCCTACCATACTGTTCACCCATCTCATAGTAAGTTCCCGATAATTTAAGGAAGGGAATACCCTCTATAATCTTCAATTCACCTTTATCCTGCTTTGAAGTTTGAATTATTTGGTTCGATTGATTTACCAGTGCATTTGCATTTGAAAAAGGACACAGTGAAAGAATAAACAGGAAGAAGATTGCTACTCCTAAATCTGTAACCCTGAACTCACCTGGGATACAAAACCGCATATTATTTGATTTCATTTGATCAATATTATT